>Ga0208044_1000331_pt1 | contig 37116 bp, 29 predicted proteins | sample Sb_taG_8_FD_187712 | JGI IMG/M metagenome (GOLD analysis project Ga0208044, IMG submission 187712) | Peat soil microbial communities from Weissenstadt, Germany - Sb_50d_c_BC metaG (SPAdes) (version 2) | ecosystem: Environmental > Terrestrial > Soil > Wetlands > Peat | place: Germany...
GTGCCTGAGCCAGAGCCAGCCGGGAGGGGCCGCCCGTCAGGAGATCAGCGACATCGCTCCAGACTGGACAGCGGCTGTGACGGACGGTGAAACATCCGGCTCGCGGAGCAACCCGGCATCCGGTACAGAGAACGACTCGGGGCGCCGTTCCTTTGGTGCCCGGCCACGTCGGCCGTACGCGCAGAACTGCCAGTATTGAGCGCTGCCGGAGCTTCAGTTGAAGATGATCCGGTAAAAGCGCCGGGAGCCAACCTTGATGGTTACGGCAGTGTCGATGACCAGCTCGCCGGACGATGCCTTCTGGCCGTCGAGACTTACACCGCGGCCTGCGATAAGCCGGCGGGCGTCTGACTTCGACGAGGCGGCCCCGATGCCGACGAGCAGGTCACCCAGGCGCACCGGACCGCGCAATGTCACTTCTGGGATGACGTCCGGCTGTTCCCCCAGCTGGTGGGTGCGTTCGAAGGCCTGCTGAGCAGCATCGGCGGCACGGCTGCCATGGTAGAGCTCGACAATCCGGTGGCCGAGCTGCTTCTTGGCCTCCATGGGGTGAAGCGCGCCGCTCGCCATGGAGGCAATGAGCTCCTCGGCCTGGCTGGCCGGCCAGTCGGTTACCAGCCGCACCCACTGGGGCATTGCCTGGTCTGGGATGCTCATCACTTTGCCGAACTGCTCGCCCGGGCTGTCGGTCAGGCCAATGTAGTTCCCGCGAGACTTGGACATGCGGTCGGTGCCGTCCGTTCCGACAAGGACGGGAAACGTCAAAGCGACGCAGGGCGGCTGCCCGGACGCTTCCTGAAGCTTGGCACCAGCCATGATGTTGAACAGTTGCTCGGTCGCGCCAAGCTGCACGTCAGCGCGCAGATGCACGGCGTCGTAGCCCTGCAACAGAGCGTAAAGAAACTCGTGCAGCCCGACAGGATCGCCGTGCTCCATGCGGCGCCGGTAGTTGTCCCGGGCCAGGAACTGCTGCACCGTGAACGTGGACGCGAGTTCGAGGATCTGGGGCATGGCAATCCCGGCCAGCCAGTCACCGTTTGCAGCTACCTCCGTCCGCGCGGGATCAAGGATCGTGAAGGCCTGCTCGGCGTAGCTTCTCGCCGCCTCGGCTACCTCGGCAGCCGATTTGCGCGGACGCCCTGCCGCCCGGTCGCTGGTATCGCCGACCATCGCGGTCACCGTGCCCACCACCACGATCACGTGATGACCGAGCTGCTGGAACCGTCGCATTGCCCGCAGCGTGATCGAGTGACCCAGGTGCAGGTCCGGAGCGGTCGGGTCGTACCCGGTGTAGACCCGCAGAGGGCGGTGCTCATCGGCGGATACCGCCAGACGGGCTCGCAGCCGTTCCCGCATGGATGCCTCAAGCTGGGAATCTCCGAACTCGCAGCCGTGCATCAGCATCTCGGCCTGCGCGTCGAGGGCCCCGGCATTGCTCATTCCGGGCATTCAGCATCTCCTCATCACAGGAGACCGCCGGGAGCACGACTCACGCCATCCGCCTCCGGAACCACCAGCAGGCCACAGCCGGCCAGCCCAGGCGGCAGGCCGCTGCTGAACCTGAACGGCCAGGTCCGCAGCCGCGGGATCAGTCGAACCGGATATGACGGATGGTCGTCGCATACCGGCGCAGCGAGGCTCGCAGCGGGCCGTCAGCAGACGGCCTGATCGCCAGCCCTGCCGAGCCGGCGACGGCATCAGCTACCTGGGCTACGGTCAGCCGGTCGGTGTGGATGTGCTCGGCGAATTCGGGTGCACCAAGCCGCTGGAGATGTTCGCCCAGGTGCTCGACCGCCCAGCTCCCGCGCCTGACCTCAGTTCCCAGACTGCGCCTGGCCAGCCGCCGCCGCACAGTCGCCGGCTCAGCCAGCAAGGCGAAGTGGCGCACCGCGAAGCCATCCTCCCGCAGGGAGCCGATGACCTCCCGGAAGTAGCCGGAGTCAACCAGCGTCATCGGGACGATGACCGGGCCGTCGTAGCCGGCCAGCGTCAGGCGGAGCAATTCCACGACGCTAGACCGCCAGGCCGGCAGATCCTGGAAGTTTCCCCGCAGCGCAGCCGGCAGCATGCGGCGCATGCCGAAGCCGACATGCTCCGGGTCGCACACGACACTGCCCGGCAGCCGCCGGCTCAGCTCATAGGCCGTCGCGGTCTTGCCGCCTCCGAAAGGGCCGTTAATCCACAGCAGCATCCCGCTGGATCGTACTGGCCGAACCCGCCCTGAGCAAGCGCAGCCCAGCGCACCAGGACCACCATGCCTCGCCAGGCCGGCAGATCAGCACCATGATTGCCCGGATGCGCAGCCACATAAGCCGCCGACGCTTGCTGAATAGCTACCCTCGATCAGCTCGGGCTGCGATCCGGGCCCGCAGTGGTCTGGCACCCGGTTCACCTGCTCCTGGGTCATGCCGAGGCGGCCGTCCGGGCACCTTAATCGGCGGCTCGCGGCGCAGCGTGTCCGGGTAGCGGCAGTCACGAGGATGTATCAGCGCGGTCGGCCGGCCCCTCTGCCAGGTATACGCGTTGACGGGGCCGTCGTGAAGGTCGCGTCCGGCAGCGAGCCGGTCACATGCGGGCAATGACGTCAAAAAGGCCGGCGGATCTGGACTTGAGGTTGCCGCGGAGCCCGCGGATCCGGGTCATGCGGGGAAAGTTCGGGGGTGGTGAAGACAAATGAGCGGAAGCCAGCAAAAGGGTGATCATAAGCTGTGCTGGAATTGCGGTGAGCGTGGGGTTCCTGGTGTCGGCAGCCGGATGACTTGCCCGGGGTGCGAGGTGACTTGGATGCCTTGGTCGTCAGCCGCTTGCGGTGACCGGAACTATGTGTGCTGGGAGGGCAAGGTAATCCATTGTGTTGACTTCTCAGGGCCGGGAGCACTTGGCACGCCAGCGTGAATACGCGGAATTAATCGGCTTGCCGCGCCGCCCGGCAGACGCGCACGTAGCGCCCGCTCAGCTCCTGGCACAGCGACTCACTGAACGCGCCGGCGCCGCGCCTGGCCAGGGAACACACGCCGCTGGGCCGTTCATCGCGACGCGGCCGGTGTGGATGAGGGTGCCGTCGAGGTTCAGGTGGGTGGCCCCGGCCGCGGCGGCACGCCGCATCAGCTATGGCGGGCGCGGCGTGCGGCGTGCGTTGCCGGTGCCGCCTGAGGCGTGATGGGCTGACCGGCCAGGTTGTGGCCGGCGAGGCGGCCGGCCAGCGCTTGCACGGCGTGCGCGGTCCAGGCGGAGGGGCGGGGGCGGGCGCCGTCCGCCAGGCCGTTCCAGTAGATCGACCAGGTGCCCGCGACAGCGCGCCGCACGACCGGGGCGGTGAGCAGGCGGATGGCCGCCGACGCGGTCCTCGGCCTGCACAGCAGCGCGCTCTGCAATGCCGACGCGCCGGCCATGTACCGCCCGAACGCCGCTTCGATCGCCCCGGTATATGCGGGGCCCGCCCGGGCCGGGCCGGCGAGCACCGCCTCGGCAGCCAGCCTGGCGCTGACCATGGCCGGACCGATGCCCTCGCCCTGCAGGGGGTTTATCAATCCCGCGGCGTCTCCTGCCAGCAGCACGTTTCCGGCGGCAGGCGGGCCGCCGGTGCCGCCCATGCGCAGCCAGCCGCCGATGACCGGCCCCGGCCGCGCGTCCCCGCTCAGATCGCCGCGCTGGCCGAGCAGCGCGACCAGCCGGGCCAGATCGCCTCGCAGCGATGCCTGCCCGCGGCTGCTGCCCAGGCCGACGCCGATGCCCACGTTCGCCTGGCCATCCTCACCGGGAAACAGCCAGCCGTACCCGGGGTAGATACGCCACGGGCTGGCATCGAGCAGGACCAGCAGCGGCAGCGGAACCTGCGCCGGCACATACGCGCGGATCGCGAAACCCCACAGCGCCGTCTGCGGGTCGAGCATCCCGGCCAGCCGGGCGACCGGGCTCAGCGCCCCGTCCGCGGCGATGATGACCTCCCCCGCCAGCCGCTGCCCGTCGCTGGAGATGACAGCATCGACCCGGCCGTCCCCGCCCGCCTCGACCGCGGTAACCCGGGCTCTGACCGGGACCGCGCCAGCCTCCAGGGCGGCCTCGCGCAGCGCGTGGTCCAGCGCGAGCCGCGGCACGATGATCCCGTGACCGGGATAGGTGCGCCCGGTGAAGGCAGGCAGCCGGCTCCGCCGGCCGGAAGGGCCGACCGCGAGCAGGTCAGAGCCCTGCCCGGCGTCAGGGACACGCAGCCCCAGATCCGCCAGGACCTGCACCCCGCGGGGCCCCACCAGGTCCCCGCATGCCTTATCGCGCGGGAAGGCCGCCTTATCGGCGAGCGCCACCCGGGCACCGGACCGGGCCAGCACCAGCGCGGCGATGCTGCCGGCAGGCCCGGCGCCGGCCACCACCGCATCGAAGCGAGAGCTCACCGGGCCACCACCATCGCCAGCGCGACGGCGCCGGGCAGGAACCGCCCCCGCTCGATCGGCGCCAGCAGTCCGGCGCGGCGCAGATCGCGCTCGCTGCCATCGGCGAACGCCACCCGCGCCGCTACCGGCGTCACCCGCCGCCGCAGCGTGCGCGCGGGCGTGCTGAGGGCCCGCCGGCGCAGGAAGACGGCGGCCGCCGCGACCGCGGCCGCCGCCCGGGTCCAGTGCCGGGCGCAGGCGCCCACAGGCTCCATTGCATTACCCCCTTGGCCACACGGTGGCACAGACCCCACCTTCGCCTTCGTCACGCCCTGGCCGATCTACCTCCTGCCCGAAGAGTAGCGGCGCGACCTGCGTGATGGCTGGCCGCTTATCCAAGCCAGGTCACGCCCTCTTCTCGCGCCCGCTTCGGACCGCTGGCGTGATGTCGTCAGCTCGGCTTGGCCGGTCACGTCGCGTCGACCCCGAGCCGCGAGGTCCGCTGCACGTAGTTATCATGAGGTGCCTGCGGAACTTGGCGTTCTGCTCGCCGGATGAAGGTGATAATGCCGCTAACGGACCTTTACGTAAAGCTGCGGAACGCCGGTGACCCGCCTTCCCGTTCACGAAAGCGCACGCATCGGCAGCCGGGCTGCTGATGCGGGGAAGGCTTATCGGCAGCACCGACGGCGTGACATTGGGGCAGGTGGGCACCCGGTCACGACAAGACCGGTCGCGCTCCGCCTCGCCAGGTTCTCCGAAGTCGATGCGGAAAACGTCGTCTGACGCGTTACGGCACACTACGCCCACGACCATCGAGGGCACAGAATGAGCTGACCCGGCATGCCGCGGCCAGGCTGGCCGGCACGGCCACAGGCGCCCGGTTCTGCCGAAATGAGTACTTCATCCGCGCACATATCTATGCACCGCCTGGAATACTCACTCACGCTTTCTCGGCCTTTCCGGTGATCACCGTACGGCCTTTTCCATCGTTCTGGTAGTAAATCAGATCGCCGAATACGCGCGGATGAGTCGCCGAGTGCCGAGAGCGACGACGACGCCCAGATTATCCGAGTCTGTACGCTGACCCCATAGACCATCGACCTCGCATGGTATCGACCGCGCCCTGGCGGGACACCAACCTGTCACGCGTTTCGGCGAGGCGTTTCTTTCCTCAACCTGTCCAGGCCTGCCACGCTGACGATCGGACTTGCCAGTGAGATAACTTAGGTTCCGAGTGGTGCCTGGGCTGCTGATTCCTCGTCGAGCAGGACGGCTCCACTTCGGACGGCGCGACATAACACTCGTGCCAGACTTCTGCGCGCCCGGTCGATAATTTGCCCGTTTCATCCTTTATGCGCGCTTCCGACACTTTTGGAGCGCCTCGAACGGGTGTAGTATACCCCCAGTTCTTCGCTGCGGCGGTCGGCCCGATTCGGCAATGCCGGTCCTTTGGCCGCCGCGCGATGGGAGGGAGAACCTTGGAGGGGTCGTGCTTCAGCATCTCTTAAAAAGAACGAGAAACGAGCAGTCAGCTGCGGGATCTGATTCTTTTCGGCTTATCTCCGACGTACCCGCGGACTTCGTCCAACAAGGCGATGATCACCTAAAGTTTCTGCCCTTCGCCGATGCTCTTGCCTTCCTAATTGATCAGAAGGTGGATCACCCTACGCCACTGATTGTGGCCATAAGCGCGCCGTGGGGTGCGGGCAAGACTACGCTCGCGGCGCTGACTGCCAGGCAGTTGCGCAAGAGGGCAGCATGGGATCAGCTGCACATTATCTGCCAGTTCAACGCATGGCAGCATGATGACGCCCCGCACCTGGGAGCCGCCTTCGCCGCGGATATCGCCCAGCACGTGAACGGCTACCGCCGATGGTGGCGCCGGATAATTCAGCCGCTACCATCGCCGATGCTGACGCCCGAATTGCGCTGGCGTCGTAAATGCATCGTTATCCTCATCTCGCTCGTCATAGCCATCGGTCTCGTCCTGGAATCCAAGAGCCGCAGTCTCCTCCTCGCCGCGATGCAGCCGACCGACGCGCGCTGGAAGGCCGCAGAGCATGATGTGCACGGAATTGGACTTTCTGCCCTGATCCTAGTCTCCGCGCTGGCTTTCATATATCCTAAGATTTTCTCTGGGACAAAGGCGGTTGCCCGGTTCATTGACGACCCCCAGGCTGAGGCTGCCCGGGGCTCGATGGCGTCGGTACGTAAACAACTCGGCGAGCTCGTCCATAGTGCCACGCGTGGAGACCGGCGCCTCATCATCTTCGTGGATGATCTCGAGCGATGCCGCCCGCCGCGCGCGGTCGAAGTGTGTGAGGTCGCGGCCCAGCTTCTTAATCACCGCGACATCGTTACCGTGCTAGTGGCAGATATGCATGTGATCGCGATGTCGGCGGCTATTAAGTACCGAGGCCTCGAGCTACCGGCAATCGACCAATCTGATAGCGCTAGAGCAGCCTATGAACAATATGGCCGGGAATATCTTCAGAAACTCGTACATGTACAGTTTGACCTGCCTCCGGCGGGCCCTGCGCAATTGAAGAAGCTACTTGGGACTGAGCAGCTTGATGTCAAGAAGCAACGGCGATCCTTCTGGCTTCTCATACGCACTTCGCTAGATTCCACCGCTGCCGCTGCTATTGCTGGTATAGGTGCGGCGGCGGCCGTTCTTCTTCCAGAGGATATCGTCGTCGTAGCGCCTCTCGTCGGTGTGGGCATCGCCACTCTGCTCGGAGCGCGTCTGCTGGAAGCTTATGAAAAGGCGCGTGCTAAGCGGGCTCGCAGTAGCGTAGACGAATCAATTAGACAGACGCTTGAGCAGGGGGCGACCTTCGAGCAAACGGTGAAGAAGGTCACCGCTGACAAACAAGGACGTGACGAGGGATCTGTTCGAAAGCGGACCATTCATGCGCTCCTTGAGGAGCTTGCCAGAGATAAAGTTATGCAAGGAAGTGATGAACTGGTATACCAGTATATACCGGACAGGCCGCGCGCCGCCAAGAGGCTGCTGAACCAAGTGCGGTTGACGATAATAATCGCCCTGCATCGAGAGCTTATAGACGACCGTAACTTGGATCAAAAGAAGGATAATGCCAAACGTGTGGCTAAGTGGGTGATATTGCAGGAAAGATGGCCTGAGGTGGCTCTCGCCGGGTCTAGTGACATGGAGGCAGTCGCGCAGCTGGAGAGCTGGGCGCGTGACGGAAGCGTTGGTGATCTGCGGATCGGACTCAAGGGATGCGGCGTCGGCGACATTGAGAATCTGGAGGACCTGCGCAAACTCCTGTCCTGCCCTCCTGCGTTCGGAGACATGCGGCAGCTGATAACCCTGGGCGGTTCTACGGCGCAGTAGCTGATGGCGAAATCATATGCCGCCAGATCTCAAGACTTGGGTTTCGTGATTCGTCCCGCCTCATCGCAACCTGCGGGTCCTCACCTTCGAACCCGCATAATGGCCATTCGGGTGCGGCGCGGACGGCCATGCCGATCGGCCGAGTCTGGTGCCATATCGGCGGCTCGGGCGCGTCAATTGCTTGAGTCTTTGTAACGGAGAGTGATACCGCAGGGGTGCCGCTGAACGGTCGACGGGGCGGTCGTTGCGGTGGTTCACTGGCCGGCCCGGGCCCCGTCGTGCGGGCGCTGGCCGCCCGGGATGTCCGCGATGGCTCTGTGGGCACGGTTGGCCTGGTCGGTGATGTGCTGGCCATCAGCTGCCAGAAGCGGCCCGGGGTCCTGGAGCGAGGATAATGAAGCCATGGCAAGCGGGCTAATCCAGTGCGGGCACTGCGGCCAGGCCAACCGGGTTCCGGTGGCAGCGGCCGGGACGCCCCGTTGCGGAAAGTGCCATCAGCCGCTGCCGTGGATCGCTGATGCTGACGACACCACCTTCAGGGAGGTCGCCGAGGCCGCCAGGATTCCTGTCCTCGTCGACTTGTGGGCGCCCTGGTGCGGGCCCTGCCGCATGGTCAGCCCCGCGCTCGAGCAGCTCGCCCGCGACCTGGCAGGCCGGGTCAAGCTGGTCAAAGTGAACGTCGACACCTCGCCGCGGATATCGCAGCGGTTCGGGGCCCAGGCCATCCCGACGCTGCTGGTACTGCGCCGCGGACAGGTGGCTGCCCGGCAGACAGGCGCCGCCCCCCTGGCCGCCCTGCGGAGCTGGGTCGACAACGCGCTCGCCGGCACCGCCGACTGAACCTTTATGTCGTGCGTCATACCCAGCGCCGCAGAGCTCGGCCAGTGCCCGGTCCCTGCGGGCCGTTCGTGCCTGCCAACTGGCCTGAACGACCCATGGCGTCGGTCGGCCCTCGGGTTTTCGGGTCTATCTCACTAACGGTGTTTCCGGCGGTTCCTCAGTTGGCTTCGGCGGCTGGGAACGGACTGCCGTTAGTTCGCGACCTCAGTGATCGACATGCTGACGTTCTGGATGAATGCCGCATTTGAGGGGTTGGAGGTGTCAATCGCCACGTCGAACCAGTACGCGGTCCCAGGGGCCAGCCCGGTGATCACGTCAGTGCAGGCGAACGTGCTGACCGCGCTGGACGCGCTGGACGTCGCCGGCCGGATCAGCGCGTCCGCGCCCAGCCCGAACCTGGTCCCGGTCACGGCGGCGCCATTCGCCGGTGCCGGCATGGTCCCGTAGCGAGGGCCGACCGTCACGTTCGTGGATGCGCCGGCGACCCCGACCTCGCAGGTGAAGTTGATCTCGATCTTGCCGGTGGAGTTCGGGGTGAACCGGACCGTAGAGCCCAGGCCCATCATGACCAGGGCGCTGCTGGATGCGGACGAGGGGTTAGGGGGCTTGAAATTCGCTGCCGCGGCGAGCGCGGTGTTGTAGCCGACGTTGCTGCTGGCTAGGGAGTGCGCGCCGTGGAGGACGATCGTGGTCCCGGTGCTTGTGACGTTGTTGCCGGTGATCGCGTTGTAGTCGGTCGCGCCGCCGGCCTGCTCCGATATCGCGTTGGCCGCGTTCGCGGAGTTGACCACGTTCCCGGTGATCGCGTTGTTCGCAGACGTGGTGTTCAGGTAGATCTCAGGGTTGGATGCTGCGGCGGTGGCGTTGTTGTAGACGGTGTTCCCAGTGACCGCGCAATAGGTGGCGGTGCTCAGCCTGATCCCGTTGGCCGAGTTGCCCGTCATCGTCGCGCCGACCACCCGGCAGCGGACAGCGTTGGTGGTCAGCTGGACCCCGGTGCCGCCGTTGTTGATGTAGCTGCCGCCGATGACCTCGCTGTCGGTGAGCGTGCCCCCGGAGTTCGACCCGAGCGACGCGCCGTGGTTGCCGTTGCCGCTCGCAGAGCAGCCGATCAGCTTGATCCGCGCCCAGTTCATGTTGTCCTGGCCGCACAGGTAGCCTCGCTGCGCGTTGTCATACGACTGGCAGTTCAGCGCTGTGATGTCGCTGCCGATGAGTGTGAACCCGTCGCAGTTGTGCTCGGTGCCGGTGCCGGTGCCGTAGCCGTTGTCGTGCGCCCAGCATGACTCCAGAGAAATGTCGGTGGCGTTCTCCACGTCGAATGAGTAGGTCAGGCAGTTGCGGATCTCGACGTTGATGCACTTGCAGTGGGTGATCAGCCCCTGGGTGCCCTGGCCGAGGTAGTAGCCGTAGCCTTTCTGATTGCTGTCCGGGCCCCACGTGTCTTTGTTGCCGTCGATAGTCAGGTCACGCAGCACCATATTGGAGGTGGCGGTGATCTGGCTGGCCGGGGCAACCCGGCAGACCACCGCTCCCGATGCGGCGGCCGGGTCCATGAGGAAGACGGTCGCGCCTATCCCCGCACCACGCACGGTGATGTTCGACCCGAACTCGACGTCGCTCATCACGTAGGTTCCCGCAGGGACCAGGAGCGTCCCGCCCCCGGCTGCGTTGAGCGCGGTCACCGCGTTGTTGAACGCGGCCGAGTCCACGGTGACGCCGTCGCCAGCGGCGAGAAACTCGGTCTTGACGTTGAACACGGCGGGCGCATCGCGCAGGCTGCCAAGCACCCCGCCGGTGACCACCTGCTTGACGATGAACCCCGGCGAGTGAGCGACTGAGGTGCTGCCCTCCGCGCCGCGGGTTACCGTCCAGCTCGCCCCGGAGGTGTCGGTAACGGCGATGACCTCGCTGGGAAACGCGGGGTCGGCGACGTGGAAGGTCGTCGGCCGGGGCGCGGTGGAGGACGCGGTGGGGAACGCCCCAGGGGTGGCAACAATCCATGTCTCGGATGAGCCACCAGCTACGGCGCCTGTGCCGCCGGAGCTGACGACGGTCTGGGCGTCGTTGGAGTAGACCTCCTCCGCCATCCCCGCTCCTCGGCCGGCCTGTGCTCGCTGTGGAACTTTACAGCAGGCGAGGGCTCCGAGGCGGATCTGGCCCCCTATTGCGGGCTCTGGCGCGAAACAGTGGCCAGATCCCGAAGCGGGCCACGCACAACAGGCGGGCATCATCTAAATAGTGCGAATGGTTCACGAGCAGGCGACCGAGCAGCCATGCCCCAATGCCGCGGGCTTTAGATGTTTAGGTGCCAGTGTCGGGTTCTTGTTTTAGTGACGCTGGGTAGTTGTTGTTCTTGCGGGCATGCCGATGGCCGGCGTGTCGTGCCGGTGACGGCCGGTTCCACGGGCCGGCGGGTGTTCTTCCCGGGTCGTCGTGTTCCTGTTTTTGCTGGTCAGGCGGGGATGTTGGCCATGGTGATGACGGCCGGGGCGATGCGGGTGGCGGTGTCTTTCGCGGTCGCGTGGCCGAAGGTGCCGGGGGACCTGGACTTGCGGGCACGGTGCCGGTTCCGGTCGCAGATGTTCCGGTGTTTCCCGATTTCCCTGGTCAGCGCCTGGTAACAGGCGCGGCCGGAGCGGATCGAGGCGAGGACCGCACGGCGGGCACGGGCATGGGACAGGTCGCGGGGCCGGAGGGGCTGCCCGGCACGGCGTCCCTTCCGCGATGGCATGGCGGCGAGGGCGGCGTCGCGGGTGACGCCGCGGGTCATCTCAGTAACGGCGGCCCAGGCGGCGAGTTCCTGTCGGACCAGGGCGGGGCTGCCGGAACGGAGCATCGGCCCGGTGCCCGGCCCGGCACCGTGCAAGGACGCCTTCGCCTCCCGCAGCCCGGTCTCCGACCCGTCCCACCGCCACTTATACAGGGACGCAAGTTCTGGCGCCGGGTACTCGCTGATGTCCAGCAGGTCGGTGATCAGGCAGAACATTTCCGGCACCGCCTGGCCCTCGACCTCAGCGAAGTACTCGATGACGCGGACGATGATCGTGACGCCGTCGCCGGACAGGCCCGCGAGATAGGAGCCGTCGGCCAGGACCGGGCTGATCTTTTTCAGGGTAATGCCGCTTTTCACCCGGATCAGGACGTGCGTGCACTTGATGAGCCGGGCGATCCGGGCCGTGCCGTGCCAGAGCCGGTCCATCAGCCAGATCCGGTCCTTCGTGAACAGGTGCGGGTACTGCTCCAGCGCCGCATCCAGCAGTTTCTGCTCGGCGGCGGCCTTGTCCGTGCCGGCCGGGCCGTGCGGCATCCCCAGCAGGGCACGGGTGGAGGCGTCGTTCAGCGGCAGCGCCCTCAGCTGCGGGAACGGCGAGGAGTCATCGCCCGTGCCGACGGACCCGTACATGGCCCGGTTCGCGGGCGTGTCCGGGACCCGGATCAGGGTGCCGTCCAGCGACCCCGTCGTCAGCGGCTCCTCCCGCCCGATCGTGACGGCCCGCCAGTCCCGGTCCTCATGCTCGCGGTGCGATGCGCGCAGCACGATGTCCTGCAGTTCCTCCAGGGGCTCCGGGCCGAGCGCGTTCCGCCAGTCCAGGCAGGCGCGCTCCGACGCCGGCCGCCAGGACCGCGCCCACGGCACCATCGCCAGGTCCCCGGCCAGCGCCGTGATCACGTCGCCGGGGCGCGCGTCCGGCATCAGCGTCATCAGCACGATCACCCGGATCATGAACGCCGCCGCCAGCAGCCGTTCCCGTTCCCCCTTCACGTACTTCTCCTCCAGCACCGCGCGGGTCGCGATGCCGTCGATCACGCCCGTCCTGGCCTGCGCGTCCAGCCGCTCCTCCAGCGGGCCGAGGGTCGCGTGCGCGCACGGGCTGCCCTTCGCCTGGACCTTCCCGTCTCCCCGCACCTGCGCCGGCGCGACCGCCGCCACCTTGCAGAACACCACCAGCTCGCCCGTGCGGATCCGCTCCGTGCCCGCGACGGCCAGCGCCGACCGGGCTCCCGCCTCCAGCGGCGCCCTGTTCTTCAGGGGAGAGACCAGGTCCGCCAGCCGCACCGCGACCATCAGCCCGTCCGGAAGATCCCCTTCCTCCGCGAAGCCGGCAGCGGCATCCGGAACGGCAGGGTACAAATGCACGTGAGGCTCCTGTGGCAGGGTGACGTAGACACTCCCTCTTCTACAGGAGCCTCACCCGCCTCACAGGAAACCCGACTAAAACGCCTCCGGCCAGTAGATATCACCCAACGTAACCAGGCTAGGGAACCACTCGCCGCGCCGCCTGCCCTAAAGCCCATGGCATTGAGCCATGCCCTGAACAGACAAGACACAGGGTAACGTGCGGATCTGGGCGCCTATTGGGCACGATGAAGCGATCATGTGCTGCAGAATGACTGTTCTGCATGTCGTTCGCGATCATGCTGCACGAGCCGCAGGCCGCACCTAACGGCGGGAATGCGCGCGGTTATCAAAAGGACCTTCGCGATGTCGGTAGCCAGCAGACCGGCGGTCGGCTCAACATGCAGCCGTCCGGCCTGATGAATATTTATGCATCGCCGTCCTGCCCTGAGAATGCGCCCTCATGCCGCGATGGGCGTCGTCAAACTGGCTTATGCGGCGGATGGCGAGTTACCGCGGTCTCGGGCTGTCCATGCGGGGCTTGGCGGGAGAGCTTGCCGACGGTTCTTGCTGGCTTTAGCCTTCGGTCTTCCGGGGGATCGGTTGCGGCTGGCCGTGCAGGTCCTGGCAATCCGCTTCGGTCTGGCGGGCTGAGATGAGCCCCGCTTAGGAGTGCCGGGCGTCGGCTGCGAGCCGGCTGGCGATAGAGTCCGGGGCGTGGACCAGGAGCGAGGCGGCAGCGAGGCTACGGTTTTCCGTGTCGCGGAGGCCGAGATCGGCGAGAGCCTGAGGCAGCAGGTGCAGGCGCTGTTGCAGGCGTGCTTCCCTGGATATCCCAGCCGCAGCTACTTCAAGCTGCCGCCTCATTTCCGTTATCTCGCGATGAAGAGTGGTGCGCTGGCGGCCCAGATGGGTGTGGAACTCCGGGTGATCCGGGTCGGCAGCAATGTCGTGCGGACATTTGGCGTGGTCGATCTGTGCGTGACGATGGGCGAGCGGTCGTGCGGCCTGGCGGGCAGGATGCTCGCGGAAGTGACCGAGCTCGCGCGTGCCTGCGGGATGGACTTTGTCATCCTCTTCGCTGACGACGGCCGACTCTACACCCGGAACGGGTGGGCGCGTGCGGGGAACCCCTGTTCCTGGGTGAAGATCCACGATCACGCCACGCTGGGGCTGGCCAGAGCGGCGGATACCAGCGCTTTGATGGTGAAAGTGATCGGGCAGCAGGCCTGGCCCGAGGGCGAGGTGGACCTGCTAGGCCACTTGTTCTGATACAAGTGAGCATTCATCCATCACGCTGGAAACAGCCTTCACGACGTGCTGGCTGTCTGGTTCCCAGGCACCCTCGACCAGTAAAGCGCAGAAAAGGCGTGCGGCTCGAACGCGCTCATCTGACCGCGGACAGGGTCTGTCTGCGGTTCTCAGTGCTGAGCCTTGACTTAACGGATGAGTGTTTCCTTCGGGCGCACTACGCAGAACTCGTTTCCCTCGGGGTCGGCAAGGACAGTCCAGGACTCAGTGCCGGTCTGCCCGATGTCGACCCGGCGCGCCCCGAGCGCAAGAAGGCGGTCAATCTCCTGATCGCGGTCCGCGGCGCTGCTGGTGAGGTCAAGATGCACGCGGTTCTTGACCGTCTTAGTGTCGGTGACCGGCATGAAGCACATGCCGACGGGGGCGTTCTCGTCGGTCCCGATGACGATCTCGTTCTCGCGCTCGGACAGGACCTTCCAGCCGAGCGTCTGCGTCCAGAACCGGGCCAGGCCGGGCAGGTCGTGAGCGTCAACGACGATGTGGTGGAGTCGGACGGGCATGTCGACAGTATGCGCGGGGCCTGCTGGACTGCATCTCGCGAACCCGTACTCTTCTGACCGCGTGTCGAGGTCATAAGGCGCGGACGGCATCGTAGGCCTCCTTGAGAAAGTAGGTGCCGTGACTTCACGGCGAGGTCTCGCCGGTCCCGCTGCGGGGTTGTGATCAGCCAGCGCGGGACAGGGATGCCGGTGCTGGCGGGGTCGCGCCGTCGGCGGTGTCGAACAGGATCTGCTGGAGCGGACGGGGCAGGTCGCCGTTCCACACCAGGGCCGCCGTGGCGGTCAGCGGACGGCCGGCGATGCTGACCCGGACCATGTCACCAGCGGGGCGGGCAGCGCGTCGGGGCCGGCCGTCAGCCAGCCCAGGCCGGCGTCGGCCTGGTGCTGGCAGATCGGCGTCGACGCGCAGATGCTGTCATCGGCACCGGGGTCCGCCCGGCAGCACGGCGGGCTCGAACCTGACGTGTCAGGCGGCGCGGTGGGCGCGGCCGGCCACTGACCGTGCGGCACGCCGGCCGGAGCCTGGGGCGGGCGGCCAGCCGTCGAGCCTCGCGGGCCGTGAGGCGGCCGGGGCGTATACCCCGCTGACGAGCTGCCGGATCCATCGCATCCGGCTCATGGCGGCCTCGGGGTGGTCGCCGAACTCCTGGGCCATCCGGCTGAGGCAGCCCGCGATACCGAACTGCCGTACGGTACGACTGATCACCTCGGCCAGCGCCTCGGGGGTCGGGGCATCCGATCGCTGCAGCCCCGACGCGAACAGTGCCTCGCACCGTGCGTCGTTCACGTTCAACCGGGTCATGACGAGCCTCCGCGTCCTGCCTACCAGGTCTGCCTCATATAGTAAGATGATTTAGTTATTTAGTCAAGGGTGTTTCGGCCAGGCGGGCGATGACCGGCGCCGACCGCGCTGGCCGACCCGGCTGTGCTGGCCGACCCGGCTGTGCTGGCCGACCCGGCTGTGCTGGCCGACCCGGCAGTGCTGGCACGATGGCATCTTGCCTCAGCTCGCCATTATTGGTTAGATCTTTATATTGATTCTGCATGGACCTCGGGAGGCGACGACGGTGGATTCCCAGCCTGGCTTCGACGTCGCCGCCCTGGACGAGTGGATCGGCGACCGGCTGCCGGGCCGCGGCGGCCAGTTGCGGGCTACCCGGATGGGCCAGGGCACCGGGGAGGCCAACGCGCTGTACTGGCTGCGCCGGGGCGGGCACGTCTGGGTGCTGCGCCGGCCGCCGGCCGTGGTCAACGCCCCGGGGGCCTCGGACATGAACCGCGAGTGGCGCATCCTGGTCGCGCTGGAGGGCACGGCCGTGCCGCACCCGGCCCCGCTGCTGCTCGGCGGGCCGGACGGCCCCCTGGGCACCCCGTTCCTGATCATGGCGCGGGTCGACGGGTTCACCCCGGTGGGCGTGCTGCCGGCTCCGTACGATAACCGCCGCGGGCGCAGGGACCTCGGCTTCGCGCTGGTCGACGCCCTGACGGAGCTGGCGGCGGTGCCGTGGCGGGAGCGCGGGCTCGACGGGCTCGGCCGGCCGGAGGGCTTCCTGGACCGGCAGGTGTCCCGCTGGCTCGGCCAGCTCAGCGGTTACCGGACCCGGGACATCCCCGGCCTGGACTGGCTCGCCGGCTGGCTGGAAGCCAGCCGGCCGCCGGGGCAGCGGCCCGCGCTCATGCACGGGGACTACAGCCCGTACAACGTCATGGCGTCGCCGCGGGACGCCCGCCGCCTGGCCGCGGTGGTCGACTGGGACACCGGGACCATCGGCGACCCGCTGCTGGACCTCGGCCACCTGCTGGCTCGGTGGACCGAGCCGGGCGAGGAACCGGCCATCGGCGTCTGGGACATCGAGGTCCGCGACGGGTTGCCGTCCCGGGCGGAACTCGCCGCCCGGTACGCCGACCGCACCGGCGCCGACCTTTCCGCGCTGCCGTACTACCAGGCGCTGGCGCTGTTCAAGCTGGCCATCATCCTGGAGGGCTCGGTGGCACGGCGGCGCGGCCCGCAGGCCCAGGCGCGGGCGGCGATGGTGGACCGGCTCATCCGCTACGCGGGGCTGTTCGCCCGCGAGGAACGGGCCGCCGCGCCGCAGGCGGCCCGATGACCGGGAACGGCGGCCCGATGACCGGGAACCGGGCGGGAGACGCGGCCAGCGACCTGTTCGGGCTGGCCGGCCAGGTGGCCGTGGTCACCGGGGGCAGCCGGGGCATCGGCCGGGCCATCGCGGCCGGCTTCGCCGAGGCCGGCGCCGACGTGGTGATCGCCAGCCGCAAGCTCGGCAACTGCGCGGCCGCCGCCGCCGAGATCAGCGCGAGCACCGGGCGCACCGCCGTGGGCGTGGAGTTCCACGCCGGGCACTGGGCCGACTGCGACCGGCTGATCGAGGTGGTGTACCGCGAGTTCGGGCGCTGCGACGTGCTGGTCAACAACGCCGGGATGTCCCCGCTCTACCCGGACCTGGCCTCGGTCACCGAGGAGTACTACGACAAGGTCCAGGGGGTGAACCTGAAGGGCCCGTTCCGGCTCGGGGTCCTGGCGGGCACCCGGATGGCCGGGGCCGGGGGCGGCAGCATCATCAACATCAGCTCGATCGGCTCGCTGCGGCCCGGTCCCGACGAACTCGTCTACGCCTGCGCCAAGGCCGGCCTCAACGCGCTGACCGTCGGCCTGGCCGACGCCTTCGGCCCGCGGGTCCGGGTGAACGCGATCCTGCCCGGCGGGGTCCTCACCGACATCGCCAAGGCCTGGTCTGCCGACAGGCTGCGCCGGGCCAGCGATTCGGTGCCCCTGGGCCGGGCCGGCCAGCCCGCGGACCTGGTCGGGACGGCGCTGTGGCTGGCCAGCCGCGCCTCGGAGTGGGTGACCGGGGTCTTGGTACGGGTCGACGGCGGCCTCTACCGGCAGACCAGCTGAGGCCTCGCTGAAAAGGAGGAGCGCACGTGATCGACTTCACCATCCCGGAGGGGATCCAGCAGGTCCGCGCCCGGGTGGCGGCGTTCATCGACGCCCACGTGCTGCCCGCCGAGGCGGAGATCGGCACCCGGCCCTACTTCGCCATCGTGGCCGACCTGCAGGCCAGGGCCCGGGCCGCCGGGCTGTGGTGCCCGTTCATCCCGGCCGAATGGGGCGGGATGGGGCTCGGCCACCTGGCGAACGCGGTCGTCCAGATCGAGGTCGGCCGGTCCCCGCTCGCGGCCTGGGCGATGAACTGCATGGGCCCGCAGGACGCGACCATGCTCACCTTGCTCGACCACGGCACGGCGGAGCAGAAGGAGCGGTTCCTCGTCCCGCTGGTCAGCGGCGAGCGGCGGATCTGCTTCTCGATGACCGAACGCGCGGCCGGCTCCGACGCGACCGGCATGCGCACGACCGCGGTCCGCGACGGCGAGGACTGGATACTCAACGGCGAGAAGTGGTTCAGCAGCAGCGCCAGCATCTCGGACTACGCGCTGGTCATGGCCCGAACGGATGCCGACGCGCCCCGGCACAGGCAGTTCACCACGTTCCTGGTCGAACTGCCCGACCCCGGCTACCAGATCATCCGGGATATCCCGACCCTGCATGAGGCCGTCGGGACGAGTCCCGGGGGCCATGCCGAGGTCCGCATCAGGGACCTGCGCGTCCCGCACGGATGCGTGATCGGCGAGGTGGGCGGCGGATTCGCGATGGGTCAGCACCGGCTGGGCTACGGCCGCCTCCGGCACGGCATGTGGAGCATCGCCAAGGCCCAGCGGGCGCTGGACATGGCGGCGGCGCATGCGCTGGAACGGGAGACGTTCGGCCACATTCTTGCGGACCGGCAGGGAGTGCAGTGGATGCTCGCCGACTGCGCCCGTGACCTGTACATCGCCCGGCTGATGGTGCTGCACATCGCGTACAAGATGGAGCACGGCCTGGACATCAGCCAGGAGAACTCGATCGCCAAGAACTTCATCGCGGACATGCTGTCCTCGGTGGTGGACACCGCCCTGCAGATCCACGGCGCGCTCGGCTACACCCTGGACACCCCGCTAGCGGCCTGGTACGCCGAGGTGCGGATGCAGCACCTGGTGGACGGGCCGGACGAGGTGCACCGGTGGCGGATCGGGCGCAACGTCCTGGCGGCGCAGCGCACGTCAGGGACGACCGCCGCGGCGGCCGGCGGCGACCTGTTCTGATCCACGGCGCCGCGGGCGCCGGCGCGGGGCGGCCGGGAATAGCTGTCGCCCGATCCTCGTTGCACGCTGTGTAAAATTCCTTGGCGTGCAAGTTTAGACGTAGCGCAATTTTAGACACGATGCAAAGTTGTAGTGAGCGCATGATGACACTTCCTAGTACGGCTCACGCCGGAAAACTTCCTGCGACGGCTCCCGCCGGGGAACCGCGCGCCTCGCTGCGCGAGCGCAAGAAGCTGGCGACCCGCCGGTCGCTCCGCCGGATAACGCTCGACCTGATCGCCGAGCGCGGCTTCGCGCACGTCACCGTGGAGGACATCGCCGAGGCGGCGGATGTGTCGCCGCGCACGTTCTTCAACTACTTCCCGTCCAAGGAAGCCGCGCTGTTCGGCGCGGACCCGCAGCGGGTCGCGGCGCTGCGCGAGCGCGTCGTGCGGGAGGCGCCCGGCGAGCCCGTCCTTGAGGCGCTGCGCATGGTCATGGTCAGCGACGCCCAGCGGGTGGCCGAGGAGCTCTCCGAGCTTGGCGGCGACCCGGCGGACTGGCTGCGCCGGATCAAGGAGGCACGTACCGACCCGCACCTGCGCGCGGCCCACGCGGCGCAGATGGCACTGGTCGAGCGAGCCGTCACCGAGGGGCTCGCCGAGCGGCTGGGCACCGATCCTGAGCGCGACCCCTATCCGGGGCTGCTGGCCGCCACGGCCGCCGGCGTGCTCCGCGCCAGCATCACGTTCTGGGCCGGTTCCGGCGGCACGGTGCCGCTCGACCAGCTCGTCGACCTCGCGTTCCGGGCGCTCGCCGACGGCCTGCCCGAACGCTGCGCCCTGCGTCAAGTCACGGACACGAAGGACAACCACTGATGGCCTCAGCCACTCCCGCGCCCGCCGGCGGCCAGCTGCCGCCTGGCGCGGACATCACCGGCAACGGCGCCCTGCCCGGGCTCGGCCGTCGCCGCATCCTGCTCATCATCGGCGCGCTCATGCTCGGCATGCTGCTCGCCGCGCTCGACCAGACGATCGTGTCCACGGCGCTGCCGACGATCGTCGGTGACCTCAAGGGCGGTTCCCACATCGCCTGGGTGATCACCGCCTACCTGCTGGCCACCACGGTGTCCACTCCGCTGTGGGGCAAGCTGGGCGACCAGTACGGGCGGAAGATCTTCTTCCAGGCCGCGATCGTCATCTTCGTGATCGGCTCGATCCTGTCCGGCCTGAGCACGTCCATGATCGAGCTCATCGCGTTCCGCGCGGTGCAGGGGCTGGGCAGCGGCGGCCTGATGGTCGGCGCGCAGGCCATCGTCGGCGACATCGTCTCGCCCCGGGAACGCGGCCGCTACGTCGGGCTGTTCGGCGCGGTCTTCGGCTTCGCCAGCGTGGTCGGGCCGCTGCTCGGCGGCGTGTTCGTGGACAACCTGTCCTGGCGCTGGATCTTCTACATCAACGTGCCGCTCGGCGTGATCGCGCTGGTCGTGGTGGCCAGCCAGGTGCCCGGCCAGCTGCGCCGGGTGCACCACGTGATCGACTACCTCGGCACCCTCGTGCTGTCGGCGGCCGTCACCTCGCTGATCCTGCTGACCAGCCTGGGCGGCACCACCTACCCGTGGCGGTCGGCGCCCATCTACATCCTGGGCGTGGCCGGCGTGCTGCTGATCGGCGTGTTCGTGCTGGTCGAGCGGCGGGCCGCCGAGCCGGTCCTGCCGCTGCACCTGTTCAAGCTGCGCACCTTCTCGGTGACCAGCCTGGTCGGCTTCATCGTCGGCTTCGCGATGTTCGGCGCGATCACCTACCTGCCCGCGTTCTTCCAGGTCGTCCGGGGCATCTCGCCGACCATCTCCGGGCTGTACCTGCTCCCGCTGATGGCCGGGCTGCTCGTGGTCTCGATCACCTCGGGGCAGATCATCTCGAAGACCGGCAAGTACCGGTTCTTCCCGATCGCCGGTACCGCGCTGATGACCCTCGGCCTGTACCTGCTCTCGCTGATGGGCGTGGCCTCGTCAACCCTCCAGGACGCGGCCTACATGCTCGTGCTCGGCATGGGCATCGGCGGTGTCATGCAGGTGCTGGTGATCATCGTGCAGAACGGCGTGCCGCACAGTGAACTAGGCGTCGCGACCTCAGGTGCCACGTTCTTCCGCTCGATCGGCGGGTCGTTCGGCACCGCGATCTTCGGCGCGATCTTCGCCAACGTGCTGGTCGGCAACCTGGCCAAGCACCTGCACGGGATAAGCCTGCCGCACGGCTTCAGCAGCGCGGACGCCACCCCGGCGCTGCTGTCCCACCTGCCCGCCGCGGTACACGCGGCCTTCGTGGCCGGCTACGCCGAGTCGATCCAGACCGTGTTCCTCGTCGCGGTGCCGATCGCCGCGCTCGCCTTCCTGGCCACCTGGCTGATCCCGCAGGTGGAGCTCAAGCGGTGGCCCGCGGCCGGCGCAGAGGTGCCCAACGCGAACATGCCCGCGGCGGCCACGGTGACCCAGGAGGCGACGGTGACGCAGGAGGCGCTAGACCCGCAGGACGCCGGCCGCATCGATCCGTGACGACCTTTTCCGGATCGAAGCCGAAGGGCTGGCCGCGCTGCGGGCGACGGGATATGCGCGGACCCCGGACCCGGTTAGCCATACCGCGAGGGGCGGGGAGCCGGACGGGACTTCTGGCCGAGGGTTACCGGGACCTCTGACGCTACGTACTGGCGGCGCGTGCGGCCATCATGGTGGCTGGGAGGGACAGGAAAGGCGGTCCCCATGGTCGGTTCGGCGCTGACTGCGGAGTGCGATGCATCCGGATTGTGAACTCGCGCTGCGGGCTGGTGAGGACGCGCGTGCGGCCGCCCTGCGGCTGGGACGAGCACATGAGAAGTTTGTCACATCGCACAGCATGCCGTCCTTCGTCCGCTCCGTGGTCGCCGGCTCCTGGGAGCGCTGCGTGGCCGCGGGCGCCAGCCAGGACGGGCGCCGCCTGCCGCCCATCCGGATGGACGCTGACGAGCTTGAGGATTACCGGTCCCGGCATCCGCTGGCTGGGGCACTGCCGGTGTTTCGTGAGCTGCTCGGCGAGCGCGCCCGCGATGACGAGCATATCTTCGCCGTCACCGACGCGGCCGGGATCTTGTTGTGGGTCCAGGGACACGCTGGCACGCTGGACCGCGTCGGCCGGATGAACTTTGTCGAAGGCGCCGAGTGGTCCGAGACGGCGGCGGGGACCAATGCGCCGGGCACCGCGCTGGCGGTCGGGCGTCCCGTCCAGATCTTCGCCGGCGAGCATTACAACACGGTGGTGCACCCGTGGTCCTGCTCGGCCGTCCCGGTCCGGGACCCGGACAGCGGACGAGTGCTCGGCATCGTCGACATCACCGGCAGCGCGAGCATCGCCAGCCCGTACGCACTGGCGCTGGTGCGGGCGACTGCGCGGGCGGCGGAGGCAGAACTCGCCATCCGTACGGCGGCGGCCGACGAGCAAGCCCGGCGCGAGTACGCGAACCGCCGCGTGCCGGAGCGATCCGCTGTCGCGCTGGTCAGCCCCGGCGGGCGGCTGCTCGCGGCGACACCGGCCGGCCGGGACTGCTTCGCCGCGGACGCCGCGGACGCCGGGGCGCTGTCCGGCGGAACGCAGGGCCGTCGCCTGGTCGCTGAGGCCGTCGGCCCGGCCGGTCACCTGATGGTGCATTTCTCCGGCCTGGCACGGCCGCGTGCGGCGGTCACCGAGGTACGCCTGACGGCCCTCGGTCGCGACTGCGCCCTGGTCGAGATCGACGGGCGCACGCTGCGGCTGCGGCCGCGGCACAGCGAGATCGTGGTCATCCTCGCGCTCGCAATGAAGGGGGCAGGGGAGGTGGGTGGGGGGCTCTCCGGTCCTCGCCTCGCGGTTGAGCTATCCGAGGCGGAGGTGCATCCGGTCACCCTACGGGCCGAGATGTCGCGGCTGCGGACCTTGCTCGGGGACGGCGTGCTCGGCTCGCAGCCGTACGCGCTGCGGCGGCCGGTCACGTCCGACTTCGCATCCGTACTCGACCTGCTCGCCGAGGGCCGGGTGGGTGCGGCGGTCGCCGCGTACCCGGGTCCGCTGCTGCCGGATTCCGAGGCGCCGGCGATCGTGCACTACCGGGCCATGCTGGAGCAGCAACTCCGGGCCGAGGTGCTGGCCAGCGGCGATGCCATGCTGCTGCGCCGCTGGGTCAGTGCCGCCTGGGGAGCGGACGACGCCGCGGCCTGGCAGGCCCTCGCGAGGCAGTTGCCGGGCGGCTCACCGCAGCGGGCGGCCGCGGCCGCCCGGGCCGGCGCCCTCGGCTGAGACGACGATGTGACGACAATCACGAAAACTCCCCCGGCCTGGGCCTCGTCATGGCGGCCGGATGCAACGGTCGGGCAACCCCGCTGTCCCTAGCGTCTGAATTGGCAGGCCCGGCCAATCGGCCGGGCTCGCCGCCAGATCCCGAAGGAGAGAGGGGACGGTCATGAAGTACGTTCCACCAGGCCAGCCGGGGAGCATCGTCTCGGTGCAGCCGCGGTACGAGAACTTCATCGGCGGCAAGTGGCTGCCGCCGGCCGCGGGCAAGTACAGGGTCAACCTCAGCCCCGCGACAGCCAAGCCGATATGTGAGGTCGCGGACTCCACACCGGAGGACGTGGAGACCGCGCTCGATGCGGCGCACGCCGCCAAGGACGCCTGGGGCGAGACCTCGGCGGCCGGGCGCGCCAAGGTGCTCAACGCGGTCGCCGACGCGATCGAGCAGCACGCTGAGATGCTGGCGGTCACCGAGAGCTGGGAGAACGGCAAGCCGGTCCGCGAGACGCTGGCGGCCGACATCCCGCTGGCCGCTGACCATTTCCGCTACTTCGCCGCGGCGATCCGCGCCGAGGAAGGAGAGATCGCGGAGGTCGAGGGAGTGGGTGACAAGCGGCACCTGGTGGCCTACCACTTCCGTGAGCCGCTCGGCGTGGTAGGGCAGATCATCCCGTTCAACTTCCCGCTGCTGATGGCGGCGTGGAAGCTGGCGCCCGCGCTCGCGGCCGGCAACTGCTCGGTCATCAAGCCGGCCTCGCCGACCCCGTGGTCGATCCTCAAGCTCGCCGAGGTGATCGGCGACGTGCTGCCGCCCGGCACGGTGAACATCGTCACCGGCCCCGGCGCCGAGATCGGCAAGGCGCTGGCGGCGAACCCGCGGATCGCCAAGGTGTCGTTCACCGGCGAGACCGTCACCGGCCGGTTGATCATGCAGTACGCGGCGCAGAACCTCATCCCGGTCACGCTGGAGCTCGGCGGCAAGTCGCCGAACATCTTCTTCCGCGACGTGCTCGCCGCAGACGACGAGTTCGCCGACAAGGCCGTCGAGGGCCTGGTGCTTTACGCGTTCAACAAGGGCGAGGTCTGCACCTGCCCGTCCCGCGCGCTGATCCAGGAGGACATCTACGAGGAGTTCATGTCCCGGTGCCTGGACCGGATCGCCAAGATCAAGCAGGGCAACCCGCTAGACACCGAGACCATGATCGGCCCGCAGGTGTCGCGGCAGCAGATCGACAAGATCGCCTCCTACGTGGACATCGGCCGGAACGAGGGCGCCGAGGTGCTCATCGGCGGAGAGCCCGCCCAGGTCGGCGGCGAGTTCGCCGGCGGCTACTACTACAAGCCGACGGTCCTGCTTGGGCACAACCAGATGCGAGTGTTCCAGGAGGAGATCTTCGGCCCGGTGCTGGCCGTGACCACGTTCTCGGACTACGACGAGGCGATCGCGATCGCCAACGACACGCTGTACGGCCTCGGGGCCGGCGTGTGGAGCCGCAATTACGACCTCGCCTACCGGGCGGGCCGGGCCATCAAGGCGGGCCGGGTGTGGACCAACTGCTACCACCAGTACCCCGCGGGTGCCGCGTTCGGCGGTTACAAGATCTCCGGCATCGGCCGCGAGACCCACAAGATGATGCTGGACCACTACAGCCAGACCAAGAACCTCCTGGTCGACTACAGCAGCAAGCCGCTCGGTTTCTTCTGATGCCGCAGCAGGCCCGGATCCCGGCGACTCCGGCGGCGCGCGAGGCGGTCATCCGCCTCCGCGCCGCCTGGGGGGACCGCAGCCTAGAAGGGACGTTATGTGGCGGCAAACAGACACCGTGAATCCGGTCACGAGATAACGAACGAGCTATTTGCGATGAGGAGGAAGAGTCATGAAGACCATGAAAGCCGCGGTAGTCCCGGAACTGGGCGCCAAGCTCGAGATCAGGGAACTTCCCGTCCCTGAGCCCGGCCCCGGCCAGGTACTGATCCGGATGCAGACCTCCGGGCTGTGCCACACCGACATCCATGCCGCCGCCGGCGACTGGCCCGTCAAGCCGAACCCGCCGTTCACCCCCGGCCACGAGGGTGTCGGCATCATCGAGAAGACCGGCCCGGATGCCAGCCTGCACAAGGTCGGTGACCGGGTTGCCATCGCATGGCTGGGCAAGGCGTGCGGGCACTGCTCGTACTGCGTCGGCGGCTGGGAGACGCTGTGCGAGTCGCAGGAGAACAGCGGCTATTCGGTGGACGGCGCATGGGCCGAGTACGCGGTGGCCTTCGACAGCCACGTGGTCACGGTCCCCGAAGCCGTGTCCTCCTTCGATGCCGCGCCGCTGACGTGCGCCGGGGTCACCACGTTCAAGGCGGTCAAGGTCTCAAAGCTCGAACCAGGTGAGACCGCCGTGGTGTACGGCATCGGCGGCCTGGGACACCTGGCCGTGCAGTACGCGAGGGGCTTCGGCGGCAGGGTGATCGCGGTCGACATCGAGGACACAAAGCTGAACCTCGCCGGGCAGCTCGGCGCTGACTACGTCGTGAACGCGAGCACCACTGACCCGGTGGCGGCCATCCGGGATCTGGGCGGCGCCGATGTCGCGATCTCCCTCGCCACGTCGCCTCGGGCGTTCGAGCAGGCGTTCGGATCGCTGCGCCGAGGCGGCCGGCTGGTGTGCGTCGCGCTTCCGGCCGACGACAAGATGACCGTCCCGATCTTCGACACCGTCATCAGCGGGAAATCGATCATCGGGTCCATCGTCGGCACCCGCAAGGACCTCGCCGACGTGTTCGCACTGCATGCCGCCGGCCGGACGAAGGTCATCGCGCAGGAGCGGCATCTCGATGACGTCAACGTCTGCATCGACGAAGTGCTCACGGGCCGGGTGCCCGCGCGCCTGGTCTTCACCTTCTGACCGCGGGCAGGGAACGAAAGGAGTTTGGGCTGCGTCACGCCGTGATGCCGTAGCGGTCCAGGCGGTAGCAGGAGATCGCGTTGCCGCGCAGCAGCCGCCAGGTTTCCTGTTCCGACAGGCCGGCTTTCGATGCGATCGTGGCGGCGGTGTCCCTGGAGTGCGGGAACGTGGAGTCGCCGTGCGGGTAGTCGGTCTCGAACATGATCTGGCCCATGCCGATGCGGTCCCGCAGCGCCAGGCCCACCTGGTCGTCGAAGACGCAGCCGAAGACCCGGCCCGGGACGTACGTGCTGGGCGGCTCCGGCACCTTCTGCTGGGTCTTGGCGTAGCCGCGGGCGTGCTCCCAGGCCTCGTCGAGCCGCTCAAGCAGGAACGGCATCCAGCCCACCTGGCCTTCGGACAAGGCGATACGCAGCGCGGAGAACCGGGCCAGCACGCCGCTGGTCAGCCAGTCCACCAGGGCGTGCGACGCGCCCTCGAAGGTGAGCGCGATGATGACCAGCGGCGGCGCGTCGTCGCTGGTCTTGCTGAAGGTGGAGGACGAGCCGATGTGCATGTTGACCACGGTGTCGGTCTCCTCGCACGCCGCCCACAGCGGATCCCAGGCGTCGGTGTGCACGCTGGGCAGGCCGAGGGCGGCCGGGTTCTCGGAGAACGCGATGGCGTGCGACCCCTTGACCGCGCAGCGCCGCACCTCCTGCGCCGCCAAGTCCGGGTCCCACATCGGGACGAGGGTGAGCGGGATCAGCCGGCCGCGGGCCTGATCGGCGCACCATTCGCCGATCATCCAGTCGTTGTAGGCCCGGACGCAGGCCAGCGCGAGATCACGATCGCCGCGCTCGAGGAACGTCTGCCCGCAAAAGCGCGGGAAGGTGGGGAAGCACAGCGACGCGTCGGTGTGATTGCGGTCCATGTCGGCCAGCCGGGCCGCGCGGTCATAGCAGCCGGGCAGGATGTCGTCGAAGAGCACGGCCCGGTTGTGGGCTTGGTCGCGGGGAAAGCTGACCGCCGCGAACCCGCCGGTGACCGGGAACAGCATTCCGCCGAACGACCAGCAGTCTGCCCAGTACCCGTCCTCCTCTTCGCGGAAGGCCATGTGCCGCGGCTCGAACCGCAGCCTCCCCTTGACCCGGGTGAGCCGCGGCCCGCGGTCGCGGAAGGCGGCGGGCAGGTATTCCTGCCACACGTGCGCGGGCTCGATGACGTGGTCGTCGACGCTGATGATCCGCGGAATCTCCATGGTGTCTCCCTTGTCTGTGGCGGTTCAGCGGGCCGGGCCGGTGGACGTCCCGCCGTCGCGGATGAGGCGGCCTGCCCGCCGGGCGCCGTGGCCAGCGCCGTCATCGGCCAGTTCGCCGTTGACCCAGACCTGGTGCAGCCCGTGACTGCGGGCGATAAGCCGGTCGGCGCCCGCGGGCAGGTCATGCACCCGCTCCATCCGCTCCACCCCGACGGTGGCGGGGTCGAAGGCGACCAGGTCGGCGAAGTATCCGGGGGCGACCCGGCCCCGGCCGGGGATCCCGAACACCGCTGCGGGGTGCCCGGTGATCCGCCAGATGGCCTTCTCCAGGGACAGCGTGCCGGTCTCCCGGACCCAGTGCTCCAGCAGGTAGGTGGCGAAGACCGCGTCGCAGAGCTGGCTGGCGTGCGCGCCCGCGTCGGACAGGCCGAGCAGGGTGCGGTCGTCCCGGAGCAGCCCGGCGAGCGAGGTGGCATCGTCGTTGGCGACCACGACCCGGAAACGGGTCCCGAGGTCATCGTCGAGCGCGACGTCGCACAGCACGTCGAGCGGGTCCACGCCGCGCTGGGCGCCCAGCTCCGCGAGCGAGGGCCCGTCGGCCAGCTCGGGGTGCGCCACCGTCTCGGCCACGAATACCTTGTCCCAGCCGTAGTGCCACTGCCTGGCCACGTCCGCCCGGGCCCGCTCCCGCCAGGCCGGATCCCGGTAGAACCGGGACCGTTCGGCAGAAGGAACGGACAGCACCTGCGCGAACGCGTCGGCGCGGGCGAACGGCGCCGGCTCGGCCAAGGTGACCTGGAAGACGATCGGGCGGCAGGCGACCTGGGGCCAGACCTCGCCGCCGCGGGCCTCCGCCTTGTCCAGCAGGCGGAAGGCGCCCGGTGAGGCGTTCAGGGCCGTCCAGGTGACCGGCCGCCCCGTCTTGACAGACAGTTCGGCGAGCTCCACGGGGCCGAAGTCGGGTCCGTGCGTGATCGCGAACGTGCCGCGGCCGCGCTCGGCCAGCGGCTCGGCGAGCCGCATCAGCTCATCGGTGGTGGCGAGGCGGCTGGGCACGGGCTTGCCCCAGGCACCGGCGTGGGCGGGCTGGCGGGAGGACGCGAAGCCGATCGCGCCGGCGTCGAGGGCCTCGCCAACGAGCCGCCGCATCTCCTCGATCTCGGCCGAGGTGGCATCCCGTTCGGCCGCCTCATCGCCCAGCACGTACAGCCGCAGCGGGGTGTGGCCGAGCATGACGGCCACGTTCAGCTTCGGCCCGGCCCGCTCGACGGCGTCCAGGTACTCGGGGAAGGTCTCGAAGGTCCAGGGGATGCCCGCGAACAGCGCCTCCACCGACATGCCCTCGACGTTCTCCAGCGTCCGCGCGATCGTCTCCCGGCCGGCCGGCCGGGTCGGGGCGATGCCGAACCCGCAGTTGCCCATCACCACCGTGGTCACGCCGTGCCACGACGAGGGGGTGAGGTCGGGGTCCCACAGCACCTGCGCGTCATAGTGGGTGTGGCAGTCGATGAATCCCGGGGCCAGCACCAGGCCGTCAAGGTCGACGACGTCGCCGTTGCGGGACACGGCGCCCGGCGCCTCGACCGCGGCGATCCGGTCCCCGTCGATGACCACATCAGCGGGCCGTGGCGGCGCCCCCGTCCCGTCCACCAGCAGCGCTCCGCGCAGTACCGTCATCGTGCACCTCGTGCTTGTTCTCAATCCGTTAACTGATTAACTAAAGCATATGATTGAACTAGTTGAAGCGCCAGTGGGGAGGAGCATGAATCTGCCCCGGAGGGATACCGAAGGCGTGGCGGCCAGGACCGGCGCGGGAACGCGAGCGGACGGACGGGCCACGGCCGAGCAGGTCGTCATCGCCGCCGAACGGCTGTTCGCGGAGCGCGGCGTGGAGGCGGTCTCGCTCCGTGAGGTGGCCAAGGCGGCGACCTCCCGCAATACCGGGGTCGCCCACTACCATTTCGGCGGCAAGGAGGGGCTGGTCCGCGCCATCGTGGCGCGGCGCGCACCGGTGCTGAACAGCCGCCGGGCCGCGCTGCTCGAGGCGGCCAGGGACCGGGCCGCCGCGCTGGCCCGGCCCGTCCCGGCCGAGGACCTGGTCCGGGTGCTGATCGTCCCGCTGATCGAGGAACTAGACCACGGCGGTCACTACGTCGGATTCCTGGCGCGGCTGGCCGCCGAGCGGCACCGGGCGCCGTGGGTGGCGGAACTGGATGATTCCTCGACGGCCAGCTTCCGTGAGGTCTCCGCGCTGCTGGCCCGGCAGCTGCCCGGGCTCGACCGGCGCCGCTTCCGGCATCGCCGCGACCTGCTGGTCCAGCTCGTGGTCGGCGCGCTGGCCGCCCGGGGTAACGCCGAGGCCACCGGTGAGCCAGGGCTGGGCAGCCGGGCCGGCTTCACCGAGGACCTGCTCGAGGCGGCCGCCGGCCTGATGCTGGCGCCCGCAGGCCCGGACAACAGGGACCCGCGCATATCTAGGCTGGCCGTGTGACTGAGCCCACCTACCTCGTCGCCGTCCGGGAGTCATATGACACCGTGGCCGCCGACTACGCCAAGCGCGTCCGGGCCCCGGCCGGGCTAGATCCGGTCTCACGTGCGATGCTGGCCGCGTTCGCCGAGCTCGTGCAGGCCACCGGCCGCGGGCCGGTCGTCTTTCGAGTAACATGTCGACGACCCGAATCTCGCGCTCGGCAACCTCGTTGATCTTGTGCAATCTGAAGCGTCCGCCTACACCAGCGCGCACCGACCTCCCGCGTGAGCCCGGCATCGTCATCCACTGCTGGGGCGAGTACATCGGATTGTCGCTTCCGGTAGGTCGGCGGCCGATGTCCGCAGCTCCGTGCGTCTGCGATGCCTGATGCTCGTCGACGCGCTGAGCAAGGAATGGTCGTACTTCTTCCCTCCGAACGGCGGCAAAGTCGTCGGGCGCGCGTCAAATTTGTAGGTGACTGACGGGTAACTTGCCGCTGCCGGGGTGGCGTGGCCGGTCAGGGCCGGGTCATGCGGCGGCTGTCTGGTTGCAGGGCCGCTGCCAGATCTCTTTTCGATTCGCTGGCCTCGCGGCAGCGGAGGCGATGACCGGCTTGGCCGGGCTCCGGTCCAGCGCATCCCCTCTTCCTCCACGAAGTCCGCAACACGCTGGCGGGCTCTGGCAGTCAGCCGGGTTGTTCCGGCTGGTTCAGCACGGCCGGGCGCGGAACGCCGCGACCACTCGCGGGCCGACCGTCCCGGCCACCTGCCGTGCGTTAACCGCTGCGCGTGGCCTGCTCGGCGCTCCAGCGGCCCAGGCAGAAGCTCCACGCTGCCAGCACGACCGGCCGCACCCGCATCATGGCCGGGTGGCGCTCGATCTTGGCCGGCTCCAGCGTCACCCGCCGGTAGCCGGACACGATCAGGTCCGCCCGCGGCGGGTTCTTCACGCCCCCGGCGTACAGCAGGAACGAGAGCGGCCAGGCGCGCGGTCCGCGGCCGGCGCCGGTCCAGACGCGTACCGGGCGCGCGGCCGAGCATCTGGGCATCGAGCAACACGGGCGAGGTGACGCGGGAAGTGGGGCCGGGCCTTCCATCGACCTTCACGGCGCCCATCAGGCCGCCTACCATTGGGGGTAACCGAGCATGTTTCCTCGATGACCCTTTCAGCGCTGGGAAGCTGCTGGCCAGGCCTCGCTATGTCAGAGGCGAGGCGGCTCGCACGCGCCTCGGCCGAGCCTCCGGAAAGGTCCGCCTCATGCGCGCATATCACCCCGGCAAGACACCCGGTACCGGCCAGCCCCGCCGCACCGTCACGCCCGCCCTGCGCCCGCATGCAGCGGTCCGCGGCTCCGACAGCGCACCCCGCAGCCCCGGCCAGCCTCTCGCCGCCCCGCTTATGGAGGAGGTGGGGGCCCGCCTCGGCGCGGACTTCTCCATGGTCCACGTCCACACCGAGGACGCGGCCCGCGCCTCCGCCACCGCCCTCAGTGCCCGCGCATACACCTCCGGCAGCCACGTCGTGACCGGTGACGGCGGCGCGGGCAAGTACACCGTCGCCCTGCAACGCAGCATCGGCAACGCTGCTGTGTCCCGGATGCTTGAGCCGGCCCGGCACCAGCACGGCTATCAGCAGACTGCACCAGCCCCGGTGCAGCGCTCCGCCGTCCACGACGTGCTGAGCGGCCCGGGCCAGCCCCTAGGGGCGTCACTGAAGGAGGAGATGGAGGCCCGCCTCGGCGCGGACTTCTCCATGGTCCGCGTCCACACCGACGACGCGGCCCGCGCCGCCGCCGCCGAGGTCGGCGCCCGCGCTTACACCTCGGGGAACCATGTGGTCATCGGCCAGAGGGGCGCGGACAAGCACACCATGGCCCACGAACTCACCCACGTCATCCAGCAACGCCAGGGCCCCGTCGCGGGCACCGACCTCGGCGGCGGGCTAACGATCAGCCATCCCGCTGACCGATTCGAGCGAGCGGCCGAGGCTACCGCCTCGCAGGTCATGACCAGGCCGCTACTACCGGGAGAATTGATCTCGGGAGCGGCGGCGACCGCGGCCCGCACAATGTCGGGTCCCACGCCAGAGGTCTCGACTGGACAGGCTCGATCAACGCCCCTTGGCATGGTCATCCAGATGCTAAGGGAGTGGACCGGGCTGGACGCAGACCGATACCGGGAAGAAAATGGGGAGTTCTCTAGATTCGACAACAATACCAACTCCTGGGTTAGGGAGCTTCCTAATCCGAGAGAACTCATTTCTCAATACTTCGGCGGGATGCCCCGGGCGGAAGCTCCCCCATTGAGCATTGCACACTTTGTTGGAAAGCATGTCAAGCCGAGCAAAAAAGAAATATTGGACATGAAGCCAGAATACTCCATCCTGCAGCGGGGAATCGTAGGTGCTTGGGATACCTCGCTGGCTCGGACCGGGCATGCACTGGGCACCGGACCACCGGAGGGGCGTCAAAATCAGCTCGGCGACGGCATCTATGTGGTCAATCCGGGCCAGGAAGAAACCGCCTACCAGCACCTTGAAGACCCCAGTATCGTCTACAACGTTTATGCCATGAAAGGTGTGCAATTCAATACTAAAGGCGACCACATGCAGACGGTATTCACAAATCGAGAGCAATTCTCCATGCTGTGTTTCGTGGAGAGTCACACACTGCCATCAGTCCGACAGGAAATGCCGAAGCCACCTCCAGTATTCGACCTAGCTGAGTATGCCCGGCAGCAACCACCTGGGATAAAGACCTACTCAATGTTCTAGTACGGCAGCCGCCATTGGAGGACCTGGACTACGGCGACATCGACGGCATCTGCGCCGCGAACTGCACGCAAACCTCGGCCTGATTACCCCGGATTCCCCGCGCACGTGCCAATCCAGGCTCATATGCGGGCAATCGACGCCGAGCTTGCCGAACGTGCCGGTAATCAGCAAGCCAGAGAAGACCAGCACCACGACAACTAAGACGAAAGGTCGCCGCGCGGGCCGACTCCGAGGAGTGCGTCAGCCCTGGACCCAGAAATCGCACTCTTCCACGACAAGGCCGTCGGCCCTGAAACGCAGCAATGACACGCCCGCCAGTTCCTCGGTACCGCCATCGGTCAGCTTGGTCTGCGCGCTCCAGGGCACAGCCGCCTGATCGCCGTCGACGATCGGCGGGCCGAACCGGCACCGGGCCGACTCCTCCTCCGCGAACACGCGAGCCAGGTAACCCGGCTCCGGCTCGCGGAACGGATGCTGCTGCCAGAACGCGCCCTCCGCATAAAGGGCGGCAATGGCGGCCGCGTCATGCTCGCGCCAGCCGCGTTCCCACACCTCTGCCCACCGCTGGGCTGCCTCTCGCATGTCCACGCGCCAAGAGTAAACACGGCCGCCGACAGGCTGACAGTCGATAGGCAGGTGATCCGTGAGGGTGCGGTGTTCACACCGGGTCATCCCGCCGGGTCGTGCCCGGCTTATCGGGGTCCTTCCCCTCGGCGGGAAGTTTGCCGAAGGAGACCGTCGGCTCGTACGGGATCGCGTCGAGGAAGCCGGTCAGGCCCGTGCCGCGGTGCAGGCCGGCCTGGTTGTGCCGCTCGGCCAGGGCGTGCACGAGGAGCACCCGCTCCTGATCGGCGGTGGCCTCGGTGAACGGCGCGTCCCAGGGACCATGGGCCCGCAGGCGCCTGAGCATGGCCAGCGGCAGCCAGACTCCGTCCAGGGCGATGCCGTACTCCACGACCATCCGCTGCTCGAGCTTCCCTGGCTCGCCACTGCTCACCATCGCTGTCTCCAGGCCGGCATCACACGCGTTTCCTGGGGTAACGCTGGCCGGGCCGCCAGTCATCCGCCGGGTTAGATGCCCAGCCGGTCGAGCAGCCGCTCGTGGTAGACGGCCGGGCCGCCGAAGAGCAGCTCGCAGGACTTGGCGCGGCGGAAGTACAGGTGGGCGGGGTGCTCCCAGGTGAACCCGATGCCGCCGTGCACCTGGATGTTCTCGGCCGCGGCGAACAGGTATGCCTGCGAGCAGCAGATGTGCGCCGTTGCCGCGGCGATTCCGAACTCCGCCGCGGCCTCGTCCGCCAGGCGGGCCGCCTCGCGGGCCGTCGCCTCCGCGAGTTCCACCTTGACCAGCATGTCCGCGCACTTGTGCTTGACGGCCTGGAAGGAGCCGATGGGCCGGCCGAACTGGAACCGGGTCCTGGCGTACCCGGCGCTCATCTCCAGGCACCTGCGGGCGCCGCCGGCCTGTTCGGCGGCCAGCGCCACGCAGGCCAGGTCGAGCACCCGGCTCATCAGCCGTCCCGCCTGGCCTTCGGCGCCGACGAGGACCGCGGGCACCTGGTCGAAGGCCAGGGCCGCCATCGCCCGGGTGGGATCGAGCGTGGTCATCGGCTCGGCACGCAGTCCGGGCGCCCCGCGGTCCACCGCGAACAGGCCGGGTCCGGCGGTGCTGCGCGCCACGACCAGCACCAGGTCCGCGATCGCCCCGTCGATGACGAAGCTCTTCTTACCGCTGAGCCGCCAGCCGGCCGCGGTGCGCTCGGCCCGGGCCGCGACCATGGCCGGGTCCCAGGACGCGTTGCCTTCCGCCGCGGCCAGCGTGGCGATGGTCCGCCCGGCGGCGATCCCGGGCAGGTACCGGGCGCAGGCCGCCGCGTCGGCCGAGGCGAGCAGCGCCTGGGCGGCGAGCACCACCGTGGCGAAGAAGGGCGAGCACAGCAGGGCGGCCCCCATCTCCTCCAGCACCACCTCGAGCTCGGTCAGGCCGAACCCGTCGCCGCCGTACTCGCCGGGCAGCGCCAGGCCGGGCAGCCTGAGCTGGCGGGCCATCTGGTCCCACACCGCCAGGTCATACCCGGTGTCCATGGCGGCGCGGACCGCGCTTTCGCCGGACTTGACCGCGAGGAACTCCCGCACGGCCTCACGCAGCTCGTCCAGCTCCTCCTTGCCCTCGTTCATCAGAATCGCGGCGTGGAGACCCCGGCCTTCAGGCCGGGGAGGACACGCCGCTCCACCTCCCCGGAAATGTCAGCAGTATCCGATAGTGTGTTCGCATGTCCCGGTACCGGCTGCTCCCCACCCCAGCCCAGGAAGCGGTGCTGCGAGACCACTGCGACCACGCCCGGTACGTATGGAACCTCGCCGTCGAGCAGCACGCCCACTGGCACCCCGGCCGTAAGAACGCGCCCGGCTACCTGGAGCAGTGCCGGCAGCTCACCCAGGCGCGGGCGGAGCACCCGTGGCTGGCCGCCGGCTCCCAGACGGTCCAGCAGCAGGCCCTGCGCGACTTCGCCCGGGCGATGACGGTGTTCGTCGACCCGGCGAACCCGGCCAGGCGGCCGTCCTGGCGCAAGGCCGGTCGGCACGAGGGATTCCGCATCGTGGGGCGCGGCCGGCAGTGGGATGTGCGCCGCGTGTCCCGCCATGTCGGCCAGGTCTGGGTGCCCAAGGCCGGGTGGGTAAGGTTCCGCTGGTCCCGCGCCGTGCCCGATGGCGCGAAGTCCTACCGGGTCACCATGGACCGCGCCGGGCGCTGGCACGTCGCCTTCGCGGCCGTTCCCGATCCGATCCCGGCACCAGGCACCGGCGAGGTCGTGGGGATCGACCGGGGCGTGGCGGTCTCCGCGGCCCTGTCCACCGGCGAGCTGCTGCACTGCCCCGCCCTGACCGCGCGGGAGCGGATCAGGCTGCGGCGGCTGCAGCGTCGGCTCGCCCGCGCCAAGCCGGGCTCGAACCGCCGCGGCCGGGTCAGGCACGCGATCGCCCGGCTGCGCGCCCGGGAGACCGACCGGCGCAAGGACTGGGCCGAGAAGACCAGCACGGACATCGCGCGGCGCTTTGACGTGATCCGGGTCGAGGACCTGAAGATCAAGAACATGACCCGGTCCGCGAAAGGCACGCGGGACAATCCCGGCCGGAACGTCCGGCAGAAAGCCGGGCTGAACCGGGGCATCCTGCGGTCCGGGTGGGGGCTGCTGGTGCGCCGCCTGGAGGACAAGGCGCCCGGCCGGGTGGAGAAGGTCAGACCCGCGTTGACGAGCCAGCGGTGCTCGGCGTGCGGGCAGGTGGACCGGGACTCGCGTGAGAGCCAAGCCGTCTTCCGGTGCACTGCCTGCGGTTTCGCCGGCCACGCGGACGAGAACGCGGCCATCAACATCGCGGCGGGGCACGCCGTGACTGCGCGGGGAGGCGACGGGGTAGCCCGGCCTGTGAACCGCGAACCTCACCTGCTGCTCCAATCGGCGTAGTAGCTGGAATCCCCCGCCTTCAAGCGGGGGAGGATGTCAAGACGCACCCCCGGATTTGGGCAGCGCGCGGAAGGGTGAGGTGGTGTCGACGCCCGGCTCCTTCGGCAGCCCGAGGACCCGTTCGGCCAGGATGTTCTTCATGATCTCCTCGGTGCCGCCGAGGATCCGCAGGGCCGGGGTGGCCAGCAGCAGCTCCGTCCAGGCGTAGGTGCCCCATTCCCCGGTGTCGGCGATGATCCGCGGCCCGAGCACGCGGGACACGAAGTGCGCCGCCCGGGTCAGGTTCTGCGCGTACATCAGCTTGGCTACCGACATCTCCGGCCCCGGGGCAACGCCGGCCTGCATCCGGCGGAAGGCCCGCGCGTTCAGGTGCCCGGTCGCCATCATGTCGGCCAGCAGCTCACTCAGGTCACGGCGCAGCGCCCGGTCGTCCCAGGTCCAGGTGGCCCGCATGAGCGCGCTGAGCCGCTCCGGCGACAAGGCCTCGGCGACCGGCCCGCTGCCCTCGCTGCCCACGGTGGCGCGCTCGTTCATCAGCGTGGTGAGGGCGACCCGCCACCCGCCGTTGACCTCGCCGAGCCGGTGGTCGTCCGGCACCCGCACGCCGGACAGGAAGACCTCGTTGAAGTCGCAGCCTCCGCTCATCTGGCGCAGCGGCCGCACCTCTACGCCGGGTGCGCTCATGTCGACGAGGAATGCGGTGATGCCCTTGTGCTTCGGCGCGTCCGGATCGGTCCGGCACAGCGCCATGCCGATCTGGCTGTGCTGCGCCACCGACGTCCATACCTTCTGCCCGTCCAGGATCCACTCCTCCCCGCCGACCTTCTCCGCGCACGGGGGGCTCCCGCCCCCCGTACCCCCTGGCCCCTCCCCCTTCACTGGCACCGCGCGGGTCTGCAGGCTGGCCAGGTCGGACCCGGCCTCCGGCTCGCTGAACAGCTGGCAGGCGATCACGTCGCCCCGGTACATGGCCGGCAGGTAGCGGTCCTTGACGGGCTGCTGACCGTGGGCCAGGATCGTCGGCCCGATCATGCCCAGCCCGATCACGCTCAGCGTGCCGGTGTCCGGGACGTCGTACTCCGACTCGATGCCGTCGTAGACCAGCTCATGGACCGGCGTCAGGCCGCGGCCGCCGTACTCCGGCGGCCCCGAGATCCAGCCGAACCCGCTGGAGTACCGGGTCCGCTGCCAGTCCCGGGCGGCCCGCAGCTTCCGCTCCTCGACCTCGGGCGGGTCCGCGCCGAAGTAGGCCACCCGGTCGTCGCCTTCGCCCCAGCGGAACGCGGCACGTTCGGCGGCCCGGGGGGCGTGGGCGTCGAGGAACTCGCGG
>Ga0208044_1000339_pt1 | contig 36402 bp, 36 predicted proteins | sample Sb_taG_8_FD_187712 | JGI IMG/M metagenome (GOLD analysis project Ga0208044, IMG submission 187712) | Peat soil microbial communities from Weissenstadt, Germany - Sb_50d_c_BC metaG (SPAdes) (version 2) | ecosystem: Environmental > Terrestrial > Soil > Wetlands > Peat | place: Germany...
GGCAGCTGCAACACGAGGACGGGCGCTTCCACATGGAAGGCGGCAGCTGGACTAACAACATTTCCTGGGTCCGCGGCTACGAACGGGTGCTCGCCCCGATGGACGAGGCCAGCTCGCTGTTCCACGAGCGGGTCCTGGCCAAAGCCGTCCGCACCGACGACCCCCGCTACCGCAACGCCCTGTTCCACCTGCTCGCCGCCGAGGAAAGCGACTACCGCTACTGGGGCGCCGAGGGCACCTGGGCCGACTACGGTGCCGAGCTGGCCCGGCGCGCCATCGACATCGTGACCTACGACCTGTAACCACCGGGGAGCCTCCGATGCCTGAGGTGGCCTGCGCCCTGGTCCTCAACTTGCATCAGCCCGCCGGCAACCTCGAGGACCTGCTCGGCCAGCGCGAGTGGGAGGCCCGGGAGATCCTGTGGGCGATGGACCGGATCCCCCGGTCGCTGTGGACCTACGAAGATATCGGCCGGGTGCACCTGTCGCTGTCCGGCACCCTGCTGGAGACCCTGGCCAGTCCCGGCTTCCAGCGCCGCGCCTATGGCATCGCCGACTGCGGGTCGCTGCTGTGGTACCTGCAGAACACCAAGATCATCCGCATCCTGGGCACCGGCTACTACCATCCCGTCCTGCCGCTGATCCCCCGAGCCGACTGGGATGAGCAGCTCGAGCGCTGGCAGGGGATCGGCCAGCATCTGTTCGCGCGGACCGGCTTCCCCGGGTTCTGGCCCCCGGAGATGGGCTTTTGCATGGAGCTCATTCCTGCCCTCAAACGCTACGGCTACCGCTATGTCCTGGTCGACAGCCAGCACGTCGAAGCGGTCGCCCCCATGGGCTGGCACGAGCTGCGCTACCGCCCGCACATCGCCCGGTACGGCGGGGAGGAAATAATCGTCGTGGTCCGGGACCGGGAGCTGTCCAATGCCCAGGAGGCAGGGATGGAGGCGGGCTGGTTCATGCACGAGGTGGCCCAGCGGACCAGGTATTGCGACTTCCCGCCGCTCGTGACTACCTGCACTGATGGGGAGAACGGCGGCTGGTTCCGCAACACCTCACCGGAAGCCAACTTCTGGCACGTCTTCTACCAGGACCTGCTGCAGTCGGCTCGGGACCACCGAAGCGAGGGCATCCGCCCCTGCTTCATCGAAGACTACCTGGACCGCCACGGCGCCCACGGCGAGGTCACCGTGCGCCCGGGCGCGTGGAACACCGGCTGGCACGACGGCACCGGCTTCACCCAGTGGGTCGGCTCGCCAGCCCAGCAGCAGGCCCTGACCCGGCTAGACGAGATCAGCCAGGCCATCTACGCCGCCCGCCGCAACGCCGTCGGCATCTCGGTCCGCGACCCTGAGGTGTACCGGCTGCTCGAGGAAGCCCACTGGCGGGTCCTGCGCGCCGAGACCAGCTGCAACTTCTTCTGGGGGGACGCCTGGCTGCAACGCTGCCACCACGACCTGAACCAGGCCACCCGCTTCCTGGACCAGGCAGGAGCCCGTCTGACCTGACCGCACCGCCGCCAGCCCAGGACACCATGCGGTCCCGGCGAGCCATACGGTTCGCTCAACTCAACCGAAAGCCGCGTCAGCGGCACGGCGGCAGACCAGTCTTCTGCACAGGCAGTTACTGGCGGGGTGCGGTGGCGGCCTGGAGAATCGCCGCGATCTCCTCGACCTGGTCAAGCTCGCCCGCGGCGATCTTCATGACCAGGTCGTAGGCTTGGTCGTTGGTGAACGTCAGGCGGCGGCCGTTGAGGCCGTAGAAGGCGATCGCCGCTGCAAGCGCGAGCCGTTTGTTGCCGTCGATCAAGGCATGGTTGCGGGCCAGCGAGTGCAGCAGCGCGGCTGCCTTGGCATCGAGGGACGGGTAGGCGTCCTTGCCGAACGCCGTGGCCTGGGGGCGGGCGAGGGCGGCTTCGAGCAGCCCGTAATCGCGGACCGCGACCTCCGGCCCGAGGACGCGCCCGGCGACGTGCAGCAGTTCCGGGAGCGTCAGGTAGATCACTGGCCGAGCCGCTCGAGCGCCTCCGCGTACCTGGGCAGCTCTTCATCGAGCACGCGGTCCAGCAGCTCGGCGCGGCTGTGGTTTTCCACGTACTCGCGGATCGCCTGACGGGCCACCTCCTGCATCGACCGGTGCTCAAGCTCGGCGCGCCGGCGCAGCGCCTCGGTCTCATCGTCAGCAAGCCGGAGAGTCATCGCCATGCCATCATGGTATCACGATTGATACCACGGGCGCGGCTGCAAGAATACAGGCCTGAGGTGCGGATCCTTCCAGAGCGTGACAAGCTCGGGTAGAAGTCACACCGGTAGCCGCCCAATTGAGACTTCTGGTAGACGGTGCGGGCCCATCTTGCCGGTGCAACTGGTTGTGGCGTGATAGCTAGCCGCGCACGCTGTCGATGTCGTCGAACGTGCGGCCTGCTCCCGCCGCGATCTCGCGCATGATGGTCCGCAGGCAGCGCAGCCAACTCCCCCAGTAATACAGGTCGGGGGCGGCGGCCAGGTATCCCTCGCCCGCCAGCCAGTCAGGCTGGTTCCGCAGGTCGTGGCTCATTCCGGCAAAGTCGTGGACGACGACCACGCCAGGCCAGTGCCCCGCCGCCGGGAGCGGCCACATAGGTCGGCATCTGTCCGTACGGGGTGCGGATCATCTCGTCCATCATCGCGGCTCGCACTGGGCGCATCCGGCACGGCTTGATGCTGCCGGTCACCGGGCCGGCAGTCAACTCTCACGCAGCAAGGGCAGCCAGGTGATGATGCCGCACCCGGCCCTCTCGCCTGGCCTAGTCCGCCGGTGATTGGCAAGTTGCGACAAGCCAGTGCGCTGGCCGACGCACTGATTCGCGCCCGGCTTGGAACACCGCAGCGGCCCTGGCCGGGATGATGAGCCTGACCCCGCAGGGCGCACATCAGGCCTGCGTGACGCGCCGACCCTGATCAGGGCGAAGGTAAATCCCGAACCTGATGGTATGCACCGCGAACAACATGGCGACGGCCGCCCGGCGCACGGTATCCATAGCGCATGCCCTCGCTGCTGGCGGCCGGTCAGCCGATCGCGCGCTCAGCAGCGGGTGCAACCCGGCCAGCGAGGCCACAACGCCGACCGCCAGTTCCAGGCGCAGCAGCGCGGCCGGAAACCTGCGGAGCCTGCCCGGGACGCCGCTGGCCACCATCGAGGCGTCGCGGATGGCCAGCCCGGCGCACACGCACTCCGCCGCGGCCGCTCCCCGCACCCCCCAGCGGCGGACAACCAGCTGCGTGAGCGGATACCCGCAGGCGCTGAGCCCGAGAACGATGGATCCGATCGCGCGCTTCATCGCATCGCCCCTTCCGGCACACCGGTCACCAGCACACTGTCACCGAAGCTCCCTGGAACACAGAGCCCAAGGTCCTGCCGACAGCGGGCACCACCAACTACAGACCGACAGACGCCGGAACACGGGAATGAGTAACGTCGTCGGGGGTCTGGCCTCCATCCGGGACTGGGTAGATTCGGATGCGGTACAGCGGCCGCTGGGCGAGTGAGTGCGGGGAGCGCGGGTCGGGTGCGGGGAGGCGCTGGTGGTGGCGGGCGTGATCGCGGGCGAGCGGATCCGGGCGCTGGCAGGCGGCGCTGTACCGGGCATCGCGGTGCTGGTGACCGGGCCTGAGGGTGTGCGGGCTGCGGGGGCGGCCGGGTTTGCTGACGTCGCCGGGCAGGTGCCGGCATCGCCGGGCATGGTCTGCCCGTGGTTTTCGATGACCAAGATCGTAACCGCGACGGTTGCGGTCCGGCTGGCCGAGCGCGGTGTCGTGGACCTGGACGCGCCGGTTGCCGGGCACGTCCCGGCGTTGCGGCAGGTGCGGCCGCCGCAGTGGGCCGACCGGATCACCGCCCGCCATCTGCTGTCCCATAGCGCCGGGCTGGCCAACCCCATCCCGGTGCGGTGGGTGCATCCCGCTGATCAGCCCGCTCCTGACCCTGGTGCGTTCCTGCACGGCCTGCTGGCCAGGCACGGCAGGCTGCGGTTCGAGCCCGGAGCACGGTCAAGTTATTCAAACCTGGATCCGCTGGTGCTGGCGGCCGCGCTGGCTACCGCCACGGGCAAGTCTTTCACCGAGCTGGTCGGCGATGAGATCCTCGGCCCGCTGGGCATGGCCGCCACCGCGTTCACCTACACCCCGCAGGCCCGGCCGCGTGCCGCGGTCGGCTACCACCGGCGGCTGAGCCCGATGCGGCTGCTGCTGCCACGCTGGGTTATCGGCGAACCGGCCGGGCGATGGATCTCGCTGCGCCCCTTCCTGGTGGACGGCCCCGCCTACGGCGGGCTGGTCGGCCCGGCCGACGAGCTGGCACGGTTCCTGCAGCTGCATCTGCGGGACGGCGAGCTCGGCGGGAACCGGATCTTGAGCGCGGAGGCGACAGCCGCGATGCGGCGGATCACTGTGCGCGGGCGCCGCTATGACCTGGGCCTTGGCTGGTTCCGGCCGGCCAGCCAGCGCGACGCGGATCCGCCGTTCGTGGAGCATCTAGGCGGCGGCGCCGGGTTCTACAACCTGATCCGCATCTATCCAACGCGCGGCACCGGGATCGCGGTCATGGGAAACGTGACCAAGTACCACATCGACGCCGTGGCGCGCCTGGCACTCGCGGATTGACCCGTCTATCTGCGCAGCCTCACACTTGCATGCTCACACGAACGCAAAAGACCCCGTTGTGCGCGGACGACTGTCTACCCAGCCTCGATCCCGGAGCCGCCCAGAACGGCGGTACTCGCGCTCTGTCATAGACCCACCCAGTCACGGAGTGTGATCTGGCCTTGGTAACGACAAGTCGCCCTTGGGCTCGGGCGTTACTCCCGGCTAGCTTTGGAATAGTGCGAACGCCGCTCCCTGCGGGTCGATGAGCACCGCGAAGCGGCCGGTGCCCGGGATGTCGGCCGGGCCGGCGATCACGCTGGCGCCCAGGTCGGTCGCCTTCTTGACGTCGGCGTCGACGTCAGCCGCGCCGAAGTAGACGAGCCAGTTGTCGGGCACGTCGGCGGGCATGCCGGGACGCCGGGGCATGAGCCCGCCGATGGTGCGGCCGCTCACCTGGGCTTCGGGGTAGTCGTCTCCGCCGCCCCAGCTCCAGCCGAACACCGCGGAGTAGAACGCCTTCGACTTGGCGACGTCGGAGCTGGACAGCTCGCTCCAGATGAACACGCCCGGCTCGTTGACCAGCTGGGCGCCGAGGTGCTGGCCCGGCTGCCAGGCCGCGATGACGGCGCCGGTGGTGTCCATGAAGATCGCCATCCGGCCCGCGGTCATCACGTCCATGGGGGCAACGATGACCTTGCCGCCAGCCGATTCCGCCTTCCTGGCGACCTCGTCCACGTCGTCCACGTTGATGTAGGTCGTCCACCGCGGCGGACCCGGGTCCTGGGCGGGCGAGATCGCCGCTACCTGCTTGCCGTCCTTCGTGGCGATCGTATAGTGGCCAGCTTCCTCACCCATGTCCTGGCCTTCCCAGCCGAACAGCTCCGAGTAGAAGCACACGCCCGCGCTCAGGTCCTGGGTCCCGATGTCCACCCAGGACGGAACCCCATGCTCGTACCGCGTCATCTCGGGCATCGCCCAACCTCTTCCATCGAAGGAAATCTTTGGCCGCACTCTCGCAGCCCGGCACGCCTGCCCGCAAGGGGGGCCGCAGCAGCGTCGCACCCTGCTGAGGGTCCCAGCGCACACCAGCTGGATGGCCCGGGCACGTGCCCGGCGTGGACCGTCCACAACCTGACCGGGGCACATCAGCGGTGGCGGCGCGCGGGTCGCTATCCGAGCTCTGGCACGCGCAGAACATCCCGATCTGCACAGCAGGGCGACCGGCCGGGAAACAGCGATCGGCATGGCGGCTCCGCGCGCGTCCGAAGGACGCCACAGCGCTTACTACGGAGACAGTGACGGGCAGGTCGGACTGCATGAATATGCATACCTGGCCGGCACCGGCAATGCGCGCTCATGCCGCGTTGAGGTACGTCGTGCCACGAGTGACCATGCCACGGAGCGCGAGCGCGCATACCCAGCAGGCGACCACAATGCGGCGTCGCTGACTCGCCGGGCGGCCTCAAGGTAACTGTCCAAGTTACTGAACCGGAGAAGGCTTGCTACACGCGCGGCTTCGGGCAGCATTCCACGGAAGCTGGTGTATCGCCGCCAGGATCCGGCTCGCCCGGCCGGTAGGGCGCACCCCAGTGCCGCTACGGCGCCTTCGCCCAGCACGTGCGAGAAGTCGGTATCGGCGGCTAGCGCTGCCGTGACCCGGGCACCGCCGGTGCAGGTCCTGTGGCCGGCCGCGGGCGGGTCAGGGAAGGCAGCCACGATGCATCGGCGTCAGCGGATGCCGTTGGCTCCCAGTTTGGCTCCCAGGTGGCGGACCGCCTCTGCAGCACATATCTGGATCACAATTCTGCCTGGTGAGCGCGTACCCGCCTGTTCATCCGCAAGGTGATGTATCAGATTGAGTGATTGCTTGCGAGCAGTACGTCAATAGAACGATTATAGTTCCGAATATGAAGGCTTACCTGCACCATCTGCGCCCCGACCGCGACTCGAACGCGGGACCTACTGCTTAGGAGATCGTTTCGCGGCCGGGGCTGACCTGCGCGTGCCCAGTTCAGCGAGCGTTCGCGCTCTCCTTGGCTGACCGCTGGTGACCGCGGTTTACCTGTCGTTCTGGCACGAATGTGGCACGCGTACGGATGACCCGCTATCCCTTCGCCAGCAGCACAGCTGTCAGGATGACCACCGCCACGGTGAGCACGGTCAGCGCGATAGTGAAGCCGACCAACCAACGCGTCAAGCGCTCTATCCTGGAAGCCGCTTCGTCCGATGACATCCGGAAGTTGACCAGTTCGCTGGTCAGCTCGGTAATTGCCGCCTTGAGCCGTCGCTGCATTTCCATCTCATATGCAGGACCTGGGAATCCGGGCGCATGCGCGATGAGGTCGGCATCGGGAAGTTGCTGCCGCTCATGAACGGTGCCTATCTGCTGGGTATTCCACGCCCCGCGTTCGTGCTCGTGCTGCTCGTGCCGACGGCGCAGGAATGCCCGTACCAGGTTCTCGGTCACCGGCACATCATGGCAGCGACCCGGTTGCACGCGTGTGTATTCGCCACGATCTACCCCTGATGACCTTCCGTCATCGTAACTGGATAGGTCTCTCCGGCAGGGCCCCGGCATAGTGGCGTGATGTCCGGTTGATGATCCGGTGCACGTTCCGGGACGTTAAGGCCAGTGAAACCGACATAACACCACTAAAATGCCCACCGCCCGGGGCCCCGGGCGGTGGGAGCGCACGGGCGTATCATGAAGGACGCACAGGGCGGCGAGGTGCATGAGGCTGCGATCGCATCGGCAGAACCTGGTGGTGTGGGGCTCGTCCGGCGGACCTGCCGGCGGGTACGGTGCCCCGAGGTTGGCGCGGCACGTACGGACCAGGCGGATCCGTACTGGCGCGCTGTTGGCAGTCATCGGACTGATGCGTCTGGCCCAATCCGTGCGCACCCGGCGAGGGGCTGGGCTCCTGGTGGCCGGGGCAGTGCTCACGGTGGCCGGGATCATACTTCCCAGCGGTGTGATCCAGATTTCTGGGATGCTGGTCCTGCTGCGGGGAGTGGCCGTCGCGCTCGGCGTGTCAGAGCGGCATCGCCGCCCCGGTGGTGAGCCGGCGGGCGGGGTGGACGTTGCCGGTTTCAGGACCCCGCCGTGGTGGTGAGCCCGCACGACCGCGGAGCATGGGCGGTCACGAGTCAATTGTGGCTTGTCTGGCCGGGCGGCGGGCAAGGCTGGCGCGTTTCCCTCTGGGAAGCCGGCGATGCCGCCAGGGCTTGGGGATGATGGCGTATCCGATCGCGCTCGTGGGTCCGGGCGAACCGGACACCCGGTCATTAACTAGCCATCACGCCACTATGCCGAGGCCCTGGTCTCTCCAGTCGCGTCGTTCGATAGCTGCTATTTGTGGCTCCAGTTGTTTTGCCGGCTGGCTCAGCGTGTTGGTTTGCTTACGGAAGGCCGGCTCTGGCAGTGTGCCGGATGTGCCCGATACGCCCCCTGTGCCCGGTGATGCGGCCGCTGCTGATGCGGTGATCACCGGGCTGCGCGCGGCGAACGCGCGGCTGCGGGGCCTGCTGGCTGAGCGGGATGCGCGCATCACGGGCCTGGAGGTGCAGGTAGCGCGGATCGCGGACCTGGAATCGCTAGTAGCGGATTTGCAGGCGCAGGTCGCGGACCTGGCCGCGAAGGTGAAGCAGAACTCGAAGAACTCCTCGAAGCCGCCGTCGAGCGACGGGCTGGGCAAGCCGGAGCCGAAGTCGCTGCGGAAGAAGACCGGCCGCAAGCCGGGCCGGCCCAAGGGCCAGCCCGGTGCGACGATGCAGCTGACCGATCACCCTGATCACGTGATCCGGCACTTGCCGCGGTCGTGTGCAGGGTGCGGGGCGGGCCTGGACGGGGCGCAGGAGACGGGGATGGAGCGGCGGCAGGTGACCGAGATCCCGCCGGTCAGGGCGCAGGTCACCGAGCATCAGATGATCGAGGTGACGTGCCCGTGCTGCGGGCGGCCCAGCAAGGCTGACGCGCCGGACGGGGTGACCGCGCCGGTGCAATACGGGCCGCGGGCCGCCGCCATGGGCGTGTACTTGTGGCACGGGCAGTTCCTGTCGCGGGACCGGGCCTGCCAGGCGCTGGCGGACGTGTTCGGCTGCGCCCCGTCCCCGGCGGTGATCGCGACGGCGGCCAGGAAGATCGCCAGATTCATCAGCCCCGCTCTGGATGCGATCGTCACGGCCCTGCTCGCTTCTGAAGTGACGCATTTTGACGAGAGCGGGTTCCGGGTCGCTGGGAAGCTCGCCTGGGTCCACTCTGCCTCTTCGGGCAGGTACGTGCTGGTCACCGTGCACACCAAGCGCGGCAAGGCAGGAATGGACGCCGCGGGGGTGCTGCCGTCCTTTGCCGGGATCGCCTGCCATGACGCCTGGGCACCATACGACAGCTACGCCGGCATCGCCGGGCACGCGCTCTGCAATGCGCACGTATTGCGGGAGCTCACCGCGGTCACCGAGACCGGCACCGACCTGGACGTGACCTGGGCCCGGCAGGCCATCGACGCGCTCCTGGCGCTGAAAGAAGCAGCCCGTGCCGCCCGCGACGCCGGCCAGGACGCCATCGACGCCAAGCTGCTCGCCGGGCACGAGAAGTACTTCACCGGCGCCGCCAGCACCGGGGTCGCGCTCAACGCCGCCCGGCGCAGCCCGCTGCAGAAGAAGCGGCACGCCCTGGCCAAGCGGCTGCGCGACCGCGCCGGCGACTACCTCAGGTTCGCCCATGACCTGCGGGTCCCGTTCGACAACAACCCGGCGGAACAGGTGATCAGGATGAGCAAGCTCCGCATCAAGGTCTCCGGCTCCATGCGGTCCATGGCCGGCGCCGAGACCTTCTGCGCCATCCGGTCCTACCTCGCCACCGCCAGCCGCCACGGAATCAGCTGGCTCGACGCCCTCATCCTCGCCGCCCAAGGCGAAGCCTGGATCCCCGAAATCGCATAACGAACATCCCTACCCGCAAACCGCTACCCAGCGCATACCCGGCACTACAGGCTCCCGCAGGCCTATCCAGTTACCCGTCATCAACTGCAAGGAGCAAGAGATTCGGTCTGTCGTCGCTGGGTTATGAGCCGTACGACATATGTCTCTGGCGTCTCGGGCAGTCTCTCGCGGGTGTGGTGACCTCGGCGGACAGGGCAGATCCCATCTCGCTCCGTTGGCTCCGTCTCCCCCGTCTCGGGCAGTCTCGCCGCGTCCGGTTTACAAATCGGTTTACAGAACAGCCGCTTGATCTGCCGTTCATGGGCCTTCCCCGTCGTCCTTGTGGCTTCTATCCCGCGGCCGAGATCATGTCACGGCGGGCAGGACGGCGAGCATCACCACTAATCCGGCGGCAAGCCGACCCGGACCGCAGGGAGCGGCAGCGACCGAGGACCGGAAGCGGCGCGGCAACATGAATGACGGCGAGAGGGCGCCTTTTGATCCGTAGATCAATGGAGCCTGTCCGGCCAGTGCGCCGGAATCCGTATCCGCAGGTCAGCGTCCTACCAGATGTCCGGCATGGACGCCGTAGTCCGGCACGATCCGGTCAGTCCGTGAGAAAGCTGTGAGAGACACCGGCCACCTCGTCGCCCTGGTCCTGGTCGTGGTCGCCAGCTCCGCGTCGGTGCGCCAATGGTTTCAAGAGCATACGGGGTTCACCGGCTGCCCCTGCTCCTACCTGGACTTCTAGCATGTCGGCCTACTAAGTCCTCCAAGATCATCCCGTGCATATCCCGCGAGGTTGGAGATTGGCCATTCGCCGCGAACTAGCGGCCTCGCTGGGCGTTGGCTGTCGTCCAGCTAGCTCGCCGTGCTGCCGGTCGTGTCCGCTGGCGGCTGTAAGGGGGTGCTGCTGTATTTCCGCTGGGCACTATGGCGCGCGGTGAAATTGCTGCATAGATAAGGGCATTTGGTGGTGCGCGGGGCGGGATACTGGTGCTGTGGGTGGGGACCGGAAGGATTTCTTCGTCAGTCATGCCGGGGCGGACCGGGCGTGGGCGGAGTGGGTGGCCTGGCAGCTGGTCGATGCCGGGTACACCGTCGAGTTGGATGTGTGGGACTGGCCGGTGGGCCGGAATTTCGTCACGGCGATGAGTGATGCGCTGGATGGGTGCGACCGGGTGGTGGCTCTGGTGTCGGCGGCCTATGTCGACCGGTCGCGCTATACGAGAGAGGAGTGGGCGGCGTCCCGGGTGCACCTGCCGGGGGCCGGAGGCGACCGGCTGGTGCCGGTGCGCGTGGAGAACGTGCCGGTCGCGGAGGTGCCTGCGCTGTTGCGGCCGCTGGTGTCGTGTGATTTGTTCGGGGTGGACGCGCTGGAGGCGCGGCGGGTGCTGCTGGCGGCGGTGAAGGGGCCGACCCAGCCGGGCGGGGAGCCGGTGTTCCCGGGCCGGGGCACGCCGGGCGGGTTGCGGGAGCCGGGGGGTTCTGGGCCGCGGCTGCCGGGGACCCTGCCGCGGGTCTGGAATGTCCCGGCGCGTAATCCGGGGTTCACCGGCCGGGATGGGCTGCTGGTGGCGGTGCGGGAGCGGCTGCTGACCGGGGACCGGGCGGTGGTGCAGGCGCTGCACGGGATGGGGGGTGTGGGCAAGACCCAGCTGGCGATGGAGTATGCGCACCGGTTCGCCGGGGCCTACGAGCTGACCTGGTGGATTGATTCTGAGCAGGCGGCGCTGATCGGGGAGCAGTTCGCCGCGCTAGGCGCCGCGCTGGGCTGCGTCGCGGCGGATGCAGGGATCGAGGCGGTGCGGGCGGCGGTGCTGGCCGAGCTGCGGCAGGGCGGCCGGTGGCTGCTGGTGTTCGATAACGCTGGGAGCCCCGGTGACCTGAGGGGATGGCTGCCGGGCGGCGGGGGGCATGTGCTGATCACCTCGCGGGAGCGCCGCTGGGGCGCGATCGCCGCGGCGGTTGAGGTGGATGTGCTGGCCCGGGCCGAATCCGTCGCGATCTTGCAGAACGAAGTAACCGGGCTCAGTGGGGCTGATGCGGACCGGCTCGCTGACGCGCTTGGTGACCTGCCGCTGGCCGTGGCGCAGGCGGCCGGGTACATGGCCGAGACTGGCACGGCGGCCGCGGAATACCTGGACCTGCTCCGGACGCGGGCCGTGCAGCTGCTGGCGGAGAACGTGCCGGACTTCTACCCGCGGTCGCTGGCCGCTGCCACCCAGCTGATCGCCGACCGGCTCGCCGATCAGGACCCGGCCGCCGCCGAGCTGGCCAATCTGTGCGCGTTCCTGGCACCCGAGCCGATCCCTGCGGACCTATTTACGCGGGCCGCCGCTGAGCTGCCCGGCGAGCTGGCGGCCCGGGTGGCCGATCCGCTCGCCTGGCGGCAGACCCTGGCGCAGCTGGCCCGCCAGTCGCTAGCCCGGATCGACCAGCGCGGCCTGCAGATGCACCGGCTCACCCAGGTCATCTTGCGCGGCAGCCTGCCCTCGGAGCAGGCTGCCGCCACCCGCAGGTGCACCGAGGCGATCCTGGCCGCCAGCGACCCCGCGGATCCGGTCAATCCGGTCACCTGGCCGAGGTGGGCGCGGCTGATGCCGCACCTGATCGCCGCCGACCTGGCCGCCACCGAAGACCCCGGCCTGCGCTGGATGGCCTGCCACGCCTGCCATTACCTGTTGTACCGTGGCGAGACCCGCACCGGCCACGATCTCGCGAGTGATCTGCGTCAGCGCTGGCGCGACCGGCTGGGGGGTGACGACCAGAACACGCTGGCGGTCACGTACTACTTTGCCTGGGCGCTCCGGGAAATGGGCCGCTACGCCAGAAGCCCGGGACCTGGACCAGGACATCCTGGACCACAACCGCCGGGTACTTGGTGCCGACAACCCCGCCACCCTGGCGTCCGCCACCACCCTGGCCATCGACCTGTACCAGTTGGGGGAGGTGGCGGCTGCCCGCGACCTGGACCAGGACACCCTGGACCGCAAGCGCCGGGTGCTGGGCGAGGACCACCCCAGCACCCTGATGTCCGCCAACAACCTCGCCACCGACCTGTACCAGTTGGAGGAGGTGGCGGCTGCCCGCGACCTGGACCAGGACACCCTGGACCGCAAGCGCCGGGTGCTGGGCGAGGACCACCCCAGCACCCTGATGTCCGCCAACAACCTCGCCACCGACCTGCGCGAGCTGGGGGAGGTGGCGGCTGCCCGCAACCTGGACCAGGACACCCTGGACCGCCGCCGCCGGGTGCTGGGTGAGGACCACCCCAGCACCCTGATGTCCGCCAGCAACCTCGCCACCGACCTGCGCGAGCTGGGGGAGGTGGGCGACGCTTCTGACCGGGATGCTCCCAGCTGAATGGAACTCGGCGTCACCGAAGATGATCCTTATGGCGATCTACCGGAAGACCCCGGAGTTGCTCCGTTCCTCGGCCAGCTCAAGAGCTTTGCATTGCCACTCGTTGAGGCCCTTGGAGTCGGCCCAGTCGACGTGGGCGCCGGTGATGCCGTCAAGCGCGGCGACGGCGTGGCGGGGACAGGCGCGGGCGGTATCTCCCGCGGAGTCTGTGATCGTGACCCGTGCGTAGGACAGGCATGCGGGTTCGTCCGCTCTGGTGAGCGTGCACGTGAAGCGGGTCTGCGCCATTCCGGTCTCCTGGCTGCTGGCTGAGGCGTGGGGGTGCCTCATCCGATAGCTGCCGGAACCGCCTGGAAGGGCGGGACTGTCAAGGGTGGCGCTTGCGCAATCGCGTCAGCGACAGCGAAGCTGTCCTTGACCGGCCCGTCCTGGAGGGCTACATGATCGGAAGCGGATGAGGCTCCCGTGTCCGCCCGGCCGTGCGCAGTCTCGTTAGCGGCTGGGAGGAGCCGAAGCTATGCGGCAGAATCGCGCCAATGGGCGTTGGCGGATGAGCTGGCTGGTCAGGTGTGTCTGCTGCGTATGCTGGCCCGGCGTGCGCCGGGCGGGCCTCCCAAGGCAGAGCCCGGCGTGGCGCCGGGCCGCGGCGGAGCGCAGCGGAGCCGCCTTGATCCAAGAACGGCACAATTCGGCAGTGCAGCGGACGCGGACCATGCCGGACCAAATTGATCGTGCTCTGGTAGGGGGCGCGAGTCTAGTCGCTGGCGTTTGCCTTCTCAGGACGTTTGGCGAGGCTACCGGGCAGCTCACCATGTCGAAGGCACGAATCAAGGACGCAACAGATTCGGGCTACTTCGTCACGAATCAAAGCCAAATGCATACCCTTCAGGATAGATTCAGCAGTCTACCAGTAACGTCAGTTGCCTGCTTCAAGCTTTCTTATTTCAGCGAGGACAGCTTCTCGCGCACTGACCACCTCTTCCATGTGGAGTGCTTCGCGAATGAATTTGACAGGAGTAACGAGGCCAACGCCAGAGTTAATGCGCATTCGGACTTCCAGCGACTCATCTCCCCTCACATCGGCCTTTTCCTTCTCGTCGAAATGGCCTGAAATAAGGCCAATCAGAAGCGTTCTGTCAAACAGTACGTTTCCGATCATGCCGCCCGGAATTTCCTTGGACATATCGCGGAATTCTGATACTTGCGCCTGGATAAAGCATGGCGATCCGCTGAATCCACCATAGGAGCGGCAGTCGATGAGATGGGCTTTTATTCTGCTCAGGGTGTTATCCCACTCGACGGGAACCTCCCTCTGGTTCAGTCTCCCGATCGTACCGGACCGGACCATCGGAGTGATTTCATCTCGAGTTTCTCGCAGGAAGCTGAGTAGCCCAATGAAATAAACTCGGTCCCCTAGTTTCGGAGTAGGCTGTACGGCATCACTGGCAAACATATTTGTGTGGACAAGAACATAACGCAAATTGTCGCCGAGCTTTACAGGAGCGATCGCCACGTCCTCTGTAGGGTGTCGGAACCACTGCTCTATCGGTATATCCGCGACTCCGCTAGTGGCGTTCACTCGCAGTGAATACATCACTGGCCTCGAGACTATATGGCCAGCCGTAACCGCATAGGTGAAGGACCTGTCCGTTCCATCATCAAAGGGCATGCCGATAAGGAAGGCTGTCCCTATTGCCATCGGCCCCCGAGTGCCATCGCTAAGTTCACGCTCGGTTACAACAAAGGTAACGCATTGAGGATATTCGTCGTCGAGCGGCACATCTCCTCCTACGTTTATCCGGCATGCACAATGGAAACAGCCTACTGTCCCGCAAGACTTAAGCCACAGAGAAAGTCGTCACAGCTCCGGATTGGCTACGCGTGCGCGGAGCCTGAGCACTAGGTCGGCGAGGCTATTGATGCTGGCGCCTGCCCCGGCTGCGGTGAAGTGTTCGCGCTTGCCGGGTTCGTTGGCGTAGCCGATGCTCTGGACGCTGGCGAGGCGGGCACCCTCGATGTCGGTCACAGAGTCGCCGACAAGCGTGCATTCGTCCGGTTCGGCATCGAGGGCGTCTACCGCCTGGGTGATCAGGTGCGGGCTGGGCTTGAGGAGAGCGGGGTCGTGGTTTGTCCGTGCTACCACGAGGCTGATCCGGTCGTCTAGGCCGTGCCGGGTGAGGTAGGAGTGGACGGCTCGGGCTGAGTTGTTGCTGACTACGGCCACCGACCGGCCTGAGTTCTGGCAGGCGGTCACGACTTCGTGGACATAGGGAGTGGGCGCGGCCGTAGCTACCGCGGCCAACTCCAGGTCGGTCATCTCGTTCTCAACCTGGGCGGCTAGGTCCGTGCTGACTGTGGCCGCGTAGGCGAATACTTCCAAGGGATCAGCGCTGCGGGTGATGTCGTCGGGCAGCTCGGCGTGGTCACCGAAGAGCTTGCGCAGCCGGTCGGCGACGGTGGCCGCGGGCAGGCCGGCGAAGATGGAGCAGATCGGGCCGTCGAAGTCCAGGAGCAGGTGGCGGGTCCTGGCGAGGATGGTGTCGAGGTCGCTGCCAGGTGGGGTGAGGCTGGTCATGCGGGGAACTCGTAGCTGAGGTTGTCCCACATAGCGGTGAACCATGCGCGGGCTTGTTCGACGTAGGGTTCGTCGGCGGGGTGGCCGCTGTGTACGGAGTGGTGGAAGACCACGGCGTCTTTGCCCATCGGGTCATAGATGTCGCGCGGGCCGCCGGGTCTTCCCTGGGTCCGGCGACCAGGTGCGGCGGGCGCGCATGTTCGTCGGGCAGGTCCTCGGCGGCTGCCCGGTGGCTGATGAGGCGGTTCTGCTAACCAGCGAACTGGTCACCAACGCGATCACGCACACGGCCTCGGGAAACGGCGGGAAGGTCATGGTGACCGTGTACCGGGCCGACACACGGGTCCGTGTCGAGGTCCGGGACGACGGGTCCGATCAGGTCCCGGCCGTGTGCCCGGACGGCGAGGTCAGGGAGTCCGGCTACGGGCTGGGTCTGGTGGAGCTGATGGCGCACCGCTGGGGACATCGTGGCGGGCAGCGTAACCGGGTCGTGTGGTTCATGCTCGAGTGGAAGACGAGCCGCTGAGACGCCGGATCTGCTACAGCAGGTGACAATCCCAGATAGAGACGCTAGTCTAACCTGACAGGTCAACAGTCCACGCAGGGACGAACGGTATGGGATTCGACTACGCGCCGCCGAAGTACGCGCAGGTGGTCGCCGAGATCAAGAGCCGCATCGAACGGGGCGAATACCCGCCCGGGACGCTGCTGCCATCCGAACACCAGCTTGTCATGGATTTCGGGGTGTCACGGCCCACGATCGTCAAGGCCCTGTCCTCGCTGCGCCAAGACGGGTGGATCGACACCCAGCAGGGCAAGGGCAGCTTCGTCCGCGGCCGTCCCGCGCTGGCAGGCGCCGAGCGGACCCGGCCCGCCCACAGCGTGCTGGAGCTCCCCGAGGCGTCCTTGTCCGGCGAGTTGGTCCAGGCGGGCGTCAAGCTCGCCCCCGGCTACGTGACCAGGCTGCTCGGCCTGGAGCCGGGCACCAAGGCCTTCCTGCGGCAGCGACTGCTCGGCGACGAGGAAGGCCCGGTCGAGCTAGCCTCGGTATGGCTGCCGATGGAACTGGCCTCCGGCACCAGCCTGGCCTCCCCCGACCTGCTGGATGAGAGCATCCGCCACCATCTGCAGGCCCGCAAGAAGATCCGGTTCGATCACGCCGTCGAGCGGATCTCGGCTCGCCAGCCGACCGGCGAGGAAGCCGCGCTGCTGCAGGTCGCGCCGGATGCCCCGGTTCTGAACGTGATCGTCACCGCGTACGACGCCACAGCCACGCCTCTCCAGGTGGTCGACATCGTACTGCCCGGCGACCGGCACGAGATCCACGACGCCTACCCGTTCACCTGACCCGCCTTGCTCTGGCGGATAAGTTCGACCGACCCGACTTGACAAGTCAGGTAGCTATGCTTACTCTGAAATTAAGCCTGATAAGTCAAGTATCAGGAAATCCCAACACAGGAGTTGCCAAGTGGCTCTTCAAGGTCCGATTCCGGTGGAGTTCGGCGTGGTGTTCCCGTCTGGTGCGTACGCGGCTGGCGCGTTCGAGCCGGTGCGGAACTTCGACGCTTCCACCGGGGAGAAGTTCGTCCAGTCCGCGGACAAGGCATCCGGCCAGCCGCTGTGGGTGATCGAGGTCATCGACGCCGACCCGACCGCCCGAGTCCGGGCGGTCAAGGTGAAGGTCGCCGCCCAGGTGCAGCCGGTCGTCCCGGCGGGACAGTCCGGGTCGCCGTTCACGCCGGTGGAGTTCACCGGGCTGACCGTCACCTACTACGTCAACCAGGCCGGGCGGCTGGCCTACTCGCTGAAAGCAACAGGGATCCGGGCGCCGGGCCGTGGCCGCCCGGGGCCGGAGATGAGGGAGGTGGCGGCATGAGGAGCGGCGGAGGCTCGTCCGGGCACATCGGCATGTACGTCGGCGAGGACTGGTGGATGCAGTTATGGGCGGTCCGGCGGGGGATGTTCGGCGCATGATTGCTGTCATGGCGTGACCATTCCTTTTCGGCGGGAAAGGCGAATAGCGTGGGAGTGACGGGGAATGCTGCTGGCGGCATCAGTGGTGCCGGCCGCGGCATTTGCAGGAGCGGATATGTGCTAGCTGGCATGGCACGCCGCAAAGGGCGGCGCGGGCCGGGAACGGGTTCGGCGGTTCGCATCGGGTTAGTTCTTTTCGCCGTCTTGGTGACTGACTTGGGGGCCGGTGCGTATGCCGACGCCCAGCATGGTGCGGGTGAGGGCTTCCAGGTGGCCGTCCGGTGCCCCGGTTAGGTGGCGGGGGCGGTCACCGGCGTGGATGCCGGCGACGAGCATCACGAATACGGTGGTTACTGCGCCGGATAGGAACGCGGCGATAGCGAGTGTCACGATGGCGGGAGGCATTAGCCTGCGCCGTTTTCGTCGTCTGATATTGCGTCGTGGGTCACGGGTCGGTCCCTTTTCCTGGGTGCCGGAGAAGCTGGTGACCGTGACGGTAGGGCGGGGGAAAGGGGAAACCAATAACACGGTGTTATAGACGGTGTGATAACCGGCGAAATGATCCGGCGGGACGGGGATCACATGCGAAACCCCGGCAGAGCCGGGGAACGAGCGCCTGACGGCGCTGACGGCTCTGCCGGGGAGCTTGCCGGTCCCGGCAACGGGATGAAGGGACGGGGTGTCGCCTGCCGGGTGTCCGCTGGTAGCTGCGTGCGGCAACCATCATAGCCTACGTTACATACGTCAGGAACGTTAGATACATATGTGCTGATCAGGACATGATCAACATCCGCTACCTTGCTTTCATGCCGGATGACGCGATCAACCCGTACGCGGACGAGCCCCTGTACGTGCAGCTAGCGGGCATCGTGCGCCGGATGATCCAGAGCGGCAAGCTGCAGCACCTGGACCCGGTGCCGTCGGAAAGCTCCCTCGTCCAGGGCTACGGCGTCAGCCGGGACACCGTCCGCCGCACCATGGCGCTGCTGCGGGACGAGGGCGTCGTGTTCACCGTCCCCCACCGCGGCACCTACGTCGGCCCCCGGCCGCAATAGCAGCGGCAGGGAGCCGGGAAAGGAGGGCGGACCCGGCGGAGGTAGCGGTGTCGCCGTCGGCTTACTGGGCGAGCCGGACTCGCAGCAGGACACAGACGGGGTGGGGGATGACGGTGAGGCTGTGTTCCAGCCGGCGGCGGTAGTCCGTGAGTTCGTGCGCGGTCAGGACGGGCAGCGGGTGCGGCTGATCCTGGGGTCATTGGCGGCAACTGGTCTCAGGAGTATGCGCCGTCATGTAGGCGATCACGGTATCCGCGTCGGAGCTTTCGGCATAAAGGTCGGAGTCGGGGTCGTGTTCGGAGACGCGCCAGACGCCAGCGTGCTTGTCCCAGAACGCGGACCAGCACAGGTGCTCCGAGAGGAAAGCGGCGATCCGCGCGGCGGCGTACGGGGTGGGGAGATTGATCATGCGATCCTGCCTAGGTCGGGGTACGCCGTCCCGGGGCACCAGGTTCCGGCTGTCCCCCGGTGATAAGCAGGGGTGTTCCTGGTTCTCGTTGCCGGGTGCGGCAGCGCGGCCCGTGGCGTGCTGGTGCTCCCGCCTGGGCGTGCCTGGTTCACCACGCTCATCTCGGGCCGCCTCCCCCGCTGAGTGCCCGGCCCGGGCATGAGCCTTCCGCAGCAGCCTGCGGGTGCAGTTCGTCGAGCGTGTCGAGCAGATCCTGCAGCACGTACCGGGTAATGACGGTCCCGCCATTGCCTTCCGGTATCCAGGCCTGCCAGAAATCGAAGCCGCCGACCCGGTTGATCTCCACGCCGGGGTACTGCGCGCGGAACCGGTCCAGGCGCCGCAGCTGCTCTGGCCCCTCCAGGCCGCTCATGACCTGCCGTCCATACGCCAGGCAGTGCAGACGCCGTCGGTGACGGCCAGGTGATGGGCCGATCCCCAGTGGAACTCAAGCTCGTCCAGCGCGCCGTCGGCGAGCGCCTGCCGGACGTGGGTCGTAGCGCCGGGGCGGGCGTCGGCCCGCGCCCGCTCGGGGTCGGTGGCGGGAATCGCTCTCTCACACATGCCTGGTCCCTTGATGCCTGGTTACCAATGCGGATGTATGGGAGCGCGCCGTTCCCTTGCGACGCTCGGCGCGGCTAGGCCGCTGTGGCTGAGTCAAGCACAGCGGGTCACCGATCTGCAAGCTTTCAAATTGACTACTTGAGCGGGAGAATAAGCATGATGAGAAGTTCACCTCGTATCGTGCGAGGGGATGCTTTCATTTCGGGTGCCCGACAGCCTCGTATGGAAGGATGGCAGCTGTGGCGGTAGAGACAACCGGATCGACCGTGCCGCGCCGGCAACTCGGGCGGTACCTGCGCGAGCTGCGCAACCGGGAACGGCTGACGGTCAGGGCCGCCGCGGAAAGGCTGGAGTGGTCCGAGGCCAAGATGTGGCGGATCGAGACCGGCCAGACCAGCCTGCGCAGCCTCGACGTCGAAGCCATGTGCAAGATCTACGCCGCCCCTGCCGACCTCACCGAAGCCCTCATGGGCCTGGCCAAGGAGACCAAGGCCCGCGGCTGGTGGCACGCCTACGGCGACGTCATCCCCGAGGACTTCGACGTCTATATCGGCCTCGAGGAGGCCGCCTCGCAGCTGGCGTGGTATGAATCCGAGCTCGTGCCCGGCCTGCTGCAGACCGCAGACTACGCGCGCACCTTGATCGCCGCCGATAATCCCGGCGTCGACGAGGAGGAGATCAGCCGCCGTGTCCATGTGCGGATGGCGCGGCAGCCGCTGATCCGGCGGGCTACCGCTCCCCTGCATTTGCAGGTCGCGCTCAACGAGGGGATCCTGCGCCGGCCCGTCGGCGGGCGGCGGATCATGGCCGGGCAGCTCGGCCATCTTGTTGAGGTGTCGGAGCTGCCGAACGTGTCGCTGCGGGTGGTGCCGTACAGTGCCGGGCTGCACCCGGGGCTGATGTCGGGGCCGTTCGTCATCCTGCGGTTCCCGGTCAACGGCGACGGCCGGGAAAGCGAACCCGCCACCGTGTACGTGGACGGGTTCACCGGCGCCCTGTACCTAGACAAACCCGGCGAGGTCCAGCGGTATGACCAGGCGTTCGGCGGCATCTGGGACGCATGCCTGGACCAGGGCACGTCCCGGGACCTCATCCATCACGCTGCGGAGGAGCTTAGGAAATGAGCAGCACCGAACTTTCCGGCGCGCTGTGGAGGAAGAGCAGCTACAGCAACGGACAAGCCAACTGCGTCGAGGTCGCCGCCATGGGAGGCGGGTGTACGCTCGTAACCGTCCGCGACAGCAAAGCGCCAGACAGCCCTAGCCTGGTCTTCACTGCGAAAGCATGGCAGCACTTCACGGTCGGCGTTGCAGGCGTTCGAAATTCGGCTTAGATTCGGCTGGTACAAGCGTTATGAGGCTTTCACGGCGACAACAGTCGGGTCAAGGTCGGCGTCACACCTGGTGATCATTCACTAGAGCACGCCTCTTCATTGGAGAACAGCTCCCTGCCGACTCTGCGCTAGCGTGCTGCTAGTGGGTTCGCTGCGGCGGAACGGCACAGAAGTGCCGGCTCTGTTCGGAGTCGTGGTGCACGTAGCGGGCGTATCCGACCGCCTGGTCGGTGGGCACAGACCTGGGGGCTGACCTGCCGCTGCGGGTGCCGGTGCGTCGGCTCACCGCCACTGTAGGGTTTTAGGAACTTGAGTTCTCGCGGCCTACAAGCGCGGCGAGCGCCTGCGCCGATCTCTGCTGAGAACGGGTAATTGACCCTCGGACGGCGCGGTCGATGAGCGCGCCGAGTGGCCCGAACCGCGGCGTATAGCGAACGGTGAGGGTGAAATTGGTGTCCTGGCCTGCGGGCGAAAGCTCGATAATCACGGTCATGTTCTTCGCGGTGCTGACGCCTTCTCCCTGTTGCACCTGCCGGCGCGGAGGGTCGAACTCAGCGACGCGCCACCGGGTGACCCACTTCCACGGTCCGGCTATCCGGGTGAGTTCTTCAATGGTTGCGCCGGCCCGGGCGGGGCCCGTCTGTGTGGATCATCTGGAGCGTGTTTTCCACCCATTCGGGGTGGCGGCTGGTCGCAGGCGATCTCCCATACCCGTTCCGGTGATGCGAGGATGATCGCCGAGGCGATGATCGAGGCCTGTCTGGGCATTTCCCTATTCCTGTGTTCCGTGTGGCCGGTACGAGCGTGGCTGCCGGTCTCAGGCTGCGCCGGGCCGGCTAAGCCCGCAGCCGCCGTCGTCAGCTGCGGTTCCCGAGCGACCTGGAGGTACCCGTCGCCTGAGTACCCGCCGAGCCGATCGCCGCCGCTCTCGCAGCCCGATGTCCCACCCTGGATTCCTAGTTTCCTGGTGGAGTACATGAATTCGTGGGTGCTGAATTCGTCCCTCTGCAGGTCGACTTCCGGTCGCGTCATCCTGTCTGGTGACGGCATCGGTATGCCATAGGCTCAGCCTGCCAGGCGCGGCCACGTGGTCCCCGTCATATCTGCCGCGCGAGTCGGACTCGGCTCTCCACCGGGAATTTCGTGATCGCCAACAGGCGCCAACCCATATCGGCCCTGCGCATAAGGGTCGCGGGCGTGGTCGGAAAGGTCGCATCGGTGAGCTGCTTCTGGTGCTGTCGGGGATTTCGAGGAAGACTTCGTATGGGAAGGTAACTCGGGCGGAGGCGCGTGGTGACAGGTCTGGAGGCTGCGGCAGCGGCGGTAGCAAAGGCTGTGGTGCAGCGGGCGGGGCGGGAGTGGCTGGCTGGGCGTGCTGCTCGGGAGGACCGGGAGAAAGAGCTGTCGGAGCTGATCCAGGTCTCGTTTGCGGATCGTTTTGTCCGCCGGCGGCTGGAGCGGCAGCTGGGGGATATCGCTGATTCGGTGGAGCGGCGGCTGGAGGCGCTGATCACTGTGGAATACAGAGGGCTTGCTGACAGTGACCGGGCGGCGGTGTTCGCTGAGGTAGTTTCGGTGTTGGAGCGGGCTGATCTGTCGGATGCCGCTTTACTGGGGGATGATGCCGACCCGGTGAAGCTGGCCCGGCGGGTGCGGGCCTGTGTGCCGTCCCCGGCCGGGCTGGGCGAGGCCGGGTCTTGTCTGTTCGCGGTGGTGCTGGATGAGTGCTGTGATTGCCTGGTCCGGATCATCCGGCAGTTGCCGCAGTTCCCTCCGCGGGCCGCCGCCGAGGCCTTGTCTCGGTTGTCTGGCCTGGCTGAGCAGGTTGCCGTGGTGCTGGAGCGCCTGCCGCCGCGGAGCCTGGATGCCCCTGAAGGTACCGGTGGCGATGCGGAGTTCGGGCGCCGGTACCTGGAATACCTCAGCGGCACGCTGGATGAGGTGGAGCTGTTCGGCGTGCGGATGGAGAACTTCCGGCCTCGTGCCGCGCTCAGCGCCGCCTATATCAGCTTGAACGTCACCGCTGAGGAGCCGGTATCGCCGGTGGCCGGGCCGTTGAAGTTCGCGTCGCTGACCGGCGAACGTGTGGCTGGGCGCGGCGGCCCGGCGATGCGCGCGGAAACCGCGCTGGCCCGGTTTCCGCGGACGCTGCTGCGGGGCCAGGCCGGATCGGGCAAGAGCACGCTGCTGCGCTGGGTTGCAGTCACCTCAGCGCGCGGCGGGTTCAGCGGCGGCCTGGCGGGCTGGAACGGCCGCGCGCCGTTCCTGGTCAAGCTGCGCAGTCACGCCGACACCGCGCTGCCGCAGCCGGAAGACTTCGTGACCGGGCCCCTTGCGACGCTGATGCCGGCCGGGTGGGCACACCGCATGCTCAGCCAGGGCCGGGCACTGCTGCTGGTTGACGGCGTCGATGAGCTTCCCGCGGCCCGGCGTCCTGCGGTACGGCAGTGGCTGCGGGATCTGCTGGCCGTCTATCCCGCCGTCCGGGTGATCGTGTCATCCCGCCCGGCGGCCGCTGAAAGCCGCTGGCTGTCCGCCGAAGGGTTCTCCCCCGTCATTCTGGAGCCGATGGGCGCGCCGGAGATCCGGGAGTTGATCCGGCAGTGGCATGCGGCCGTCAGGCACGCGGCCAGTCTTCCCTGCCCGGCGGAGGACCTGCCGGGCTATGAGGGTGCGCTGCTAGCCCGCCTGGAAGGCGCCGCGCATCTGCGGGCGCTGGCAGCTACCCCGCTGCTCGCCGCGATGATGTGCGCGCTGAACCTGGACCGTGCCAGCCACCTGCCCCGCGACCGGATGGGCCTGTATGCCGCCGTCCTGGATCTGCTGCTGGAGCGCCGTGACACCGAGCGCGGCATCCCTGCCGAGCCGGGCTTTACTCTCGAGCGCGAGCAGAAGACGCGGGTCTTGCAGGACCTGGCGTGGCAGCTGACTGTCTTCGGCCGCGCCGAGATGGCCACTGCCACCGCGCTGAAAAGGGTCGCTGATAAGACTGCCAGCATGCCGCGTATCACCGGCACGCCGACCGCGCTCCTGGAGCACCTGCTGCTCCGTAGCGGAGTGATCCGCGAACCGGTCCCCGGCCGGGTCGACTTCGTTCACCGCACTGTCCAGGAATACCTCGCCGCCGCCGAGGCGGCTGACAACGCCGACATCGAGCCGCTCATCGCCCGCGCCCACCTGGATCAATGGCATGAAACCGTCGTCATGGCCGCCGGGCACGCGAACGCCCCGCTCCGCCACCAGCTCCTCACCGGAATCCTCGACCGCGCCGACACCGAACCCCGCCACGCGCACCGGCTCCGGCTGCTGATAGCGGCTTGCCAGGAGACTGTTCCCGAGATCCCCGCCGGGCTCCGCGACCGCATCGACGCATGCATCGCCAGCCTCATCCCGCCTCGCAGCACCGGCGACGGCAGGTCGCTGGCCAGCGCCGGTGAAGAAATACTCCGCCGCCTGCCCGCCACCCTCAACCAGCTGACCGCGGGCCAGGCGGTCGCTACTGTGCGCACCACCTGGCTGATCAACGGCCCCGAGGCAATAAATTGCCTGGCCTGTTACGCAAGCGACCCGCGCAGGCGGGTCCAGGACGAGCTGATCAACGCCTGGAGCTATTTCGATCCGGTCCAGTACGCGCGTCGCGTCCTCGCCGACGCGCCGCTCCACCAAGGGCGCCTCACCATCGACGACCCGGTGCTGCTGCCCGCCGTATCCTGCCTGCACAACCTCACCGACCTGCGAGTCCACCTGCCCGTTACGGCAGACCTGGACTGCCTGCACGGGCTGCCCGCCCTCACCAGTATCTGGGCTGACCGGGTGACCTCAGATGCCTTCCCCGAACTGGCCGATCACGCCGGCTTGCGGGACGTCCAGATCATGCACCTCGACGGCCCAGCCGACAGTGCGCAGCCGCTGCTGGCACTCCCAGCTCTGCGCAAATTCGCCGTGTACGGCGGCAGATTCACCTCCGACCTGAGTTTCCTGACCCGATTGCCGCAGCTCACCACCCTCGCCCTCCCCGATCTCGATGAGACCGAGGACTTCACACCGCTGCACTCCCAGCCCGGGCTGCGGGACCTTATCCTCTACGGCTGCGGGAACCTCACCGACTTCGAGATCCTGCGGCCGTTCACCGCTCTGCGGCGCCTGGGCCTGTTCGGCGCATCACTCCCGGCGGGCACCATCAGCGAGATAGTGAACACCTGGCCGCAACTGAGAAACCTGGAGCTGGTCAACGCCGATTGGGTCACCAGCATCGCCCCCGTGACTGCACTTCCGCTAGAAGTTCTTTCCATCAAATGCCCCCAGCTGACTGATATCACGCCCATCGCCCGCCTCCCCCGGCTGCGATGGCTGTACATCGGCGGATCACCCTTCCCGGACCTCAGGCCGGTCACCGCGCTCACCCGGCTCCAATTCCTCAACATCAGCCGTCACGGTTACCCCCTAACCCTGGACCTGACCCCGATCGCCCAGCTGCCTGCCCTACGACACCTCTCCCTATACGACGTTCCCGGGGACACCGACCTCACCCCGCTAGGAAAGATGCGCAATCTCACGATCAGCATGCAAGAAGGCCAGCACGTACAGGGCATGCAAAACCTGCATCACTCGACCCGCATCCAATGGGACCCCGCCGACTAAAATCCCCGTAACATCCTTAGTTCCTAGTTTCCGCTCGCGGCCACCTGGTCCCGGAGAACGAACCGCCCCAGCTCAAGTGACTCCTCATACGGCTCCCTCTCTACTCCCCTCTCCTCCCGAACCCGGCTCGGTGGGTCTGCTACAGAACATCCAGGTATGCGTGCAAGGCTGTGGCACGGCCCCAGGTCAGTAAGCCATGCATATCGGCGGCAGTGTGCGCGTTGTGTCGTACGAGGGCTGATTACTCAGCGTGGCGAGGAGTGTCCCACCTCCGGCTGCCGATCGCGGATTTGGCGCTCAAGTTCCCATGTCGGTTCCCGCGCGGATCGTCCGTTCTTTGTGACCTCTGGATGGACGGTGCTGGGTGACGCGGCAACTTGATGGCCGGCGAGGTCGTCGTGCTTTGCTGGAGGAGGCCGCGATTTATGTCCCTGGATGATCCCGTGTGAGAGTAGCCAGTTCGCCGGAAATGACGTTGGCTTCGGCGGCGCCGATCCTCTGGAAGATTTCCTGTGCTTGCCGCAGGTTCGCGGCAGCTTCGGCTGCCCGATCGTCGAGCAGCGCGCAACGGCCCAGTCCCGCCAGTGCATGGGCTTCATCCCAGACGCTGTGGATCTCGCGGGCCAGGCGCAGGGCCTGCTGGTGGTAGTCCCTGGCCTGGCTGAGGTCACCGAAGACCCGGTGCAATATTCCGGTCTCGTTGAGTGCCTCTGCCAAGGGGCCTCGAAAACCAAACCTGCGGTAGATGCTTAGAGCCTCCTGCAGTGCGTTAACTGCACCTGGGTAATCCCCGGTTTCCCGCCGCACGGCTCCAAGGTAGGTAAGGGCATTGGCTAGGCAAAGCCGCTCGCCAAGGTCACGGGAGATGTCCAGCCCCTTCTCCAGCAAGTCGGCCGCAGCCCGATAGTCCCCGGACATCCGCCGCGCAGTCCCTAGGAAGATGAGGGCATTAGCCTCAAAAAGCCGGTCGCCAAGGTCGCGGGAGATGCCTAGTGCCTCTCCCAGGACCTGGGCCGCGCCCGGATAATCCCCGACCTCGGTACGCAGGATGCCCAGATGGGTGAGGGCAAGGGCCTGGCCGGGCCCGTCACCGAGGTCACGGGAGATTTGCAGCGCCTCTTCCAGCGCGTGAGCTGCCTCTTGATACTTGCACGCCGATCGCGAGACGGTCCCAAGATCACATAGGGCAAGAGCTTGCCCGGTCCGGTCGCCGAGGTCACGCGAAATGGCCAGCGCTTCCTCCAGTGCCTCCTCGGCCCCGAAATTGTCTTCGGCCATGTACCGTACCGCCCCCAGGTTGCTGAGGGTGTTAGCCTGGCCAAGCCGGTTGCCAAGGTCGCGGAAGATGCCCAGTGCCTCTTCCAGTGGCTGGGCCGCGCCCCGGAATTCGTCGGTCACGTACCGCACCATGCCCAGGTTGCTGAGGGCGTTGGCCTCCCCTAGCCGGTCGCCTAGATGCCGGGCGGCCTGTACGGCGGTGGCGTGGCGGGCCGCCGCCTCGGTCCAGGGGCCGTCTTGCTGCAACAGCGCGGCCAGGGCGGCAGTAAGGGCGATGATCCGGGCGTGCTGGCCGGTGCGAGTGGCGTAGTCCAGGCAGGCCAGCAAGTTAGGGCGCTCGGTCCGTGCCCATGCCAGCGCGTGGGCGCGGTCCGGCAGGGCAGGGACCGTGGCGGGCGGTGCCAGCAGGCATGCCGGGCTGGTGCGGGTCTGGCGGGCAAGCCAGGTCTCAGCTAGATCAGCGGTATACAGGTAGTAGTCCAGCAGCCGTTCCACCGCCTGCTCGCGCTCGGGGGCGGCATCAGCGGCGGCGTGACCGCGGGCATAGCGGCGGATGAGGTCATGCATGCCGTACCGGCGATAGCCGGTCTCGATCACCAGGCCCTCGCGATGCAGAGCATCCAGCTGACCGATAGCTTCCTGCAGGCCCGTGCCGGCCAGTGCAGCGGCCGCGTAAGCGTCAATCATGGTGCCCAGATGCAGGCCGAGGCAGCGGAAGAATCTCTGCAGGCCAGGGGGAAGGTAGCGGTAGGACACATCGAATGCGGCGGCTACAGTGTCCTTCTCCGCGGCCAGGGTGAGCATGCTCGCCCTGGTCTCATCCGTCAGGTCGGACACGGTCCAGGACGGGTGCCGGGCGTACACGCGGGCCAGCAGCGAGATCGCCAGCGGCAGGAATCCGGCCAGCTGCACCAGCTCCGCCACCGCCGCCCGGTCGGCCACGGCGCGGGGAGCTAGCCGCAGGAACATCTCCCGTGCCTTGCCCGGTGGCAGGACCTCCAGCATGACCGGGGCGACCGTCCCTGGCAGGTCGCCTAGGTGGCGGCGGCTGGTCAGCAGTACCAGGCAGCTCTCACTGCCGGGTAGCAGCGGAGCAACCTGGGCACTGCTGGCCGCGTTGTCCAGCACGATGATGGACCGCTGGGTGGCCATCCGGTCCCGCCACAGGGCGGCCCGGCCCTCCAGGTCCTCGGGCAAGAGCCGGGCATCCATCCCGGCGGCCGACAGCAGCACGGCCAGTGCCGCCTCGGGAGTTAACGGATCCTGGCCCGGGGTGTGAGCCCGCAAGTTGATGAACAACTGACGATCCGGGAACCGGTGCCGCAGGACATGAGCGGCATGGACGGCCAGGGTCGTCTTCCCCACCCCCGGCATCCCGCCAATAGCGTGGATCGCCACCACCCCGCCAGCCCCGGCCCCTGCTGCCTCACCCACCGCGGCCACGATGCGGTCCAGTTCCTCATCCCTGCCGGTAAAAGCCGCCGCGTCCGGCGGCAGCGAATACCGCACCTGGAACGAAGATGACGGCACCATCTTGCTACTGTCCAGGCGGCTGAGCGCGTCCCGCACCTCCCCAGCCAGCTGCCCGACCACGTCCTCGAGCCGCTTGCCCTGCAGGTGAGTCACGTCGTGGTTCAGCTGAGCAGCCAGCGGCTCCAGCGGCCCGCCACGCGAGCCCCGGGCCACGATCTCCCGCACCAGGTACCCGGTCAGCCTCCCCGCCAGCACTGTGGCCGGCCAGCCCAGGACCTGCGCCGACGAACGTCCCGTGCCGGTCAGGCCCACGTCATCCAGGACAGCCAGCTGTCTTGCGATCCCGGCCTGCAGCGCCTCCAGCAGCGTTGCCTGAGCCCCGGCCGACGCCGCCGGCACCGGGTCGGTGAACACCTGGCTGACCACCAGCGCCAGCTCCTCAGCCGAGTCTCCGCCCTCCGGCCGCAATTCACCGGCAACAAGCCCGATGGCGGCAGTGGCAGCCTGCCGCAGCGCGCGCTCCTGTTCCGTACCCAGGACCCACGTGACCAGCCTCTTACGCCCGGAATCGGCGAGCAGCGCCACCAGCCACGCACCGAGGTCATCAGCGATAAACGACACACCACCATTCTCCTTGCCTCCGCAGCGGTAACGCGGCCAGCCCGCTGCCGAAAACGCACACCTTGGGGGACCTTTCCGGTCACCGTGAACGCCAAGCGCATGGCCTGACCGCCGAACGTTTTCCCGTCACCCTGATCCAATAGCCCAGCGTCAGCCAAGGGGCTAAGGTCCTGCAGCCACTGCACCTTGGCTTGCACAGAACGATCCTTCGGTATGCCCTCACCGACCTACATGTCGATCACCACGAGCGTGCATTAGAAGGCGGATCTCGCGCTAGCGCAGCGAGTTCCTCGATACGGAGTGAGCGGAAGCGACTGGGTTGCTTTCGAGGCGGAGGACAGTGCCCCGTTATATGGCCCGAAGGGCTCGCGGCCGGGCTAGGCCAGTGGCGGGAGGGTCGGCAGGGCCGCAGCGTCCGGGTGCAGGCCGCTGCCGTCACTGCGACCAGACAGCCAGGCCAGCAGCGCCGCCGGAGGGCCGGTGACGTCGACTGGTGGGCTGGTGTCGATGTGCAGCGCGGTGGGGGAGCTAAGGGTCATGGGCGGCGCGTCGGCCCGGCGGTTCATCAGGGCAGTCACCCGGGATAGCTCAGTGGCGGCGAAATCGTCGGGCCAGTTGGCGGGCTGGTAGCCGGCGGCCAGGTCGACGTGGTGGTATTCCAGTTCCCGCCGCAGGCTGGTGACGGCACCGCGGACCGGCCGGCGGCCCGCTCCTAGCCAGATCGCGGGGGCGTCCCATAGATGGCGGGGGTGCTCGCGGATCGCGGTCAGGCAGTCCTGGACGGCGCGGTGCAGGTCGGCGCGGATCACCGCCGCCGGGCGGCGCGCACCGGCGTCGATGGTGTCAGCACGGGCTTGCTCGCAGGGGTACTGCCGGCCGACCCGGCCCGCCTGGGCGGCCCGCAGCAGCCCGGTGCGTGAGTCGGCAGCTTGCGCCAGGTGGGTGAGCACGTGCGCACGCGTCCAGCCGGGCAGGGCCGAAGCTTGGCACAAGTCGTCGTCAGTCAGCGCCTGCGCGGTACCCAGGAAGCGGGCCGCGCTGCCGGCCAGCATGTCCCACCCAGGTGGATCTATTCCGGTCACGGTTGAACGCTACCCATTGGTGACTGGCCCGGGGGTGCCGCCTTGGGTCGACCCATCTGGTCCGCACAGATCACCCCGCTCGGGCGCGCTGGCAACAGGAGGCGGCGAGTGCAACGTGCATTTGAGGTGCGCGGCCGCGGCATCGCCATCCAGCATCCCGGCCGCCAGCGATGACGGGACCGGTATCGCACGAGGTCCTGCAGTAAACGCGCCGCCACAGGGCCGCGGGATCACCTGGCTTCGTTGTGGACCTGCTGGGCGGTCGGCAGGCAGCGGAGCCGGGCGTCGGCTCGCGCCGAGTCGGAGCTGGTATCCGCGCTGTTGTCCGCCGGCGGTGTGCCGCCTGGTGCGGCCCGGTTCTCAGGGCGCGGGGGATTGCCGCGGCGGCCATGTCCGGCGGGATTCCTTCGCCGGGCTCATCAGGCCGACGTCGTTGCCGTCCGGATCAGCCACGATCGCGTACCGTGCGCCCCAGAAGGCGTCGAACGGCGACTGCCGCGCCCGGTAGCCCGCCTCAGTGAGCTCGGCGTAGCGATCGTCGACGGCTTGCCGGGTCGGCAGCACGAAATTAATGACCACCTGGACGCTGGCCGGGTCGACGCGCCAGCCGGCGTGCCACAGCCGCGCCGACTCGGCCGTGTCCAGTTCCAGGCTGAAGCCGCCCGGCATCTTCAGCTGGACGTGCGCGCCGGCGCTGTTATCGGGCGCGGGGACGGCGATCCCCAGCCGCCGGTAGAAGTCCAGGCTGGCAGCCATGTCGCTGACAACCACGTTGAGCATGTGCAGATCGGGCGGCCTGTCGCTTGTCACGTCCGAAGTCTGCCAGGGCGGCAGGTGCGCGGACAGCCCGCTGCCGCAGTACCCGGGCATCAGGCCGCGCACCGTCACGGCCGGGCTCCGGATAGCAGCGTGCCCGGCAGGCCTGGCGGCAACGGCTCGCCCGCACCCGGTGGTGACATTCCATGGTGACTGGCCGCCGGGAATCCGCCGACCGCCGCCCGGGCACATCTGGCGGGTGACATCCACAGGCCTTGGACCCAGGGAGACCCCGACGCGTCCGCCGGTGAGCGTCAATTTGGGGGCACTATGGGTTCTCAGAAGGGTAACCAGCGGAGATGGGGACGGATGATGTCTAGCTGGGATGAGTTCTGCGGTCAGCGTCGTGAGGCTATCGAGCGGTTCGTCAACGGCGACGCTGGCCCCTATAAGCAGTTGTGGTCTCATGCGGATGACGTGACGATTTTCGGGGGATGGGGAGCATATGAACAAGGCTGGGACGCCGTCAGCAGGCGTCTGGACTGGGCGGCCGGTCGTTTCGGGGAGGGGCACGTCGACATCGGCAACCTCGCGGCCGGCTCGAGCGGTGACCTGGCCTACTCAATCGATATAGAGAGGAACGTTGCCCTGGTCGACGGCGCGGCGCGCACTGAGACCGCGCTCAGGGTGACGCACATCTGCCGGCGTGCAGGTGGCGGAGGGTGGCGAATCGTCCATCGCCACGCTGATCGTCTTAGGCCGCGTGAGGACCCGGCATCGTAGCCGTGAACGGATCGGCTGGCGCGCATATCACCCGGTTCGGGTCCAGCAAGGCCGGTCATGCTGATGACCGGCCTGCCGATCAGATCGGCGGCTCTTTGCGCGGGCGCGCGAAAGACTGCGGGTTGCTCTTCGTGACAGGCTTCCCCGTCGGCCTCCGTCTCGGCTGGCAGAGTTCATAGCTCCTGGCTGAACACGCAGGCATGGCCAGAGTCTCACCGCGAGTAATTGCCAGAACCTGTGGTCGATGTGGCTGGGTGCGGTGCCCACCAGGGTGCTCTCGCGGGCACCGGCACGTTGGTGCTACCGGCTTCGGACATCAGCGCGATGATCGCGTCGATGTCGTCGCCCTGCACTGGGTCGCCGGCGATCCGGCTGGGACGGACGAAGCCGCAGACGACGCACCCGTGGACCAGCACGAGCCCTTGCCGCCGCGGTGCCCGGCGCGCTCGGGCGCTCGGGGCGCATCATGCCGCCGCAGGCCGGGGGGCCGGTCGCCGAGGCCGGTGCCGGCGTGCCCGGAGCACAGGCACGCCGGGCAGTGGCTGCGGTAGCTCCCGTTGCTGAGCGCTGCGACGCTCACACCGCAGTTCTCGCATGTGAAGCCCTGGTTCTGGGCGGTCCCGCCGATGGCTGTGCCTGCGGATCGAAGAAATGATCTTCAATCGGGAGTGCAGGGTTCCGTTCGTTCTCGCTGGCCGTCCGCGCTTGGCGTCCGGGCTGCTCTCAGGCTTGGCGCGGGCGAGGGACCGGTTCACCGCCCGTTCCCCCTCCTCAGGGGTCGGCGATTACTTCCGCTTCCTGCTTCGCCGGGGCCTCTCTGAGCCGCCGGATCCGGACCGCGACCGGGTTTGGGCGATTGTCTCGGTCACTGTCAGCCGAGCCTTCTCAGCTGCCAGCGGTAGGTGTCGTCCCGCTCTCACTGGCGTCGGCGCCGTCCCCTGTGATCAGAGCCGTGCCGTGACCGCCTCGTGTTCTCGGCGCATCACCCCTCCTTCGGCCTCGGCGGTATCGCCGCCGATCACAGCACGCCGGTTCCGGCGGAGACAACCCAATTTCCGCAGGGTCAGGGCGCGGTGGCTTCCCGCTCCACCAGCAGGCCGCGCCCGGAGCGGGCTCCGGCGCGCACGAGCGCGACCAGGCGGGGCGCATGCCCGCAACGCTCGACCCTGTCCGCGGCAAGTGCGGATGCCGGAACCGTGCCTGGCCAGCGGTTCAGCGTACATGGGGGTCATTGGCATGCCCGGGTCGGGCGGCTGGCCTGAGTCCGGGACGTGCCATACCCTTCGGGTCATGCCCGGTGACCACCACACGCCGTGGACCCTGGCGGGCGAAAAGGAGACGCTGGTCGATTTCCTGGACTACCTCCGAGGTGCGGTGATCCGCAAGGCCTCCGGACTGCCGGCCGCGACCGCGCGACGCCCGATGGTCGGTTCAGGCACGAGCCTGCTCGGGCTGATCAAGCACCTCACCCGAGTGGAGACCGTCTGGTTTCAATACGCGTTCGCAGGTGCGGACGTGCGGGTTCCCGGCGACGATCTGGCCGATGCCGATGAGCCGCAATCGGTGATCGACGATTATCAGATGGCTATCACGGTGAGCAACCGGATCGTCGCGGAAGCTGCAGATCTCACCCAGCCCGCGAAACGCAGGGCCGTAGCGCCCGAGCCCATGTCCCTGCGATGGATCCTGGTGCACATGATCGAAGAGACCGGCAGGCACGCCGGTCATGCCGACATTCTCCGGGAACAGATCGACGGTTCGGTCGGCCGGTGAGTGAACCTCGCGGCACTGACCTCTGCTTCCAGGCCAGTGGCTCCGGACCTTCTCACAAGAGCACCCGCGAGCACTCCCAGCGGCGGATGAGCAAGCGTTTCCGCGGAAACGCAGGCGCCCGCTCGGCGGCATGAGAGTGAGTTCGACTCGCCGAGTTGAACCTTCGCCAGTCATGACCATGGCCACCCACCTGGCTGCCTGCCTGCCTGCCTGCCTGCCTGAAGTTCGGCGTGTCTGAAGACTCACATGTAGTACGGCTGGCCTAACGGCCGCGATCCGAGAGCGACGCACGAACGACAGAGTGCATCCTGCATGGACAAGACTGACTCGTATCAGTTACGCGACACGATAATGAACCGAGGTCCACGCGTATAATCTACATGGCAACTTGTAGCTAACTGCACCCGGACCTGCCCTCTCGGAGCGAGTTATGCGGAAGCGTTCGAAACTCACTATCGCCTTGACGCCTGTGGCGGCTATCGCATTGTCCCTTGTTGCAAATATAGCTACAAATGACCTGCCATCAAGGCTTCGTCCACCAACATGGGCCGTCTGGACTATCCTTGCCGCTCTCGCCGCCTTGGTAGTGTCGGGTGAAGTGCACTCCCAGCACAAGAGCGAGAAGACCGTTGCAGCTGCCACCGATAATACTATGCTTTCCGAAGCTGCTATAGTTCTCGCGCGGGCAGTTAGAGATCAATGGCGAGCTGAAGCTGATATTCGTTCTCTGAATCACCCTGATCCTATTCAAGTTCGCTGGTCGAGCACAGAGCGGCCAGTGAGCGCTTCCCCGTCCTCGGTACTTGGAAGTGCAATACCGGTTGGTCGGCCCCTCCGCCTACATCTTCGAGGGGATGTTACGCAGATCGTAGAAATGTTCAACCGGTTGCCTCACCGCCAACTCGTAATCCTTGGCGCTCCTGGTGCGGGAAAGAGCGTAATGGCATTGCTTCTCACGCTTGAAATGCTGGCTACTAGGAAAGAAGACTCTCCGGTACCAGTCCTTCTCAGTCTCTCGTCATGGAATCCAACGAGAGAACATCTCCTCACCTGGATTGTACGGCGGATCAGAGAAGACTATCCTGGTCTTGCCAATACCGACCTCTACGGACGTGATGCACCCCAGCGACTTCTGAGTGAGGGCAAGGTAATTCCTGTCCTAGACGGCCTAGACGAGATTCCCAAAGAGTTGCGGACTGAAAGTATTTCTGGAATAGCTCAGGCTTTTGGGCGAGGTCAGCCTTTCATCATAACTTGTCGGACCGAGGAATACGAAGATGCAGTCGCGACAGCAGGACATGTCCTCGGGTCCGCTGCAGTTGTCGAAATTCTGCCAATAGATATCGACCAGATCATAGCTTACCTATCTGGTCTTGGCCCCGCTAGCCAGGCGCGGTGGAGTCCGGTTTTCACCAGGCTGCGTCAGGATCCGAGCGACCCAATCGCGATGGCTTTGTCCACGCCACTCACTGTGTGGCTCGCAAGAATTGCATATAGTGATACAGAATCAAGACCGGAGGAATTGCTTGATTCAATGCGATTCAATAACCAAGAAGCAATCGAGGGTCATCTGCTCGATAAGTTCGTCCCGGCTGTCTATAAGGATCGACCGCCTGCCCCTGGAAACCGTCCACGCATGCTGGTGGATCCGGGGGATGCCGATCGCTGGCTGCGATTCCTGGCGAGGTCACTCTCGCGTGATTCCATAGTTACACGTCGGGGGCTGCATACAGGAGATCAAACCGATATTGCCTGGTGGCGCCTCTATCAGGCCGTACCATCACTAGAATCGGGGCTTGCAGCCTTGTTGATCGCAGGTCCACTTATTGCGGTGCCGATTATTCTTGCCTTGGCAACTACTCTTCAGCTTACTGCTCACCGGCTCTTGGCTGCCTCTATTTGCATAGGGATTGTATTGTCCGCTGGTGTGGTAATGGTGATTAGACTATGGCCTCCACCCCCTGGACGAATACAAATCCGTTTGCCGAAACCTGGCCAAATACCGGGTAACCTAAGAACCGGCCTTATGTCTGGGATCTTGGCTAGCATCGTAGCTTCCCTAGCCGCAGGCCTGGGGGCGCTGGAATTGAAGGGGTTTGGCGTGGCGCTCAAGTTTGGACTCCAGTGCGGGCTATTGGCTGGCGCCGTGATGTTTATTGTAACTATATTCAATAACCCTGTTGATATTGTGCGCGCATCAAGTCCCGAACTTATTTTTAAGGGAGATCGGGCTGTAGCGATAGCGAGCGCCGCCCTTACTGCGCCCGCCGTCGGGCTTACCATCTGGTTTCTGATAAGAAATGTCGGGGAAAGTGTCGGGGGGGCTTTGTCTGCAGCGATAGGTGTGAGTATAGCCATGTCATCTTGGGGCTGGTACTCAGAGGCGATCATCTGGCTCAGTCTCCGTAAGCAGCTGCCATTCCGTTTCATGAAATTTTCGATGGATGCATATGAAAGAGGTGTACTACGAAGAGCTGGTGCCGTTTATCAATTCCGGCATGCTCGGCTTCAGGCGCGCCTAGCTGGTATGCACAACGAGAATCTAGAGGCTAAAGAATAGAATGATATTCGATGCTAGAATGTCGGATATCACAGCTTTTATAGTCGTCCTGAGGCAGCTAACTTATCATCTGTTAGAATCCTCGACTCAGATCGGGCCTCGCTCGACGGCAGGGCTTAGATTCTCTCATCGGCATGTGAGTGAAATGCCATTGCGCTGACGAGCCGGGTACGTCCAGGATCCTACTTTCCGGTCGCCGCCTGGAACTTTACTACCAGCTCAGCGGGCACCCGCCCGCGGTCTTTGACATCGATGCCTTGCGTCTTGGCCCACTCGCGGATCTCGGTGGTGTTCAGCCCGTTCGCCGGTGCTTTGCGTCCGGTGCGGGCTGGCCGCCGGGCGCTGCTCCCGGCTCGGCGGGCGGCAGTCACGTAGCGTGCCAATGCGTCCCGGAGCTCCTGGGCATGGGCGGCGTTCAGGTCGATCTCGTAGTCGGTACCGTCTAGGCGGAAGCGGACGGTACCGTCGGCCTCGCTGCCATCGAGGTCGTCGATGTAGAGGGTCTGGATCTTCTGGGCCATGGCGGCTCCGTTTCTCCGGCTGGTTTGATGCATAGCGTATACAATCCATGCCTCGTAA
>Ga0208044_1000347_pt1 | contig 35856 bp, 28 predicted proteins | sample Sb_taG_8_FD_187712 | JGI IMG/M metagenome (GOLD analysis project Ga0208044, IMG submission 187712) | Peat soil microbial communities from Weissenstadt, Germany - Sb_50d_c_BC metaG (SPAdes) (version 2) | ecosystem: Environmental > Terrestrial > Soil > Wetlands > Peat | place: Germany...
AGTCGCGGAGCGACTACGCGCGCGGATGGCCCGGCAGGCGATCCTCACCCGCGAGATGCCCGCCGCGCCGATGGTGTGGTTCCTGATCGATGAGGCTGCGTTGCGTCGCCGCACCGGAAGCCCGTTGATCATGGCCGATCAGCTTGAGCGGCTGCTAGCCCTCGCCGAGCTACCGAATGTCACTGTTCAGGTAGTACCCAACGTCGCGCATGCCGAGTTGACCGGAGGCTTCGCTCTGGCCGAAGCGGCGACTGGATCGGCAGCGTATATTGAAACTGCGCTGACCGGTCAGGTTTTCGAAGATTCTCGGGTGATTCTCGAACTGTCGGGCCGGTTTGATGCGCTTAGAACCGAAGCGCTGCGAGGCACCGAAAGCCTCTGCCTGATCGAAGAGGGTGCACGCGAATGGAGACAGCAGGCAACTGGCGTACTGCCAGCTACTCAGGTGCGAACGGTGGCGAGTGCGTAGAAGTCGCCAGTGCTGCCAACGCGGTCATGGTGCGCGACACTAAGAATCGCGAGGGCGGCACCCTGAGCGTGCCCGCCGGCGCGTGGCGAGCGTTCATCGCGGAGATGAAGTGACCACGCTCTAGACCAAAGCCCGTACTCGCGGGGCATCCTCGGTTTCTGGGGGTGCCTCGTCTGCGTCTCGGTCTCCGGGCGTTGTACGCGGAGTTGCCAACCACGGCAACGGTTGCCAGATGCCGGCCGATAACCACCATGCGCACCCCTGAGCGTGCACGCTGCTACCACGCAGGCACGAAAGGGGGCGCAAGCCCGTGCGTACACAGACCTCCGGGGTACCCGAGGCGATCACCTTTGAACGCGACTATCCGGGCACCACCGACCAGGCGCGGCACGTCCGCGCCGACCTGGCAAGGGTGGCCACCGCGTGCCCGGTAGCGGACGACCTGGTCTTGCTGGCGTCCGAACTGGCGACCAACGCCATCCTGCACAGCCGATCCGGCCACCCCGCTCGGAGGTTCGCCGTGCGGGCGACTCTCTACCCCGGTGACTATGCATGGGTTGAAGTCATCGACCAAGGCGGCGCATGGATGCAGGATGAGCATGATGACGAGCACGCGCGCGGACTTGCCATCGTTGCCACCATCGCAGGAGACGGCAACTGGGGAATCGACGGCGATGACGCAAGCCGCGCGGCATGGTTCCGGCTCAACTGGTACGAAGACCCTGGCCAACGCGACGTGGGGACCTTGACCTGAAGCGCCTGCCTCATCCCTGCGAGTCATGGGAAAGTCAGGGTCCTAAGCAGCCGTAACCGCCTGAACGAAGCAAAACGCGCGATGACTCAATCACGGTAAGAAGTTCGATTAATATATTTTAGCAGCGCTTATAGCGTGTTGATCCGCGTTGCGGCTGATTGCGGTTGAAGACTAGACAAACTCCGGCATAAAGTCAAGCCTACGGGCATGCGTCGGTTGCCTCGTCCTCCTCCTCGGCTGCCTTGGCATCAGCCTACGGACGGAGGTACCCCGATCGCTACGGACAGAGATGTCAGAACTACGGACAGAGTATCGATTGCTACCGAGCGTGTCGTAGTGCCGCACGGAGGGTTACGCTATGCTTCCGAGCGTCTCCGCTCCATGCGGCACCTGACAGATCCGAGGAACGGCCGGGAGACCCAGAGGACAGTCGAAGGGGCGGATTCGATGCGAGGCGTTATCTGGAGCTAGCGCTTTCGGGGCGTTTAGCAGCGAGAGAAACGGGGTTCGCGGGGTACGGGGCTCTGCGAACAGGGGGCACACCCGCGGGAAGCAGTGGATCCGTCGGCGTTGCACCTAGAAGGGTGCCGTGGGTACCGAGGGTTCCGCGGTCTCGGCTGCCTCGTCCTCCTCGAGCGCCTGCGCGGCGACTTCGGCGTCGTCGAGGTCGCGGCCGAACCGCTCGATCGCATCTTCATCGATCATTCCTTCCGGTCCCTCGGTCGCGTCGGGATTCTCTGGGAACTCCTCGCCCGCCTGGTCGTCTTCGGTGTTCACGCGCTGGGGCCGCAGCCGGATGTAGTTCGCCGGCCCTCGGCTCAGGTCGTGTCCCACGGTGTCCGCCGTGATCTCGATCGAGGTCCTGAGCTGGCCGTTCTTGTCCTCGAAGGTGCTGGTCCTGAACCGCCCCTTGACGATGACCGGGTCGCCTTTGTGCAGGCTGGCTCGCACGTGATCGGCCAGCCTGGCCCAGCAGCTGACGTTGTAATACGAGGTCTCGGCGTCGCGCCACTGCCCGGTCGCGCTGTCGCGGTAACGAGGCGTGGTGCCGACGCGCACCTTGGTAACTAGCTTGCCGGTCGCGGTGGTGCGAATGTTCGGGTCCTGGGCCACGAAGCCGACGAGGGTCACGTATCCGCCCTGGCTCATTTTCGATTCCTCCTTGAATTCCCGGCGGCCCGACGCCACCGGGTCCCCTCCACCGTGCCCGACCGCGCATCCCGCCACCGCCCCGGCCGCTGTCCTGTGGATAACTCCGCTCCGGCGCTCCGCCTGTGGACAACTATTTGCCATCGGCAACACGGTGCGGAAGAATGCCCGCCCGCTGCGGTCTACACGCGGTGCTGTTGGCCGAAGGCTGGCTGGTGCGAGCCCGGCAGCGCCGCCCCGATTGCATGTATGCCGACTGCGTTACTGGTGTTACTGATGAGGACGATCTGAGACGTCATCCCGTATCATGTGCGGTTACTACCCGCGGTAGTGGGGCTGGGCCGGCGCGGGTGGGGTGTCAGGCGGGGGTCAGAGGCGGGTGATGCGGGCTACTTCTTCTGGGGTTAGGGAGAAGCTGAAGAGGTCGAAGTTCTGCTCGATGTGTTCGGGGCGGGAGGCCTTGGGGATGACGATGACGCCGATGTCGAGGTGCCAGCGCAGGACCACCTGGGCGGGGGTCACGCCGTACTTGGCGGCGATCTCGGCCAGCGTGCGGTCACGCAGCCTGGTGCCCTTGAGCGGGCTGTAGCCCTCCACCGCCACGCCGCGTTCGGCGTGCGCGGCCAGCAGGGCCTCGTCGTAGCGGGCTGGGCTCCACGGGATCTGGTTGACGGCGGGCACCCACCCGCCTCCCCTCCCCCCATCATTTGCCTTGATCAGGTCGTCGATCTGGCGCACGCTGTAGTTGCTTACCCCGACCGAACGGGTCAGGCCCTCGTCCCTGACCGCCAGGAAATCCTGCCATAGCGACACGAGGTTCCGGCTGCGGGGTGGCCAGTGCACCAGCCACAGATCCACGTAATCGGTGCGCAGCGCTTTCAGGCTCTCGGCGATGGTGGCGGGCACGCGGCCCGCGTTGCCCGGCGGCAGCTTGGTGGTGACGAACAGGTCGGCCCGGTCCAGGCCGCTGTCGGCGATGGCGCGACCGATCTGTTCCTCGTTCCGGTACATGGTGGCCGTATCGATGTGCCGGTAGCCGACCTGCAGGGCGTGCCGGGTGGCCTCGTAGGCCATCTGGCCCTCCAGCTGCCAGGTGCCGAACCCGACCATCGGCATGGCGACACCGCCGCCCAGGTCCACTACGGGAATCTCAGTCGCGGTCATGCCCCAATTGTCGCAACCGGCGGAGGGTGCGGACGCCGGGGCGGCGGCAGGAGCGCTTAGCTCAGGACGGCGCGGATGGCGCGGGAGAGCTCGCCGGGCACGTCTGGCAGCAGCTGGTGGACTCCGTCCCGGACGACGTCGCGGCCGCCGATCACGACCGTGCGCACGTCGGCGGCGCAGGCGCTAAATACGGCTGCCTCCAGCGCCAGGTCGCCGGCCGCGCCCGCGGTCCGGGCGCTGTCCAGCGACACGGTGACCAGGTCGGCCCAGGCCCCGGGCGCGATCTCTCCGGCGTCTGGCCAGCCCAGGCTGGCGTGCCCGTCGCAGGTCGCGGCGCCCAGCAGCGTTTCGGCGGTGAAGTGGCCGCGGGCGCGGCGGGCCAGCCGTTCGGCGTACTCGACCCCGCGGGCTTCTTCCAGCATGTCGATCACCGCGTGGCTGTCGCTGCCCAGGGTGAGCGTGCAGCCGGCCGCGGCCAGCGCCTGCGCGGGCGCGAGGCCGTCGCCGAGATCGCGCTCGGTGGTGGGGCACAGGCAGGCGAACACGCTGCTGCCGCCGAGCAGCTCCAGGTCACCGGCATCGACGTGGGTGGCGTGCACCACCGTGGTCCGCGGCCCGAGCACGTCCTGCTCGTACAGCAGCTTGCTGGGCGAGACGCCGTAGAGCGCCTGGCACGCGTCGTTCTCGGCCTGCTGCTCCGACATGTGCACGTGCATCGGGGCACCGCACCGGTGCGCCCAGGCCACCACCGCGTGCATCTGGTCCCGCGGGACCGCGCGGACCGAATGGATCGCGGCACCCGCCTTGGCGTGCGGCGAGATCATCCCGTGCTGGTCGAAGCCGAGGTCGGCGGCCCGCGACGCCCATCGCGCGGCGTCGCCGTCGCCGAAGCGCAGCTGCGGGCCGGCCAGCGGCAGCATCCCGCGCGGAGCGGTTGGACCCCAAGGAGCTAGGCCGCCGGCCAGGTAGCAGGTGTCGAGCAGCGTCATCCGCAGGCCTGCCTCGGCGGCCGCCTGGACCAGGGCCCGGCCCATCGCGTTGGGGTCGGCGTAGGGCCGCCCGCCCGGCTGGTGGTGCAGGTAGTGGAACTCGCCCACGCAGCTCACCCCGGCCAGCGCCATCTCGGCGTACACGGCGCGGGCCAGCCGGAGGTAGCTGTCGGGGTCGAGCCGGGCCGCGACCTCGTACATCCGCTCGCGCCAGGTCCAGAACGTGCCACGGTCCGCCTGGGTGGTGGCGCGCAGGGCGCGGTGGAAGGCGTGCGAGTGCGCGTTGGCGAACCCGGGCAGGGTGAGGCCCGCGAGGTGCTCGGCGCCGATGGGGGTGACGCCGGGAGTGACGGAGGTGAAGCGCTCGCCGTCGGCTTCGATCAGGACGTCGCGGCGGACGCCCTGGCCGGGGAGCCAGGCCAGGTCGGCGAGCCAGCGCCTATGCGGGGGGGTCTGGGGGGGTCGGCCCCCCGGGCTAGCACTGCTCACCGGGCCAGGTCCTCGAGGACCAGGGCGAGGGCGCGGACTCCGGCTTCGCAGTCGGCCAGATCGGCGTGCTCGGCGGGCGAATGCGAGACGCCGGTGGGGTTCCGCACGAACAGCATGGCCGTCGGCACCCGCGCCGCGAGCACCCCGGCGTCGTGCCCGGCCCCGGTGGGCAGCACCGGCGCCTTCACCCCGGCCGCCTCGAGCACCCCCGCGATCCAGTCCCGCAGCCCCTGGTCGAAACGGACGACCGGGGTGGACGACTCCTGCCGGACGCTGAGCGTCACCTGGTGCTCCGCGCAAGAAAATTCGGCCGCCGAACGGACCTCGGCAACAGTGTCCGCCAGCGCTTCTTCGTCCGGCGCCCGGGCGTCCAGCCAGGCGGTTACCGCCGAGGAGACCCCGTTAGCGCCGCCTGGTTCGGCGATCACCTTGCCGAACGTGGCCAGCGCCCCGCGCTCCGCCGCGGCCCGGCGGGCCGCCAGCACCGTGCTCGCGTAGGGCAGCATCGGGTCGTTCCGGTCGGCGAACCTGGCCGTGCCGGCGTGATCCGCGCGGCCGGAGAACACCAGCCGCCAGCGGCCGTGCGGCCAGATCCCCTCGGCCAGGCCGAGGGCGGCGCCCATCGGGGCGAGCGCACGGCCCTGTTCGACGTGCAGTTCGACGAACGCGGCCATGCCGTCCAGCAGGTCGGGGCGGGGACCGAGCAGGCTGGCGTCGCAGCCCGCGGCGGTCATTGCCGCGGCCAGCGTGACGCCGTCGTCGTCGGTGAGGGCCCGGGCGGTCTCCGGGTCGATGGCTCCGGTCATCAGGCGGCTGCCCAGGCAGGGAACGCGAAACCGAGCGCCTTCTTCCTCGGTGAACAGGGCAAGCACGACGGGCCGTTCGGGAGAAAAGTTCTTATCTTTAAGCATTTCCACGGCGGCCAGCGCGGACACGACGCCGAGCGCTCCGTCGTAGCCCCCGCCGTCGGGGACCGAATCCAGGTGGCTGCCGGTCGCGATGGCGTTCGTTCTCTGCTGCCCCCACCAGGCCCACAGATTGCCGTTGTTATCGGCTTCCACGGCTAGGCCGAGTTTGGTGGCCTGCGCGGTGAACCAGGCGCGGCACTGCGCGTCGGCCTCGGTCCAGGAGTAGCGGCGGTAGCCGCCGGTCCCGGGGGCGCGGCCGAGCGGCTCGAGCTCGCGCCAGAGCTCGGCGAACGTCATCCCGGCGCCATCGGGACGCGGACGCCGCGTTCGGTGGCGACCGTCGCGGCCTTGTCGTAGCCGGCGTCGGTGTGCCTGATCACGCCCATGGCCGGGTCGTTGGTCAGGACGCGCTCGAGCTTCTGCCCGGCTTGTTCGGTGCCGTCGGCGACGCAGACCTGGCCGGCGTGGATGGAGCGGCCGATGCCGACGCCGCCGCCGTGGTGGATGGACACCCAGGACGCGCCGGAGGCCGTGTTGACCAGCGCGTTCAGCAGCGGCCAGTCGGCGATGGCGTCGGAGCCGTCGGCCATCGACTCGGTCTCCCGGTACGGCGAGGCGACCGAGCCGCAGTCCAGGTGGTCGCGGCCGAGCACCACCGGGGCGGACAGGTCACCGCTCTTGACCAGCTCGTTGAAGCGCAGGCCGGCCAGGTGCCGCTCGCCGTAGCCGAGCCAGCAGATCCGGGCCGGCAGCCCCTGGAAGTGCACCTTCTCCTCCGCCAGCCTGATCCACCTGGCCAGCGCCTCGTTCTGCGGGAACAAGTCGAGGATGGCCTGATCGGTGACGGCGATGTCCTTCGGGTCGCCGGACAGCGCCGCCCAGCGGAACGGGCCCTTGCCCTCGCAGAACAGCGGCCTGATGTAGGCGGGGACGAAGCCGGGAAAGTCGAACGCCCGCTGGTAGCCGGCCAGCTGGGCCTCGCCGCGGATCGAGTTGCCGTAGTCGAAGACCTCCGCCCCGGCGTCGAGGAAGCCGACCATGGCGGCGACGTGGGCGGCCATCGACTCGCGGGCGCTCTGGGTGAAGCCCTCCGGGTCCTCGGCCCGGAGCACGGCCATGTCCTCGAAGGCGATGCCGCTTGGCAGGTAGGTGAGGGGATCGTGGGCCGAGGTCTGGTCGGTGACGATGTCGATGGGGGCGTTGCTTGCGAGCAGGGCCGGGAACACGTCGGCGGCGTTGCCGAGCAGGCCGATGGATTTTGCTTCGTTCTTGTCTCTCGCGGTTACCGCCCTGCGGATGGCGTCGTCGACGTCTGCTGCCTGCTCGTCGAGGTAGCCGTGCTCGATCCGCCGGGTGATCCGGGACTGGTCGCACTCCACGCAGATGACCACGCCGCCGTTCATCGTGACGGCCAGCGGCTGCGCGCCGCCCATGCCGCCCAGCCCGGCGGTCAGCGTGATCGTGCCGGCCAGGGATCCGCCGAACCGTTTGGCCGCGATCGCGGCGAACGTCTCGTAGGTGCCCTGCAGGATGCCCTGGGTGCCGATGTAGATCCACGAGCCGGCGGTCATCTGGCCGTACATGGTCAGGCCGAGCTGCTCTAGGCGGCGGAACTCCTCCCAGGTCGCCCACTGCGGGACCAGGTTGGAGTTGGCGATGAGCACCCGCGGGGCCCACTCGTGCGTTCGCAGCACCCCGACGGGCTTGCCGGACTGGACGAGCAGGGTCTCGTCGTCCTCGAGGTCCTGGAGCGTTTTGATGATCACGGCGTAGGCGTCCCAGCTCCGGGCGGCGCGGCCGGAGCCGCCGTAGACGATGAGCTGGTCGGGATGTTCGGCCACCTCGGGATCGAGGTTGTTCATCAGCATGCGCATCGCGGCTTCCTGCGCCCAGCCCTTGCAGCTGCGCTGTGAGCCCCTGGGTGCACGGATTTCCATGCTGCCTCCCCTACTCTCGACCATGTGCCCATCATGGCTGGACGGAAATGAGGGTGACAAGCAGGGGGGACCATTGCTAGGTTCGGCGCCTGTGTGTTCGGCTTCCGGGTCTTCGGCTTCTCTGCGGCGTGTCTCGGTGGTGGGCACCTCGGGTGCGGGCAAATCGACCTTGGCCCGGTCGCTGGCGGCTGCGCTGGACGCTGATTTCCTCGAGCTCGACTCGGTCTACCACCAGGCTGACTGGGTGCCGCTGCCCACGCCGGAGTTCCGGCGGCACGTCGCCTCGGTGGTGGCGGGCGAGCGCTGGGTGGTCGACGGGAACTACAGCAAGGTCCGGGACCTGGTCTGGGGCCGCGCGGACACCGTGGTCTGGCTCGACCTGCCGCGGCGCACGGTGATGCGCCAGATCATCTGGCGGTCGTTCCGGCGCGCGGCCGGGCGGGTCGAGCTGTGGAACGGCAACCGCGAGCGCTGGCGCAACCTGTTCGCGCTGGACAAGGAGGAGTCGGTCATCTCCTGGGCCTGGCAGACGCACGCCGCCAACCGGGCCAAGTTCCAGGCGGCGATGGCCGATCCGGCGAACGGCCATCTCCGCTTCGTTCGGCTCACCAGCCCGGCGGCGGTGCGGCGGTTCCTGCGGGGCGCGTCGCCTTGGTCTGCCTCAGGCCGTCACTAGCTCCGATGGTTCGGCGATGACGTCGACCAGGGCGCCGTTGCGCATGACGGTGATCGCCAGGGGGCGGCCGATCGCCTCGGAGAACATCAGCCGCTGCAGGTCCTGGGCTGCGGTTACTGGTTTTCCGCCTGCGGTGAGCAGCAGGTCCCCCGGGCGCAGGCCGGCCCGGTCGGCGGGTCCGCCGCTGACGACCTCGGCGACCAGCAGGCCGGTTGTCCGGCCGAGCCGCTCGCGCCAGTTGGCCGGCACCGGGCCGGGCATCGTGACCAGGCCCAGGTAGGCCCGGCGGACCCGGCCGTCGCGTATCAGCGCGGAGATGATCCGCCGGGTGGTGTCGTTGACCGGGACCGCCATGCCCAGGCCCACGCCGGCCACGGCGGTGTTGATGCCGACCACGCGCGCGCCGGCGTCAGCCAGCGCGCCACCCGAGTTGCCCGGGTTGAGCGCGGCGTCGGTCTGGATGACGTCCTCGATCAGCCGGCCGCGGGTCGGCAGGGACCGGCCGAGCGCGCTGACCACGCCGGCCGTCACCGAGCCGGCCAGCCCGAGCGGGTTGCCGACCGCCACCACCAGCTGCCCGACCACGAGCTTGTCGGCCTCGCCGAGCTCGGCGGGCTCCGGGGTCGGGCCGTTGGCGCGCAGCACCGCGAGATCGGACAGCGGGTCCGCGCCCACCACCCGGAACGGCGCCGACGTACCGTCGGAGAACGACGCGGTGCCGCTCGTCGACTTGCCGACTACGTGAGCGTTGGTCAGCAGGAACCCGTCGCCGGTGAAGACCACGGCGGAGCCGAGGCTCTCCCCGCCTTGGCCCCGGCCTGGGCCTTGGCCCCAGCCTGGGCCTTGGCCGCGGCCCGGGCCTTGGCCGAGGGGCACGCGGAGGCTCGCGACCTTGGGCGTGAGCCGTTCGGCCACGGCGGAAACGATCTGCGAATATGCGTCCAGGGGGTGACTGGCCTCCATGACATCTCCCAGCCCGTGCAGAATTGATTACAGGATTACACTGTAACCGCGCGATGGGATGGCTGCTTCCCCGTGGCTGTTCCGCCTGGAGCTGAATCCTTCGGGTTCTAACGCCTGGCGGCGCGGTGCCTTGGTTGTGGCCGCGGCGCGGTGCCTTGGTTGTGGCCGCGGCGCGTGGCGTGGTCAGGGCGGCGGCGCGTGGCCGGCTAGGCCGATGGGATTGCCTTCCGGGTCGATGATCGTGGCGAGGGTGCGAGTCGGGCCGTCAGGGACGGGAGGCTCGAGGATCTCGCCGCCGTGCTTTATGACCTGTTCGAGCGTTCCGGCCATGTCCGACACGTGGATCCAGAGCATCGGGCCGGCGTCCCGGGCCGGCGGACGGTTCTCGACCCACTGGCCGATGAGGCCGGGCGCCTCGAAGTCCGGGTGGTGTGCTTCGATCTGCCAGCCGAAGACCGCCTCGTAGAAGGCGGCCGCTCGGTCGCGTTTGGCCGCCGGCAGCTGCAGGTAGCAGACTTGGCCGTGAACGAGGCCGAGCACCCGGGCGGCTTCGGAGTCCTGGGTCATGGAGATCCTTTCTTCGTGGCCCTTCATGATCTTCTTACGGTTCTTTACCGCCCTTACGGTTCTTTACCGCCCTTACGGTCCTTTACGGTCCGGTGGGGCGGCACTCGACCACGAACCGGCCGGATGACTGGGTGCGCGCAGCGACGACGTCGAGGCCGGCCTGCCGTGCTAGCTCGGTGAACTGCGTGAGCGTGCTGGTCTTCCCGCCCGCCACCAGCATGTCGATACCCAGTGAGCGGGGCGTTTCGTCGGCCGAGACGCCGCCGAGGATGGCGACAGTGCCGTCTGGCCGGGCCGCCTCGGCGCAGCGCCGCAAGATGGCCACGGTCGGCTCGTCGGCCCAGTCGTTGAGGACGCTCTTCAGCAGGTAGAGGTCGGCTCCGGTGGGCAGCGGATCGAAGAAGCTCTGCCCTTTGACCGTCATCCGGCCGGAGACTCCGAAGCTGTCGATGATCTCGCCGGCCCTGGCTACCGTGCCCGGGAGGTCGATGACCGCGCCTGTTGCCTGGGGGTGACGCCGGAGTAGCGAGGCCAGCATGGCGCCGGTCCCGCCGCCGACATCGACGACGCTGCGGATGTGCTCCCACCCGTCGCTGAGCTCGATGTCAAAATCGGGGATGCCGTGCCCGGCTGGTCCCATGAGGGCGTCGAATTCCGCCGCGATCTGCGGGTGGGCGGCCAGGTCCTCCCAGAAGGGCCTCCCGAACACCTGCTGGTAGGCCGGCTGGCCGGTGCGGACGTAGTCGAGCAGCGTGCCCCAGGTACGGGACATCCGGCCGCCGATGCCGTGGAGGTCCAGGAAGCTTGACTCCGCGAGTTGCTCGGCGGCCCGGTTGCAGCCGAACCGGCCGGGCGATTCCTCGGTGAACACCCCTTTGGAGACCAGGTGACCGAGGACGGCGTGCAGGGCGTCACGGTCGCAGTCGGTCGCCGCGGCGAGTTCGGCGATGCCGGTGCGGCCCGCTGAGATGTGTTCGGGGATGCGCAGGGTCGCGGCCACATGGAGGCACCAGGGGGTCGCCAGGTCCAGCATCCGGCCGAGATCCGCGGTGTCGTCCCCGGGAGCGCTGGTCCGGGGACTGCTGGCCTCGGGAGGGCTGGTCTGCGCCTGCCGGGCCGCGGCCGCCTCGGTCTGCGCTAGGCCGGGCTGCTGGTAGACGCCGAGGGTGTTGCCGCCGGGATCTTTGAACCAGGCGAATACCTCGCCCGCGGCCGGGTCCACCGGCCGGACGATCTCGCCGCCCGCAGCCTGTACCCCCGCCAGGGTCGCCGCGGCGTCGGCCACCATGATGTAGATACCGAAGCCGGGCTCGGTCGCGGGCGGGCGGCCAACGACGAAGGTCCCGCTCACCGCGCCGACGGTGTCGTCGAAGGACGTGGAACCGTCACCTCTCTGCCTCATCTTCCAGCCGAACGCCTGCTGGTAGAACCTCGCGGAGCGGGCCACGTCCACGGCGGGAATCTCGACGTAGCAGATCTTCCCCGTGCGCCATTCCGGCTGCTCTTCTACCATCGTGACGTGCCTCTCCAGTTCCCGCTACCGCGCTGATCCCATCGACTCCGATCTTGCCAGGTCGCGGTGGCCGGGGTCTTGGCGAAAAGGGACAGCCGCCGGGCGGGGACCAGCGCTCTCGGGTGGACGGGCCTAACCATCTGCGCTTCCCATCCGGCGGGCGCTAGAACCATCGGCTCAAGTAGCACCCACGCTGGAACGACGGCCAGTTCCCCGGCACTATGGCGCGGAACGGGCAATCGTCCACGGGATCAAGGAGGTCGGGCGAGGCGGCGGAGACCTAGCTGTCGCGGGCGGCGGCTAGTTCGGTGCGGAACCGCTCGTAGTCGCTGAGTTCGCGGCCGACTGGGATCACGACCAGGTCGTTGGCGACGGTGGCGATCCGGGCCAGGATGTCGCGCACCGCCTGCTCGCGCTCGCGGTCGGCCGCGAGGACGACCATGTTCTGGCACCACGACGAGATCAGCCAGCCCAGCAGCAGCAGCGCCACCACCATGACCCCGAGCCACGGGGCTAGCGAGACGTCGTTGATCAGGGACGGTGACTTGCGCGCCGTACTGGACGCGCCGAACGCCAGGATCAGCACGATCCAGAACAAGCCGACCAGCATCAGCGCCATCAGCAGCCACTGGGCGAGTGCGACCAGCCGCCACCAGCCGATCACCTTGTCGCGCGGCGGCAGGCCCTGCGCCACCGCTGTGCCGAGGGCTGACTGGGCCTCGTCGGCTCGGGACCGCGCCGCCGCCCGCACAGTCCGCGACCAGGGCTCGGGCAGCGAGCTGCCCACCTCGTTGGCGAACACGTTGATCGCGTTGTCGATATCGGACCGCTGCGCCTGCCCGGCCTGGCCGGGGTCGCTGGCCAGCAGCTTGTGGGCCGGAGCCTGCCCGCGCAGCCGGTCGGCCAGCCGCGCCGGCGGCCAGCCGATGTAGCCGACGGCGCTGCGCTCACGCACGCCGTTCAGCGTCTCGGTCACCGCCCTCGCCCCGGCGGCCTTCGCGAACGCCGCGGTCAGTGTGCCGATCGGACCGGCTGGCACGTAGATCGCGGGATCCTCGGCCGGCTTGCCAGTGCCGTTGCCGTCCTGCGTCGCGTCCTCCCACGGCGGCCTGGCGGAGGACGACGGCCGCGTCGGCGCGGCGCTCGTCTGCCAGGGCCGCCAGTCGGCCGCGCCTGTCCGCCCGTTGCCCTCGTGCTCGTCACCGTCCGGTTGCTCCCAGGGTGGGCGCGCCGAAACCCGGGTGGAAACCGGTTCGGGTGTGGCGGCATCGGGAGCGGCCGACAGCAGCGGTACGGGCGCCACAGGGGGCAACCAGCCGGGCACCGAATCGCCCGAGTAGACCGCGAACCTTTCGAGCAGGGCGTCGATGTCGGCGGTGATCCTGTCGCTCGCGGCCCGCCGGGCGGCCACCGCGCCGGCCAGAACCCGGCGCAGCTCGTTGAGGCCTGCGCCGGTGGTCGCGGAGGTCACCAGCACCTGAGTCTCGTGCAGGCCCTCGGTGTCGAGCAGCCGGCGCAGGTCTGACTCGCAGTCGGCGGCCTGGTCCGGGCTGAGCGTGTCGACCTGGTTGAGCACCACCGTGGTCACCGCGGCATGCCCAGCCAGCGGGACCAGGTAGCGCCGGTGCACGGACGCGTCCGCGTACTTCAGCGGGTCAAGCACCCAGACGAGCATGTCGGCCAGCTTGACCAGGCGGTCGACCAGTGCCGCCGAACCGGTGACCACCGAGTCGTGGTCGGGCAGGTCGAGCAGGAGCATGCCGGTCAGCGACGCCTCGCCCTCGTCGAGCGCGCTCGCCCGTGCGTAGCGGTGACGCCGCTGCACGGCGAGCCAGTCGAGCAGCGGGGCGGCCCCTTCCATCCCCCACACGCACGCGTGCGAGTGCTTGGTGGTCGGCCTGGTCACTCCCGCGGGCGAGAAATTCGCCCCGGCCAGGGCGTTGAACAGCGAGGACTTGCCGCTGCCGGTCCCGCCCGCCAGGGCCACCACGGTGTGCGAGGCGGACATCCGCATCCGCTCACCTGACCGCCGCAGCAAGGCTTCCGCCTCGGTGAGGAGTTCCTGGCTGAACCCTTCGGACCCGGTTCTTCCGGACCCGATCTTCGTCATCTCCTGGAGCGAGGCGAGTCTGGCGGGCAGCCGTGAGTGCGCCAGCCCAGTCACCCCGATCGTGTTCGCTGTCACCTAACCGCCTCGAGCGAGAATTCCGCCTGGTAAAGCCGAATGGCCGCGACGTCGTCGCAGGTCCCGGCCGCGTCGAGCACCTCAACGAACCTGACCAGTTCCTCGTTAAGCAGCAGCCGGACCCGGTCCAGCAGGTCGGCGCGCGCTTTGGCCAGGATCTCGGTCAGCATCACCCCGCCGAACACCGACGTCAGCATCCGCCGCGGTTCGGTGTAGACGCTGCCGCCATCGGCTTCGGCCGACAACGCGGCCGCGGCCGGGCGGGCACCGGTCCCACTAGGCCCGATCCCAGCGGGCCCGATCCCACCAGGCCCGGTCCCAGCGGGCCCGGTCCCAGCGGGCACTGCCTCGCCGAGCATCGCCACTAGGACCACCAGGCTCAGCGCCTCTTCATCGAAGGAGACGCGCCGGGCTGCAGCAGGCCGCAGGTCCTCCCCTTCCACTAGCCGGGTCAGGTGATCCTGCCAGGCCCCGATGGCCCGCATGGCGCGCAGCGCCAGGTCCGGTGAGGATCGGCTGAAGGCCGAGGCCTGTGCGGCATCGGCGGCCTTGATCACGTCGGCAGCCTTGATGTCCACGTCGGCCGGATCGCCGCCGCCGCTCTGCCCGGCGGGACCAAAGACGGACTCGAACACCTGCTTGGCGCGGACATCGCGGGCCCGCTCGGCGGCCGCGTCCGCGAGCAGCACGGCCCCGGCGGGGTCGGCGCGCCACCTGCCCTCCGCGGCCTCCGCCGCCCGGTCCGCGACGGACACGATGTAGGACTCGATGGCCGAACGGAGCGCGGCGTTCAGCGCCGCCGCCCGCGAAGGTCCGCGGCGGGCGCGCTTGCCCTTTTTGTTCCCGCTCCGGGCGGGCTTGGCGCCGCGGCGCGGCCGCAGGTCGTCGCCGACGACGCAATCTTCCCAGCGTGCGAGCACCTCGCCGCGGAGCAGGGTGCCGTCCTTCATACCGTCGCTAGCCTCATTGAAGGCGTTCTCGTAGGCGGTATCGGCGGCCCGCCGCAGTTCGGCGCGCAGCACGACCTGCGCCTCGACGTGGGCGGCGACGGCCGGAACCCTGGTCTTGAACGTGTCGAGGACACCGGACATCGTCTGGGAGAGCACCGCCACCCGGCGGTCGGCCCGGGCGGCGGTGTCGGCGAGCCAGTCGCGGACGGGCTGGTAGGCGTCGGGCGGGAGCATCCCGTCGATGAGGGGGATCTCCGGTATGACGAAGCGGTCCGCAGCCGCGATCCCGTTCGCGTCCAGCATGGCGTTGAAGTGGTCGACGAGTTCGGTCCGGTAGGCCTGCGGGATCCGGGACAGGACCACGCCGAGGGAGGCCTTACGGTCCCGGGCGTGCTGCAGGATCTCCCAGACCGGCCCGTCGGCGTACCGGCTGGCGCTGGTCATGAACAGCCACAGGTCCGAGGCGTCGAGGAACTGGTAGGCGAACTCGTGGTGGGCCTGCACCACCGAGTCGATGTCCGGCGTGTCCAGCAGCGCGATGCCGCGCGGCATGCCCTCGCTCGCCGCGAGCACGAGCAGCCCGTCCCGGCCGGGACGGGCCAGGCCTTCCTGCCTGACCCGGGGCAGCGTGGGCAGGAAGTTGTTCTCGGCGAACCAGTCGATCTCGTCGGGGTGGCAGGCCAGGACCGGGCTGTTCGTCGTCGGCCGACGCACGCCGGTGGCACTCACGGGCGCGCCGACGATGCTGTTCACCAGGGTGGACTTCCCGGCGCCCGTAGAGCCGACCAAGGCGACGAGCACCGGCGCGGCGGAACGGCGCACCCGGGGCAGCAGGTAGTCGTCGATCTGGCTGAGGAGCTTGCCGCGTTCGGCCTTGACCTCGGCGGAACCGGAGATCTGGAAGACGAGCGGGATGGCGGCGATCCGCTTCCTGAGGTTGAGCAGGGCGGCCTCAAGCAAGCGCGCATCGACCCGGCCGTGAGGCTGTGCGGCGGCCCGGGACCGGACCGCGGCGACGGGCGCGGAGGTAACGGGCTCCGAGGGATCGGCGGGCTGGGGATCGGCGGGCTGGGAATCGGCGGCCGCAGGATCGGCGGGCTGGGAATCGGCGGCCGCAGGATCGGCGGGCGCGGAATCGGATGCGGGCGCGACGGGCGCGGAATCGGATGCGGGCGCGACGGGCGCGGAATCGGATGCGGGCGCGACGACAGCGACGGGCTCAGGGGCGGCAACGGGCTTGGCGGCGGCAACGGGCTCGGGCCGGGACGCGGCGGCCTGGGGCTCGGCAGGGGAACCGGGCTCGCCGGTTCCGGCCGGGATGGCCGGGAACTGCTCGGTCACGGGCTCGGGTTGGGCGGCTTGGGGAGCAGAATCCGCGACGAGCTCGGTGGCCCCCAGCGTCACGGCCGGGAACTGGACGGTCTCGGGCTCGCCGCTCACGGACCGGGCGGTTTCGGACTGGACGGTCTCGGGCTCGCCGCTCACGGACCGGGCGGTTTCGGACTGGACGGTCTCGGGCTTACCACTTGCGGGCTTACGGCTCGCGGGGTTACCGCTCGCGGACTGGGTGGTTTCGGGCTGGGCGGTTTCGGGCGGCACGGAGCCGGCCGCGGCCGCGGTCTCGGGCGGCGTGACAGCCGGGGGGGCATCAGCCGGGGGGGTATCTGCCGCGGGGGCGCCCCCCGCGGGAGCGTCTACCGCGGGAGGCGCGAGGCCGGCCGCGGTCTGGTTGTGGCCCGTATTCTCATCCCTTGCGACAGCATTATCGTTTCGATCGGGATCAACAATGCTATCCAGTTTGTCCGATTCAATCTGCTGAGACGGCAATTCCGGCTGAGACTCCTGGGATGACCGCTCTTCTCGCGGTGACCGGGTCGCCTGGGAGGATGCGGGCAATTGCGACATACCGGAATCCTGAGCGGACGCCTCTGGGTAACCCGGTGCAACCGTCACGTGACTGTCATCCCCACGCCCCTGGCCCTCACCACCGTCCGCAATATCACTGGTCACATGGTTCTCGGCAGGGTGGTCAAGCTCAGCGGCGACGCCAGCACCCGGGCCGGACTCGCCGTGCCCGCCGGCCGCCGACGCCGCCGACGCCGCAGAAGCCGCCACGCCCTGACCTTCCATCGTTGTAACGTCCTCCTCAAAACCCCCGCGGAAACCCCGGCGGGCCTATCGGGGTTTCTCGGGGTCTCCTGGGGCGGGGGGCCATTAGCTTGATCGCCTGGCACGCGGAGTTTATCTCGTTCGTCAGGCAGTCACATCGCGCATGAGTTCTGTAATCTCCGCGGCGACGGTCACGACGTCGCCTACCACGACGATCGCGGGCGGCCGGATCCCCTCCTTCGCCACAAGGCTCTCCACTTGCTCCAGCGTTGAGTTAATTGTGCGCTGAGTCGGCAGAGTACCGTCTGCGATTACCGAAACGGGAGTATCCGGACTGCGTCCGTATCGCATCAGTTCGTGCACCACCGCGCCAATGCGTTCCACAGCCATCAGCAGTATCAGGGTCCCCGAACTGCCTCCGAGCACCTCCCAGTTCACCGTGGACCGTTCGTCACCTGGCGGAACGTGCACGGACACGACGTGAAACTCCTGCGCGACGCCCCGGTGGGTCACCGGGATCCAGGCGCTGGCCGGCACGCCCACCGCGCTGGTGACGCCGGGCACCACGGTGACCGGGACGCCCGCCCGCAGGCAGGCCAGCACCTCCTCGGCCCCCCGGCCGAACACGAACGGGTCACCGCCCTTCAGCCTGGCCACGAAACGACCTGCCTGGGCGTGGCTGATCAGCGCCGCGTTGATGTGCTCCTGCGCCATCGCCCGGCCGTAGGGAATCTTGCCGACGTCGATGATCTCCACGTCGTCGCGCAGTTCGTCCAGCAGCGAGCGGGGCGCCAGCCGGTCGGTGAGCACCACGTCGGCTTCGGCGAGCAGTTGCCGGCCGCGCACCGTGATCAGCCCGGGATCGCCGGGGCCGCCGCCGATGATCGCCACCCCGCTCCGGCGCCCGCGCCCGTGCCTGGCGCTGAGCTGGCCGGACCGCAGCCCGGCCACGACCGCGTCCCTGACCGCGGCGCTGTGCCGCGGGTCGCCGCTGAGTACCCCCACCCGGACGTCGCCCGCCCGGCCCGAGGCGGGTGTCCAGGCGGCCGACGCCCCTGCGTCGTCGGCGCGGACACACCAGGTCCGCTGGATTTCGGCCGCCGCCGCGACCGCCGCGTTGACGCCCGGGTCATCGGTGCACGCGCAGACCAGCCAGGCCCCGGCGCAGTCGCCGGGCTGATACCCCCGCGCCTCCCAGCGGATCCGCCCGGCCGCGGCCAGATCCTCGAGCGAGGCGGCGACCTTCGGGGACACCAGGAGGATCTCCGCACCCGCCTCGAGCAACGCGGGCACCCGGCGGGACGCGACCCCTCCCCCGCCCACGACGACGACGCGACGGCCCCCCAGACGGAGCCCTAGCAAGTACGGATCCATGCTTCCTTCGGTCTATCAGAGCTTGTCGGCCACACCCGCGGAATCGAAGGTGGCGACGTCACGCAGCGCGCGCGCCGCGCTCTGCACCAGGGGCAGGGCCAGCACGGCGCCGGTGCCCTCGCCGAGCCGCAGCCCCAGGTCGACGAGCGGGCGTAGTCCCAGGTAGCTAAGCGTAACCGCATGGCCGGGCTCGGCGCTGCGGTGCCCGGCGAAGCAGGCGGCCACCGCGTCGGGGGCCAGGGCCACCGCGGCCAGCGCGGCGGCGCCCGCGATGACCCCGTCCAGGATCACCGGAACGCGCAGCGCGGCGGCGCCGAGGATGAACCCGGCCAGGGCGGCGTGCTCGAAGCCGCCGAACGCCGCGAGGACACCCACCGGGTCGGCCAGACCGGACGGATCGGGCGAATCGGGCGAATCAGGGGCGGGGGTGCGGGCGGGGGCAGCGGAAGCGGGAAGGTGCCTGGCCAGGCCGCGGCAGACCACGTCGATCTTGCGTGCGTAGGTGGCCGCGTCGATCCCGGTGCCGCGGCCGGTCGCCTCGGCCGGGTCGGCTCCGGTGAAGGCGCAGATCAGCGCGGCGGACGCGGTGGTGTTGGCGATGCCCATGTCGCCGGTGACCAGGCACCGGTTGCCCGCCGCGACCAGGTCGCGGGCGATCTCGGCGCCGGTCACCAGGGCCGCCACCGCCTGGTCGCGGGTCATCGCCGGTCCCTCGGTGAAGTCCGCGGTGCCGCGCGCGATCTTGCGGGGCAGCAGCCCGGGGACCGGTTCGAGGTCGGCGGCCACCCCCATGTCGACCACCGTGACCTCGGCCCCGGCCTGGGCCGCGAACGCGTTGACCACCGCCCCGCCGGCCAGGAAGTTGGCGACCATCTGGGCGGTCACCTCCTGCGGCCACGGGCTGACCCCCTGCGCGTGCACGCCGTGGTCGGCGGCGAACACGGCGACGCAGGCCGGCTCGGGCAGCGGCGGCGGGCAGCTGCCCGCCAGCCCCGCCAGCCGCACCGACACGTCCTCGAGGACGCCGAGCGAGCCGCGCGGCTTGGTCATCCGGTCCTGCCGTTCGGCTGCGGCGGCCATCGCCTCGGCGTCGGGCGGGGTGATCGCCGCGATCAGGTCGGCGAGCGGGTCCACTGGTGCCTCCCCTGGCATTCCGCGGTGGCCGAATTCCTCGGCGTGCACCGCCCACGACACCGGCCGGCGACGCGCCCAGCCAGATGACTGGAGTTCCGGCTCGGCCGCGAAAGAGGTGACGTAACCCACGCAGAGGTAGGCGATCACCTCCAGGTGCGCGGGCAGCCCGAGCTCGGCGGCGAGCTCGCGCTCGTCGAAGAAGCTCACCCAGCCGACGCCGAGGCCCTCAGCCCGGGCGGCCAGCCAGAGGTTGGCCACCGCGAGCACGCTGGAGAACTCGGCGGTCTGCGGCTGGACGTGCCGGCCGAGCGTGTGCCGGCCGCCGCGGGTACGGTCGCAGCTGACCACGATGTTGACCGGCGTGTCGAGGATCGACTCGATCTTCAGCTGGTCGAACGCGCGGGCACGGGCACCGGGCAGGTCCGCCGCGAACTCGCCGGCGTGCCGACGCGCCAGCGCCGCGATCCGCTCCCGCCGCGCCCGGTCGGTGATCACGATGAAGTCCCACGGCTGCGAGAAGCCCACCGACGGCGCCTGGTGGGCCGCCGCGAGCACCCGGCCGAGCACGTCGGCGGGCACCGGGTCCGGCCGGAACCCGCGGCGGACGTCGCGCCGCTCGGCGATCACCCGGTAGATGGCGTCGCGTTGGTCTTGCGGGTAGCTGTTATTCATGCGCGTGATCGCGGGGGTGATCGTGGGGATGCTGGGGCTCGCCGACGCGATGCTCGAACCCCGGCATCGCGATCCGGTATACGCACATGTCGCAGTTCATCCGGATATCTCCAGTTAGCGCCTCGTGATACCGCTCGTAGACCAGCGCGGCGACCTCGTCGCAGTCGCCCAGCACGTCGGCGCACCTGATGTCCAGTTCGGGATGCGCGGCGGCGTACTGGGCGGCGCGAGCGGTCACCCGGTCGGGCAGCACCCCGGGAAACAGGAAATACCTGGCCACCACGATCTGCCGCGCACCGAGCAGGCGGCACCGTTCCAGGCCCTCGAGCACGCCGGGCCGGGCCAGCGAGACGAAGGCGGTCTCGGCGAGCGGGTAGTCCCGGCCCTCCCACAGCAGCCGGGTGGTCTTGACCACGTCCGCGTTGGCGTCCGGGTCGGTGGAGCCGCGGCCGACGACCAGGACCGCGGGAGCAGCCCAGGGGCCGCTGGCCGCGGCGATCCGGGCGGCCAGCAGGTCGAGCAACGCGGGGTGCGGGCCGAGGGGACGGGCGTAGGTCCACCTAAGGCCCGGATGCCGGGTGCGCTCGCGGGCCAGCGCCGCAGGGATGTCGCCCTTGGCGTGCCCGGCCGCGGACAGCATCAGCGGCACCGCGACCATGTGCGCCGGGGTCCCGTTCACCAGGGTGGCGACGGCCTCGCCCAGCGGCGGCGGGGAAAGCTCGATGAAGCCGCCCGCCACCCGCGTCCCGTCCCCGGCGGCCAGGCCGCTGACCCGCTCGGCCAGCGCGTTGAAGGCCTCGACCCCGGCCTGATCGCGGGTCCCGTGGGCGGCCAGCAGAAGCGGCGGCTTCATCGAGCGGGCTCCGGATCACCGGGTGCGTCGGCGGCGGGAGCGCGGGCTACCCGCAGCAACGCGTTGAAGGCTGCTACGGCTACCGCGGAACCACCCTTCTCCGAGATGTTGCTCAAGGTCGGCATCCCGCTGGCGCGCAGGGCGTCCTTGGCGTCGGCCGCGCCGACGAACCCCACCGGCACGCCGATGACCAGGGCGGGCTCGACCTGCCTGCTCATGATCTCGGCCAGGGCGGTCGGCGCGCAGCCCACCAGCCAGATCGCGCCGGGCCCGGCCTCGCCGTGCGCCAGCCGGACCGCCGCCGCGCTGAGCGTGATGTTCGTGGTGCGCGCCAGCCGGGCGCAGAGCGAGTCGCCGATCTTGCAGATCACCGGGTAGCCGGTGATGCCTGCCGCGACCATGGCCACGTCGGCGATGACGGGGACCTCGCGGCGCAGCGCCGCGACCCCGCGCTGGAGCGCCGCCTCGTCGCAGACCAGGTCGGTGACGTAGTCGAAGTCGGCGGTCGCGTGGATGACCCGCTCGGTCACGGCCCGGGTGAGCGGGGGCAGTGCGCTCAGGTCGATCCGGGACCGCAGGATCCGGTACGACTCGGCCTCGATGGGATGCACCTCGGTCATGTGATCACCTCTATCGCGTCGGCCGGGCAGATCTCCACGCACTCGCCGCACCCGGTACACAGATCGTCGAGGACAACAAGCGGACGGACGGCCCCAGGCCGGATCGCGTGCTCCGGGCAGGTGAGCAGGCACGCGCCGCAGCCGCGGCACTCCCTGGTGACCATCAGGTTCATGGCTGTGCCTCCCCCTGGGCCCACCGGTAGTCGCGCGGCGTCACCATCCGGCCGGCCTGCACCCGGGTGCGGGACGAGCCGACGACGACCAGCGTATGCATATCCACCTGGCCGGGATCGAACTCGCGCAGCGTGCTGAGCGACGCGGCCTGGCCCGGCCGGCTGGCGTCCCTGACCCAGCCGACCGGCGTGTCCGGCGGCCGGTGCACGGCCAGCAGGTCCAGGGCCCGCCGCAGCTGCCAGGTCCGCTTCGCGCTGGCCGGGTTGTAGAAACACGTCACCAGGTCCCCCTCGGCGGCGGCGGTGATCCGCCGCTCGATCACCGGCCAGGCCGTGTGCAGGTCGGACAGCGAGATCATGACGTGGTCGTGGCCGAGCGGCGCGCCGAGCACCGCGGCCACGGCTAGCGCGGCGGTCACCCCGGGCACCACCGTCACGTCGATGGCGTCGTCGGCGATCTCGAGCGCCGGGCTGCCCATGGCGTAAACGCCCGCGTCGCCCGAGCCGATCAGCGCCACCGCCCGCCCGGCCCGGGCCTGCGCCACCGCCTCGGCGGCCCGCTCCTGCTCCGCGCCCAGGCCGCTGGCCAGCACCCGCGTCCCCGGCCGCAGCAGGTCGGCGACCTGCTCCAGGTAGGCGTCGAGCCCGGCGACCACGGCGGCGCGGCGTAGTTCGGCCACCGCGCGCGGCGTCATCAGGTCCCGGGCGCCGGGCCCGATCCCGATCACCGCCAGCCGCCCCCGCGGCCGGCCCCGGGACACCGCGACCGTGGCGTGCGCGCTGGCCCGCTTGGCGGCCAGCAGCGTCGCCCCCGGCTCGACGAGCGCGGCCGCCTCCGCGACGCTCGGCGTGCCCACCGCGCGCCGGACGACCTCGCTCGGGTTGGGCACCGGTACCGCCGCGAGCCGGCCGGCCGGGAAGGTGACCACCGGCCAGCCGCGGCCGGCCGCGGCCGCCAGCAAACCCGGCTCGCCCGCCTTCACATCCGCCGTGGCAATGTGCCGAACGGCCCTCGGTGACAGCCCCAGTTCGGCCAGCGTGCCGTCGATGAGCTGGCCGATCTCCTCGGCGGGCGCACCACGGCTCGCGCCCACGCCGACAAGCAGGGAAGGCGGGCGGTAAACCACGGCCCGTTCGGCCGAATCGATTGTCAGGTCGGTCACCACGACGGCGGGAACGCCTGGTTCGGGACGGTCCGTGCGCACCACGTTGGGGGGTAGCGCGGGCAGCGGCCACTCGGTGTCGGCGGTGAAGGTCACCCGGTCGCCGGACAGGATCGCGGCGCCCACGGCGGCCAGGTCGCTGCCTGGCTCTATGCGGAAGCCCAGGTCCGCGCCGAACTCGTCGAGCCCGACGGACCCGGCGGCGTCGCTGGCCGTGGTGATGACCGGTTCGGCGCCCAGGGTCTCCGCGACCCGGCGGGCCAGCGCGTTGCCGCCGCCGTGATGAGCGCCGAGCACCGGAACCGCGAACCGCAGCGCCTCGTCGACGCAGACCACCCCGGGGTCCTCGTGCTTGCCGTTCAGCAGCGGCCCGAGCAGCCGGACGGTGGCACCGACGGCGAGGAAGCAGACGACCGCGTCGCATTCCGTGAATGCCCGGGGCAGGGCCGTTGCGGCGGGGCCGTCGTAGCGGCGCGCGTCGGGCCAGGCCTTCTCGAGCCGTTCCGCCGCGGCCCGGCCCGCGGCGGTGACGCCGACCAGGCCGATCATCGCTGTGCCCACAGGACGAAGACCGGGTTCTGGGCGGCCAGGCGGAGCTGGCCGCCGGGGAGGGGGGCGAGACGGGACGCCTGGAGCTGGACGCCCTCGGGGCGGTAGCCCAGGTCGGTGAGCAGGTCGCTGGTCTCCCCCACCCGCTGGACAGCGGCCAGCGTGACCACGACGCGGCCGGGGTTGGCGGTCGTGACGGCGGCAGCCAGCACGGTTCGGTCGCCGCCGCCCACGAAGACCGCGTCCGCGGGCGGCAGGTTTTTCAGCGCCTCTGGAGCGTGGCCGTGGCGGATGTGCGGCCGGACGCCGTAGCGGGCGGCGTTCTGGCGGATCCGGTCGCACTGCGCCTGGTCCGCCTCGACGGCGATCACGTGGGCGCCGAACCGGGCGCATTCCACCGCCACCGAGCCCGAGCCCGCGCCCACGTCCCAGATGACGCGGCCGGGGGCCGGCCCGAGCCGGGCCAGGACCAGCGCGCGGACCTCCGCCTTGGTGATCATCGAGTCGCGGTGCTCGAACGCGTCCTCGGGCAGCGCCCAGCCGTCCGGGGCGCCCTGGTGGCCGGCCAGCCAGCGTGGCGTGCTCGGTGCGTGCTGGTCCTCCGGGGCTTGCTGGTCCTCCGGGGCTTGCTGGTCCTCCGGGGCCCCGGGGTCTAGGGCGATGAGGATGTTCGGCTCGGCGAAGTCCCTCGCCGGCTCCGCGGGTTCGGCGGGTTCGGCGGCGAGGTCGGTGATCCGCTCGTGGGCGGTGCCGAGGCACTCGGCGACGTACACCCGTTTGCCCGCGGCCAGCAGTTCGGCACCGAGGTCGCGGGCCGTGGCGGTCCGGGGCGCGGTCAAGATCGCGGCCTTGGGGTGCGCCAGGGCGGCGGCGAGCGCCTGCCTGGGTTCCCGGCCGTGCGCGGAGATCACCAGGGCGTTGTCCCAGTCCAGGCCCAGCCGGGCGAAGGCGAGCGTCACCGAGGAGGTGGCGGGGATGACTCTTGGCTCGATCTTCCGGGCGCGCAGCGCGCGGACGATGCCGAAGAACCCCGGGTCGCCTGAGGCCAGCACGACTACGGGGCCGGAGCGCGCGGTCACGGCGGCGAGGGCATCGTCGAGGTGCTTGAGCTCTTGGCGTTCCGCGCCGGGCGGGATGGCGGATTCCGGGACGGCGTCTAGGTGCCTGGGCGCGCCTATGACGAGGCTGGCCGCGGCCAGGGCCTGTGATGCTTCCGGAGCGAGGGGACGGCCGTCGCAGCCGATCACGGTGACCTCCGGGCTCATGCCGCCGCCTCGGCGATCTTGGCCTGGCCGGTGAAATCGACCATGATGACATCGATCTCCGGCGTGGTCTTGTGTTCGCGGGCGGCTTGTTCGGCGCAGAACCGGCGCAGCACGCGGGCGGCGCGGGCGCACAGTTCGCGGCCTGCCGCGGGCAGCAGGCCGATCTCGTCCCATAGTTCGGCCGCGTGCCGGGCGGTGTTCGCGTTTCCCACTTGCCCGGCGAGGTCCTGGTCGCCGCCGGCCGCCAGGGTGATGTCTTTGAGCAGGTCGAGTGAGACCTTGGATCTTGTGTAGTGGGTCATCAGCACGCCGGCCGCCAGCTTGGTGAGCTTGCCGGCCATGCCGGCGAAGATGACGCGGGTCAGCCCGTGCTCCACGGCGCGGCGCAGCGCGGCGCCGGTGAAGTCGCCCACCTCCACGAAGCACACCTCGGGCAGGTGCGGCAGGAGTTTCATGGCGCCCTTCTCGGTGCGCCCGCCGGTGCACAGCACGACCGTGTCCTCGCCCTGGGCGGCCAGCACCGCGATCGCCTGCTCCACGCTGGCCCGCCAGGACGCGGTGGAAAACGGCCGGACGATGCCGGTGGTGCCGAGGATCGAGATGCCGCCGATGATGCCGAGCCTGGCGTTGGTGGTCTTGCGGGCCATCTTCTCGCCGTCCGGGACCGAGATGACTATCTGGACGCCTTTGCTGTTCAGGTCGACGGCTTCGCCGACGGCTTGCGTGATCATCGCGCGCGGGACCGGGTTGATGGCCGGGCCGCCCAGCTCCAGGCCGAGGCCCGGCTTGGTGACCACTCCCACGCCCACGCCGCCGTCCAGCTCGATTCCCGGCTCGCTGCGCCAGCGCACCGTCGCGGTCAGCCGCGCGCCGTGCGTGACGTCGGGGTCGTCGCCCGCGTCCTTGACCACCACCGCCTCGGCTTCTGCGCGTGACAGGGTGCAGGTATCGACTCCGAACCGGACCCGCTGGCCGGACGGCAGGCCGATCTGGACGGTGTGCTGGATCTCGCCGGTGTGCAGCGCGGCGGCGGCTGCCTTCGCGGCGGCCGCCGCGCAGGTCCCGGTGGTCCAGCCGGTGCGCAGCGCCTGCTTCCTGACCTTCGCCGTCCGGGGCAGGTCGGGTTCCCGCAGTTCGGGGTCGTCGTGCTGGGTCACGGGTCTACGGGCCGTCGTTCGCGAAGCTGCTTCCTGGCCTGCCGGTCCGCCTTGCGGAAACCGTGGAAATGGCCTGGGTGGTACAGGTGGGACCGGCTGCCGCCAGCAGCCAGGCCGGGCCCGACAAGCACCAGCGTGTGCTTCCAGAGCTTGCGTTCCTTGATGGTGGCGGCCAGGTCTTTGAGCGCGGTCGGCACGATCAGCTCGTCCGGCCAGGTCACCTGGTAGGCGACGACGCACGGGGTGTCCGGCGGGTAGCCGCCGGACAGCAGTTCGTCCTGCAGCTGACCGGACCGCGCGGCCGAGAGGAACAGCGCCATCGTTGTCTGGTGGCGCGCGAACTCGGCCACCTGCTCGCCCGGCGGCATCGGGGTCTTGCCGCCGCCGAGCCTGGTCAAGATCACCGACTGGGCGACCTCCGGGATGGTCAGCTCGCGCCCGATCCGCGCCGCCACCGCGGTGAAGCTGGACACCCCCGGCACGATCTCGGTATCCAGGCCGAGGGTTTGACACTGCTCGAGCTGCTCCTGGATGGCGCCCCACAGCGAGGGGTCACCGGAGTGGACGCGGGCGACCCTTAGTTTCTGCCGCGCCGCGCGCTCGTAGTAAGGCAGCACGCCCTCCATCGGGAGCTTGGCCGAGTCCACGATCTCGGCGCTTTGCCTGGCGTGCGCCAGCACTCGCTGGTCGACCAGGCTCGACGCCCAGATCACCACGTCAGCCTTGGCTATGGCCTGCGCGCCGCGCAGGGTCAGCAGGTCCGGGGCCCCGGGACCGGCTCCCACGAACACCACCCGCCCCACACGCACCGGTTCCCCGGTCTGCTTGGCGGTTCTAGCGTCCCCCCGCTTCGCTCCGGCCGCGGACGTAACGACATCGATGTTCCATTGATGTCGCTCCAGCGACACCGATGCTCCATCGTTGCTGTTTGCGAGCTCTGCTGCGGCAGGGCGGAGGGCGGCACCGGTGGTGGATGGGCGGAGGGCGGGGGCGATCAAGGTAGACAAATACGGAATGTCCGGAATGTCTTTGGTGGGTGAGGCCAGGGCTTCGGCGGCGGGGGCGATGAGTTCGCCTTCGAGGCCGAGGCGGGCGCCGATGACGGCGCCGTCCAGGCGGCCGGCCGCGTGCAGGAGGTCCCGCAGGACGGCGGGGGCAGGGCTGGCGGCGGCGCCCACCTTGTAACCGACGACGGTTCCGCCGCAGGCCAGCGCCTGGTCCAGGGCGTCGGCGCCGCCGTTGAGCGGGACGAGTACGACCGGTTCGGTGCCCTCGGCCAGCGAGATGCCGGCCCGGGAGGCCAGGTCCTGCATGGCGGTGATGCCGGCGACCGTCTCCACCGTCACCTCGGGGACCAGGTCGCGGACGGTCTGGGCCAGGTAGCTGAACGTGGAGTACAGGTTGGGGTCGCCGAGAGTGCCGAACGCGATCGTGGCGGCGCCCGCGGCGAACTCATGTGCCACCGCGGCGGCCGCCGCCCGCCAGGCCGCGGCCCGCCGCGGCGTGACGCCGCCGGTGTCGTTCAACGCGAACTCCAGGCGCTTGACCCGGTCCGCGCCGACGTAGGCGCGGATGATGGTCTCGGCCCGGCCGGGTTCCGCGGGTTCCGCGGTGCTGGGGCCTGCGGGTTCCGCGGTGCTGGGGCCTGCGGGTTCCGCGGTGCTGGGGCCTGCGGGTTCCGCGGTGCTGGGGCCTGCGGGTTCCGCGGTGCTGGGGTCCGGGCGGGCCAGCACCGGGACCAGCACCACGTCGGCCTCGCGGAGCACGCGGACGGCCTTGACCGTGACCAGTTCCGGGTCCCCGGGCCCGACGCCCACCCCGATCAGCCGCTTCGTCATGACGTCACGTCCGCGGCGATACCGCAGGCGGCGGTGAACCTGGCCGCCGCGGCCGGATAACCGGCCCAGTGCGTGTGCAGGTAGGAGGCGACGCCGGACCCGGTGCCGGTGACGTGGCCTTCAAGCTCGCCGGAGCCGAACCGCCAGGCGGGCCGGTCCCCGCGGGCCGGGACGGTCACGGTGCGGTGGAACTCGTGGCCGCGCACCACGTCACCGGCCCGGGCCAGCACCGAATCCGTCACGGCCACGGCGTGCCGGTAGCCGAGGGTCAGCTTCGGGGTCATCGTGGCCCGCACGTCGAGGACGCCGCACATGGGCCGCTCGTCCAGGGTCCGGGCGAGGTAGAGCAGCCCCGCGCATTCGGCGGCGACCGGCGCGCCGCGGCGGGCCAGCGCGGCCACCCGCCCGCGCAGCCGCTCGTTGGCGGACAGCGCGGCCGCGTGCATCTCGGGGAAGCCGCCGCCGAGGATCAGCCCTGCGGCTCCCGTGGGCAGGTCCTCGTCCCGCAGCGGGTCGAACCAGGCCACCCGCGACCCGGCCGCCTCGAGCAGTTCGGTCTGCTCGGTGTAGCCGAACGTGAAGGCCGGCCCTCCGGCCACCGCGACGACCGGTGCGGGGCGCGTGGCATCCGGGGTCGCCGGGGGTTCCCAGGGCCGGCCCGTGACGGCGGGGGCGCGCCTGGCCAGGCCGAGCAGGGCGTCCAGGTCGCAGGAGCCGGCGATCAGGGCGCCCATCTGGTCGATGGCCTGGCCCGCCGCCGCCTCGCGCTCCGCAGCCGGAATCAGGCCGAGGTGCCGGGACGGGGTGGCAATCGGTTCGGTCCGCCTGATCACGCCGTAGACCGGCAGGCCGGTCTCGGTCAGGGCTTCGCGGAGCAGCCGTTCGTGCCGGTCGGACGCGACCCGGTTCAAGATCACGCCGCCGACCGGAGTCCGCGGGTCGAAGCCGGCGAAGCCGGCGACCAGCGCGGCCACCGAACGCCCGGCCCGCGCCGCGTCCACCACGAGCACCACCGGAGCGCCGAGCAGCCGGGCCACGTGCGCGGTGGAACCGAAGTCTGGATCGGGGACGACCGCTGGGTCCGCGCCGTCGAACAGGCCCATCACGCCTTCGACGACGGCGACCTGCGCGCCGGCGGCGCCGTGCAGGAACAGCGGCGTGATCAGGTCCTCACCACAAAGGAACGGGTCCAGGTTCCGCGGCGGCCTGCCCGTGGCCAGCGCGTGGTAGCCGGGGTCGATGTAGTCGGGGCCGACCTTGTGCCCGGAGACCGCCAGCCCCCGCGCGCGCAGCGCCGCCATCAGCCCGCAGGCCACGGTGGTCTTGCCGCAGCCGGACGCCGGGGCGGCGATGACCAGGCGCGGGATGGCTACCATTCGATGCCCTTCTGGCCCTTCTGGCCGGCGTCCATGGGGTGCTTGACCTTCGTCATTTCCGTCACCAGGTCGGCGGCCTCGATCAGCCTGGGGTCCGCGTCCCGGCCGGTGATCACCACGTGCTGATGGCCGGGCCGGGCGGCGAGCACGCTGACCACCTCGTCGACGTCCACCCAGCCCCACTTCATCGGGTAGGTGAACTCGTCGAGCACGTACAGGCGGTAGGTCTGCGCGGACAGGTCCCGGGTTACCTGCGCCCAGCCCTCGGCGGCCTGTTCAGCGTGGCTGCCGGCGTCCCGCTGGATCCAGGACCAGCCCTCGCCCATCTTGTTCCAGCTGACCGCGCCGCCCTGGCCGGTCTCGCCGAGCAGCCGGAGCGCCCGCTCCTCGCCGACCCGCCACTTCGCCGACTTGACGAACTGGAAGACCCCGACCGGCCACCCCTGGTTCCAGGCGCGCAGCGCCAGGCCGAAGGCGGCGGTGGACTTCCCCTTGCCCGGCCCGGTGTGCACGATGACCAGCGGGCGGTTCCGCCGCTGCCGGGTGGTCAGGCCGTCGTCCGGGACGTGCTCGGGAGTTCCCTGGGGCATCAGGCGACCCTATTTCTTTCCGGCCCGCGGGTCATCTGCCGGGCCACGGCGGCCAGACCCGGCCCGGCCTCGAGTTCGTCGAGACGGAACAGCGTCGCTCCCAGCTGGAGCGCGAGCCGTTCGGCCAGGCCCAGCCGCAGGATCGACGTCTCGCAGTCCACCACCACGCTGGCCACCCCGGCCAGCATGGCCGCGGCCCTGGCCAGGTCGGCGTCGCTGCCGCTGGTGGCCCGGCCGTCGGTAACCACGACGAGCAGGGCACGACGGCGGGGATCCCGCAGGCGTTCGGCCGCCAGTACGCGCGCCGCCTTGGCCAGCCCCGCCGCGAGGGGGGTCCGGCCGCCGGTGGCCAGGCTGGTCAGGCGGCGGGCGGCGGCCTCGACCGAGGACGTGGGCGGCAGGGCGAGCTCGGCTCCGGCGCCGCGGAACGTGACCAGCCCGACCTTGTCACGGCGCTGGTAGGCATCCAGCAGCAGAGACAGGACCGCGCCCTTGACCGCGCGCATCCGCTGCCGGGCCGCCATCGACCCGCTGGCGTCCACGGCGAAAAGCACCAGGTTCCCCTCCCGGCCCTCCCGCACCGCCTGGCGCAGGTCGGCCGGGGCTAGGGTTACCCGCCGGGCGGGCGCCGGCTGAGCGGGGGCGGGTCCTGGGCCGGGCGAAGGGGCATGCTGCGGCCTGCGGGCAGTGGCGGCGCGGGCAGTGGCGGCGCGGGCGGTGGCAGCTCGGACGGTGGCAGCTCGGACGGTGGCGGGAAGGTGCAGGGCGAAGGGGCGGTCCTGCGGGATGCGGGCGCCCACCGTGCGGCCGAACGGGCCGCGGGCGGCGGAGCGGCGGCCTGGGGCGCCCTCGCCGACGCCGGGCACGGTCAGCAGCCGGGCGCGGAACGGGGCCGCCGGTGATACCGGCGGGCTCGGCGGGGTTTCTGTGACTTGGCTGCCGCGAGGGGACGCCGGGTCCGATGAGGCGGAGTCGCTGTCCTGAATACCGCCGGGGCCAGGGCCGTCGGGGCCGGGACTATCGGGGCCGGGATCTGGGTCGTCGGGGCCGGGATCTGGGTCGTCGGGGCCGGGACCGGGACCCTCGGGACCAGTGCCCTCGGGACCGTCTTCGGGATCCCCGGGGCCGTCCGAGCCCTGGTTGGCTGCTTCCCGCAGGGCATCGTCGAGGGCTTGCTCGTCGAGCCCGGGAGCGTCGAAGGGGTCGCGGCGGCGGCGGTGCGGGAGCGCCAGCCGGGCCGCGATGCGGATATCCTCCTCCGTCACCATGTCCCGGCCACTCCAGGCGGCCAGGGCGATCGCGGTCCGGGCGGTGACCAGGTCGGCGCGCATGCCGTCCACGCCGAACGCGCCGCAAACGGCGCAGATCTGGCGCAGCGCGGCGTCGGGCAGCTCCACCTGCGGGAGCCGGGCCCGGGCCGCGACCACCTGCCCGGCCAGCGCCGCGGTGTCGGCGGCGAAGCGCCGGCCGAACGCGGCGGGATCCGCCTCGAACGCGAGCCTGCGGCGGACCACCTCGGCTCGTTCGGCCGGATCGGTGCTCGCCGTCACCTGGACGGTCAGCCCGAACCGGTCGAGAAGCTGCGGGCGCAGCTCGCCTTCTTCCGGGTTCATGGTGCCGACCAGCAGGAAACGCGAGGCATGCCGGACCGAGACGCCCTCGCGCTCCACGTAGTTCACCCCCAGGGCGGCCGCGTCGAGCAGCAGGTCCACCAGGTGGTCGTGGAGCAGGTTGACCTCGTCGACGTAGAGCACGCCGCGGTGCGCCGCGGCGAGCAGGCCGGGCTGGAAGGCGGTCGTGCCCGCGGTCAGCACGCGCTCGATGTCGAGCGAACCGGTCAGGCGGTCCTCGGTCGCCCCCACCGGCAGTTCGGCCAACGTGACGGCACGGAGCTCAGGAGAAGAAGCGGCATCGTGCGGCCCCGCCGGGCAGCTGGGCTCTGGCGCGGCGGGATCGCAGGTATAAGGACAGCCGGGGACCACCGGCACCGGCGGCAGCAGCGCGGCCAGCCCGCGGACCATGGTCGACTTCGCGGTGCCCTTCTCGCCGCGGACCAGGACGCCCCCGATGGCCGGAGACACCGCGTTGAGCAGCAGCGCCAGCTTCAGGTCCGCCATCCCGACGATGCCGGCGAACGGATAGGCATTGTCCGTCATCGCCATAAAGCCAGTCCTTCCCGGGTTTCCTCGCCCGAAGTCCGGAACACAGGGCAGCCGGAGTCTCTGGCTCCCGGGTTAAGACGGTGACCTCGCAGGTCACCTCCGGTCACAGTTGCGGGACAGCCCCGGATTCGCACCGGAGTTCCTCCGCGTTGCCGCCTCAGCACAGCATGGCATACCAGCCGGCCTGATGGGGGCCAGGGTGGCAGCCGGGCCGATGCGCAGGCAGAACTGATACGCAGGAAGGACGGTGTCCGCTCACCCGCCGGGTACACTGACCCGGGTTTGCCCCGGGCCGTGCGTTGCCAGCCATTCACCAGGAAACTCTCAGCGGGTCCAGGTAGCGTGTGCGAACGGAAACCGGTAGAACCAGATGGCGAATCAAGCCGTCCGCGAGCAGGCGGACATTACTTGCCAAGGACCACGCGACCTGGCATGAAACATGAAATCGGCATGTTACACATATTTCTAGCTGGTGAACGGAGCACGCATGGCGAATCGTTCACGCATCCTGGTGACTGGCGGCGCCGGCTTCATCGGGCGCAGGGTGGTCCGCGCTTTGCTGGCCGAAGGGCACGAGGTTACCGTGGCCGACCTGCGGGCATTTCCCGACACGGCGGTTCGTTCGGTCATCGGCGACTTGTGCGAGGAGGACGTGCCCGCGCGGGCCGTCCGCCCGGGGACCGACGTGATCATCCACCTGGCCGCCATCACCTCGGTGCTGGCGTCGGTGCAGGACCCGGTCAGTACCCACCGGCTCAACGTGGACGCCACCGCCCGACTGCTCGAACTGGCCCGCGAGAACGAGGTGGGGACCTTCCTGCTCGCGTCGACGAACGCCGTTGTCGGCAGCGGCAGCGCCGCGGGCGAGGTCATCACCGAGCGGACCCTGCTCCGCCCGCTCACCCCGTACGGTGCCACCAAGGCGGCGGCCGAGATGCTACTCGGCAGCTACGCCAACTGCTACGGCATCACCGGCGCGGCGCTGCGGTTCTCCAACGTCTACGGCCCGGGGATGGCCGAGAAGGACAGCTTCATCCCCCGGCTGATGCGCGCGGCCCGCGACGGCGAGGGCGTCCAGGTCCGCGGCGACGGCAGCATGCTGCGCGACGTGGTGCACGTGGACGACATCGTCCAGGGCATCATGGTGGCCTGGCGGGCCAGGCACAACGGCCCGCTGATCCTCGGCGCCGGGACGTCGGTCTCGGTCAGCGACATGGTGGCGACGGCCCGCCGGGTCACCGGCGCCCCCATTCCGGCCGAGCACGTGCCGGTCGGCAACGGCGAGATGCCGGCCGTGGTGCTCGACATCTCGGCGGCGACGGCGCTCGGCTACCAGCCCGCGTACGACCTGGAAGCCGGCATGGCCACGGTATGGCCGGAGTTCGCGCCGGAAGGGATGCGAGCGTGATCTATACGAACCCTGAGGACCAGGTGGTGGACGACGCCGCGGTCAAGGCGTTCATCGACGCCTACGGCGAGCGCGCCACCAGCCTTCCCCCGGTCGTGATCGTGATCGCCGCCTACAACGAGGCGGGCGCCATCGGCCCGGTCATCCAGGCGCTGCCCGCCGAGGTCTGCGGGCTGGCCACGGCGGCCGTCGTGGTCGCCGACGGCTGCGCCGACGACACCGCGGCCGAAGCCGCCGCAGCCGGCGCCATGGTCTGCGACGTGCCGGTCAACCGCGGCCAGGGCGCCGCGCTGCGGCTCGGCTACCGGCTGGCCCGGGAGGGAAGCGCCAGCTACATCGTGACGACCGACGCGGACGGCCAGTACAACCCGGCGGAGATGGGCACCGTGCTGGCGCCGGTGGTGGCCGGCGAGGCGGACTTCGTCACCGGCTCCCGGCGGCTCGGCAGCCAGGAGACCAAGGACATGATCCGCCGCACCGGCGTGCGGTTCTTCGCCAGCACGATCAGCTTGCTGACCGGGCAGAAGATCAGCGACACGACGTTCGGGCTGCGGGCCATGCGGGCCGAGGTCACCGGCGTCGTCGAACTCTCCCAGCCCCAGTACCAGGCCTCCGAGTTGCTGATCGGGGTCATCACGCACGGCTACAAGGTGGCCGAGGTACCCGCTACCATCCACCGGCGGCGGGTGGGTGAGAGCAAGAAGGGCCAGAACCCGCTCTACCGGCTGCACCTCCCGGGCGTGAACAACCTGTTCTACGGGCTGCGCTTCGCGCGGGTGGCCTACGGCACCTGGTGGCGCGAGCGTCAGCGGATCAGCCGGGACGGGCGGTCCGCTAACTCCGGATCGGCGGAGTCCTCGTCGGGCACCGCGCGCAGCGGCCCGGCGGACTCCGCGGCCCGGGCGAACGGCTCCGGCCCGGGGTCGGTCGAGGCCAGCGCCTCTTCGGCGGCGCCGGGCGCGGCCAGGGCGGCGGATCCGGCGAAGAGGACGTAGTGGAAGAACAGGAACCGCAGCAGGAACGTGCCGATGTTGGCCACGCCGTAGACGGCGTCCACGTAGAGCACACGCTTGGCGCCGGTCAGGTGCATCCAGCCCGCCGAGTGGTAGCCGAACTTGGTGGCCAGCGTGAGGATGACCACGACCACCGCGGAGACCACCCAGAACGGCAGGGTCTCCTTCAGCAGGCTCGGACGGCCCTTCCGCTTCCACGCCCAGCGGCTGAGCACGTAGCTCACCAGGGCTCCGGAGAACCAGCTGATCAGGCTGGCCCAGGTGGCGGTCAGCTGCAATGGCCCGGCGCAGATGGTCAGCACGACCTCGGTCGTGGTGAACGCCGTGATGGCCGCGACGGTGAAGCGGCCGAAGCGGATGCCGAGCTTGCTGCGCGCCTTAGCGGCCAACGTGTCGCCGAGCCGATTGGATACCAGAGCCATTGATGTCCTAGGTTAGCTAGCCGACCATGAAGCGAGGAGCAGGTATACAGTACGGAAACCGCAGGCCGGCGGATCTACCCCGGCGAAGCCGCCCGATGCGACTTGCGAGGAGAGTGGTTCAGTAACCGCACTCAGAGCACGTTACCGCCCCGTGCGGCACTCCGCACAACGGCAGCAAAAGTCAAGCCAATCGACAGACGGACAACGGAGAGGGTAGGACCGGAGCATGAAAATCTTGGTGTTGGGCGGGGACGGGTATCTGGGCTGGCCCACAGCGCTGCACCTGTCGGAGGCCGGCCATGAGGTAGCGGTCGCCGACAACTTCGCCCGCAGGCACTACGACAACGAGCTCGGGGTCGAGTCCCTGGTGCCGATCGAGCCGCTGCAGACGCGCATCGCGGTGTGGCAGGAGCTGACCGGCAAGAAGATCGGGCTCTACGTCGGTGACCTGACGGACGCGCTGTTCACGTACCACATCGTCCGGGATTTCGAGCCCGGGGCCGTGGTCCACTTCGCCGAGCAGCGGGCCGCGCCGTACTCGATGATCGACCGGGCGCACGCGGTGTACACCCAGCAGAACAACGTGGTCGGGAACCTGAACATCTTGTTCGCGATCGCCGAGATCAACCCGGACATCCACCTGGTCAAGCTGGGCACGATGGGCGAGTACGGCACGCCGAACATCGACATCGAAGAGGGCTGGCTGGACCTGGAGCACAACGGCCGCACCGACCGGGTGCTGTTCCCCAAGCGGCCGGGGTCGTTCTACCACCTGTCCAAGGTGCACGACAGCCACAACATCGAGTTCGCCTGCCGGATCTGGGACCTGCGGGCCACCGACCTGAACCAGGGCGTGGTCTACGGCCAGCAGACCGCGGAGACCGCGCGGGACGAGCGCCTTGCGACCAGGTTCGACTACGACGCGGTGTTCGGCACCGTGCTGAACAGGTTCACCATCCAGGCGGTCATCGGCCACCCGCTGACCGTGTACGGCGAGGGCGGCCAGACCCGCGGCATCATCGACATCCGGGACACCGTCCGCTGCATCCAGCTGGCGTGCGAGAACCCGGCGAACCGCGGTGACTTCCGGGTGTTCAACCAGATGACCGAGTCGATGTCGGTGGCCCAGATCGCCGAGACCGTCAAGGCGGCCAGCCCGGAAGACGTCACCATCGAGTACCTGGACAACCCCCGGGTCGAGCTGCCCGAGCACTACTACAACGTCAAGCACACCAAGCTGGTGGAGCTCGGCCTCGAACCGCACC
>Ga0208044_1000352_pt1 | contig 35680 bp, 29 predicted proteins | sample Sb_taG_8_FD_187712 | JGI IMG/M metagenome (GOLD analysis project Ga0208044, IMG submission 187712) | Peat soil microbial communities from Weissenstadt, Germany - Sb_50d_c_BC metaG (SPAdes) (version 2) | ecosystem: Environmental > Terrestrial > Soil > Wetlands > Peat | place: Germany...
CCTGACGTCGATGCTACTCGGCGCGGGTTGCTGGACCATCTCCGCTTTGATTTCCATCGCCGACAATGGCAGCAATGGTGCCGGTCGACGTAGAACCCCACTGCTCAGGGCGTTTTCCCAAAACTCCTCGCCGTCAGCCTGGGGATCGAAAGCGGATTTGGCATTGATGACCGCGCTCTTCAGGTAGGCGTAGTAATCCGGGAAGGCCTTGTAGGTGTCGGGTTTGATCTGCTTCAGCAGATCGAGCAGGACATCGCCGAACGAACGAGTGTCTGGGTACAACTTTTCCATCAGCGGCTGCTGGATGGAGATCTCAAACCCATCAGCTTGATCGGCCGCAACATGCGTGCCAAAATCTTCCAGCGGTGAGACCAGCGGCAGCACCACGTCGCACTGCATGGCCGTCTCATCCAGCTCCGTGACCCAGGCCGCCTTGAATGTAACCTTCTGCAGGTTTTCGGCAAATTGCATGAAGGCCGGGGTACTGTAGACGGGGTTGGTGTTGTAAAACAATAGAGATCGGCACTGGCCGGCAGACATGAGCTTGTTGAGCTCCGCCAGCGACTTGAAATCGCCAGCCGTCGGTGCCATCTGTGGAAACGGCAACTCGGCGCCCCGCAGCAGCGTTTTCCCCTGGTTCTGGAGCACGACGTTCAGCAGCGCGATCGCGGCCGTGTTGTGCGATCCGTGTGCATGCCCTTGTGGGTAGCGACCGGCGAGCACCAGGCTCGGCGTATGCTCCCATAGATTTGCGGTCAGGTGTGGAATCAGATCGGCCCGAACTCCGGTGATCCGGCTCACCTTGTCCTTGTCGTAAGGCTCAACAGCCGCGATCAACGCGGCAGAAAAATTGCCGGCGTACTCCTTGCGCTGCAGCAGCTCACGTGCAAGACCCAGAGCGAACACCCCTTCTGTTCCCGGCGCAATGGGCACCCATCGGTCAGCGTTGGCACCGGTCAGGGTCATCCTGGGTTCGATTTGCACCAGCAGCCCACGGCGGGCGGCCTTGCGGAACCTTGCATACTGACGCGCGGCGAGGATCGGCGAGTCGCCGGCGCCGAGAAAATCATTGCCGAATGACAGGATCAGGCTCGCCTTGTCGATCAAAGCGACGGGCTGATCGACACCAAACAGCTTGCGATTGACCGATGTCTCGACCGCGGTTGACAGCGCATCGTAAACCACATGATCCGTCGCCACGCTGCCATCAACCAGATTACGCAACAGAATTTGCTGGTGGCCGCTCATCGCTCCGGTCAGCCAGACCTGCCGACCCGCCCCTGCGGCGGGAGCAAGCTTTGAATTCAGCAGGGCCAGCGCTTTTTCCCAGGTAGTCGGCTGCAGTGAGCCGTTTTCCCTGAGCATCGGTTTGGTCAATCTATCGGGACTGTAGTGTTGCTGTACCGCGGCCTGCCCCAGGCTGCAAATTCTTCCACCGCTGATGCTCGATTCCGGATTGCCTTCCAGCTTGAGGATGCGCCCTTCCCTCACGCGCCCCATGACGCCGCAGGCCGAAGGACATTGCGTGCAGGTTGACGCGTAATACACGCCGACGCCAGGCACCACGAAATTTTCCGGCTGCACATAGGATTCGACCAGCTCGGCGCCTGATTCAATGGAAGTGTTGCCGCAACCGCTCAGCACCATCGTGGTCCCGCCAAGACCGAGGGCAGTCAAGAAATCCCGGCGGTTGATGCCACTTTGGCTCACGGTTCCCTCACCGACTTTGAAAGTTTATCACAGCGTATTTGTGACATTGCCACAGTCTATTTTTTTGGCGGCAGCGGTTCGTGACCGACTCCAAGGTACGAGTATCATTGGTAAAAGGGGTGGTAACTCCAGTTGGCAGTGAAATCAATGGCTTACTGGGTAGACATATACATTTTATCAAATATTGCTGCAAATATATTTATAGCGCTGCCGCTTGGGGGTATCCCCTCAATCATAACGCTGTCCGGACCAAGAGAGGCCGATGCATATCGAATTGGTTCGAAAGCTGGTACTTCCTGCGAAGCAGGGATTAGCATTTCGAGCATGCGAGTCAGATGAAGCCCTGTACGGAAGAGGGCCAGAACATTGCGAGTAATTGGGGGTTCCAATGCGAACAAGCGCCTGTAATCAGCTCACTGGCCGAATGATTCACATAAAACACGGAATAACCAACGGCGAGGTCGAATTGCAACTGCCCGGCGGCGAGTGCATTGTGTGTATCCTTAGCAGCGAGCGTGTACTAACGCTAAGACTTCGGGTCGGCGGGGCGGCATTCGCCTTAGTCAGTGCAGCATCGGTCATAGTGACGAGGGACCGGACGGATGGATTTAAGCTATCCGCGCGCAATCAACTGGCCGGATCAATCAAGCAGTTGCGCACGGGTGTGGAGAATACCGACGTAGTCATCGCACTCAAGGGAGGCGATACGCTGCTCGCGATCGTCACTAACGAGTCTGCCAAGGAACTTGAGCTGGCGGAAGGCGCGGCAGTGAGCGCGATCTTCAAGGCCTCAAGCGTCATTCTTGGCGTCGCCGTTTAGCCAAAACGCCAATTCAATATGCCCCGACTGCGGCTGGTGCTTGTGTGTGTGTAGAGCTGTCGATAGGATTCAGATTGCGAGTACCGCCAGCGATCAATGCCTGGAAGTGCAAGAACGGATGCTCAGCGCCCTCCGGTGAGATGTGAGTCTCGCTTAATTCTGTCAAAGATGTTGGTTATTAAGGTCAACGTCCGAAAGCAGCCAACTTCGACCGCGGGATTGTGGTTTCAGTGAGACTGATGTCTGAGATGTCCTGAATTCGACGGCGTCGCGAACGAGCAGAAATGCTATTCAATAGCATCCTCAATTCTGGTATCCCAAATACGCCGACCCGAACCACAGGAAGCATAGCCGGTATCGCGGACACTTAGTTTCTCGGCGTAGGGCGACACTTGGCAAACGTTCCGAAAGCTGGGAAACGACATCATTTTCCGAGGTGGACAAGAGTAACCGACAAAGGACATTATTAACCAATACTCACCCTGAGTGCTGCCCGTTAAAGAGACTACGCTGCAGGGAACCGCTGCAGGGAACCGCTGCGGGGGGCGAGCCTATTGCGGATAGGCCTTCACACTGTCAGCGACCGAGTCAGCGACGTGCTCCTTGGTGATCACGCCGGCAACGTCGCTCCCACGTGGGATCCCGTGCCCGCGCACGACCACCGCCATGATGGCGTTCCTGCGCCACATGCGGCGGATCACGTCGAAGGCAGTCTCGTCCTCGCCCACCACGGTAAAGTTGCGGCTGGCGACGTCGCCTAGGCTCAGCCCTGTGTGGGCGCCCTCCAGCCCTCGACGAAGGCCTGTGTTGACGCGGATCACCCCGACGATGTGGCCTTTTTCAGTCACGACGACGTGGCGCAGGCGTCCGGCATGCTCGGGTTGGCGCACATAGTCATCAAAGCTGTCTTCCGCCGGCAAAACCTGGATGTCCGCGTCCATCACTTCGCGTGCGGAGCGGACGAGGAACATGTTGGCGTGGCGGGCCTTTGGAATGGCCCGTCCGCGGCGCACCAGTTTCATGGTGTAGATGGTCTCGCGAGAGAGCACCCGGCGTGCGCCAATGCTCATCGCGACCGCCACGATCATCGGCATCACGATGCTGTAGTCGAGAGTCATCTCGAAGATCATCGTGACAGCGGTCATCACCGCGCCGGTCCCGCCACCCACCATCGCGCCCATACCGACCATGGCGAAGGCGGGGACGCTGAGCTGAATCGGCAGGCCCGCAGCATTCAGCAGCGCCGCGAAGCCGCCGCCAAGGGTGGCGCCCATGAACAACGACGGCGAAAAGATGCCGCCGGAGGAGCCCGACCCCAGACTGATCGAGGTCGCCAGCGCTTTGCAGAAAGCGAGCAGCCCCAGCAGCCAGAACGTCGAGATCTGTCCCGCCAACACCGCCTGAACGGTGGCGTAGCCGACGCCATCGACGTAGTACTGACCGAGGGTGCGGAAGAGCAGGTACATGAGCACACCAAGAATCAGCATGCCTAGCATGTGCCGAAGATAGCGGAACCTGATCCGATCGAAGATATCTTCGGCCAGATGCAGTCCTCGGATGAAACCTGCCGCCGCAACGCCAGTGAGGGCGCCCAGCACCGCGAACAGCACAAGCACGAGCAGTGCGCTCGGATCCACGGCCATGGCTTGAAGCGGCGGCACGTGGAAGGCGGGCGCATCGCCGAAGAACCAGCGGCCCACGAACGTCGCCGTCCCCGTCGCGATCGCGACGGGAAGGAACGTCTCCACGCTCACCTCGGGCATCATGAGCTCGATCGCGAACATCACCCCGCCGATGGGCGTATTGAAGGTGGCCGCGATGCCCGCGCCTGCACCGGCAGCGACGAGAGCGATTCGCTGACCCGCCGGCATGCGGACAATCTGTCCCAGCGTGGAGCCGAGCGCCGAGCCGATCTGAATGATCGGCCCTTCCCGCCCGACCGATGCACCACTGCCGATCGCGATGGCCGAGGCCAGGGATTTGACCAACGCCACAACGGGCCGGATCACCCCGCCCTTGTAGTAAATCGCATCCATGACCTCCGGAACGCCGTGGCCCTTGGCCTCAGGCGCAAAATTAGTTACCAGGAAAGTCACGCCGACGGCGCCTAGCACGGGAACCAGGATCACCAGCGGGCCCCACGGCGCAGGCGCGGTGAAGACGTTGGCGTCGTAGTGGACGAGCGCGTGACCAGCAAACGCCAGGTTGTGAATCAGGCCGATCAGATCTCGGAAGAGCACGGCGCCAAGGCCAGTGATGACACCCAGGCCAAGCGCCAGCAGGGAGATCTGCGTTAGCGGCAACTGGCGGCTCTCCTCGCCCTCCATTACGCTTGCCAGCGCACGGTGCGGGTGCAACAGGGTGTTGTCATGCTGTCGAGTAAGTCTGTCCGTTTCGCCAAATCATGGCATTTCGCCGCTGTTGCGTCCCGCCGCTGGAGCGTGACCGTCAAAGGCATCGACTCGTGCGGATGCTGCGATTTGGCACTGACGAGTCGCGCCGGCCTTGGCCGCAGCGATCGAATGACGGGGACATCAGCCGCCGTCAACGCGAAGGCGGCGGGTCGGCCTGAACTGTTGCGTCGCTAGCCGCTGCCTCCGGCGGGCTGGGCGCCGGCAGCGACTGCTGTGGTTGCTGCGGCTGCACCGCATCGCCCTGCTCCGGCAGCGTCTGCGGTGCGGGCGAGTTCAGCGATGGGCGGGCCGACAGTGATGGAGTGCCGTCAGAACTCCCGGCCGGCTGATCGGCCAGGGTTGCAGCGGCAAGCCTGACGGCTGCGCGGGCGGCCTCCTCCGGCGACGGCGGCAGCTGCACCACCGTCATCGCGACCGGGTTGACCGCCGAGGGATCGTCTCGTAGCTTCACGTACAGCTGGCCGTCAGTGGGTTGTGGAACGGGCAGCGCATACCCCGGGAAGCCGTCCGGAACCTGTACCGGATGTTTGAACTGCGGATCGCTGGACACGGATTCGACCAGAAACAAGTTAAACCCGGTGAGTTTGCAGGCCAGCTCAGGCGTCGAGGGGCATTTGAGGTCTTTCAACACCGGGAGACGCACGAGGGTGGCCAACGGCTGCCAGTCACCGGCGGTGCCGTTAACGATGACCCGAAACTGCAGCGGCCCGAAGGCCGACATTCCAAACACCTTGGCCGGATCGATCGTGGCAACCGCCACGCGGTCGTTCGCCAGCGTGATCCCGCCGTTGCTGAGGCTGAGCGTTGCCGAGGAGGATCCGTCAGTCGTGGCCACCTCGATAGTCTCCTCATGGACAAACGCCGACGGTGAATGCGCACGCACGGAGAAGGTCAGCTTCGCGTCCTGTGGCAGCTCGTCGGGGTCCGCAATCTGAATGTTGCTGTCGCTGTGCGAGGGCGACGGCTGCACACTCTTACCAATCAGCGTCACGCTCGGGCGCGGCGGCCCCACGGAGGCGGTGACACTCAACACGCGCCCGTCGTTCAGCGTCACCTTCGCCTTGACCGTGTCGCCCGGCTTCAGGGCCGCGGTCGCCTGGCTATCCTTTGCGACCATGGGCAGTTCGTCACTACCCTGATGGGTGGACAATGTTCCAGGCATGAATTCAATCCCCTTCATGAAGAGGCTGGCGACGTCGTCCAGACGGCTGCCCTTGAGAACGCCCTGCGCGTCTCCCAAATGTATGGTGAAACCATCCAGGTGTCCGGGCTCGGAGTATGCCTGTAGTTGAACGGGCTGAGGCTGATTGGCTCCGTACTGCTTCACCAGCAGCGTCAGCGAGCCGGGCTGCGTCGCCTGCAGGGGCAGCTTAAGTTCCACCTCATCGGCTTTCACGGTTTTCCATTCGGCCTTCGACTCTTTGCCCGCCGGATCCTTCAGCATGACATCGTCCACGCAGCTGACACTGTCGGCCCGAAGGTGAATGGTGTCCTGACGGCCGACGATCAGCGCTGCTTCGTCCCCGCCAGTCAGCTGCCACGTTTGCGCATGCGCATTCACCAGTTGAAAACTGGGACCCTGGTATGCGTCAAAGCCCCAATAGCCGTGCAGCGAGCCACGAACGCTGTCGCCTAAGCTCGCGGTACCCAGGCCGGATGTGTCAACCACAAACCCACCCTGCTGCGCATCGGCATGGGCCGGCAAGTCGATGGTCTTGCCATTTGTCCCCACGAGGCTCAGCGTCACATCGTGCGTGTACGCGGTGGAGAACACCAGGGGTGCGCCTTCCACAGGCAGCACCAGCGCGGACTTTCTGGCGCAGTAGATGTCCTTGGGGTCCACGGCATGCAGCGGAGGCAGTTGCGCTGGCTCCACGGCTGGCAGCGCCGCCACCATGACCGACTTCGGGTTGTGAAACGAAGGCGGCGTATTCAGCGTCATGGCAAGTTGCTCGCCTTTCAGTGTCGCCAGGGCCGGTATGTATTGATATTGCGCGGTGTGGAATGAGGCCAGGATGCGCCCAATATCCAAGACTGACGCAATATAAGGACTGTAGTAGCCGTAGCTGAGCTGCGGCGTAAAGCTCGCCTCCATGGCCAGATCGCTCGCCGGGCCGGAGGTCAGGGCCTCGACGATCGACGTGCTGTGCCCATCGTTCAGAATCAGCGACTCCTCGCCCTGCATCAGACACGGCGCTTGCAGTTCGGGAATTCTATCGAGGCACTTGTCGTTCACCTTGATGGCCAGACTTCGTGCCAACAGCGGAGTCACCTCCTTGAGCCTCAGCTGATCAGCCTCATTGAGGGTACGAATCGCCGACAGATAGGCCTGGAGGCGTGAACGGTCGAGCGTGGCTTGATTCAGGTCCTGCGAGGCGCGCACAAAGGCGCCCGGACGCCCGCGTACAGCATCTACCAAAGTGCTGAAGTCGCCGCTGGTCTTCAACGCCAGGAATACCAGCACCTGTTGGGCATCCTGCGGTACGGTGATCGTGAGTCCTTCTTGCGCGCACTTGCGAGTCCATGTTTCGCAGCGGAAAAACCAGCTCGCCGGCGGCGGATTGGTCGATCCCGTCAAGAATGCCGCCACCATCAGGTATTGTGCGGTTTGTGTGACCGGTAGTTCCGCCTTGATCCAAAGTTGATCGCCTGGTGCAAGGTTGGGAACCTGAGCAATTGGCAGAGTCGTCACACCACGGGTTACCTTGACCTCCAGGCTCGGACCAGCAAGATCAAAGGGTGCCGGATCGGCATGGACCGCAACGGCGGCCACGATCAGCAGCACGACAGCAAACAGCCCGGGACGAGATCGCATCATCTTGGTCATTGCTGCGCCTGAGGCTAAGTTGGGCCCGGGTCTGCCGTTTGCACGGGGGAACCTTGCCGGTTTCGGGTCAATTCATTTTCAGCGCCGCTGCTGCCGCCTCTGCATTGGCCTTCGCATCTTTGGCGGCGGTCACCGCATCGGCGACATGATTCGACTGGAATGCGGACTGAGCCTTATCCCACAGCACCGTGGCATCGCCGAGCCCGGATCTGGGGGCGGCAAGGTCAACGCCTTTCGGTACCCAACGGGTCTTCGATAGCGCCTCCACGCGCGTCTTCACCGAGGTCACTAACTGTGGCACGGACGCGGAGAGGCCTGTCAACTCACTAATCAGCGCCTTCATGACCTCGTCTTTCTTTGCGGCCGCGGCACTGGCCAGGCCCTTGGCCTCGGTCAGTACGGCCGGCGCGGCGGCCAGCACTGCCGCGTAGTCCTTCTTGTCAAAGGAAGCATTCAGATCCGCCAGCTTGCGCTGGACGCTCGCCGCGGCACTGAATGTACTTATCCGCATCCGCAGTTGCCGTCGCCATGGCACTGGTAATATCGTCAATCGCCTTCTTAGCCGGTTGCATCTGGTTTGCACAGGCCGCTAGCAGCAGTGCGGCTATGCTGAGTACCAGGTAGTTCGCGACGCTCCGGGTTGTTTTCATGGGTTGAGGCTCCTGGCCACCAGGATATATACGCTACACTATGTCTCGAAATGGTTGCAAGCGCATGACATGGTCATCGTCGGGCTCCAAGGCAGATCTGGGACTCGGGTCGCGGAATTCGCCGCTGACATGAGCCGCCGTTCACCGGCGCAGGAGCCCTCGCAATGAGATCAAGCCGGAATTCGCGCGCAATGCGGGATCCTGGCGCGCACCATCTCCCGACGCCGTCGTGGCAGCGTATCGGCCGGCCACGTGACGAACGGATCGACTCCGAGGTGGTGTCCGCCGTGCTGAGTGCCCTGAGAAAGGGCGGGTACCGGGCCGTGACGATCGACGGTATTGCGCGGCAGGTGGGACGCGCCCGCAGCAGCCTCTATCGCCGTTGGCCGAGTAAGCGTCACCTCGTGGCCTATGCGGTGGTCAGCGAAATGGGTGACAACCCCGCGACAGATACCGGCAGTGTTCGAGGAGATCTCGAGGCGGCCGTCGGCACCCTATTACGTGCCTTCGCCGGACCGTTGGGTCGTGCGCTGGCCGGTCTTGCCGCGGACATGGCACAGGATGCAGCCCTTGCTTCGATCATTCGACAGGAAGTTCTGGCTCCGCGTCGCAAATCCATGCGTGCGGCGCTCGAACGGGCGCAAGTCCGAGGCGAGGTGCGGCATGACTGCGATGTAGAACTGGTGCTCGATATGCTGACCGGCCCCTTCTACTTCCGGACACTGTTTGGGCACGTGCCGATCACTCGCCAAACGACGCATCAGGTCGTGAAGTACATCCTGCGAGTCGTGCAACCGAATGACGTTTCACGGCGCTGACGGGCCATGACCGACAATGACGAGCAGTCCGTCTACGTTATAACGCACTGATTGCCCTGCTCGACTGCCCTCCACTCAGGGGGCGAGTGGTCCCGCCGGGCGCCAGGCCCCATCACGGAGGTGTGCGGCAGCGGCTAGACTTGAGCGTCCGTCACTGCAGGACCGACTCGAGCAGCCTGCTGGGTCAAACAAGCAATATGTCCCTATTCAATGCCATCTCCGCAGTGATCGCCATTGTGGCGCTGTCCGGCTATGCGAACCGCAGGTTCATCCGGCTGTCCGACACCGTGGGAATCACCGCCATCGCGCTCCTGATCTCCCTCGCCATGGCGGTCCTCGGCACTACCCTGCCGGCAGTTGCCACGTGGGGGCGGGCCGCGATCGGCAAGCTCGACTTTCCAGTACTCATATTTCATGGCCTGCTTGGACCGCTGCTGTTCGCGGGAAGCCTGCATGTCGACACCAGCGCGCTCGCGAGAGCGAAGTGGGTCATCCTGCTCCTGGCCACGATTGGTGTGGCGCTGTCCACCGCGCTCATCGCAGGCGCTTTCTTTTACGGCGTGCGATGGCTCGGAGCCGATATTCCGTTCATCGATTACCTGGTGTTCGGAGCGCTCATCTCACCGACCGATCCACTGGCGGCGCTAGGGCTGCTGCGCAAGGCCGGCGTGCCGCCATTGCTGCTCACGAAGATCACCGGAGAAGCATTGTTCAACGATGGAACCGGTGTAGTGGTATTCCTGGTGCTGGTTGCGATCGCCAATGGCCTGCAGCCGCTCAATGCCGGCAGCATCTTGGGGCTTCTGGCACGCGAAGTCGTCGGTGGAATCGCGTTTGGTCTGGTCATCGGCTTTGCCGGATCCTGGCTGCTGCGCAGTATCGACAGCCCCGTGGTGGACACGCTGATCACACTGGCCATGCCCACGGCCGGGTACGCGGCTGCGGAGGCCGCGCGAGTCTCGGCGCCGCTCGCCGCCGTGGTGATGGGGCTGGTCGTGGGAAGCTACGGCAGGCGCTACGCGGTGTCAGCGCAGACGCGCGCGCCGCTATTCTTATTTTGGGAACTCACCGACGATCTGCTGAACGTGCTGCTCTACGGACTGATCGGGCTCGAACTGATGGCGTTGGATGGTCTTGCCCGTGACTTCATCGGACCCGCCTTACTCGCCATTCCCATTGTCTTGCTTGCGCGGGTGGTGAGCGTCGGCTTGCCGATTGCGGTATTGAGGCGCTTCGAGCGATTCGAACCCCACATCGTGAAATTAATGACCTGGGCGTGACTTCGCGGCGCCCTCTCGATAGCGATGGCGCTGTCTCTGTCGAAGAGTCGCTCGCGCGAGATGATCGTCGCGGCAACCTACGTCGTGACCCTCTTTAGCATCCTGATTCAGGCCACCACGGTCGAGCCCCTGGCACGGCGGTGGGCGCTCCGGCCGCATGCCGAAAAGCAAGCCTTGGCGCGATGAACGTCCCGATGCTCGCCAAGCGAGAGCGCGGCCGCGGTCAGCGACGGGGACATATTGAGACGTGAGCTAAGACGCTCCGCGGTCCAGGTCTCTGAGCGCTCACGTTGCAGCAGGAGCAGAATTTCCAGGTGCTCGTACGATTCAATGTGATCGTACAGAAAAGCGCGCACGTCCTCCGGGACCTCATCCGCTTGCATTCTGCCGACCCGGGTCGCTGCCGCCAGCTTCTACGGACGTCAGCGACCCGAGGCCGCAGCACTCATTCGCCAACAGCGGACGCGCAACCCGCGCATGGCTGCTGCATGACCTCAGTGGCGATATGGCCAAATGACATGGCGCACACGCTGCATTGTGGTCCTTCCCTTTTAGATTTGTCTCAATAGTTCTCACAGTACGAGGGCCGACGATGCAAGTGCGGACCCGCGGCTCGTCCAATGCCGGGCGGCCGCCCCGTTCGCCGCCGCCGCTGGGTCATCCGCCGCCCCGCTGCTGAACGCAGCTGACCCATTCATATGTCCCAAAGGTAGAGGCGATAATTGGATACGCACATCACGAAGTCTCGCACTGGCGTCCTGGTCTTCGGCACCGTTGCTCGCGGTTGGCGTGGGACTCGGCCAGAGGATTGCGGACGTGTTCGGTCAGACGACGGTCCTAAGATAGCCTATCTGCCCATGCTCCACCATCCACCGTTCCGCCAGAGGCATCCAAGTTATTATGGCCAGCGCGTTTCCAGACGCTTGTGCAGCGATACACTGTTCGTTGAGCGCCCTTCGGGCGCTGTGAATACGTGACCGTCATGTGGAGCCATTGATGCCAGATAATGCTCAACCCCGTACCCGCAAACATTCTGTCCCTAACTCGCGCTCTGGGATTCCACGACCAGGTCCTGGCGGATCTGCCAGCGCAAGAGCTGCCTTAGAGCTGAAAACGCTGCAGGCCTTCCGCACGATCTTCGGCTCGGCGCGCGTTCACGACGCCGAAGTACGGCGCACTGCGAGCGTCTCTGGGTCACAGCTCTGGGCGCTCTCTGAAATTGCGCGGTCCACTGGGATGAGCGTCAATGCACTCTCAAAGCGTATGGCGCTGCATCAAACGACAGCTAGCAATCTCGTGAATGCGCTCGTCGAACGTAAACTGATCCGCCGCGTGCGCGACGGAACTGACCAGCGTGTCGTTCAACTGCATGTCGTCACTGAGGGAAGGCGGATGCTTCAACGCGCGCCCGGCCCGCATGCTGGACTCCTGGTCGACGCCTTACGGCACCTCAATGCCACCCAGCTCGCGCAATTGCGCAGGGGTCTTGAAATGCTGGTCGCCGTCATGCAGCGTGCCGCAACAACCGCTGCAGGCGAAACGCTATTGGGCGAATAGGTGTATATGGGGTTCTCCGAATGAATATGCGATACGTACGATTTGCCGGTCAGTCTGCGGATTTCGTTTACAGCTGCTCTTTGGCGGGCAACTTTGTCTGGGCGTGGATCGGATGCGGAGCTAGGAACGGCTGAAGGTCACAGCTCCAGGGCACTTTGTGTCCCTTCTCTGGAGCAGGCTGTCGTGGAATTCATTATCCGAATCGAGACGCGACTCGCCGGATAGGTCTTGGAGACGCGCGACGGTTCTGGTGCATCTGCGGACAACAGTCTGCGCTCGGGCGCCGAAGCGTTTAAGGGCACTCTCGTCAGCGACGGGAAACGGCTTGAAATAAGGCATTTCTGTTTCGCGGCTTGTGGGTCTTCTATCCGCCAGGAAGTCTTCGCAGGCCCGAAATCCCTAGATGCACCAGAACCCGATGTTTTTCACGGAACAGAAACCGATATATGATCAGCGACTTACGGAGCAGGTGCTCGTGGCGCTCGGAAAAAACGCCCTGTTTCTACCGATACTCTTGGCACGGAAATCAAGCTGACCCGTATAGCTGGTGCGGACTAACGGGTCCGCCGAACTGCGGATCGGTGGCGTCCACGAGGTAAGACCACTGAAATCATACAGGGTGCACATTGACACTTATGGCATGGAAGGCGCAATTGTCGGTTGATCGTCCAACAAGACCCTCGCTGATTTTACGGCGGGCGGCGTGGATGCTCTTGGGTATCCTCTCGGCAGGCCTTGGGGCCATCACCGCTGCCATGGGGGCGGATGAGCCTAGCCTGATAGAGAGGGGTCAATATATTTCACACCTCGCTGATTGCGTGGCTTGTCACACCCGGACCGGTGGCACGCCCTTCGCCGGCGGACTGCCGATTAGAACCCCCTTCGGCACCGTGACGTCGACGAATATCACGCCCGACCTTGATACCGGGATCGGCGGTTGGAGCGACGAAGATTTCTATCGGGCGGTGAGCGATGGGATCGGTCGCCATGGCGAGTACCTCTACCCGGCCATGTCCTTCACGTCCTTCACCAAGATGACGCGAAGCGATGTCCTTGCGATCAAGGTCTATCTGTTCTCGTTGAAGCCGGTCCATGCGCCACGGGTGCCGAACAATATGGCGTTCCCGTTCGATATGCGCTGGACGCTATTCGCGTGGCGCGCACTGTTCTTCCACGCTGGAGTCTACCAGCCCGACCCGAAGCGTTCGGCCGAGTGGAACCGGGGCGCCTATCTCGTCGAGGGCGCGGGACATTGCGGAGAGTGCCATTCGCCGCGCAACATTTTAGAGGGTACCGAGACGCAGAACAGCCTCGCAGGCGGGAAATTCGGTAAGTGGCTGGCGCCGAACATATCGGCCGATCCGCGCTGGGGCATCGGCGACAAGTCGGTGAATGACTTGGTCACCTTCCTCAAGACCGGCTCGCAAAAGACCGAAGGCGTCGCCTTCGGACCCATGGCGGAGGTGGTCCACGACAGCCTGCACTACGTCTCAACCGCCGATCTGCAGGCGATCGCTGTGTTCCTGAAAGCGGGGCCCGAGCGGGCGCCCAGCGTGCCTGATCAGGTCGCGAGCCGCGGCGAACTGCAGCACGGGCAGAAGCTCTATCTGGACAATTGCGCCAAATGCCATCAGGACAAGGGTCAAGGTTCCCCCGGGATCGTACCGAATCTGGCCGACAATGCAGCCATCACGTCGGCGCAGCCAGACGACCTCATCGACGCCGTGCTGAGCGGTCTGCACGGCAGCAGCCCCGGCACTATGCCTATGCCGAGCTTCGCCCGGGCGCTGAGCGACCAGGATGTCGCAGATATCGCCAACTACGTGCGTAGCGACTGGGGGAACCATGCGCCGACGAACGCGACGCCGGCGCTGGTGGCGAGCCTGCGCGGCAAGGCGGCGATCGGCCAGAAATAGGATTATGCCTTGGGCAGCCCCACCCCAGCGTAGCATCGAGGATCTCAACCGATCTTCAGGTTGTGACCTTTCTTAGTTCTTGTCCATTTTCCGCTAGTGGACATCCACTTCGGAAAATTAAAGCTTTTGGCCAATAATTGTCGGCAGTCGCGCGCCGACAAACTAGAGCTGCTCGAGCTCCTGCTGTTGGCCTCGTCGCGCCAGAATATTGACGGACGCAATCAGAGTCCGGACCATCAGGTGTTCTTGTGGACCGCTTGTTGCGCCGCAGACTTGATGGCGTGAAATTGCGGATTCTCGAGCCTTACCTCATCCGCCCAATAGCCGGCACGCTTGTAATGCTTATGCAACCTGATTTCCTCGTCTCGATCCAGCGTCGCCGCTGAATGATACGGCGGAGCATCCTTCACCGACTGCCGGGTCAGATTGACCGAGACCGTGCGCTCGGACCAGCTCACGTGCTGGATCCATTTTGGCGCGATCAGCACTTGGTGCCCGAGCCACCAGTTGCTGGTGTCCACAATGAGGTATCGAACGGCCCAGGTTTCATCGTCGAGGAGCAGACCCTGGATGTGACCTATGCCGCCATCGCTCGCCTCGACGTGATATCTAATCACCGCTTTGCCGCTGCGCAGGTGAGGATCGTCATTCTCGTGCCGGCCGGCTTCGCGCGCTACCCGAGCTTGCTCCGCTTGCGCTGTGATGTAATCGGCACCGGGACCAGCGTAGCCTGCACCCATTAGCATCGTGCCAGGATAAGCCCCTCCACCCCAGAGTCCGGCACCTCCCCAATAGTACGGGTAGTAACCGTAGTACCCGAAATATTGCATCTCGTGCTGTCGCGATATGGGCTTGTCGGTGTCAATGTCGGGGCTGTTCTTGACTTGCTCTCGGGTGATCGCGACGGGAAGTACCTTGTCCGTCCAGTTCGGCTGCCCGATGGCGATCGGCGAGATCAATACCTTGCGACTCGACAGCCAGCTGCCCGTCTCGACGACAAGGTAGCGAACGACCCATGCTTCGTCATCGAAATAGAAATCCGTCACGTGGCCAATGGCACCATCGGTCGCACGAATCGCGTAGCCTTCTAGATCCTTCATGCTGCGTAACATGTAAGCTCTCCTTCGAGCCGATCAGGCCGCGACCGGAAGTCGAGGCGGCTCTGCAGGCTGACCTAGTCCATTGGATTTGAGCACTTCATTGCTCGCGAGCGCGAGAGCTAGAGTCGTCGTAGAAGGATTCAGACTGTCGACCATCGAACTGGGCATGAGGATCGTGGCCCCTCTTTCCTTCGTGGTCTCATAGATGATGTTCATCGCCCGAAGTTGAAGCGCGACGGGATGCCCCGTGTAAATATCGGCCGCCTCGACAAACTTTCCCGCGATCGCAGCTTCGGCCGATCCAAGGATTACGCGCGCCTGCTTCTCACGCTCAGCCTGGGCCTGACGCGACATCGCGTCCTGCAGCGCCACCGGGATGGCGACGTCGCGGATCTCCACCGAGCTCACCGATATACCCCACGGCGCCGTCTTTTCACCGATCTCGACTTTCAGCTGCTCGTCCGCCTCCTTCCGGTCCGACAATAGTGCCGCCAACATCGAGGAGCCAATCATCTCGCGCAGCGATGTTTGCGCGACCCGGTCGATGGCCTCGCGGTAATTGGTGATCGCCAATGCGGCCTTCTCCGCGTCGTGCACGTGCCAGAAAATAATCGCATCGACGTTGACCGGCACCGTATCCTTGGTGAGCGCCTGCTCAGCGTTAAAGGCTGTGGTCTGAATGCGCCCGTCGATGACAGCGATCACCGTATCGAGAACCGGGATGATTGCGAACAGACCCGCCCCTCTGACGCTTTGCAGCTTTCCCATCCTCAGGATCACGAACTTCTGCCAAACGTTAGCCATCTTCAGCGACATCGCAATAACGGCTGCGACCGCGAAGCACGCGAACCCGAGATAAGGATGGCCAAAGTAGCCGATGGCGAGGCCCGCGACCATGCAGGCAATCACCAGAAATGACGTGACAGGATTCATGCATTATTCTCTGTGCGCACTCGTAATGCAGTCATGCTCCGCGCTCGTGCGACCGGTGTCGGTGCGCTGCCGCACCGACCTTGTCCTTTGGTCAAAGCCATCCCGGCGCCTCGCAATTCCGAAGGCCACGGAACTGAAGAGACAGCATGAACACGCCGAAAGCGACGCACACCGTGAAAGACACCGCAAAGTCAGTCCACATTACCGCAACCTCAATGCAACACACGGATGGACCGAGTTTCTCCAAGGCAATCGCTAATTTCAGGGGCAATCATGGTATTCACTCACGCTGACCCAACCGAATCGACCCCACAGCAGCGTATGCTGCGCAGCTCTACGGCGCCCGATTTTCTGGACTCCGCCCACGAATGGCGTCGCCTTTTCGCAGAAACCTGGGGCACATTCCTCCTCGTGGTCGTCGCGGCCGGAGCCGGGGTTGTCGGTGCCCGGAGCGGAGGGGCAATAACACTGAGTATGAAGGTAATCGCACCGGGCCTAATGGTCATGGCGATCATCTATTTCATGGGCGCCGTTGGGGGCGCCCATCTTAATCCGGCAGTCACGTTGGCGTTCGCGGCGCGGCGCAATTTTCCTTGGCGCCGCGTGGCAGGATATATTGGGGCACAGTTCGTCGGTGGCATCGCGGCGGCGGCATTCTTACGGGCGATGTTCGGGACCGTAGGATTACTCGGCGCCACCACTCCCGGTCAGGGCGTGAGCGACTTCAAGGCGCTGATCATGGAGATCCTCTTGACGACCGGTTTGGTCAGCACGATTCTTGGCACTGCTTCGGGCGCTCGCAATATCGGATCCAACGGAGCTCTAGCGGTCGGCGGCTATATTGCTTTGGCCGGCCTTTGGGCGGCACCGCTCAGCGGGGCCTCGATGAATCCGGTACGCTCATTCGCCCCCGACCTGATCCGCGGAGATCTGATGACCACGTGGATCTTTGTTGTGGGCCCGGTACTGGGCGCAATCATCGCTGTAGGCTTTGAGTGGATTCTGAAAGGCAAAGCGACCGCCGCCGGAACGTTGGCCGCGCAGGGTGATGTCAAAAGCGACTAGAAAGCGATGGCCCATCGGGCAGGGGCTACAATTCCAATTGCCGTCTTCTATCGGGTAAGGCGCTTGCGGATCGACTGCAACTCCCGCCGGCGCTTGGCGCTCGCTTTAGGATAAGCCATTTTGAGTCCTTCAAACGTATCGAGCACGATTCTCGATACGATCAACCGAGCGCTTTCTTTATCGTCAGCGGGAACGACATACCAGGGCGCGTGTCGGCTGCTTGTGGCACTGAGGCATTCCTCATATGCCTTCATGTACTGCCTCCAGAATTTCCTCTCCTCGATGTCCGCAGCGCTGAATTTCCAGTTCTTGTCCGGTTCATCGATACGCGCCAGAAAGCGCTTGCGCTGCTCCTCCTTCGAGAGGTGGAGAAAGAACTTGATGATGCGCGTGCCGTTGACATAGAGATGCTTCTCGAGGTCTGTGATTGAACGATACCGGTCATGCCAGAGCTTCTTGTCGTGATTTGGTGCGTCCAGGAGCCCTTCGGCGTGGAGAATGTCGCGATGCACGCGGACGATCAGCACCTCCTCGTAATAGGATCGGTTGAAGATACCAATCCGCCCGCGTTCGGGCAGATCGCGTGTGGTGCGCCAGAGAAAGTCGTGTTCCAATTCGGTTGCGCTGGGATGTTTGAAACTGAACACCTGGCAACCCTGCGGGTTGACGCCGGACATCACGTGTCTGATGGCGCCGTCCTTTCCCGCCGCATCCATCGCCTGAAAAATAAGAAGCATAGCGTGGCGATTGGTCGCGTAGTGAAGCTGCTGCATCGCGCTCAGTTGCGCCACGTGTTCTTCCAGAAGTCTCGCGTATTGTTCCTTGGACTTGTATACGGGATCGATCCGAGTCCGCCACTTCTTGAGATCGACGTCCTCTCCCTCCCGCACACGAAAATCATTAGAATTGATCTTCATCTTCTTCCTTTTCGCGCCACGGCCCGCATGGATCGCATCGATTCATTTGGCCGGCTGTTCTTTCCGAATCTCCCCCTGCGCCTTCTCCCAGTCCTCAACCGCTCGAACGTCCTGGCGTCCGAGCTCCTCGTAGAGTTCATGGACTCGTTTGACGAGCTGCGGCGTCACATCTGACGGTGCCTCGGCCTTGGCTGTGGGCGGCGGCTCGACCTTCATGTCAGACTTCGGCACAGCTTTGGTTTCAGGCTGCGGTTCCATTTTCGCTACGGACTGCGGTTGGTCCTTTGCTTCAGGCTTAGGCTCGGCCTTGGCCAGATCTGTCCGGATCTGCGATTCCGCCTTCTCCCAGTTCTGAACTGCTGCACCGTCCTTGCGGCCTCCCTCCTCATAGAGCTTATAGGCTCGCTTCGCGATGCGCGAAGTCAAATCAGGTGGTGTCTTGGCGCTGGCCTCAGGCTTAGGCCCGGCTTGTGCCTCCGGATTTACTGCGGCTATGGCCTCAGGCTTCGGTTTTACCTTGGTCTCGGGTTTAGATACCGCTTTGGCGTCAGGCTTGGCTTCAGCATTAGGCTCGACTGCTTTGGCTTCGTGCTGCGGCTCGGCCTTCGCTTTAGGCTTAGCCTCGGCTTTGACCGGATCAAAAACCCGATACGCGAGCAGTTTTACTCGGTCATTCACCAGAAACCACGCTAGCGCATAAGCCCACACGAACAGCGCCCATCCCCACCCCACCGGCGTCATCAGAAAGCCGTACACCGCAAACAGCGTCGCGGTGATTTGCGTACCCAGCACCGCCATCCACAATATCTTCGCGGGGCGTATGGACCAGAAAGGACCTCGCGTGCGTGTCAGGAATATTGTCAGATGTCCAGCCACGGACAGCTTCAGGTACATCATGGTTTGAGCGTGCGCGCGATCGAAATGAAACACCTGCTCGGCCAGATAAAACAGGCCAAAGGCCGCCACGACCCCGATTAAACCGAGCACCGTGGAGATGCCGAGTACCATACGCATATTCCACGCCTCGGGCTGATCCTTGTAGTGAACGTTGTCGTAGGCAATGGACAGGATGGCGCCATCATTGAGCAACGCCAGCATCACGATCATGACGGCCGTCACCGGGTAAAAATTAAAGATCAGAATGGCCAACGTCATGAAGAACAGCACACGCAGCGTCTCGGCGATGCGATAGATCGCGTAGCTGTTCATCCGCTGGAAGATCTTGCGGCTCTCCTTGATTGCATCGATGATGACAGAGAGCCCAGGGGTAATCAGAACGATGGCCGCGGCGGCGCGCGCCGCATCCGTGGCGCCGGACACGGCAATGCCGCAGTCGGCTTTCTTCAACGCGGGCGCGTCATTGACCCCGTCGCCCGTCATGCCGACGATATGGCCGCGCTTCTGCAGGTCCTCAACAATGTGATACTTGTGTTCCGGAAACACCTGCGCAAAGCCGTCGGCCTTTTCGATGGCGTCGATGACCGCGCTGGGAGCATCCTGCTTTAGGTCGCCCAGGCTGCTGGCATCGAGGATGTTGGTGCCCATGCCCAGTTTCTTGGCCATCTCCCGGGCTATCGCCAGTTGATCGCCGGTCACCATTTTGATCTTGACGCCCATCTTCAGCGCAGTGGCGATCGTGGCTTTGGCATCGTCGCGCGGCGGATCGAACAGCGGCAATACCCCGAGGAACTGCCACTGGCCATCCTGACCGGCTCGTGCGACGCCCAGTGAACGAAAACCGCGTGCTGCGAAGTCGTTAATCGCTTTCTCGACGGTCGGTTTGATTGCAGCAGCGTTGGCCGCCATCGCGAGAATTACCTGCGGTGCGCCCTTGCTCACCTTGAATTCTTTGCCGTCCGCGCCCTTGAGCGTGGCCTCGGTGCGCTTGTGGACCGGATCGAAGGGTTGGTAATGGACCACCTGATAGCCCTTCAGGGAATTCTGGTCTTTCACGCCACCGAGAACCGCCAGATCAATGGTGTCCTTGTCCTCCGCGCGCGAGGCCAGCGCCGCAGCGACCACGATCTGCTCGACTGGAACCTGGTTGACCGCGAATGGATCGCCGAGCGTCAGCTTGTTCTGGGTCAGGGTACCGGTCTTGTCGGCGCACAGCACGTCCACGCCTGCCAGTTCCTCGATCGCCACCAGTCGGCTGACAATGGCTTGCTTCTTGGCGAGCAGGCGCGCCCCAACCGCCATCGTGACCGACAATACTGTCGGCATTGCCACGGGGATGGCGGCCACGGTCAGTACCAGGGCGAACTGCAAGGTGGTCAGGATCGGATCGCCGCGGTAGAGGGCAAAGGCAATGATCACGGCCACGAGTACCACCGCCAGTATGATCAGGTAATTGCCGATCTTCAGGACCGCCTTTTGGAAATGGCTGACGGTATGGGCCTCCTGTACCAGTTGCGCGGTCTTGCCGAAATAGGTTTTTTCTCCGGTGGCATAAACCAGTGCGCCAATTTCGCCTCGGCGCATAATCGATCCGGAGAACACCGCCTGGCCGGGCTTGCGCGTAGCGGGCAGGGATTCGCCGGTCAGCGCCGATTCATCCACCTGCACCGGGTCACCCTCGAGCAAGCGCGCGTCCGCCGGCACGATATCCCCCAGACGCAGGCGAATGACATCTCCGGGTACCAGTTCCCGCGCCGCCGGGTTGGTCCATTTTCCATCCCGCTTGACGCGCGCATTGATAGCCAGCTTGGCCTTCAGGGCGGCAATCGCGTTGCTCGCCTGGCGCTCTTCCCAGAAGCCGACCATGGCGTTAGCAAAGAGCAATACGAGGATAATGCCGAAATCAGGCCAGTGCCGGACCACGCCCGACAGAATCACCGCCGCTTCGATCATCCAGGGAATGGGACCCCAGAAGTAGGAGAGGAATTTCAGCAGCGGATTGGACTTCTTCTCCGTAATTTCGTTGGGCCCGTATTGCGCCAGTCGCTTTGCCGCCTCAGCCTGGGTCAGTCCATCCATCGTTGTGGTGAGCCTCTTCTCCACCTCGGCCATAGGCAGGGTCTTCAGATCGTCCTTCGCATCGACCTTCGGTGGGGAGGCTTTGGGTTGAGCGGTCTTTGGCTTCATGACAGAAATCCTTCCTCGCTATGCCGCGGGCTTCACGACCGCGGCGCGGTCCTGTTCAGCGTATGCCAGCTCCAGTTCCGGATCTCGGGTAGGTCCTGCCCATGCTTGTCGATGTACTGCTTGTGCTCGATGAGCTTGTCCTGCATGAGCTGCTTAAGGTAGGCCCCCTTGGTGCCCAAGTGCGGTAACCGATCAACCACGTCTTGGACCAGGTGAAAGCGGTCCAGGTCGTTCTGCACTCTCATATCAAAAGCCGTCGTGATCGTGCCCTCTTCCTTGTAGCCCCGCACGTGCAGATTTCGGTTGGTGCGGCGGTAGGTCAGCCGGTGGACCAGCCAAGGATAGCCGTGAAAGCCAAAGATGATGTGTTTGTCTTTCGTGAAGAGCGCATCGTAGTCCGCATCGCTCAGGCCATGTGGGTGCTCGCTACTGGACTGCAGCTTCATCAGGTCGACGACATTGACCACCCGGATTTTAAGATCCGGCAGATGTTGGCGAAGAATCGACACGGCCGCCAGGATCTCAAGCGTGGGCGTATCGCCGCAACAGGCCATGACCACGTCCGGTTCGGCATCCTGGTCATTGCTGGCCCATGGCCAGATTCCAATGCCTTCCGTGCAGTGCACGACTGCTGCGTCCATGGTCAGCCATTGGGGCAGTGCGTGTTTTCCCGCCACCACCACGTTGACATAGTGACGGCTGCGTAGACAGTGATCGAACACCGACAGCAGGCAGTTTGCGTCGGGCGGCAGGTACACGCGTACGATGTCGGCCTTCTTGTTGATGACGTGGTCAAGGAACCCTGGATCCTGATGCGTGAAGCCGTTGTGATCCTGCTGCCAGACGTGAGAGGCGAGCAGATAATTCAGCGAGGCGATCTTGCGCCGCCACGGCAGTTCCAAAGTGACCTTCAGCCACTTGGCGTGCTGGCTGAACATCGAGTCGACGATGCGGATGAAAGCCTCATAGCTGTTGAACAATCCGTGCCGCCCGGTCAGCAGATAACCCTCCAGCCAACCCTCACACTGGTGCTCGCTGAGCATCGAGTCCAGCACGCCTCCGGCGGGCGCGAGGAATTCATCATTGTTGACCTCCCGGGCGTCCCACTGCCGGTTGGTGACTTCAAAAACTGCGCCCAGGAGATTCGAGAGCGTCTCATCGGGACCGAAGATGCGAAAATTGCGCTGATCCTGATTCAGATTGACCACATCGCGCAGGAACCGGCCGAGCACGAGCGTATCCTGGGCGTCCACGGCACCCGGCGAAGGCACAGTTACCGCGTGAACATGAAAATCAGGCATGCGCAGATCACGCAGCAGCATGCCGCCGTTGGCATGAGGATTGGCGCCCATGCGCCGCTCGCCCTTGGGCGCGAGCTCGGCCAATTCCGGCATGAGTCGGCCATTCTTATCGAACAACTCTTCTGCCTTGTAGCTCTTCATCCAGTTCTCGAGCTGCTGCACGTGCTCCGGATGCTCGGGATCCACCAGAAGCGGCACTTGGTGCGCCCGGAAGGTGCCCTCCACCTGCAGACCGTCGACGACTTTCGGTCCCGTCCAGCCCTTGGGTGATCGCAGCACAATCATGGGCCAGCGCGGCCGAGTGGTGTCGTGCTGGCCGCGCGCATTGCTCTGGATGCGCCGGATTTCCTCGACCGCCCTGTCCAAGGTTGCTGCCATCAGTTGATGCATCGCTTCCGGCTCATCGCCCTCCACGAAATAAGGTGTCCAGCCGCAGCCGCGTATGAATTGCTCCAATTCCTCGTGTTCGATGCGGGCCAGCACGGTCGGGTTGCTGATCTTGTAGCCATTCAAATGCAGGATCGGCAGCACGGCGCCGTCGGTGATGGGATCGAGCAACTTGTTGGATTGCCATGCGGTCGCCAACGGCCCCGTTTCCGCCTCGCCATCGCCCACAACGCAGGCCACGATCAGATTGGGATTGTCGAATGCCGCCCCGAAGGCGTGGCTGAGCGAGTACCCCAACTCCCCTCCTTCGTGAATCGAACCGGGTGTCGTCGGGGCAACGTGGCTGGAAATCCCGCCGGGAAACGAGAACTGCGTGAACAGCTTTTTCAGCCCGGCTTCGTCCTGGGTGACATTCGGATACACCTCACTCCAGGTGCCTTCAAGGTAAACATTACCCACGATGGCCGGGCCGCCGTGACCGGGACCGGCGATGTAGAACATATCCAGGTCATACTTCTTGATGACCCGGTTCAAATGCACATAGATGAAATTCTGGCCCGGCGTCGTGCCCCAGTGTCCAACCACGAGCGGCTTTACGTGCGAGAGCTTTAGCGGCTCCTTGAGCAGCGGATTGTCGTAGAGATATATCTGACCGACCGACAGGTAGTTGGCGGTGCGCCAGTAGGCGTTCATCTTGCGGAGCAATTCGGGCGTGAGCGTGTCGGTGTTCATGAATCCAGCCTCCGGACTTTCCAGCGCCCGCGCCCCGCCACCCAGACATGCCAGACGTCCCCGGTGCGATGCCGCGCAGAATCCAGACCGATGACTCGGGCCGGCTTTGCGTCTTCGGGATGGTCGAACAATTCCAGTCGAACGCGGCTGGCGTGACAGCTGAGCAGGGCGAAATTGACCCCCGCTCCTTTTTCCTGAGTTACTAAAAGCAGAGGCGAGCCTACCCGAACATCCGTGCGCTCGGAGATCTCCGAGATATACCGGTGCAACTCGCGTTCGGATGTGGTCATCTCCGTTGCCATAAGATTCGAGCGCACTCCAACGGCACCGCCACCCCGGAGCGGCGCGGCATCACTCGCGCCGTGTAATCGCTCGCTGGACGCGTCGTGGATAGCGTTGCGTGATAGACGCAGAGGCGAGAAGGGTCCGGTAGCGTTCGCGCCCACTTCATTTCCTGCCGTACCGGTTCGCCGCCATTGAGGCCGTCCGCATACAGCTCAACTCGCACCACGTTCGGGTCGAGTTCATTCAGGAAGAGTTCGACTTCAATCAGGTGGTGATCTGCGTCTTGTTCAAACCGCAAGCCTCCGAAGCGTAACGAGTCCCACTTCTGATCCACCGCATGCTGCCAATCGACGACTTGCCTGCCGATGGCGCCCTTGTCGGCACAGCGCTGATGGTAGGCGGCTGCAGCTGGAAGGTAATGTTGCTCGGTGTATTCGCGCACCGTGCGATTCGTGGAAAAGCGCGGCGTCAATTGCGCCATGCTTTCCCGCATCCGCTTGACCCATGCGGTGGGAATACCGCTCTCGCCCCGGGTGTAAAACTGCGGGGCCACCTCCCGCTCGAGCAAGTCGTATAGCGCATTGGCTTCGAGCATGTCCCAAGCGGGATCGTCGCCATGCTCCTGGCCATCTCCTAACGCCCAACCGACTTGCGGCGTATAGGCCTCCGCCCACCACCCGTCCAATTCCGACAGATTGATGCCGCCATTGACAAGCACCTTCATGCCGCTCGTCCCGCAAGCCTCCCAGGGCCGGCGCGGCGTGTTGATCCAGACGTCCACGCCCTGCACCAGGTGCTCGGTCAACAGCATGTCGTAGTCACTGAGGAACATCACATGGGGACGCACATCGGGCCGCCGGATGAAATGGATCCATTCCTGAATCAGCCCCTGTCCTGCCTGGTCCGCCGGATGCGCCTTGCCGGCCAGCATGAGTTGCACCGGACGCTCCCGATTGGTCAGCAGACGCAGCAGTCGCTCCCGGTCCTGCAGCAGCAGGTTCGGTCGCTTATAAGTTGCAAAGCGGCGTGCAAAGCCCAGTGTCAACGTGTTGGGATCAAACAGATGCTTCGCAGCGTCAACCGCCTCGGGCGACGCGCCTGAGGCGGTCAGTTGCCTGGACAGTCGTTCGCGGGCGTATTCAACCAGAGACTTCCTGGAGGCGGTGCGAAATTGCCAGAGCTTCGCGTCGGAGACACGGCGAATATTCCGCTCCAGGGCTTCCGTTGTCCCCAGCCAGCGGTCCTTTCCACAGGCCTGCGTCCACAGGTCATCGGCCGGGGCCGAGTCCCAGGTCGGCGTATGAATGCCGTTGGTCACGGATCCCACCGGGATGTCGTCCTGCGGCCAATGCGCAAAGAGCGGCTCGAAGAGTTGTCGGCTCACTTTCCCGTGCAGGCGACTCACCCCATTGACTGCCCCGCTTCCACGGACCGCCAGATAAGCCATGTTGAACGGTTCTGACGAGTCGCTCGGGTTCGCCCGGGCCAGTGCCAGCAAATCGTGGAGCGGTATGCCGAGCTTCTGCTCCGCGTACCCACCCAGGTATTTCTCGACGAGTGCAGGCGGGAACCGGTCAAAGCCGGCCGCCACGGCTGTGTGGGTGGTGAAGAGATTTCCCACTCGAGTGACGGTCAGCGCAACGTCGAAAGGCTGCGCGCTCTGCTGCATAAAATCGCGGGCACGTTCCAATATCGCAAAGGCCGCATGCCCCTCATTGAGATGACAGACTTCGGGCTGTATACCGAGCGCCCGGAGCAGTCGCCATCCGCCGATTCCCAGTAGCAGCTCTTGCGTTAGGCGCAGCTCCGGGCCGCCGCCATACAACTCGCTGGTAATGCCTCGATGTACGGGGTAGTTCGCCGCGTCGTTGCTGTCCAGCAGGTACAGCCTTACGCGACCGACCTGAACCTGCCAGGCGCGCAGCCAGACTGAATAACCCGGCAAGTCGATTTCCAACCGCAACCACTCGCCGTTCGCTTGGCGCAACGGCGTGATCGGCAACTGCCCGGGATCGTTATACGGGAAGAGGGCCTGTTGAGCCCCATCCTTATCGATCACCTGGCGAAAATAGCCTTGGCTGTAGAGCAGGCCCACGCCGATGACCGGCACGCCCAAATCACTGGCGGCCTTGAGTTGATCACCGGCGACGTTCCCCAGTCCGCCCGAGTAGATGGGCAACGCTTCACTCAACATGAACTCCATGCTGAAATACGCCACACAGCTCAGCGCAGACTGCGGGTGGGTATTCTGAAACCACGCGCTCGCCTGCGCCGCATCCCGCCGGTGTTGCACCAGATCGTCAACGTTCTTGCGGAAAGCGGGCTCGGCCAAGTCACGTTGGAGCTTCTCCCGCGAGACCGTCTGTAGGACGACCCAAGGGTTATGCGTGAGCTCCCACAGCACGGGATCGAGCTGCCGCCACACTTGGTCGGTAGCGTGATTCCACGACCAACGCATATCCAGGGCAAGCTCGGCGAGGGAATCGAATCCCTCGACGTCCGCGGACACCAAGCGCTGCCCCGGATGACCGACTTGCGTTGGTTTGCTCATGGCCTGTGACTCACATTGGTCCCGGACGCATCCACGGGCTGCTGCGCGGGCGCCCCCAGCGCAGCACCGACGATAGCCTGTGCTTCTCTCAGGATGCAACGCAGGTGATCGGCCCCACGGAAGCTCTCGGCATAGATCTTGTAGATCTCTTCGGTGCCCGACGGTCGCACCGCAAACCATCCGCTCTCCGCTATGACCTTCAATACGCCGATGGCTGCATCGTTGCCCGGCGCGCGGGTGAGGATGGTCTGGACCTTTTCGCCCGCTAGCTCGGTGAGCTTCACCTGCTGGGGTGAGAGGCTCGCGAGCTGTTTCTTTTGCTCCGAAGTGGCGGGCGCCTCAACGCGGTCGTAAAGCGGCTCACCGAATTCCTGGGTGAGTTCGCGATACATCTCACCCGGGTCGCGACCCATGCGTGCGGTCATCTCCGCCGATAGCAGAGCCGGGACAATGCCATCTTTGTCCGTCGTCCAGACGCTGCCATCCAGACGGCTAAAAGTCGCGCCCGCACTCTCCTCCCCGCCAAAGCCCAGCGAGCCGTCGAGCAAGCCACTCACAAACCACTTGAAACCCACTGGCACCTCGTAAAGCTTGCGGCCAACCCTCGCCGTGACGCGATCGATCATTTGGCTGCTGACGACCGTCTTGCCCACCGCCGCGTCCCTGCTCCACTTCGATCGATGCTGGAACAGGTAGAGAATGGCGGCCGAAAGATAGTGATTGGGGGCGAGCAATCCTGCGCTGCGTGTGACAATCCCGTGTCGGTCGTGGTCGGTGTCGCAAGCGAAGGCAATCTCGAAGCGATCCTTCAGGCCGATGAGCCGCTGCATCGCATAGGGCGAGGAAGGATCCATGCGGATCTGGCCATCCCAATCCACCGTCATGAACCGGAAGGTCGGATCGACCACTTCGTTCACGACCGTGAGATTTAGGCCATAGCGTTCGGCAATGGGCCCCCAGTAGTGCACTCCGGCGCCGCCGAGCGGATCCACCCCCATGTGAATATTCGCTCCGCGAATTGCCTCCATGTCGATCACCTGGTCGAGATCAGCTACGTAGGCATTGAGATAGTCGTGCCGATGCGTCGTGGACGCGTGCAGTGCCTTCTTGAGCGAGATTCTCTTCACGCCCTGGAGGCGGCTTTCCAGAAAGCCATTGGCCCTGGCCTCGATCCACCCGGTGACATCGTTATCCGCTGGTCCACCGTTGGGCGGGTTGTACTTGAACCCGCCGTTGTCGGGCGGATTGTGGGAGGGTGTGATGACAATGCCGTCCGCCCGCCCTGTATCGCGGCCGCGGTTATAGGTCAGTATTGCGTGAGAAATCACCGGCGTGGGGGTGTATTCGTCCTCGGTCGCGAGCATCACTTCCACACCGTTGGCCGCCAGCACTTCGAGTGCGCTGGCACACGCCGGTGCGGAAAGGGCATGCGTGTCAATGCCGAGGAACAGCGGGCCGCCGATTCCCTGCCGCTTGTGGTAATCGCAAATCGCCTGACTGATGGCCAGAACATGCCATTCGTTGAAGGTTGTCTTGAAGGCCGAGCCACGATGTCCTGAAGTGCCGAACGCCACGCGCTGCGCCGGCACCGAAGAGTCAGGCACTTCGGTGTAGTAGGCCGTAACCAGTCTTGGCACGTCGACCAGGATGGCCGGTGTGGCCGGCTTGCCTGCCAAGGGACTTACCCTGACTGAGCCGTCTGTGACGTCGTTCATTCGGCACCTGCAATGCTCGTGAGTGACGGCATGCCATTGACGGGGTTGCAGCTATTCATGATCGTGCTTTCTTGAACCGGCGATAACGCCAGATCAAAGCGTTGGTCGAACTGTCGTGCTTTGAGCCTCTCCGGCGTTAGGCGCTCTCGCCGCCGCGGATCCTCGGCGAAGAGCTGCTGCAAATGCAGGCCGCGGACCGCCCGGTAATGCTGGGTAAGCGCCTTCCACGCCGGACGCTCTGTCAGCGGTTGCACCGGTGCGGGCGAACTGGTGCTCGCGCTGCTCATGCCCGCTTAGCCCTTGTCAGCATTTCGCCTTTTGAAGCGATGCGTTCCATCAGATCACTCCATGATGTCGCAATAGCCTGTGGACCCGGCTTTGGCCCAGATCATGAAGCTGCTGTGTGGCGTTCATGTGTCCATGTCCGGCAGGAACACGACCTCGCCTACAGCCTTTATGCCTTCGCTCGGCCAAATTTGGGATTGTGCCAACTGCCGTCGGCCGCGATGAGCGCATCAGCCTCTTTGGGCCCCCAACTGCCGCGCCGGTAATGGCATGCCCGATGGTGGTTCTTGAGGACTGGGTCGACCACCACCCAAGCAGCCTCCACAGCGTCCTCGCGGGTGAAGAGTGCTCCATTGCCGACCATGGCGTCGCCCAAAAGCCGCTCGTAAGGCGCCTGCTCTCCCGGCTGTTCATCCATCAAGTAGAGCTCTCGCTGCTCGCCAACAAATTCCTGGCCTGCGCGCTTGACACGAGCCGCGAGCGCGATGGCGGAACTGGGGGAAAGCCGAAAGCGAAGATAATTGGCACGCCCGACCGCGGGCGCTGAGTCCGCGAACAGCCGCTGTGGCGGCGGCTTGAGCTGCACAGTCACCTCTGTGGCCGTCGTGGCCAGATACTTACCGGAGCGCAGGTACCATGGCACTCCTTGCCAGCGCCACGAGTCGATGAAAAGCCGCAGGGCGCAAAAAGTCTCGACGTCGGAATGCCTCGCTACGCCCGGCTCGCGACGATAGCCGGCGTACTGACCACGGACCAGATCGCGTCGCTTCATCGGGCGCATGGCCCGGAAGACATCGGCCGTCTCGCCATGCACGGCTCCAAAGCCCCTATAGGTCGGGGGTTCCATCGCCAACAGCGCGACGACCTGGAAGAGATGGTTCTGGATTACGTCGCGCAGACAGCCAGCGGTCTCGTAGAACGCTCCCCGACCCTCGACACCGAAATTCTCGGATAGGGTGATTTGAACGCTAGCCACGTAGTTGCGGTTCCAGATCGGCTCCAGAAACGAATTGGCGAAGCGAAAATAGAGGATATTCATGATCGCCTCCTTCGCCAGGAAGTGATCAATGCGGAAAATCGAGTCCTCCTTGAACACAGACCGTGCGACGCGGTTGAGGTTCCGCGCCGAGCTCAGGTCGCGTCCGAACGGCTTCTCGACGACAACGCGCGCCTGATCGGCCAAGCCGGCGGCGTCGAGCCCCTTGATGACCGTCGCGAACAGCACGGGCGGAATAGCCAGGTAGTACACGGGGCGCCGGGCATCGTCCAGCGCTGTCTTGAGTGCTTTAAATGTGGCCGGGTCGTTGTAGTCACCACTCACATACTTGAACAGCGAGAGCAAATGTTGGAGGGCACGGCGATCGCTGGACCCGCCAAACTTCCTTATGCCGTCCGTTGCCCGCTTGCAAAGCTGCGCCACAGTCCACTTCGAGGAAGCAACACCGATCACCGGCACGTTAAGAGCACCTCGCTTGGCCATCGCGTACAACGCCGGAAAGATCATCTTGTGTGCCAGATCGCCGCTCACGCCGAAGAGAACCAGTGCGTCGGACCGCGCTGCGCCGCCCGTGGCGCCACGCATCTCAGGCGCCTCCTTTCTTTATTGGCAGAATCGGCATCCCCCCCAAACCGGAAGCTACCGAGTGACCCTGCAATTCTTTCGCCTTTCGCTCAGGGTCAATGGGCTCGTTACCCTCAATGTGGCCGCCGAAGCCGAAGCGCATGGCCGAGAGCATCTTTTCTCCAAAGGTGTGCTCGTGCCTCGAGCGGAATCGGGCGTAGAGCGCTGTGGAGAGCACGTCCGCCGGAACAGCTTCTTCGATCGCTGCCTCGATGGTCCAGCGACCTTCGCCGGAATCCTGGACGAAGCCGGAGAAATCCGTGAGCTGCGGATCCTTTGCCAGCGCGGCGGCGCCCAGGTCGAGCAACCACGATGAGATGACGCTGCCGCGCCGCCAGACCTCGGCGATTTCCGGCATGTTCAGCACGAAGCGCTCATCCTCGGGCAGATCCTTCGAGTCCTTGTTACGCAGGATGTCAAAGCCCTCGGCGTAGGCCTGCATCAATCCGTACTCGATGCCGTTATGCACCATCTTGACAAAGTGCCCGGCCCCGGTCGGGCCGGCGTGGATGTAGCCGCGCTCGGCGCGGGGATCGCCCGTGTCGCGTCCCGGCGTACGCGCAATGTCGCCGAGACCCGGGGCGAGCGCCGAGAAGATCGGATCGAGATGATTCACAGCCTCTTTGGGGCCGCCGATCATCATGCAATAGCCGCGCTCGATACCCCAGACGCCGCCGGATGTGCCGCAGTCGACATAGCGGATGCGCCTTTCGGCTAACTTCTTGGCGCGGCGAATATCGTCTTTATAGAAGGAATTGCCGCCATCGATAATCATGTCGTCCGGTTGGAGCAGCCCACCCAGTTGCTCGACCGTCTCATCGGTGATTCGGCCGGCCGGCAGCATCACCCAAACGGCACGTGGTTTCTCCCCGAGCGCCCCGACCAACTCCGCCAACGAGCCGGTCGCCGTAGCCCCCTCCTGCGCCAGCGCTGCTCGCGGTTTGGCGTTAACGTCGAACACTACGCAGTGGTGTCCCGCCTTCATCAGGCGACGGCAAATGTTACCGCCCATGCGGCCGAGTCCGATCACACCGATCTGCATTGGGCTTGACTCCTGACAAAAGTATGGACGTGCGGCGCGGATCTATGCTTTCGGCCTCTTCAGCTTCGCGATCTGCCACTTGCCTGCGGCGAGTACCTTTTGCGGCGTGATTCCGAACCATGCACTGATACTGATCGAATCTCTAGCGATGCTCGTGGGGCGGAAAGACGCACCACAGCTCCCCGTCCCACGTATGCCAAGGACCCCACCCATCGCCCGGCGGCCCCTGGGGCGCGGCTGGCTGCGGGATCGGCTGTGCCCAGATCAGCGATGGCTGAAACAGAACGAGACGCCCCCTTTGAGCGAGAATGAGCCATGCCAACTCATCGGCTGTCAGCCCTGACCCGCTGCCTGCTTGGCAGCGAGGATGCGATCGACTTCAGTTTCAGCGGCCAGCCAATCGTCGAGCTCACGCCCCGCACAGAAGCTACGACGCTCCGACAGGAAGTAGGCGGCTTGCGCGATCATGGCATGTCGCACTGCGGCCTCGGTGCGCTTGGCCGACGCCACGGGTGCCGTCGTGCGTGTGGTTTCGCCTGCGACGCGATCGTCGTCTACCGACGCATTTTCTTCGGGCTCCGAGTCCTCCAGCGGCGGCGGATTTTCCAACTGGCCGGTGCGGTCCAGCGGATTCACGAAAGGGTTGAACTCTGGCTGGCGCTCTATTTCCGGTTGCCAGGGCTTCTCCTCATGTTTGCGTTGCGTTTTCATCGTGCACTCCCATCATTCTAACTTCTCATTATTCAGTTCGACGAGGCTACGTCCATACGGGGTTTCCGCCGATCGAACCGAACAACCCCTTATTGTTTGATTCGCCGTGGACCCCCCAGTCTCCACGAGTGACAAGGGTGTTTACGCGCAGGGTCGCCTTTGAAAAGGGTGAATATATGGTTGCCATCGGCGGTGACACCGCCCTTCTCGCTCGTGTGCAACGACGATCTCGTGTGCAACGACGATAACGATTCCTGGAGCCGTGATGCTCGGGTGGGCTGAGATCGGATTCGTGTCGTCGGCCGCGGTCCTGCTGGTATGCGGGATGGTGTCCCGGCTTCGTGCCTACCGTTCCCTGTTCTGGGCAGGCGGCGTGCTGATGCTGATCTCAGCGGTATTTCCCCGGCCCGGCAACCCACTCGGCCAGTACCTGTTTGTGGGTCCTCTTGGTGCGCCGCGCCTGCCGGAGCTGTTCGAAATCGCGTGGTGGATCCTGGGTGCGTGGATCGTCAAAAGCCTACTTGATCTCATCCTTCGTCGTACGATCTTTCCAGACGACAACGAGCCTCATGCGCGGCGCCTGTTTGCGGACCTGGCATCGGCTCTCATTTATGTTGTGGCGCTCGGCGGCATCTTGGACACCGTACTTAAGCAACCGATCTCCGCAGTACTGGCGACCTCGGGTGTATTAGCGATCGTCCTGGGACTGGCCCTGCAGAACACGTTGGCCGATGTATTCTCTGGGCTCGCGATCAACATCGAGCGCCCATTCGCAGCGGGTGATTGGATTACCGTGACCGATAGTGTCGAAGGTCAGATAATGGAAATCAATTGGCGAGCTACTCGCCTCAAGACAGGCTCAAACGATATGGTCGTGATCCCCAACAGCGTGGTCGCGAAGGCGGTTGTGACCAACCACAGCCGCCTTCACGAACCCTATATCTGTACGATTCGAGTCAAGATCGATCACATCGTATCGCCTGCGCGCGTGATCGAGGCGCTGCACGCGGCAGCCAGCGCCAGCCCCGGCGTTACACCGGGAACCACTCCGACGGCCTATATCTGCGGATTCGATGACACACTGCTCACCTATGAGCTCTCCTTTGCGGTCGACCACTTTACCTCGACGCCCGTCGTCCAGTCGGATGTGATACGAGCTGTTGCGGAGACCCTGCAGAGCACGGGAATCCATATCGGCACTCCACCCCAGGACGTTCGGATCGTCCAAGGTGACATCGTCACTGGTGCAAAGGCGGTGGTATCGGAGGCGCCGACACCGCCTTCGAGTCCTCAGTCGAAGCCGACAACCCCCCTTCATCCAGATTAATGTGGCCATTGTTATTCACGCGACCACTGCACGATCTCGCTGGGCTTCAGGACTATCGGTTCCTATGCGGCGGCGCAACATTTCTCCGCTCGCCCGGATTCGCATGCGCAACGAGCCCTGCGAGAGTTCCCGCGGGCGACGTGCAGTGCGCGTGACAGCCATATGGTGGATGCACACCGCGTGACCGGTGCGTTCTTTTTTTAAGTCAGACAATAGCGCGCGGGTCGCGTGGACAGCGCGTTCTGACCGCCATCGCGTCTCCACTCTTATGCTGATCATGCGACCATTTTAAGCGGAGGGGGCATCATGACTAAAAAGCAGTTGATCTGGTTGATCATACTAGGCGGGCTGGGCTTGCTCGGGCTGGTCGTTATGTTTCTCTACGTAGGTCGACTCCCGTTATCACGGCGGCCGATCGTTTATTAAACGCTTCAATTCCTCCAACTAAATACGGAGTGGAACCTAAGGGTTCTGGTGCATCTAGGGATTTCGGGCCTGCGAAGACTTCCTGGTGGATAGAAGACCCACAAGCCGCGAAACAGAAATGCCTTATTTCAAGCCGTTTCCCGTCGCTGACGAGAGTGCCCTTAAGCGCTTCGGCGGCCGAGCGCAGACTGTTGTCCGCAGATGCACCAGAACCGATCCAAGTCTCAGGCCTCGGTGCGCCACCCGCCGTACCCTGGCAGAAGCCGCTCCAGTCACGAGAATCATGCTGCCCCTGACGGGCGCCGCGGTGCAGTTCCTACTGCAGTACCGTAAAACAGCGTGTCTGCGAGCTTGGGCGGCCCGAGGTAGCAAATGGACACAGAGGCGGACACAGACCAGTTACATCTAGCACATAACAAATTGATTATTAATATTCTACTTTTCTAGACGCCATTTGCCGCAGCAACAAGTGCTCCATAACAAACAAATCAGTTGGGACAGCTCCTTTCGCCATGAACCAGCGGACCAAGTGTGCGTCACTCCTGATCTGGCGCGGAGCTCTTCGTCGACTACAACCAGCGCCTCAGCCTTACTCTTCGAGAAGAATATCGCCAATCAGCGCGAGCGGTCCGATCAGGCACAAACGAAGCAGCATAGAAATTCGCTATGTCGCGTCTTTGGATGTCTGCCATAGCGCGCGGTCCAGATCCCGTAAGGTCAATCCGTACTGCGCGGCGGTGCCTCGGCAGTAGTCCAGGTACACGAGATAATAATTCAGCGTCAGTGCGTTCATTTTGACGCCGAGTGATTCAAGGGCACGATAGTCAATGACCGTGAAGCGGTCAGGGAAGATGGCGGTCAGGATGGCCGAGGTAACGGGAATATTTACGCCGCGCGGTCCACACAGAACAGACACTGCCACGCGCGCCGTGCGGGCGGTAGTCGCGAATTTCAGCGCCTCCCGAACTTCCTTCCCAAGGTTACCGCGGATAAGGCCGATTGGGCGCGGGGACTTCCATTTCATGATGGGCGTCAGATTGCTTGGACGTAAGTCGCCTTTAGCAATTCGCTCGCCCGCATGGAATGCAGCCTGCTCGCGGGCCTTCTCTCTCGCGTTCGCTAAGTACCGGTCGCGTGCAGCCAGCAACTCCGTCTGTGTAAGCTGAACAGTTTTTATAGACGCCGCTTGCCGCAGCATCATGAATGGCCATGGCAATGCGGTCGCGACGGAGCATGAGTTCGAAGCGACTTGCCGCCGGCTCGTCGCGCATCCCGAGGCTCTCAACGCCGTTCTACAGACCGCGCGTGCCCTGCGGAGGTTCTGGGGTCCCCTTGATTTTGTTGCCAAGAGTGACGGTTGGTGACCAATCTCTCCCCTGGGCTTCTGCTGCCTTCGCCATAGCTCCGCGGGCCGCCAGCGCGTGTTCACCGTAGCGCATCGGCATCCGGTTCGTTTTCCACCGCCCGGCCTGCATGGCGTCGTCGAATTGGCCATGTTGCAAGCGTATGAGCTGCAGCCCGATCTTGCCGAGCTGTTGGGGGACGCTAACACCGCCAAGCTTGGTTTGGCGCTTTCGGCGTTCGGAACGATAATTTGCGGATGGGGTGAGTACCTCGGCTGGTGGAGCTTCGCCTACGTGCTGTTGTGGGCAGCGTTTGTAGTTCGCGACCTCCGTCGCGATTTTGAGAAAGCTCGTCTCCATGGTTTGCGATAGCGACCAGCGACCGCGCTCGATGCGGGATTGAGCGGCGTGCAGAGGAAGGCCTTGGTCGAAGGATTGTCGCGAGCCGGGGACGCCCGCCTCGCCTAGGTTCTCAGCGCAATCGTCAACTATCAGGCCATGCCCGAGCAAGCGGCGCGCGAGGCGAACGAGGCCGGCGTGCGGATGCTAGTGTTCAATCACATGGGTCCTGTCGCGCCGGACAACATTCTCACGCGGCGGATCTTCGCGCGCGCCGTTTCCTCGATTCAATCGAAGGCACAGTGAAAGCTTGGGTTCCCCGACTAACTGCCATGTTTCCAAGAGTGGGTACAAAAGGGGGTACAGAGAGCTGACGACCTGTTCAGTGAGCTTTCGGGCTCATAGGTTAGGCGGTCTCAAGGGGTCAGCGAAACACCTCAGCTAATCTAGCTTAGGAGGTGTTTGGTATGACAGGACGTCCCTCGACAGTTACAAACGCTCAACGCGAAGAACTCTGGCGCCGA
>Ga0208044_1000356_pt1 | contig 35582 bp, 26 predicted proteins | sample Sb_taG_8_FD_187712 | JGI IMG/M metagenome (GOLD analysis project Ga0208044, IMG submission 187712) | Peat soil microbial communities from Weissenstadt, Germany - Sb_50d_c_BC metaG (SPAdes) (version 2) | ecosystem: Environmental > Terrestrial > Soil > Wetlands > Peat | place: Germany...
CATCCGGCACCAGGTCCGCGGTTCGGCGACGTACCTAAGTTGCGAACTCACCAGCTCAGGCAACCGCTTGCTTTCAATGACCGGCCTCGTGCACAGCCAGGTGAGCACTCCGGGAGGAAGTACGTAAAGCCATACCAAGGTGTGGTTAAACGGCAATCCGACAGCGATGAGGAACACAACATAAGGAACAGTAATCGCGGTAAAGACGCCGATCCAGGTGATCGGCAGAGGTGCTGGCAGCCGAAAATCGTATAGCTTGTATAGCCGCTTTTCGATTCGCCAGATATTCGTATAAGTGGGAAGATCCACTAGTAGCGCGCCCCTTCTTCCTGACTCAGGATCAGTGGACTCCGAGCGCGTTCGCTATGCCGGTGGCGAGCGTCTGCACGATACTTGGCGTGTAGAAGACGACTGCAATGGCCACGGCAAGCACCATGAACTGCACGAATCGGGTGATCTCACGAGTGAAGAGGAAGAAGATCGCTACGATCCCGACGATACCCAGGAACAATGGCCCGAACAGACCCTGCAGGTACGTCACGAGACCCTGCGTACTCAAGGCCACTGGAGCCATCGCGGCGGTGAGGTGAATATACATAAAATGTCCCTTCCGGGATCAAATGACCATCCACAGATTGATGTCGTATGCCGCTCGAGCAGGTTGGAGTAAGTGGGATGTGCCAGCGCGGGCTGACGCGGACACGGCGGGTGCGGGGGGCGTGCCGTCTGGGCGCGCTGAGGCCGCGGCGGGCAGGACGGCCGGAGCCGACCAGACCGGCCGGCGAACCGGGGATGGGCAGGTTTGAGGGAAGCCGAACCGGGGAGGACAGTCCCGGCGACGAGCGACTCACGGCAGTCGGCCCAGCCGGAGCCCGGTTCGTGCGAGCCAGGGCGGGCGGGGACCGGCCAGCCGGGCACGGTGCGATGGTAAGCGGGCATGACGACGTCGGTAGGCCCTGTCCTGGTCATCGGGCACCCACCGCCTCAGTCGACGCTCCAATCCCTTTTACATACCATTTCCCGCTATGCAGGTCGACAACCGACATACCATATGTCACTTCGAGTTTCGATGCTATCCCCAGATTTGCAGAAGCCGCGGCCTGATCGGGGAGCTGCCATATCACGGTCACCGTTATCTGCCTGGTCGCGCCGCCTCGCGGCACGACAAGCGCGCCGATCGAGTCAAAGGTCACCGCGCCGCCTAGCCCGGTCAGCGATGTGCCGCGAACTGCGAACCGGTTCAGCGTGGCACTGTCGCTGCTGGCGTAGGCCTGGAAAAAGGCCGGCAGTTCATTCATCAGCTGGCTTTGGGCCACCGGATCCGAACTCGGCGGGGCAGGAGCCGGCGGCGGCGAAATCTGCGGCGGCGCGGACAGCCAGGCAGGCTCACCGGAGACCACGACGCCGCCGGCCGAAGCGGCTACCGGCACGCCCAGCTGGATCAGCTGGCCATTGACCAGGGCGAGCAGCGTCACGACGGCATGCTGCGGATCCCGCACGGTGATGCCCGCGACCTGCTCCGCCTGCAGGTTGAGCTGACCGGTGCCGTTCCAGCCCAGGTTCGGGTTGGCCGCCAGCACGCCGGCCGGCACGAAGGCCGCCAGGGCCTGCTCCCGCGGGCCCTGATTCTGCGGGCTGAAGCTGAGGTACACCCGGCCGAACTCGGCCGCGTAGGCCTCGGCCAGGCTAGCGGGGAACTGCCCGCCGGCCGCGCTCCGCGGCCCGGTTCCGCCGCCCGCGGGGACGGAAGCGGTGTTGAAGACGATCGCGGTGATGCCGCGGAACGCGATCACCAGCAGGACCGTCCACAGCACCACCCGCAGCGGCCAGAGCAGCCATCGGCCACCTGAGCCAGAACCCGCACCCCGCCAGCCGCCGCCGATCCCCGGATCAGCCGCCAGCGAGCCATCGGCCAGCATGCTCACGCCCGGCGGATCCATCTCGCTGTACAGCTCCCGGGCCCGGGGCCGTGGCGGGACCAGCCCCGCCGAGTCGAGATAGTACACAGGCGAACGCGCTCCGTCACCGGACTTTGGCACGCGAACCATCACACCTCCGCACGTTTCCGCACCAGCAGGGTCCGGCGCGGCCGTCCTTCTCGTGCTCGCCTCGCGGTCCATTGTGGACCATGAAGCCTCGACACGGAACCGAAACCGGATACAAACGATCACCGGATCATTCGTCTGGACAAACCGGCCAGCAATCCTGATACGTGTCAGACACGTAGAGGGTTCAGTCGAATTCGGAACGTGTGCGACCGCCAAGGCGCCGTACCCACTCGCCTCGACGAGGTGGCCCCGAGATCTACGATGAGGCCGGACATCGACGTCACCGCAGCTCATGGCACTTCTGAGGCGTGGCCGCCCACCAGGATGGACTCGGTGCGCGGCGCGTTGGAACGGAACGCACGCTGTGCCCGCCCAGGGCGGACGCCGCCGTGGGCGAGCGGCCCTTTGGGTACTTGATCTGGGAAAACGCACCATGGGTCGTCGTTAGCCGTCCTTGAGCATTAAGAGGTGCTTACGGCCACGCCATGGGCTCGGGCTCCGCCTTCGACCACCAGGCGCCGCGCCTGGGTGAGCTCTTGCCAGCCGGAATGCCACCATCGCTGCATCAACCTGACCGTCGCCAGCCACCGAAGTCTGTTAGCACTCATGCTCGTCGATCTGTCGGTTGATCTTATAATGATCGAACTCAGATATGATTTTGTCAATGGACAGCACGGATTATCAGCCGCAGGGCGTGGCGGTAACGCTTCAGCCGCCAGAGGCCGGACAGCGCCTCGTCGTACCGCAGCACCGGAGATGACGGCCTGTTCAAGGACTGACCAGCGGTTATAACACGACGGCCAGCCGGAACGCGCACCCTGAACGTCAAGACGTACCTCGACGACATCGCCGGTGTTCGGTCACCGAACCAGGCTCGTCCTCCAGCTCGACATGCCTTGCCCCCCTGGTCCATGCCGGGGCGGCTTCCAGGTGATCTGCGACGGCATCGTCGGGCCCTGGTTCATCGATGTGTTCCGCATCGCGGCGACCGCCCGGGGGATCCCGCTTCACTATGTGATCCTGCGTCCAGACCAGGCCACCGCCCTCCGCCGGGCGGTCAACCGAACTGATCCTGCGCTGACCGACCCCGAGCCGATCCGCTCACTGCACCGCCAGTTCACGGACATCGGCGGGTACGAAAAACACGTCCTCGATTCCACCCGGCTCAGTCCGCAAGCCACAGCTGACACGGTCCTGCACGGCCTGGCCGGGGGAACCTACCACCTCATACCGACCCCTGAGAGCGATTCCTTACCCCGGCGGTCACCGCCGACGCCCAGCCGGGCCTGTTCTCGCTGGCGATCCGGTCAGCGCGGGCGGTAGGCGTTGAGGAATGCCCGCGCGCCGGCCTCAGCATAGCGGTCGAGGTCGGCAGGGGATGGCTGCTGGTCGTCGCCGCCAAGCATGGCCCGGTTCAGCGGGATTGACAGGACCAGCCAGTTGAAGTGCTCCGCTGCCAGTTGCGGGTCGTCCAGTCGCAGCGCTCCCCGGTCGGCCAGGATGGCGAATGTGGCGGCGAGCCCGGCGATCGTGCGGCCGGGGCCTCGCTCGTAGAAGAGGCGCCCGAGTTCGGGGAAGCGGTTCGCTTCGCTGATCGCCAGGCGGCGCAGTTGCAGAACACGGGGCTGGATCACCCGGGCGAGCAGCCGACGCGCCAGATCTGGCAGATCCGCCTCCAGGGCGCCGCTATCGCGGAGGCTGGCCACCTCGGCAGAAACCGGATCGCTGGCCTCGTCCACGATGCCTGTCACCATCTCGCGGAACAGGCTCTCCTTGTCGGCGAACTGCTTGTAGACGGTCTGCTTCGACACCGACGCCAGAGCAGCGATCTGGTCCATGCTCGTGGCCAGGTAGCCCTCGCGCAGGAACAGCGTCGTGGCGGCGGCGAGGATTGCCTGGCGTTTGCGGGCTGACCGGGTCTCGCCCTCGTAGGCCTCGGAGTCAGTCGTGCGTGTCTGAACCACGAGGCAATAGTACTGGACAGTCTAGTTCTAATGAAGTAGGGTACTGGACAGTCTAGTTTGATAACGGAATACAGGCCGAGGTGCTGCGATGCCGGGGAGGTCGCGATGCGAGAACTAACGGCGGACATCTTCGTGTCGCTGGATGGCTTCGCTGCCGACGCTGATGGGGGTCAGAGCTGGACGTTCGGGCACTTTGGCCCGCAGTTTGCCGAATACGCGCAGCATGTCCTGGGCCAGCCGCAGGTCATGATCATGGGCCGCGTTACCTACGAGCTCATGGCGGGAGTCTGGCCATCGTCGCCTGACCCGCTCGCCGCGCAGATGAACAGCCTGCCCAAGCTCGTGTTCTCCACCACCCTGGCCGAGCCGCTCTCCTGGAGCAACGCCCGGCTGGCTACACGCGGGCTGGCTGAGGAGATCGGCGCGCTCAAGCAGCAGCCGGGTGACCCGCTGCGCAGCATCGGCAGCATCACCCTGGTGCGGTCCATGATGGCGGCAGGGCTCGTGGATAGGCTCCGGCTGGTAGTTTTCCCGCACGTGCTCGGGCACGCCGGCCATCAGGCCGTCTTCGCCGGCTATCCCGAGGCCAGCCTCGAATTGATCAGCGCCACGGTCCTCGACTCGCGCCTCGCGGTGCTGGAATACCAGCCGCCGCGAACGCGGCCCACCCGTACCCCCGGGACAAGCCGCTAGGAGGCAGCCGTGATCACCACCCGCACTGAGCCCCGCAACGCCACGCCGGGCAGCCGTAAGAAAATCCTGCTCTGGGCCGCCCAGATCATGCTGGCAGCGATCTTCGCGCTGGTTGCCGTTCCGAAGCTGGCGGGCGCGCACTCCGCAGTGACGATGTTCGGCCAGATCGGAGCTGGCCAGTGGCTGCGTTACCTCGTCGGCACCGCTGAACTAGCCGGAGCGATCGGACTGCTCGTCCCGCCGCTGGCGGGGCTGGCCGCCGCCGGGCTAGCCGCCGACATGGCCGGCGCCAGCATCATCAATGCCGCAGTACTGCACAGCGCAGCCGTTGCGATGACCCTCCCGCTGTGCGCTGCGTTCGTGCTCATCGCCCTGGCCCGGCGGAAGCAGACCAGGGCTCTGGCCACCGCTTTCATGCGGCCCGGCCTCGACCTGCAAGGCGGCCGGATGTAGGCAGAACGACCATTCGCGGCGGCATGCCGGATCGAGGGTCCCAGGCTCCAAGAGGGCGGCGGGCACGGCCGGCCGCGCCGCAGGCGGCCGGATCGCTTGCCGCCCAGCCTGCGCCTTGCCCATGCGCCCGAGTTCGACCTCATGGCTCGCATCGCCGGCCTCCGGTTGCGCGAGCGGTGGGGAGGCTGGAACGGTGAACCATACACCGCTAGCAGCTGGCGCCACGTCAGCGTCTACGAGCACGGGTGACATGACCGGGGCACGACCGGGACAAGTACGGCGGGTCGCGGGTCGCGGGCATGCTGCGAACAAGGAATGCGGGGCGCGCAAGCGTGCGGTGGCCGGCAGGGAAGCGCGCCAGAGAATCGGTTGCCAACCATGACGGCGGCCGGGCGGGCTTTACGCTCGTCGCTGCCCTGGTACTTCTGGTTACCTGACGTTGCCTGGAAGCGGAACTCGGCGACGTCGCCGTCGCGCCGTGCCGCGCACCGCTGATCCCAGGTGAGGACCGTTGCCTCTCGGGCCGGTGACCTTCGGCCCTGCGGTTGCCTGGGCGCCAGCCGTGATTCTGGCTGCGATACGGCCGGGGTGGTGCGACATGAGCGCCGTTACTTTGCTGACTAGAAGGAGCCGCAGCGGGCGAGCCTGCTACGTGGCGCGGCTCGTCGTGATCGCCGCCGCGCTGTTCCTGGCGGCGGCGTCGTGCGGCGGGAAGCCGACCCCGGCCGCAAGCTCGCCGGCGGTGAACTCGCTGAGCATCAAGTCGTGTACCGTCGGCGGCCTGGCGGCCAGGTGCGGGACGCTGATCGTGCCGGAGAACCGGCTGACCGGCAAGGGCCGCACGATCCCGGTCAGGTTCGTGGTCATCCCGGCCACGAGCGCGGATAAGGCGCCGGACCCGGTGGTCTATTTCGCCGGAGGCCCCGGCGACTCGGCCGTGGATGAGATCCCAAGCGAGCTGCCAGACCTCCAGAGCCTGAACATCCACCGGGACCTGGTGTTCATCGAGCAGCGCGGCACCGGCGAGTCGAACCCGCTGAACTGCCCGATCTTCCCCGGCAGCCTGGCCGACAAGCCCCCGCTGCGGGCCGGCGTCCAGTCTTGCCTGGCTCACCTGCACGGCGACCTGCGTTTCTACACCACGGCGATGTATGCCGATGACGTCAACCAGCTCCTGGGTGACCTGCATTACGCCAAGGCCAATCTCATGGGCATCTCCTACGGGACGGCCGTCGAGCAGGTCTTCCTGCTGCGTCACCCCAGCCGGGTGCGGACGATGACGCTGCAAAGCGGATCCCCGCTCAACATCCGGGTGTACGACCCCGCTCCCGGGAACTCCCAGACGGCGCTGGATTACGTCTTCGCCCGCTGCGAGAGCCAGCCGGCCTGCCACCAGGCCTTCCCGCACCTGGCCGCCGACTGGGCCGCCCTGTGGGCCTCGGTCGGCAAGTCCCCCTGGGTCATCCCGGCCGCGCAGTCGCCTACCAAGACCACCCAGCGCTTCGACCAGGATGCGCTCGCCAACGCGGTGTACCAGGCGCTGTTTGGCTACGATCAGGGCCTGATACCGGTCGTGGTCCATACCCTGGCCGCGGCCAGGAATAAGGTTGCTGCCCTGGCCGCGCTGATCAGCGCGCTACAAGCGTCGGGCCAGGTCTCGGCAGGTCCCAGCGGCGGCGGTGTCAACCAGATGATGCTCTTCGAGATCGAATGCGCCGAGCCCTGGGCCACCGTCCAACCCGCCGCGCTGTCGGGCCAGCGCAGCAGCTTCGCCTACCAGACCGACCTGGAGTCGGCCCAGCTGATGCAGTACATCTGCCCGCTGATCCCCAAGTCCGCCGCCACGGTGGGCGATGAGCAGCTGACGGTGTCCCACGTGCCACTGCTGGCGTTCAACGGCGCCGCCGACCCGATCGAGCAGCCGCGGAACTGGGCCGGAGCGCAGAAAGTCTTTCCCGACAGCCGCGCGTTCACCCTGCCCGGCCAGGGACACGACGTCGACTCGGGAAGCTGGGCGGCCTGCGCAGGGCCGCTGACCCAGACTTTCATCGAGCAAGCCAGCGCGGCCCACCTGAACGCCAGTTGCCTGCCCGACGTCCCCGCTCCGGCCTTCAGCCTGACCCTGCCCTGACCACATGCGTCTGATATGACGCAGGCCGCCGGATGCGATTTCGTGACCGGTCCAGCTTGACCGTGACGTGCGCTGTGACGGACCTCCGCTACACGTTGAAGCGGAATTCGACGACGTCGCCGTCGCGCATGATGTAGTCCTTGCCCTCGATGCGGGCCTTGCCGGCGGCGCGGGCCGCGGGCAGCGAGCCGGCCGCGATCAGGTCGCCGTACGAGACCACCTCGGCCTTGATGAAGCCGCGCTGGAAGTCGGTGTGGATGACGCCGGCCGCCTCCGGTGCGGTCGCCCCGGCCCGGATCTCCCAGGCCCGGGTCTCCTTGGGGCCTGCGGTGAGGAAGGTCTGCAAGCCGAGCGCACGGAACCCGGCCCGCGCCAGCTGGGCCAGGCCCGGCTCGCCCAGGCCGGCCTCGGCGAGCAGCTCCGCGGCCTCGTCCGCCGGCAGCTCGGCCAGGTCGGCTTCGGTCTTGGCGTCCAGGAAGATCGCCTCGGCCGGGGCCACGAGCGCGGACAGGCGCTTGCGCAGGTCCTCGTCGCCGAGTTCGGACACGTCCATGTTGAACACGTACAGGAACGGCTTGGCCGTCAGCAGCTGCAGCTCGCGCAGGGCGGCCAGATCGATGCCGGCGGCCGCCGCGCCGGCCGACAGCGCGGTGCCCGAGTCCAGCAGCTTCTGCGCCGCGGCCGCGGCCGCGGCCGTCCGCGCCCGCTCGGGGTCCTTGGCAAACTTCGTCTCCTTGGCCAGCCGGGGCAGCGCCTTGTCCATGGTCTGCAGGTCGGCCAGGATCAGTTCGGTGACGACCGTCTCGATGTCGCGTTCCGGCGACACGTCGCCGTCCACGTGCGTCACGTCCGGGTCGGCGAAGACGCGCACCACCTGGCAGATCGCGTCGGTCTCGCGGATGTGGGCGAGGAACTGGTTGCCCAGCCCCTGGCCTTGCGAGGCGCCGCGGACCAGGCCCGCGATGTCGGTGAACCGGACGCTGGCCGGCACCACCCGCGCGGAGTCGTATAGCTTGGCCAGCTCGGCCAGCCGGGGGTCGGGGACGCCGACCACGCCGACGTTCGGCTCGATGGTGGCGAACGGGTAGTTGGAGGCCAGCGCGCTGGCCCGGGTCAGCGCGTTGAACAGAGTGGACTTGCCGACGTTTGGCAGGCCGACAATGCCGATAGACAGACTCACCCGCGCAGTTTAGTGCGCGCGGGGAACGACCAGGATGTTCCATCGTTGTCGCCATCACGACCTCGATGTTCCATCGTAGCTGTTTCGCCCGGGGCGCCGGCGAGGCGAAATGCCTGAAATATCCGGAATGTCGATGCTGGCGGCCTAGAACGGTGATGCTGGCGGCCTAGAACGGTGATGCTGAGGTCTAGAACGGTGATTCTGGCGGCTTAGAACTGGGCCTCGTACTGGGCGGTGTCGATGCGCGCCTCGACGATCAGGGGGCGGGACCTGGCGGCGAAGCCGGCCAGCGCCTTCTCCAGGCCCGCCGTGCTGTCCACCCGGACGCCGTCGCAGTCCATCGCCTCGGCCAGCGCGACCAGGTCCATCCCGTCCATCCGGGTGGCGGTCGGAGGGTAGCCCATCAGCGTCTGCCGCAGCTCGATCCGGTTCAGGCTGCCGTCGGCGAACACCACCACGGTGACCGGCACGCCCAGGGCCGAGGCGATCCGCATCTCGGTCGCGGCCATCGCGAACCCGCCGTCGCCGACCAGGGCGATCACCGGCCGGTCCGGCCGGGTGAGCTTCGCCGCGATCGCCGCGGGCACGCCGAACCCCATCGCAGAAAGCCCGTTGGTCATCAGCACCGAGCGGGGCCCGGCGGCCTGCCACGCCTGGCCCGCCATGATCTTGTGCGAGCCGACGTCGGTGGTCACGATCGTGTCAGCCGGGGCCGCTTCCCTGGCGATCGTCACCACCTCGGAGGGGTTGAGCCTGCCTCCGGCCCGGCCCGCCAGCCACGCCGCCCGCAGCCGGGCCCGGTGCGCCGCCACCTTGGCCTCGTCCCAGCGAGCCCACCGCGGTTCACCCGGCCACTGCGCCGCGATCCAGCCGAGGATGGCCCCGACGTGGCCGACGAGCTCGTGCGCGCTGGCGTAGACCTGATCGGTGTTCGGGGTGGTGTCCAGGTGCATGACCGGGGTGGCGACCGACCAGGGGCTGATCAGCTCCACCGGGTCGAAGCCCGCGGCCAGGATCAGGTCGGCGCCGGCCAGCAGGTCCCAGACGACCCGGTGACCCGCCATGTCGAGCACGCCGGCGAAGTACGGGTGATCCTCGGGAAACACCCCCTTGGCCATCGGCGAGACCACCACCGGGAGGCCGGCCAGCTCCGCGAGGCGGAGCAGGTCCGGGCCCGCGGCGCAGCGGAGCGCGGCGATGCCCGCCAGGATCACCGGGCGACGCGCGGCGCGCAGGACCCGCAGCGGGTCGCCGTCGCCGTACACGTCGACCGATCCCGCCGCCGGGGCTAGTGGGGGCAGGCTGATCTGGTCGCCGGACCCGGAGGGAACAGGCCAGGCATCAGCGGTCACGGTCAGGTGGACGGCGCCGGGCCGCTCGGCGACGGCCGTCCGCAGCGCCTTGCGGATGACGGTGTCCGCCGAGGCCGGATCCAGGCGCAGCGCCAGCTTGGTAACCGGGGCGAACAGCCGACCGTGATCGACCACCTGGTGGGTGAAGAACTGCTCACGGGAACTCTCGATCTGGCCGGAGACCGCCAGCACCGGCACCCGGTCCAGGGTCGCCGAGGCCACGCCGTTCAGCACCGCCGTCGACCCCGGGCCCAGCGTGGACAGGCAGGCCCCGGGCAGGCCGGTCACCATCGCCGCCGCCTCGGCCATGAAGGCGGCCGTGCCTTCCCGCACCGCGGACACCACCTCGATGCCCCGGTGGCGGGCCGCCTCCATGAAGTCGATGACGGATTCGCCGGGATAGCCGAAGACGTGCCGCACGCCGGCCGCGTGCAGATAGCCGGCCAGCAGGGCCGCCGTGGAACTCTCTGCCATCGCCCCATTGTCCACGCAGGTGACCCGGGCGGGTACCAGGGCCGTTCGGCATAAAGACAGGGCAGCGGCGGGCCAGGCTGCCGCCGCGGCTTCGCTGCTGACCCTGTTTGGCCGGCGGCGGGCGTGTCGCCGCGTGGTTTGCCGCCTACGGTGAGATCATCGCGTGCATATGGGTGTGGTCTTGTTGCTCCTCGGACTGCTGCTCGGGATGGCCATCGGGGCAGCGATCGGATACCTGTTCGCCCGCGGCCGGCTGGCCTCCGCCGCGGCGGACCTGTCTGGCCGGGCTCGCGCCGCGGACGAGCGGGCCCGCGCCGCCGAGGAGCGGGCCAGGATGATCGAGCGCAGCGCGGCCGAACGCGCCGCGCTCGTCGAGGGCCAGCTCGCGGAGCGGTTCCAGGCGCTGTCCGCGCAGGCGCTGGACGCGAGCACTTCGCGGTTCCTCGAGGTCGCCGAGGGCCGGCTGCAGGCAGCCAACGCCAACGCGTCCAGTGAACTGGAGATCCGCCGCGCGGCGGTCGAGCATCTCGTCGGGCCGCTGCGGGAAACCCTGGCCCGGGTCGAGGAGCAACTGCGCGAGTCCGACGCCGCCCGGACCCGGTCGCACGCCGCGCTGGCCGAGCAGGTCGCCATCGCGCGGCAGAGCTCGGAACAGCTACGCGCCCAGACCCAGGCGCTGGTCACCGCGCTGCGCCGGCCGGAGGCCAGGGGCCGCTGGGGCGAGCTGCAGCTGCGCCGGGTGGTCGAACTGGCCGGGATGAGCGCCCGCTGCGACTTCGACGAGCAGGTCGCCGTGGCCACGCCGGACGGCATGCTGCGCCCCGACATGGTGGTGCGGCTGGCCGGCGGCAAGAACATCGTGGTCGACTCCAAGGTCTCCCTCGCCGCATACCTGGAAGCCGCCGAGGCCGACGCCGACGACGTGCGCGCGGCGCGGATGGACGCTCACGCCCGGCACGTTCGGGAACACGTGGACCGGCTGGCGGGCAAGGCCTACTGGGCGGCGCTGAGCCCGTCGCCGGAGTTCGCGATCCTGTTCATCCCGGGCGAGGCCTTCCTGGCCCCAGCGCTGGAGCGGGACCCCGGGCTGCTCGAGTACGCGCTCAGCCGCAAGGTACACATCGCCACTCCCACCACGCTGGTCACGATGCTGCGCACCGCGCAGTACGCCTGGCAGCAGGCGGCGCTGGCCGACAACGCCCGCGCCGTCTTCGACCTTGGCCGCGTGCTCTACGAGCGGATCGCGGGCCTCGGGCGGCACGTGGACCGGCTGGGCCGCGCGCTGACCACGGCGGTGTCCACCTACAACCAGGCCGTCGGCTCGCTGGAGAGCCGGGTGCTGCCCACCGCCCGGCGGCTGAACGAGCTTGGTGTCGTCGAGGGGGAACTCACCGCGCCGGCGCTCGTGGAGGAGACGACCAGGGCGCTGTCCGCCCCCGAACTCGTCGCCCCCGAACTCGCCGCCGAGCCGGCCGAGCTGAACCCGACCGAGTTGGGCACGGCTGAGGTCGGCCCGGCCGAGGTCGGCCCGGGTGAGGTCGGCCCGGCTGAGGTCAGCCTGGTGCGTGCCGCTCGATGACGCAGACCCAGGCCCCGGGCCGGAAAACAGGGACGCAGGGACCTACCCGCCTGCAGTCCCTGGGATCGATCACGCTGACCGGGCGCGGCGCCGTCGTCGTGCTGTTCGCGGCTTGTTTCCTCAGCCTGCTGGTCGCGGCCTGGACCGGCTGGAACACGTTCGCCGACGTGATGTTCGTCATGAGCTGCGGCGTGGTCACGTGCTACACGCGGGTCAGCGGACTACGCGCGGTGGTGGTGTGCCCGCCGCTGGCCTTCTTCGCCGCGAGCGTGCTGGCCCAGGTGATCACCGCGCCCGACACCTTCTCGGCCGCTACGGGCATCCTGATCACGCTGGCCAGCTCGGCGCTCTGGCTGTTTACCGGCACCGCCCTGGTCGTCGCGATCGCGCTCGGCCGCGGTTACCGGCCAGGCCGACCTGCGATACCGCAGCTCAGCAACCTGCGCGAAGCGCTGAGGGACGCCTGGCCGTCCCGGTCGGAGCGGGTCCGGCGGCGTTAGCCGTCCCGGCGCGGTCCGGCGGCTCCGGCGGTACGGAGCTCTCGCGGGAGCGCGAACGTCATGTGCTCCTCCACGGCCTCGACTTCCTCCACGGCACCGAACCCGTGGCCGGCCAGCTTGTCCAGCACCGCCGTCACCAGTTCCTCCGGCACCGAGGCCCCGCTGGTCACACCGACCGTCGTCACGCCGTCCAGCCAGCGCTCGTCGATCTCGCCGGCGTCGTCGACCAGGTAGGCGGCCTGGGCGCCGTAGTCCTTGGCCACCTCGACCAGCCGCACGGAGTTCGAGGAGTTCGGCGAGCCGACCACGAGCACCAGGTCGGCCTGGGTGGCGATGACCTTGACCGCGGCCTGCCGGTTCTGCGTGGCGTAGCAGATATCGTCGCTCGGCGGATCGAGCAGCGCCGGGAAACGCTCGCGCAGGGCGCTGACGGTCTCGACGGTCTCGTCCACCGACAGCGTCGTCTGCGATAGCCAGACCACCTTCGACGGGTCCCTGACCTCGACTTCGGCGGCTCCCTCCGCCCCGTCCACCAGGCGGACCCGGGATGGGGCCTCCCCGGCCGTCCCCACCACCTCTTCGTGTCCCGTGTGGCCGACCAGCAAGATGTCGTAATCCTTGGCCGCGAACCGACGCGCCTCGTTGTGCACCTTGGTCACCAGCGGGCAGGTCGCGTCGATGGCGTGCAGCCCGCGACGTTCGGCGTCGAGGCGGACCTCGGGGGCGATGCCGTGCGCGGAGAAGACCACGACCGCGCCGGGCGGCACCTCGTCGACCTCGGCCACGAAGACCGCGCCGCGCTTCTCCAGCGTGCCGACGACGTGCGTGTTGTGTACGATCTGCCTGCGTACATACACCGGGGGCCCGAACCTGTCCAGTGCCATCTCGACCGCTTGCACAGCCCGGTCAACCCCCGCGCAGTAGCCGCGAGGCTTAGCGAGCAGGACCCGTCGCTGGCGTGAAGACATAACTCCATGGTAGGTGAGTGTGTCCTGGAACCAGGCAGCCCTACCCCGGCCACGGTGCGGGTATTGCGACACGCATGTCAGAGGCGCGAAGATAGCCCGTCAGGGACGACGCGCGAACTAACAGCGACGTACCGGCGCCGGGCAGATGCTGGGCACCTGCCCGGGTGCCACGTGTGGTATCCCGTCCTCGAGGAGAGTGTGACATGCGCATTCCGCCGGTTAGCGAACGCATAAAGGAAGCCCCGGCCCAGGCTCTGCGCGGCGTGTTCGCCGGCATTGGCCAGCTACTGCTGATAACCGACAAGCTCAGGAACAAGACCCCCCAGGACGTCCCGCGGGCACAGAAGCCCGAAGCGTCGGAGAAGGCCACCGCCACCAGCCCGGCTAGCCAGCGCGGCCAGGCTACGAGTGCCCCTGCTCAGCCGACCGCAGCCGAGCCGACCGCAGCCGAGCCGGCTCCGGCTGAGCCGGTCGCCGCGGATACGGCGGTCGCGGCGGATACGGCGGTCGCGGCGGATACGGCAGTCGCGGCGGATACGGCAGTCGCGGCGGATACGGCAGTCGCGGCGGATACGGCAGTCGCGGCGGATACGGCAGTCGCGGCGGAGCCCCCCGCCAAGACCGAAGCTGCCAAGGCGGCCACGGCTGGGCGCGCCCCCGCCAAACCCACGACCGCGAAGCCTGCCGCCAGGCCAGCGACCGTCAAGCCGGCTACGGCCAGGCGCGCCGCCGCCAAGCCCGCGCCGACAGGGCCAGCCGGCGCGGAGTCGCCGAAGCCGCCCAAGCGGCAGAGCCCCAGGGACTTCGACAAGACCGGCAACGTTCGGCTGCTCGGTGACGAGGATGGCGGCTCCGCCCTCAGCGCCACGGCGCCCGCCAGCACGGCCGCGCCGGTCAGCACGACCGACCCGGTCGCCGCTCCCGACCCGGTCACTGTTCCGGACCCGGTCACCGCTCCGGACCCGGTCACCGCTCCCGATCCGGTCACCGCTCCGGACCCGGTCACCGCTCCGGACCCCGTCACCGTTCCGGACCCGGTCACCGCTCCCGACTCGGTCGCCGCTGCTGAGCCCGTCAGCGCCGCCGAGCCCGTGAGCGGGCCTGCGGATTCTGGGGCGCCGCTGCCCAACTACGACGCCCTGTCCGTGGCGTCGCTGCGCGCGCGGCTGCGGAACCTCGACGTCGCCCAGGTCAGGCAACTCGCGGACTACGAGCGGGTGCACGCGGCCCGGGCCGACGTGCTGGCCATGTTCGAGCGTCGGATCGCCAAGCTGGAGACCGAAGCTTAGTGGCGCTCGACACGTCGGCCGATGCTCCCGTTCCCGTCCGCACGGTGCTGCAACTGGTCGGCGGGTGGATCGGCCGGCTCGGCCGGGTCTGGGTAGAGGGGCAGATCGCCGAGCTCGCCGTGCGCGGCAGCGCGGTGTTCCTGACCCTGCGCGACCCGATCGCGGCCGTGTCGGTGCGGGTCATCTGCTCCCGGCAGGTGTTCGACGCCGCCGAGCCGCCGCCCGCCGACGGGGCCAGGGTGGTCATTTTGGCCCGGCCGGATTTCAATGCCAACCGGGGCTCGTTCGCCCTGACCGCACTGGAGATCCGCGCCGTGGGCGTGGGTGAGCTGCTCGCCCGGCTGGAAAGGCTGCGCCGGCAGCTGGCCTCGGAAGGGCTTTTTTCGCCCGAACGAAAGCGGGCAATTCCCTTCCTCCCCGGTGTCATCGGCCTGATCTGCGGACGCGATTCCGCGGCTCAGCGGGACGTCCAGCAGAACGCCGGGCGGCGCTGGCCGGCCGTCCGGTTCCGCGTCGAGCAGACGGCGGTGCAGGGACCCTACGCGGCCGCGGAGGTCATCGATGCGCTGCGGCGCCTCGACGAGGACCCCGACGTGGACGTGATCGTGATCGCCCGGGGCGGCGGCTCGATGGAGGACCTGCTCCCGTTCTCCGACGAGGCGCTGATCCGGGCGGTGGCGGCGTGCCGGACGCCGGTGGTGAGCGCGATCGGGCACGAGCAGGACACTCCCCTGCTCGACTACGTGGCCGACGTGCGCGCGTCCACGCCGACGGACGCGGCCAAACGGGTGGTACCCGACGTCGCCGAGCAGTTCGCGCTCGTCACCCAGCTGCGGGACCGTGCCCGGCGGTGCGTGACCGGCTGGCTCGACCGGGAGACGGCGTGGCTGACGGCGATCAGGTCCAGGCCCGCGCTGGCCGACCCGGTCCGGGAGATCGAGCGCCAGGGCGAGCGTGTGGATGCGCTGCTGCAGCGGGCCAGGATGTCGCTGGCCGGGAGCCTGGACCGGGCCAGCGACGACGTGGCGCACACCCGGGCCCGCCTGCTTGCCCTGTCACCCGCGTCCACGCTGCGGCGCGGCTACGCCATCGTGCAGCACGAGGACGACGGCGTGGTCCGCGGCGCGGCCGAGGTAAAACCGGGCGAGATGCTGACCGTCCGGTTCGCGGCGGATCAGCTCACCGTACGGGCCAGTGATGACACTGACGACGGATAGGGTTGAGGTCGTGACAGACGGCGGCGCGGACGCGGTCCCAAAGAGCCCTAAGGAGGCTCTTTCCTATGAGCAGGCCAGGGACAAGCTGGCCGCGGTCGTCAAGCGCCTCGAAGCGGGCGGCCTGACCCTGGAGCAGTCGCTCGAGCTGTGGGAACGCGGCGAAAGACTGGCCACGGTGTGCGGCGAGTGGCTGGACGGCGCGCGAGCCAGGCTCGCCGCCGCCATGGCCAAGCGCGACGACTCCGGTCAGGCCGACCCGGAGGACACTGCGCCTTTCTGAAGCTGGCCCGTTCTCACCGGCCTCAGCGGCGAGGCCGGTGAGTTTGCCTGCCCTTGTGCTGGGCAAGCGCATAAGCAGGCAACAGCAAGGTGGGCGCGATGAACCCCGTCGAGCGGGCGATCAGGAAAGTAGACGCCACGCAGCAGCGGTCCACGCCCTTGGCGTTCGTCTTCGGGGTGATAAAGAAGTACGGGGACGACAACGGCGGCGTCCTGGTTGCCAACCTGGCGTATTCCGCATTCGTCTCCCTCTTCCCGCTGCTCCTGGTGCTGGTGACGATCCTGGGCTACGTCGCGTCGGTCGACCCGTCGTTCCGTACCGATGTGCTGAACGCGGTGGCCGGCCAGGTCCCGCTGATCGGCCACACGCTCACCGAGAACGTGCACCAGCTCCAGCGCGCTAGCCTCACCGGGCTGATCGTGGGCCTCGTCCTCCTGATCTGGGGCGCGACCGGCCTGGCGCAGGCCGGCCTGTTCACGATGGAGCAAGTGTGGAACCTGCCGGGGCCCAAGCGGCCCGGCTACGTGCAGCGGCTCGGACGGGCGGCGCTCTTCCTCTGCCTGCTCGGCGGCGGCGTGATCGTCACCACAGGGCTGGCGAGCCTCACCACCTACCTGCCGAACGGGCTCGCGTTCAAGGTCCCGCTCGAGGTGCTGACCGCAGCCTTCAGCGCGGGCATGTACCTCGGCGCTTTCCGCGCGCTGACCCCGAAGGGCGTGCCGACCCGCAACCTGTTGCCCGGAGCCATCACGGGCGGCATCGCCTGGACGGTACTTCAGGTCCTCGGCACCTATCTCGTCCATCACTTCCTGCACAGCGACTCCGTCTACGGTGTATTCGCCACCGTGCTCGGCTTGCTGGCCTGGATCTACCTGGCCACCGAGATCACCGTGTACAGCGCCGAGGTCAACGTGGTGCTGGAGCGGCGGCTGTGGCCACGGTCCATCGTCCAGCCGCCGCTCACCGAGGCGGACCGGACCAGCATGGCGCTGCAGGCCCTGCAGAACCAGCGGCGCCCCGAGCAGGACGTCACGGTGACGTTCAACGACCGCCAGCCCGATGCGGAGGCACCGGCCAGGACCCCGCAGACGCCAGACGAGGTTACCCCGCCCGGGGATCCTCGGGTTCCTGAGCAGCGCGGCGCGGTCGACCCCAGCTCAGCCAGCGACCGGGCGCAGTGACGCGGCGAGCTCGCGCAGCTGAGCCCAGGTCGCGTTGCCGGTGACCACGACGGTGAACCCCGCCGGGCTGGTGACGTACATCGACCGCTGCCCCCGGGAGGGGGTCGCGCTGAGGCTCCAGGTCCGCCCGTCCAGGCGGGCCGGCGGGAGCGGCGTCCCGTCGTTGGTCATCCGCCTGACGAACGCCCCGGCGCTCGCGTTGGTCTCCTCCAGCGAGGCCAGCGAACCGTCCGGGGTCATGTAGCCGAGCTGCCAGGTGACCGTGCCGGCCCCGTTGGCGCCGCCGACGGCCAGGCCGGAACTGACCGGCTGCCAGGAGGCCGGCAGGCCGGAAGGGGCCACGGCCGGGTAGGGCGCCAGCCGGGCCAGCTTGGCCTCATCGCCGCGATAGCTGATGGTGACGGGCTCAGCAGCGTGCGGCGCCGGGATCGCCACGACCACGACCGCGGCGGCCAGCAGGCAGCCCAGCGCGGACACCCCGCCGCGCAGCACCCTGTTCACAACAGTCCAGGCTAGCCCGGCTTGCGGGGTAGACACGGAGGGCTCCGCCGTTGCTGCATAGGATCAACACAGCGCCACCAACACGGGGCCAGCGGAAGGACACATGTTATGACCGCGGATCAGCAGGCTCATGCGCCAGCCAGCCACGCCCCCGACCGCAACCTGGCCCTCGAGCTGGCCCGGGTGACCGAGGCCGCGTCGATGGCCGCCGCCAGGTGGGTGGGCCGGGGCGACAAGATCGGGGCCGACGGGGCCGCCGTGAACGCGATGCGGATGCTGATCAACTCGGTGTCGATGCGTGGCGTGGTGGTCATCGGCGAGGGCGAGAAGGATAACGCGCCGATGCTGTTCAACGGCGAGGAGGTCGGCGACGGCACCGGGGCGGCCTGCGACGTCGCGGTCGATCCGATCGACGGCACCCGGCTGTGCGCCAACGGCATGCCGAACGCGATCTCGGTCCTGGCGGTGGCGGGTCGCGGCTCGATGTACGACCCGTCCGCCGTGTTCTACATGTCCAAGCTGGCCACCGGCCCCGAGGCGGCCGGGATGGTGGACATCGACGCTCCGGTCGCCGCCAACGTCGCCGCGGTAGCCAAGGGCAAGGGCTGCTCGCCACAGGACGTCACCGTGGTCATCCTGGACCGTCCCCGCCACGCCGAGCTGATCTCCGAAGTCCGCGCCTCGGGAGCCCGGATCCACCTGATCACCGACGGAGACGTGGCCGGCGCCATCATGGCGGCCCGCGAGGGCACCGGGATCGACCTGATGCTCGGCATCGGGGGTACGCCGGAGGGCATCATCGCCGCGTGCGCCCTGAAGTGCCTCGGCGGGGTCATCCTGGGCAAGCTTGCGCCCAGGGACGACGCCGAACGCCGCCGCGCGCTCGACGCGGGCCACGACCTGGACCGCGTGCTGACCACCGATGACCTGGTCACCTCCGATGACGTGTTCTTCGCGGCCACCGGGATCACCGACGGGGAACTGGTCGACGGCGTACGGTACCTGCGCGGCCACGCGACGACGCACTCCCTGGTCATGCGCTCCCGCTCCGGGACGATCCGCAGCATCAAGAGCGAGCACCAGCTGTGGAAGCTCCGCGCCTACTCCTCAGTCAACTTCGGCTGAGCCCGGCAACTTCGGCTGGGTCAGTCCCGGCTGAACAGGCGGAACCGGCGGCTCTTCCGCGGCGTGCGCACGTCCAGCTCGCCGCCCAGGACCAGCGCCTTGACCTCGATCACTGGCGTGCCGGGCCCGGCGGGCGGCGCTGTGCTCCCGCGCTTCCTGCCGAGGACCATGTGCCCGCTCACGATCACCGATACCCCGTCAGGCACGATCAGCCGCAGCCGGCCGCCGAACACCGTCGCGTAGAGCTGCACCCGGCTGGCCTGAAGTATCGCCTGCGTGAAGTCGACTTCCACCTCGCCGAACATGGCGGTCACGGTCAGGTTCTCCGGCACCACCCAGCGGCCGTCCCTGCGGGCCGGCCCGAAGATCCCGGCGACCACCCGGCCGCCGTCCAGCCGCACCGGCTGCGCCGACGGCACGGCCAGATCCGCCGTAAGCTCGGCGAGCTCACCGAGCGTCCGGGCCGCGAAGGCGCGCTGAACCCGTTCGGCATGCTCGTCCAGGGTGAGCCGCCCGTCGCTCACCGCCTCGCCGAGCAGGGCCAGCACGCGATCCCGATCAGCATCGGAGGCACGCAAGTCACGGGGCGACGGCCGGGGGCTCATAGCCAGAAAGTACTCTATCTTCCCGCTCGCCTCCGGGCCGCCTTTGAGGCCCCGCCTTCCCTCGTCGCTCCTTCGTCGCGCCCGGGGTGGGTACGAGGGAAAAGCAGAGTCCAGGCGGGGCCGCGGCCCTTCGGCTCGCGGGGGGGCCTGGCCAGGGGCATGTTGGCAGTCGGCTGTACGAGATCGGGTTGAACGTGCTACCCATGACGCATGACAGACGGAGCAATCGAAACCGTGATGGAGCGGACAAGCCAGGAAGAGATTCGTTTGGTCCGCTTCCTATACGCCGACCATGGCGGGATCATTCGCGGGAAGGCTGCGGGCACGACACGGCTGCAGGAGCGGATGGCCAGCGGCATCGGGCACACGGTGGCGATGATGGCGATGTCCATGCTGGACCAGCTGCAGCCGGTGGCCGGGATGGGCCCGGTCGGCGAGGTCCGGATCGTGCCCGACCCGGACACGTTCGTCACGCTCCCCTACGCGCCGGGGGCCGGCGCGATGCTCGCGGACCTGGTCAAGCCGGACGGGTCGCCGTGGGAAGCGTGCCCGCGGACGTTCCTCAAGCAGGCCATCGCCGAGTTGGCCGGCGAGGGCTATGCGATGCAGGCCGCGTTCGAACCCGAGTTCACCGTCGGCCACCGCGAAACCTCACCCGCCGCGCCCTCCATCCCGGACCGGCTCATCCCGCTTGACGACAGCCTGTGCTACTCCGCCACCGGCTTCCATCAGGGTCACGACTTCGCCATGGAACTGGTCGCCGCGATGGAGGCACAGGGCCTCGAGGTCGAGCACTACTACCCCGAACTCGGTCACGGCCAGCATGAGCTCTCCATCCGGCACACCGACGCGCTGCGCGCCGCCGACAACCACGTGCTGTACCGGGAGACGGTCCGCGGCGTGGCGTTCCGGCATGGCTTGTGGGCCACCCTGGCGCCCAAGCCGATCCCCGACCAGGCCGGCAACGGCACCCACCTGCACGCCTCGCTCACCGACCTGCTGTCCGACGGCACTCCGGGCGGGCGCAACGCGTTCGCCGACCCCGCCGACCGCTACGGCCTGTCCCAGGTCGGCTACCACTTCATCGGCGGCCTGCTGGCCCACCTGCCCGCCCTGGTCGCGCTCAGCTGCGCCAGCGTGAACAGCTACCGCCGGCTCGCGCCGCAGATGTGGGCCAGCGCGTACACCTGCTACGGGATGGACAACCGCGAAGCGGCGATCAGGATCTGCTCTCCGCTGCGCGGCGACCCAGGCAGTTCGGTCAACCTGGAGCTGAAGCCATCCGACTCCAGCGCCAATCCGTACCTGGCGCTCGGCGCGTTCATCTACGCCGGCCTGGACGGCATCCGCGGCAAGCTCGACCCGGGAGAGGCCGTGAACGTCGACCCGGCCACCCTCACCGACAGCGAGCGCGCCGCAGGCGGCACCCACCGCCTGCCCGCCTCGCTCAACGCGGCCCTGGACGCCCTGGCCGCCGACGAGATGCTGATGGACCTGCTCGGACCGCAGCGCAGCACCGCCTACCTGGCCGTGAAGCGCTCAGAAGCGGCCCACTTCGCCCACTCCACCGACCCCTACTACGAGTGCTTCCACCACTTCACCAAGATTTAGCAGGGCCCGCCGTCTGGAGCCGGTGACGTTCTGGAACTCGAGTGCGCAGGAAGGGCAAACACGTACGGCGGCGGCGCCGCAGCTTAGCCGGACGCGGACGGGGGCACCGCGTGCTTAGCGTACATCGCGCGGACGGGGGCACCGCGCGGCGCGGCGCCGCCGCATAGCGTTACGATACAAGCTTTACCCATATATGTACAAGTGGTCACTAGCAAGACAGAATGTTCGTTTCTGCCGAACATGACCCCAAATACCATCGGATCCGGCTGGGTTTTCGCCTGGGACCTTCGGAATCAGTGGGTGGCTGGGAGTCCGCCGGGGCTCGGGTTCCGCACGGTCCGCGCTCGCCGGCGTCGGCACCCGCGCCGGCGCCGGCGCGGACGGCACAAACCCGGTCAGGGCTCGAGCTGGACCGGCCTAAGCTGAACACCGGGGCGGGCCAGCCCAGGCCAGACCGCCTCCAGGCGAGCAAGCACCAAGGAGGGCGAGACGCGTGCCCGAGTTCACTTACGCAGACCTGCTGCCACTGGGCCCAGACGGCACCAGTTACCGAAGGCTGACCAGTGACGGGGTGACGAACCATAGTTCGTTCGGCCGTAATTTCCTCGAGATCGAGCCGCGGCTGCTCACTGACCTGACCGCCGCGGCCATGCACGACATCGCCCACCTGCTGCGGCCCGCCCACCTCAGCCAGCTACGGTCCATCCTGGACGACCCTCAAGGCTCCCCGAACGACCGCTACGTGGCCCGCGACCTGCTCAAGAACGCGTGCATCGCGGCCGGGGGCGTGCTGCCCATGTGCCAGGACACCGGGACCGCCATCGTGATGGGCAAGCGCGGCCAGCACGTGCTCACTGACGGGCGCGACGAGGAGCACATCTCACGCGGCGTCTACGACGCCTACACCACGCTGAACCTGCGGTACTCCCAGCTCGCGCCGCTGACCATGTGGGAAGAGCAGAACACCGGCAGCAACCTGCCGGCCCAGGTGGAGATCTACGCCACCGGCGGGAGTGAGTACAAGTTCCTGTTCATGGCCAAGGGCGGCGGATCGGCCAACAAGTCGTTCCTGTACCAGGAGACCAAGGCCGTGCTGAACCCGGCCCGGATGCTCGCGTTCCTTGAGGAGAAGATCCGCTCGCTGGGCACCGCCGCGTGCCCGCCGTACCACCTGGCCATCGTGGTCGGCGGGACCAGCGCCGAGTTCGCGCTGAAGACCGCCAAGTACGCGTCGGCCAAGTACCTGGACACGCTGCCCGCTTCCGGATCGGCCGCTGGGCACGGCTTCCGCGACCGCGAGCTGGAGCAGCAGGTGCTCGGCATCACCCGGCAGATCGGGATCGGGGCGCAGTTCGGGGGCAAGTATTTCTGCCACGACGTGCGGGTGGTCCGGCTGCCCAGGCACGGGGCGTCGTGCCCGGTCGCGATCGCGGTGTCGTGCTCGGCCGACCGGCAGGCGCTCGGCAAGATCACCAAGGACGGAGTGTTCCTCGAGCAGCTCGAGACCGACCCGGCGCAGTACCTGCCGGACATCGAGGCGGGCGAAGACGAGGGCGACGCGGTCGCCATCGACCTGAACCGGCCGATGGCCGAGATCCGCGCCGAGCTGACCAGGTACCCGGTGCGCACCCGCGTGTCGCTGACCGGGCCTTTGGTGGTGGCACGCGACATCGCCCACGCCAAGATCGCCGAACGCCTCGACGCGGGCGAGCCGATGCCCGCCTACCTGCGTGATCACCCGGTCTACTACGCGGGGCCCGCCAAGACGCCGGTAGGGTATGCCTCCGGGTCGTTCGGGCCGACGACGGCGGGCCGGATGGACTCCTACGTCGACCGCTTCCAGGCGGCCGGCGGCTCGCTGGTCATGCTGGCCAAGGGAAACCGTTCGGCCGCCGTGACCGCGGCCTGCAAGCAGTACGGCGGGTTCTACCTCGGCTCGATCGGCGGCGCGGCGGCGCGGCTGGCCCAGGACTGCATCACCCGGGTCGAGGTGCTGGAGTACCCCGAACTCGGCATGGAAGCCGTCTGGAAGATCGAGGTCCGCGACTTCCCGGCCTTCATCGTGGTCGACGACAAGGGGAACGACTTCTTCGCCGACCCGTCCGGCCCAGTCCTCAGCATCGGCGCGCATCCGTGAGCTCCCCCGCGCCAAAGGGCCGCGGCCCTTTGGCGCAAAGCAGAACAGAGCATGACTCGATGGGCGACGTGGAGGTGCCCGCCGCGGCGCTATGGGGAGCGCAGACCCAGCGGGCGGTGGAGAACTTCCCGGTGTCCGGCGAGCGGCTCGGCCGGGACATGATCGGCGCGCTCGGGTGCATCAAGGGTGTTGCCGCCAGGATCAACGGCGAGCTCGGCGTGCTCGACGCCGATATGGCGGACGCGATCCACGCCGCGGCCGCCTCGGTGGCGCGGGGAGAACACGACGAGGCGTTCCCGGTCGACGTGTTCCAGACTGGTTCGGGCACCTCGAGCAACATGAACGCCAACGAGGTCATCGCGTCCCTGGCCGCGCGCACGCTCGGCCGCGCCGTGCACCCGAACGACCACGTGAACGCGTCCCAGTCGTCCAACGACGTGTTCCCCTCCGCCATCCACCTGGCCGCCACCCGGCTGTTCGTCCTCGAGCTGATTCCGGCGCTGAACCACCTCGCCTCGGCGTTCGAGGCCAAGGCCGCGGAATTCGCTTCGGTGGTCAAGGTCGGCCGGACCCACCTGATGGACGCGGTGCCGGTGACCCTCGGCCAGGAGTTCGGCGGGTACGCGGCGGCGATCCGTCATGATGCCGAACGAGCCGAGGCGATCTTGCCCCGGCTCGGTGAGCTGCCCCTGGGGGGGACTGCGGTCGGGACGGGCCTCAATGCCCCGCCTGACTTCGCCCGGCGGGCCATCTCGCGGCTCGCGTCGTCAATGGGGCTTCCCCTGACCGAGGCGCGGAACCACTTCGAGGCCGCGGGCGGCCGGGACGCGCTGGTCGAAGCGAGCGGCGTGCTGCGGGTGATCGCCGTGAGCCTGTACAAGATCTGCAACGACCTGCGCTGGATGGGATCAGGACCGCGGGCCGGGCTGGGCGAGATCGGGCTCCCCGACCTGCAGCCGGGCTCCTCGATCATGCCGGGCAAGGTGAACCCGGTCATCTGCGAGGCCGTCTGCCAGGTGTGCACGCAGGTGATCGGGAACGACGCGGCGGTGGCGTTCGGCGGCGCGGCGGGGAACTTCGAGCTGAACGTGATGATGCCGGTGATCGGGCGCAACCTGCTCGCGTCGGCCCGCCTGCTGACGGCCGTGCTGCCGCTGCTCGCCGACCGATGCGTCGCGGGCATCACCGCGCACGCGGATCACATGCGGCGGCGGGCCGAGTCGTCGCCCGTCATCGTCACCGCACTGAACTCCTACATCGGCTACGAGGCGGCCGCCCAGGTCGCCCACGAGGCACTGGCGACGGGCGAGACGATCCGCTCGATCGTGATAGCGCGCGGCTACGTCTCACGAGGCGAGATCACCGAGGAGCAGCTCGACGCCGCCCTTGACGTGCTCGCCATGACGGGCCAACAATCTGGTGACACTTAATCGATGCTTAGCCGTCCCCCAGAGACCTTTCAGCTATCACCGTGTATGGTCCGGCTATGCACCCATTGGCGGACACCGGGCGGGTGATCGCCGGGCGTTACCGTCTGCAAGCTCCCATCGGCCGTGGTGCGATGGGTGTAGTCTGGCGTGCCCGCGATCAGCTTCTCGACCGCGATGTCGCGGTCAAGGAAGTCCAGATCGCCGAGACCCTCACCGACGCGGAGCGGGCGAATGCCTACCAGCGGACGCTGCGCGAGGCCAAGACCGCCGCCCGGCTCAATCACCCCGCGGTGGTCACCGTCTATGACGTGTGCGAGGACGAGGGCCGGCCGTGGATCGTCATGCAGCTGGTCAGCGCGCAGTCCCTGGACCAGGTGCTGGCGGCCTCGGGCCCGCTGTCGCCGCGGCGGGCCGCCGGGATGGCCCGGCAGCTGCTGTCCGCGCTGAGCGTGGCGCACGCCGCCGGGGTGATGCACCGGGACGTCAAGCCGAGCAACGTGCTGCTCGGCAGCGACGACCGGGCCGTGCTGACCGACTTCGGCATCGCCACCTTCCAGGGCGACCCCAAGCTCACCCAGACCGGCATGGTGATGGGCTCGCCGGGGTTCACCGCGCCCGAGCGGATCCGCGGCGAGGACGCCTCGCCCGCCTCCGACCTGTGGTCGCTCGGCGCGACCTTGTTCGCGGCGGTGGAGGGGCACGGCCCCTTCGAAAGGCGCGGCGGGGCGATCACCACCATGTCCGCCATCATCAACGAGGACGCCCCCCAGGCACCCACGGCGGGCGCGCTCGGCCCCGTGATCGCCGCGCTGCTGCGCCGCGAGCCCGCAGACCGGCCAGACGCCAGCGAAGCCGAGCGGATGATCAACGACGTACTGCCGCTGCTGGCGGACCAACCGCCCGGCGCACCCGCCGGATACGAGCCCACCGCGCTTTCGGCCTCGTCCCGGCCGGCGCCGCCCCAACCTGACTGGGCTCAGCCTGACTGGGCCCAGCCCGGATCCGGATCGCCCCAGCCCGGATCGCCCCAGCCCGGATCGGTTCCGCCTCGGTTGCCTCAGCCGGACGCGACCTCGCTGGACTTCGCCTCGGCCGAGCAGACGATCGCGAAGGAGCCGCCGGCCGCAGGCACGGACCCGCTGGCGGGCGGCCTGGCGTCGGCCGCGCAGACCGCCCCGACCACGCCGCAGCCGGTTCAGGGTGACCCACCGCGTTACCCGCCGCCGGGCAGCAGCTGGGGGCAGGGCGCGGGCACCGGGTACCCACCGGAGGCCTCGGCCGGGTCCGCGGCCCGGCCGGAGGGACCACCGGCCGATTTCTCGTCCTGGTACGACCCGGCGCCCCGATCCGGAGCGGCCCCTCAGCCGGGCTCCGGCTCGGCCTGGTCCGAGTCCGCATCGGCGTCGTCCGCGGCGCCGGCGTCCCAGGCCGGCTCCGGCGCGGCGCAGGCGCCCCAGCCGGGCTATGGCCCATCGTCATGGTCGAGCTCGGCGTCCCATCAGCCTCCCGGCCCGGCGCCCTGGTCCGGCACCGGGTACGAGACGCCCCAGCGCAAGCGCTCGGGAGCAGGGTGGAAGATCGCCATCGCTGCCCTGGCGATAATCGGCGCAGGGGCGGGTGCCGCCACCGTCGTGCTCTTGCACCAGAACCATTCCGGCTCACCGCAGGGCAGCACATCGGCTACGGGGTCGGCGTCCGGGTCATCGACGGCCACCCTCCCGTCGGCCAAGAATGCCCCGCAGATCGTGAACGCGATCAACGTGCCGGCCACCGGACCGCTGCCCAACGGGTTCACGACGATCTCCCAGCCGGCCGCGGCCAACGAGGCGGCGGGATTCAGCCTGGCCGCGCCGACCAGCTGGCAAGAATCGACGAGCGGCTACCAGACATACCTGAGGGATCCGGCCGAGCCGAACACGAACATCCTCATCGATCTCACGCCGCACACCTACCCGAACGACATGCTGAGGGAAGCACAGTACATCGAGGAACGGTCGATATCCGGCTTCCCCGGCTACCACCGGCTCGGCTTGGCGGCCATAACCATCCGGAACACGCCAGGCGCCTACTGGAAGTTCACCTGGGTCAAGTCGGGGGTCGAGCAGCAGGCCATCGACCTGCTCTTCGTGCTGCATACGTCCGCGGGCCCGCAGTCCTACGCGCTGTACATGACCGCGCCAGCGAACATCTTCGACCAGATCCGGCCGATATTCGACGAAGAGGTGGAGACCTTCGCGACGGTGCCCAGCTAGTACCAGCCGGTGGCTGTCAGCCTTCTACCATGCCTGACGGCAATGCCTCCGGTGACCGAAATGGGCGTGAGCTAGATCACCATAGCCCGGGCATCGCCGGCTAACCGGCCAGAATGAGCGCGTTTACCTAAGCATTCACCGCTCAGCGAACGACCAAAAAAAATCTATGAGGAAACTCACACTGATTCAGAAACTTCCCATAAAGGGCGAGAACGGGCGTAGCCGAACGGCCGATCCGGCATCGCCTCGGGCCACCGCACGGTGAATCTGTCGCCATTATCTGACGCCCGGTAATAGTACCGTGACAAGACGTCAGAGGGCTCCGTGGTCAGTAGTAGCCGTTGGCTTCCTCGAACGCCCAGGCGCTGCACGGATTTCCGTAGATGGCCTTGATGTAGCCAAGGCCCCACTTGATCTGAGTGGCCGGGTTGGTCTGCCAGTCCGCCCCGGCGCTCGCCATCTTGCTGCCCGGCAGCGCCTGCGGGATGCCGTACGCGCCGCTCGCGTTCTCCGCGTCGTAGCGCCAGCCACTCTCCCGGTTCCAGATGTCCTGCAGGCAGCCGAAGTAGGTCGTCGGGCTGAAGCCGAAGCTGGCCATCAGGTTGTAGGCGATGGACTGGGCGGTATTCGGGTCGGGCGGCGTGGACGTGACGTAGATGATGCCACCGGTACCGCCGGCACCAGTAGCGGTGCCGGTGCCCGGGTTGGCCGCGGCGACCTCGGCGGGCGAGGCCAGCTTCGGCTTGGCCACCACGGTCAGCGTGCGCGCCGCGGTGGTCATCGCGATCAGCTGCGCGCGCTCGGTTTCAAGCGCGGCCATGGTGTGGCTTCCCGGCACGATCTCAATGGCCTGAACGGCGCTGAAAGCGCTCGAGCTCGGCGCGAAAACCTTGACGCCGACCGCCACCGCGATGACCGCTACCGTGGCGATAACGGCAGCAGGAAGGACAATGCCGAAACGTCGGATCAGGCCCCGCTTGCGCCGACTACTGCGAGCCCCCGTCCCGTGTCGCGACAAGGCAATCCTTTCGTCTGGCCATGCCCGCGAGATGCTCGCCACCGGCTGGCGTGAAAGGCCGGCTTTCCGGCCGCGGGCCTGCGCGGTAATCACGGCGCGCTGCCGACCCGCTGCACCTGACCTGGTGCGCCGCCTGGCCCGCCTCGCGCAAGTACCGCTGGCGGTCAACAATGCCAGAAAGATCCCCGATACGCGCAGGACTTCGGCAAGAAATCACGCGGCGGCTTTACCGAAACGGCTGACGATGATCACAAGGTCATAACACCCTTCGTAACCAATTCGGATCAGAAAGTTATCAAGCACCTCTCGATGATGTGATCTCCGTCTCATTGCCCTGGCGACGCCGCACCCGAAGGTACCCGGGGCGCCACCGAGCACGCTCTTGGGTACCCGGGGCGCCACCGAGCACGCTCTTGGGGGTACCCGGGGCGCCACCGAGCCGGGCTGGCTGCGGGCACCCGGCTAGTGCGGATCGGGACTCGCCCGGGACCGGGGCCTGCGGGTGAGCCGGGGGACGCACCACAGACCGTTCGGGAAAATGATCTTTTTGTTGAAATCCATAAGGCAATCGATTTCTGCTTGTGCGAACATGGGTGAGGCTGTCCACTTAGGTCCAAACATGCGCCGGTTCGAAGGGGAACCCGATGGAACAACCCAAAGATCCAATCGCCCGAACGGGCTGGGCTGCTGCCCTCGCCCACCGTGCTTGCCTCCCTGCGAGCCCGTTGCGGCTGGCCCGGCGCGTGGACCGGGCGGCTTCCGGCGGTCGGCGCCCGCGGCGCGCGGCCCGGACGGGACTTTGGGGATCCTGGGGATTTTGGGGCGGAGCTTGCGCGCTCCTGCTGGCGGTGCCGCTCGCGATCGTGGCCGTGGCGGGCCCGGCTGCCCAGGCCCGCCCGGGCGGGAGCATGGCCAGCGGCGCCCGTTCGGCCGGGGCCGCGCGCGCGGACGCCGGCGATGGAGGTTCGGCGCCCACCGTGAACTGGGCCCTGTCCGGCACGGCCACCGCGACCACGGCGGAATCCGGCCAGCCCGCGGCGAACGCGATCGACGGCGACGCGGGCACCGACTGGTGCACGTCGGGCTGGACCGGGACGCTGACCGTCGACCTCGGCCAGGTCAGGTCGCTGGCCGACCTGGGCCTCACGCTGGACGCGGCCAGCCCGTCGGCCTCGGCCACGATCGAGCTGGCCGGCACCGCCGGGGCCTGGCAGCAGGTGCCTGCCCTACGCGACGTCGCGCTCGACCCGGGCAACCCGATGTACTTCCCGCTGCCGTCAGGCACCCAGGCCAGGTACGCCGAGCTGACCGTCTACAGCGACACCGGGGCCGACGTCTGCGTGGGCGAGTTCCGGATGTACGGGCCCGACGCCGCCGCGGCCGGGCTGGACCTCGGCACCGACCTGTCGTTCACCCCGCAGGAGCTCGCGGCCGGCGCCACGTTCAGCTACGACGGCAGGCCGGGCAGCCCGGTGACGATCACGCACGCGGCGGGCGCGAACTACGTCCGGATGCGGCTGTGGGTCGACCCGCCGCCCGGCTACAGCGACCTGGCCAGCGACCTCGCCCTGGCCCGGCAGGTGCACGCGGCCGGGATGAAGATCTACCTGGACATCATGTACTCGGACTTCTGGGCCGATCCGACCAAGCAGAACATCCCGGCCGCCTGGGCGGGCCAGGACCTCACCCAGCTCACCGCCACGGTGCAGTCCTACACCCAGCAGGTCATCTCGGCGTTCGCCCAGCAGGGGACGCCGGTGGACATGGTGTCGATCGGGAACGAGATCAGGAACGGCATCCTGTGGCCGGTCGGCGAGATCAACTGCACGAGCTGCGGCGGATGGGCCAATCTGGCGCAGCTGCTCAAGGCCGGCGTCGCGGGCGCCCAGGCGGGCAACCCGGCCGGCCACAAGCTGCTGGTCATGATGCACTACGACCAGGGCGGCAACAACGCACTGAGTTCGGCCTTCTACGCCCAGCTGACCTCGCTCGGCGTGCCGTTCGACGTGATCGGGCTGTCCTACTACCCGTTCTTCCACGGGGCGATCTCGGCCATGCGCGCCAACGTCGACGAGCTCGCCACCCAGTTCCACAAGCCGATCGTCATCGCGGAGACCCAGTACCCGTGGACGCTGGCCAACGGCAACTCCCCGCTCGGCGACAGCACCGGCGACTTCGTCTGGCAGACCAGCCAGCTCTCACCGGGTTACCCGGCCAGCCCGGGCGGGCAGCTCTCCTTCGTGACCGACGAACTGTCCATCCTGGCCCAGGTACCCGACGGGCTCGGCGCCGGGCTGTTCTACTGGGCTCCCGACTGGATCCCCGGCGTGCCGTGGGAACCGGGGACGGGCATCGGCTCGCCGAACGTCAACCTCACGCTGTTCAACTTCGAGGGCGCGGCGCTCCCCTCGATCGGCATCTTCGGCAACCCGGCCGACGTCTGCGAGCGATCCGCGCCGGGCAGCTCCCCCTGCGTGGTAGGTGGGTGAGGGCGGCAATCGTCGGCGGCGGCATCGGCGGGATGGCCGCCGCCGCGCCGGTGGCCGCCACACTGCGCGGCGCCTGATCGGCATGGCGGCCATAAAATGTCGGTGCCTGCCGCTAGCCTCCGTGCATGCTAATGGATCCCGGTTCCCTCGAGGACATGATCGGGACCGACTGCTACGAGGCGGCGCTCGGGTACGTGCGGCGTAAGGCAGTCGGCCAGCAGATGTGGATCCCCGGGCAGAACGCCCTGTTCGGAGTGGTGCACGGCACGTACGGCGAGTTCTACACGCCGACGGTCTACTTCTCGGGCCAGGGACCGATGCTCGAGGTCCGGGGCGCCCGGTGCAGCTGCGACGCCCGCTACGCCTGCGAGCACGCCGCGGCGCTGCTCGTTTCCGCCGTCGAGGGCGGGGCTGAGGCGGCGGGGATGCCAGCCGTCCCGCGCCAGGCCCGGCGTCCGCCCTCCTGGGACACGTCGCTCGAGTCGTTGCTGGCCGCCGGGGACGAAGCCGGACGTCCCGAGGAGACGATGCTGGCCATCGAGCTGACCCTGGTGACTGACCTGCCTCAGCTCCAGCGTCAGCCGAGGCCCCCGTCAGTCCGCGCACCGGCGGCCGGGCCGGGGCCGGGCCGGGCGCCGGTGCGGCTGATGGCCCGGCTGGTCCAGCCCGGCAAGCAGGGCGGCTGGATCGGCGGCACGCTGAGCTGGGGCAAGCTCGACAGCTACGGCTACTTCGGCGGCCATCCGGCCACCCAGGTCCGGTTGCTGCGGGAGCTGCTCGCCTTGTACCGGACCCGCGTCAACCAGCCCTATTACTCCCGCGACGAACGTTCTATCGAGCTGTCCGCGTTCGAGTCGGGCCAGCTCTGGCCGCTGCTCGACGAGGCCGGGCAAGCCGGCCTGCAGCTGGTGTACGGGCACAAGCTCGGCGCGGTGGAGCGATACCGGGAGGCGCGGCTCTGCCTGGATGTCACCCAGGCCGAGGCCGGCGGGGACCTCGCCATCGCCCCCGTGATCCACCTCGACGGTCCCGACTCAGCAGGCACTGACTCAGCAGGCACTGGCTCAGCAGGCACCGACCCGGAAGCCGCCGTCCCGGTCCGGTTCATCGGCACCGAAGGCCACGGCGTGGTCTACCTCGACCGGGCCGAGGCGCAGCGGAGTGCCGATCCCGGCAGCTGGCGTTTCCGCCTGGCCCGGCTCGGCCAGGCGGTTCCCGCGCAGCTGCAGGAGATGGCGCTGGCCGGCCAGCGGCTCACGGTGCCGGCCGCCGAGCAGACCCGGTTCCGCGACTGGTTCTACCCGCGGCTGCGGCAGATGGCCACGGTGATCTCCTCGGACGGGTCCTTCACCCCGCCGGTGATCTCGGACCCGACCCTGGTGCTGCGCGCGTCGTACGGCGACGGCCACGACGTCCAGGTCGACTGGGAGTGGGCCTACCAGGTCGGCGGCTCGCACGTGCGCGCGGAGCTGCGTCAGGCACCTGGTGACACCGGGTACCGGGACCTAGCGGCCGAGCAGGCGGTGCTGGACAGCCTCCGGCTCGGCGGGCTGCCCGGTGACCCGGCCCTGGTACCGAGCTCCCGGCTCGGCGGCCTGGACACCATGCGCTTCACCACCGAGCTGCTGCCGCTGCTCAACGGCCAGCCAGGGGTGGCCGTAGAGGTCACCGGAGAGCCCGCCGACTACCGCGAGGCCGGCGATTCGCTGCGTATCGGCGTGTCCACCGGCGAGGTGGCAGGTGAGGTCGACTGGTTCGACCTCGGGGTCACGATCACGGTCGAGGGCCGCGAGGTCCCGTTCACCAACGTGTTCACCGCGCTGAGCCGCGGCGAGTCGCACGTGCTGCTCCCCGACGGCGCCTACTTCAGCCTGGACAAGCCTGAATTGCGGCAGCTCGCGAAGCTGATCGGGGAAGCACGGGCGCTGCAGGACACCGTCGGCGGGCCGCTGAGGATCAGCCGGTTCCAGGCCGGGCTATGGGAAGAGCTGGCCGCGCTCGGCGTGGTCGGCCGCCAGGCCCGGGCGTGGCAGCAGCAGGTGCAGGGACTGCTCGAGGCCAGCCGGGCCGGCGGGCTGTCCGGATCGGGGCGGCCGCAGCCGCCGGACACCCTGCGGGCCCTGCTGCGTCCCTACCAGCTGGACGGGTTCGGCTGGCTGGCGTTCCTGTGGCAGCACCGCCTCGGCGGCATCCTCGCCGACGACATGGGGCTCGGCAAGACACTCGAGGCGCTGGCGCTGATCTGCCACGCCCGGCAGGCGGACCCGGCCGGCCCGCCGTTCCTCGTCGTCGCGCCGACCAGCGTCGCGCCGAACTGGGCGGCCGAGTCCGCCCGGTTCGCACCCGGCCTGAAGGTGGTGATGATCACCGACACGCTGGCCCGCAGCGGCGCCGACCTGGCCGAGGTCATCGCGGGCGCCGACGTCGTGGTCACCTCGTACACGCTGCTCCGGCTGGACTTCGATGCCCACCTGGCGGCGGAATGGTCCGGCCTGATCCTGGACGAGGCCCAGTACGCCAAGAACCACCAGTCGAAGATCTACCAGTGCGTACGGCGGCTGCGCGCCCCGTTCAAAGTCGCCATCACCGGCACGCCGATGGAGAACAACCTGATGGAACTGTGGTCGCTGCTGTCGATCACGGCGCCGGGACTGTTCCCGAGCCCGGTACGCTTCCGCGACTACTACGCCCGGCCGATCGAAAGGCAGGGCGACGCCGAGCTGCTCGCCCAGCTGCGGCGGCGGATCAGGCCGCTGCTCAAGCGCCGCACCAAGGAGCAGGTGGCCGCCGACTTGCCGACCAAGCAGGAGCAGGTGCTCGAGGTGGAACTGCACCCGCGGCACCGCAAGCTCTACCAGACGTACCTGCAGCGGGAGCGGCAGAAGGTCCTCGGGCTGCTGGCCGACTTCAACGCCAACCGGTTCACGATCCTGACCTCGCTGACCCGGTTGCGCCAGCTCAGCCTGCACGCCGCGCTGGTCGACAGCGCGCAGGCGGACCTGCCCTGCAGCAAGATCGACACGCTGCTCGATCAGATCCAGGATGTAGCCGCGGGCGGGCACCGTGCTCTCGTCTTCAGCCAGTTCACCGGGTTCCTCGCCCACGTCCGCGAGCGGCTCGACGCGGCTGGCGTCCGGTACTGCTACCTGGACGGCAAGACGCGGGACCGGGCCGCGGTGCTGCGGCGCTTCAAGGACGGCACCGACCCGGTGTTCCTGATCAGCCTCAAGGCCGGCGGGTTCGGGCTGAACCTGACCGAAGCCGACTACTGCTTCCTGCTCGACCCGTGGTGGAACCCGGCCACCGAGACACAGGCGATCGACCGGACCCACCGGATCGGGCAGACCCGCAACGTCATGGTGTACCGCCTCATCGCCAAGGACACGATCGAGGAAAAAGTCATGGCGCTGAAGGCGCGGAAGGCCCAGCTGTTCGCCAACGTCATCGACGACGGCAACGTGTTCGGCGGGAGCCTGGACGCCGATGACATCCGCGGGCTGCTCGCCTAGCGGCGCGCCGCTGCGACCTTAGCCCCGTCAGATGCGACCTTGGTCACTAGCAGGACCAGGGCAGGGTGTCACAATTCACGTCATGGAAACACCACTGTCACCCCTGGAATTCGCCCGCCGTACCCGCAGGCTGCACGGTAACCGCGAGGCGGTCGTCGACGGTGGCCTCCGGCTGACCTACAAGCAGTTCTTCGACCGCTGCGACCGGTGGTCCTCGGCGCTGCAGGGCCTGGGGGTGGCACAAGGCGACCGGGTGGCCACGATCTCACCGAACACGCACGCGCAGCTGGAGTGCTTCTACTCCGTGCCGCAGCTCGGCGCCGTCCTGGTGCCGATCAACTACCGGCTGACCCCGGAGGACTTCGTCTACATCGTGAACCATTCCGGCGCCACCGTGGTCTGTGTCGCCGAGGAATACCTGGCGGCGGTGGACGGCATCCGCGACCAGATGCCCGAGGTCAAGCACTTCGTGGCGCTGGAAGGCAGCGGGGACGGCTGGCTCGACTACGAGGCGGCGATCGCCGCCGCCGACCCGGGCTACGCCGCGCCGGAGATCGGCGAGCGGGACCTGCTCTCGATCAACTACACCAGCGGCACCACGGCGCGCCCGAAGGGCGTCATGATCACGCACCGGAACGCCGCCATCAACACCATCGGCACCCTGCTGCACCTGCCGATGGCCGTGGGCTCGCGGTACCTGTGGACGCTGCCGATGTTCCACGCTAACGGCTGGACCTACACCTGGACGGTGACGGCGGCCGCGGGCACCCACGTCTGCCTGCGCAAGGGCGACCCGGCGACCATCTTCGGGCTGATCAGGGACGAGCACGTGAGCTGGCTGTGCGCGGCGCCGACGGTGCTGATCTCGCTGGCCAACGCGCCCGCCTCGGTGCGGGGCGAGGTGCCGGCCGGAGTGCACGTGGTGGCGGCCGGGGCACCGCCGGCGGCGGCCACCATCGAGCGGATGGAAGGGGAGCTCAGCTGGGAGATCACGCAGGTCTACGGGCTGACCGAGACGTCGCCGTTCATCACGATCTGCGCCCCGCTGCCCGAGCACGAGGACATGCCGCCCGCCGGCCGGGCCCTCATCAAGGCGCGGCAGGGCGTCGAGCTGCTGACCTCGGGCGAACTGCGCGTGATCGACACCGACGGCCGCGAGGTGCCTGCCGACGGGCAGACCGTCGGCGAGATCGTCGTCCGCGGCAACGCCGTCATGGAGGGGTACTACAACGACCCCGAGGCGACGATGAGGGCCATGGGTGACGGCTGGTTCCACACCGGCGACGCCGCGGTCGTGCACGTCGACGGCTACGCGGAGATCCGGGACCGGATCAAGGACGTGATCATCAGCGGCGGCGAGAACATCTCCTCGGTCGAGGTGGAGGGAATACTGCTCCGTCACCCGGCCGTGCAGGAGGTCGCGGTCGTCGGCCTGCCACACGAGAAGTGGGGCGAGACGCCGCACGCCTTCGTGGTGCTCCGCGACGGCGGCAGCGCCACCGAGGAGGACATCATCGGGTTCGCGCGCGAGCGCCTCGCCCATTTCAAGGCCCCGCGCGGCGTCACGTTCGTCAGCGAGCTGCCGAAGACCGCGAC
>Ga0208044_1000358_pt1 | contig 35262 bp, 32 predicted proteins | sample Sb_taG_8_FD_187712 | JGI IMG/M metagenome (GOLD analysis project Ga0208044, IMG submission 187712) | Peat soil microbial communities from Weissenstadt, Germany - Sb_50d_c_BC metaG (SPAdes) (version 2) | ecosystem: Environmental > Terrestrial > Soil > Wetlands > Peat | place: Germany...
CGGCTTCAAGTGGAACATGGGCTGGATGCACGACACGCTTTCCTATATGAGCCAGGATCCCATCTACCGCCAGTACCACCACAACGAGATGACGTTCTCCCTGATCTACGCATTCACGGAGAACTTCATCCTGCCGCTATCGCACGACGAGGTGGTGCACGGGAAGGGCTCGCTGCTCGGCAAGATGCCTGGCGACGAATGGCGCCGGTTCGCCGGGCTGCGCTCGCTGCTGGCGTACATGTGGGCGCACCCCGGCAAGCAGCTGCTGTTCATGGGGTCGGAATGGGGCCAGGTCAGCGAGTGGTCCGCGGACAACGGGCTCGACTGGTGGGTGCTCGACTTCGACGTCCACCAGGGCGTGCAGCGGCTGTCCCGCGACCTGAACGCGATCTACCGGCAGACCCCCGAGCTGTGGAAGCTCGACTCCTCACCGGAGGGGTTCAGCTGGATCGACTCCAACGACGCCCTGGGCAACACGCTGTCCTTCCTGCGGTGGTCCGAACCGTCCACCCCAGCCGCCGACGGGGCCGCTGACGAGCCGGCTGGTCAGGACGAGCGCGGCGTGATCGCCTGCATCGCCAACTTCTCCGCGCGGCCGCACCTGGAGTACAAGGTGGGCCTGCCCCGGGCGGGCCGCTGGCGCGAGGTCCTCAACACCGACGCCGTCAGCTACGGCGGCAGCGGCGTCGGCAACCTGGGCGCCATCGAGGCGGTGCCCGAACCCTGGCATGGCAAGCCGGCCTCCGCCACGATCACCCTCCCCCCGCTAGGCGTCCTCTGGCTCACCCCCGAGCCCTGAGCCCTGGCTCACCCTGAGCCCTGACCTGCCGCCGCGTGCTGAGCTCCAGCGCCCCGGCCGGACGATCGCAAGCCAGAGCGGGGCGGGGAGGATGAGCGGAGGGCCGGTCAGCTGGCGGCCCAGATGCCGCCGTCGACCGGGATGACGGCGCCGGTGATGTACGCCGACCCGCGGCCGCTCAGGAAGACCGCGACCCCGGCCATGTCGTCGGACCGCCCGATGCGCCCGAGCGGGGAGGCCGCCGCGATCTCCTCGCCGCGGGCGGCCAGGGTCGCCGCCATCATCTTGGACTCGAACGGGCCCGGGGCCACCGCGTTGACGGTGATGTGCCGCGGCCCGAGTTCCCGGGCCAGCACCCGGGTGAGCTGGTGCAGCCCGGCCTTGCTGGCCGCGTAAGAGTAGGTTTGGAACTCCGGCACACGCAGCCCGTCGATGCTGCCGATGTTGATCACCCGGGCCGGGTCGTCGGCGGTGCCCGCCGCCTCGAGCAGCGGCAGGAACGCCCGGGTCAGGTAGAACGGGGTCTTGAGGTTAAGGTCCACGACCTTGTCCCAGCCGCTGGCCGGGAACTCCTCCAGGGGCGCGCCCCAGTTGGTGCCGGCGTTGTTGACCAGGACGTGGACGCACTCCTCGGACCGGCCGACCTCGGCGGCCAGCCGCAGGCACTCCTCCTCGCGGGCCAGGTCGGCGGGTACCGAGAGCACGACACCGTATTTGGAGAGTTCCGCGACCGCCTTCTCGCCCGCCTCGGCCTTGCGCGAGCTGATGTAGACCGACGCGCCGGCCTCCAGCAGGCCGCGCGCCATCATCAGGCCGATCCCGCGGGTCCCGCCGGTGACCACGGCCACTTTGCCGGTGAGATCGAACAGGTACACGGGACCTCCGAGTCAGTCAGCTGAGCAGTCACCGGCGCAGACAGCACGAGGCTGTCCGGCCCGGATCCGGTCAGTCGCGGGCCTTCGAGGCATTGTAGGCCCCGCGTGACCTCGCGCGTCAGGTCTCGCCGCCGACATAGCCCCGGGCGACCGTGCGGGCCAGGATCCCGAGCGTGGCCCGCAGCGCGCCCTCGGAGATGATCGGGAAGATGCCGGCCTCCTGCCAGTGCGGGTGGATCGATGACCAGTCGTAGTACGAGGTGACCAGCGTGCCCTGGTCCTCGGCGGGCTCGAGCCGGTACCCGTAGACGTGGCCGATCACCGGCCGGATCTTGCCGGTGACCGTCCAGGCGATCTCCCGGTCGGGCACCAGCGCCGTGATGGTCACGGTGACGTCGTACCGCCCCAGCGGGTAGTCGTTCAGCGCCTCGCGGTCCATGTGGACCACGAAGGTGTCGCCGACGGCGGTCACCGGCGCTCCGGCCGCGCCCATCAGCATGCCCGAACTGTCGATCGCCACGTGTCCCTGCGGATCACACAGCACCCGGAAGATCGCCGCCGGGTCGGCCTCGATCATCCGCTGGACTTCCAGCCGCTCGCCTGTCATCCGCCCATCGTCCCACTCGAGCTCACGTAGCGGACCAGGACACCGGGAGCGTCATCTCCGGCGGGCCCGGATCTCGGTCACGGGTTCCCTCTCCGCCGGACGCCCGGCCCGCGGCGCAGCCGGTGCTGCCAGCACGCGGTGTGCCAGTGCCTGCGCTCCTCGACGCCGACGCCGCCGGCCATCCGGGCCCCGTCGGCGGGCCAGGCCACCACGTGCGGGGTCCCGGGCGCGATCTCCTGGTCACATCCTGGACAGCGGTACGCCTTCGCCGATCCCGCGCCCGGGATCCGGCGGACGACCCAGTCCCCGTCCGGCCATGACTCGACGCGCTCGGGCCCGGGCACGGGGTCCGGGGGGCCGGAGCGGTCGCGGCGGATCCGGCGCGGGCTCACGCCTGTCAAGGCTATTGCGCCTAACACAGTAGAGTTACCGGACGTGCGGCTCGTCATCGCCAGGTGCAGCGTCGACTACGTCGGCAGGCTCACCGCTCATCTCCCTGAGGCCCTGCGCCTGCTCATCGTCAAGGCGGACGGCTCGGTGCTCGTGCACTCCGACGGCGGCTCGTACAAGCCGCTGAACTGGATGTCACCGCCGTGCCGACTCACCGAGGAGCCGGGCCGGTGGTCCGTCACCAACAAGACCGGCGAGACGCTCGCCATCACCCTCACCGAGGTGCTCAGCGACACCTCGGTCGACCTCGGCGTCGACCCGGGGCTGGTCAAGGACGGCGTCGAGGCGCACCTGCAGGAACTGCTCGCCGTCCAGCTCGACCTGCTCGGCGAGGGCTGGCGGCTGGTCCGGCGCGAGTACCCCACCCCGATCGGCCCGGTCGACCTGATGTGCCGGAACGAGGCGGGCGAGAGCGTCGCCGTGGAGATCAAGCGCCGCGGCGAGATCGACGGCGTGGAGCAGCTCACCAGGTACCTGGAACTACTGAACCGCGACCCGCTGCTGGCCCCGGTGCACGGCATCTTCGCAGCCCAGGAGATCAAGCTGCAGGCGCGGACGCTGGCCGGGGACCGCGGCATCAGGTGCGTCACCCTCGATTACGAGGCGATGCGCGGCGTGCTACCGGAGAACACCCTGTTCTGACCGTAATAACCCATTTATATTTCTCAGCGCTGACTCTAAACCTGACCAAGTAGCCTTCGGCCCAATGGTGACAAGCCGGTCCTGAGGAGAGGCAGATGTTCGGGGCTCACCGCGGCGCGGCGATCGTCGGCAAAGCCGGTTACATCTTGAGCTGTATCCTCGCTTCCCTCGTCCTGGTCACGAGCGGATTCGCGTACTACGTGAAGGCGCAGGTCGCCAGCATCGGCGGCTCCGACGTCATCTCGGGCGGCCCGTCCGTCGGCGCGATGAACATCCTGCTGATGGGCCTGGAGAGCCGCACCGATTATGACGGGAACATCCTGCCGGCCAACCTCCTCGCCGCGCTGCACGCCGGCACCGTGCAGGGCGTCGAGTTCGACGGCGTCGGCGGTCAGGATACGAACACGCTGATCCTCATCCACATCTTCGCGGGCGGGCAGAAGGCGGTCGGCTTCTCGATCCCGCGCGACGACTGGGTGACCTTCCCCCAGGCCTACGACGGCCAGTCGGAGGGGAAGATCGACCAGGCCTACGGCCTGGCCTACGCGCAGAGCCTGAACGAGACCGTCAACTCAAGCATGAGCCACGACCAGCGCTATCTGGCGGCCAACGAGGCCGGTCAGGCCGCCGAGATCGCCACGGTCAAGGCGGTGACCGGCCAGCCCGTCGACCACTTCGCCGAGGTGAACCTGGCCGGCTACTACGAGCTGGCGTAGGCCTTTGGCGGCATCGAAGCCTGCGTGAAGCCGTGGGACGGCGGCAAGAACCTGCACGACACCAACTCCGGCGCCGATCTCAAGGTGGGCTACCAGCACCTCGGGGCGGCGCAGGCGCTGGCGTTCGTGCGGGAGCGGGACAACCTCCCGAACGGCGACCTGGACCGCACCCACCGCCAGCAGGCGGTCATCGACTACGTGATCTGGAAACTCGAGCACGAGGGGGTGCTCAGCAGCTTCAACCAGGTCACCAGCTTGCTCGACGTCGCGAAGAAGTACGTCATCACCGACTCGGACTGGCAGATACTCGACTTCGCCACCGAGATGCACGCCCTGACCGGCAGGAACCTGACGTTCCAGACGCTGCCCATCGCCGGGTATCAGACGTTCCACCTCGGCGGCACGGCCGAGGACGCGAACGTGATCGACGTACCCGCGATTCAGGCAGAGGTGAAGCAGGCGTTCACCGCGCCGGCCACGCCGGGCGGCAAGAAGTCGCAGCCGGGGAAGACGGTGACCTATCCGTTGTCCGCCACGACGGTGGACGTATACAACGCCGGCTACACGGGCGGGCTGGCCGCCAACGTCTCGGCGGGCCTGGTGACGGCCGGCTTCATCAAGGGCCAGGTCGCCAACACCGCCATCCAGTCCACGACCGAGGTTCTGTACGGATCCGGGGCGGCGGCGAAGGCCAACGCGGCCAAGATCGCCGCGCTGTTCGGCGTGACCGCACAGGCTGGCAGCTCCGTGAGCGCCGGGCACGTGAAGGTCGTCCTCGGCACCAGCGCGACTCTGCCGAGCTTCAGCTCCCTGTCCCCGGGTTCGGCCGCCAGCCCGGCGAGCTCGAGTTCCCCGAGCACGTCCGCTACCTCCGCCGCTAACAACGGCGCCGCCGGGGGCGTCGTCTCAGTCAGCAGCAACGCCCGCTACGGCATCCCCTGCGTGTACTGAGGTTTTCGCTCACACACGATTCGCGCAATTCTCACGCAGCAGTCGGACATCCGCCTCGAAGGATGAGGCCTGTTCTGGACGCAGGCCCCACAGCCTTCACCATCGTCCGCCCGTCTAAGTCCTGACGTCTCGGGCGCAGCACGCCGGCCGCCGCGCTGACTCCCAGCGCGAGGGCGGCCGGGACGAGCAACGCGTCGCGCAGGCCCACGCCGGAGGCGATCGCGCCGATCGCGACCGGGCCGCTGAGCAGGCCCGAGTACGCCACCGCCGCGATCCGGCCGATGTTGCGGCCCGCGCGCCCAGGGTCCAGCCGGGCGGCGGAGGAGACGATCTGCGGGAAGATCCCGGCCAGGCCCAGGCCGAGCAGCGCGAAGCCGACGATGGCCGCGGCCTGGGTGCCGACCAGCAGGCCGGCCGCCAGCCCCAGGCCGGCCACCAGGCCGCTCGCCCGTACCAGCCGCACCGGGCCGAACCGGGCGGCCAGGCGGTCGCCGGCCGCCCGGCCGGCGGCCATCGTGACCGAGAAAGCGCCGAGCGCCACCGCCGCGACTCCGGCGGGCGAGCCAAGGTCGACGTGCAGGTAGACGGCGCTCCAGTCACCGGCCGAGCCCTCGCCGACCTGCCCGCACAGGGCTACCAGGCCGAGGATCCAGATTATCTGCGTGGGGTGCATGGGGGGCGGCGAGCGGGGCGGCGGATCCCCGGGCCGCTCCGGCACGGACCCAGAATCCGCTGCGGGGATCGTCACGCGCGGGCCGGCCAGCAGGCCGAGGATAATCAGCGCCGCGGCGGTGACGGTGAACGTCGGCAGCGGGCTGATCCCCAGCCACGCCGATATCCCGCCGATCGCCGCGCCGGCCAGGCCGGCGATGCTGTAGCCGGCGTGCAGCGAAGACATGATGGGCCGTTCGTAGCCGAGCTCGAGCCGGGCGCCGCAGGCGTTCATCGACACGTCGAGCAGCCCGGCCACCGCCCCGTAAACGGCCAGCGTGGCCATGAGCGCCGGGAGGCTGGGAGCCAGGCCGATGGGGATCAGCGCGGCCGGGTTCAGCACGCCCGCGACCCGCAGCACCCGGACCGCGCCGAACCGATCGGCGATCCGCCCGCTCAGCGCCAGCGTCAGCACGCTGCCCGCCGGCACCGCGAACAGCGCCAGCCCCAGGCGCCCGTCGCTCAAGTGCAGCGACTCCTTGATGGCCGGCAGCCGGGCGGCCCAGGTCGCCGTGGCGACGCCGAGTATGAAGAAGTATCCGACAATTGCGACCCTGGACTGACGCAGGTCAGGACTCAGCTTGGTCAGGGTCACGCGCCGGATCCGACCAGGTGGGCGTTGACCGCCCGGGCCCGGCCGGCTAGCCCGGGCACCTCGGTGACGGCCACGCCCGCGGCCCGGAGCTGTTCGGCGCCCTCGCCGTCGGTGAACAGGCGGGGCTCGCGCCAGGCGAAGACCACCCGCGGGATACCCGCCGCGACGATGTGCTGGACGCAGGTCACCGGGCGCGACGCGCGGGCGCCGCAGGGCACGAGCGAGCTGTAGATGGTCGCGTGCCGCAGCCGCGGGTCGGATGAGCCCAGCTTGCCCTGGGCTAGCTTGCCCTGGGCCAGCTTAGGGAGCGCCAGCTTACGGAGCGCCACCTCCTCGGCGTGATCGTGGTCCTCCTGCTCGCGGGAGAACCCGGTGGCCAGCACCTCGCCGTCCTCGCCGACGATGACCGCCCCGACGGAAAAGGCGGTGCCCGACGGCGGGCACAGCCGCGACAGCTCCACCGCCCAGCGCAGGAACCGGTGATCCGGGCCGCCGGGGCCGAGCAGGTAACTGAGCAGCACCATCTCATCGACCCGCCGGACCTCGGCGAGAGTCATGGGGTTACCGGGGGAATTGGGATCCGCGGTGGTATTGGGATCGAGGGCCGGAGGGGCGGGAACGGGAACGGACGCGGGAACGGGAACGGACGCGGGAACGGAAGCGGACGCTGGGCCGGCCGATGGCAGGTTGAGGCGCGGGGCGGCGGGGTCGGCCACGAAGAACGGAGCCACGGCGAGGTTGAGTTCATTGGCAAGATCGCGGGCCAGGAATTCGCCCAGAACGTGCGCACCGCCTTCTACAAGGACACGCAGTACGCCTCGTTCGGCCAAATCAGTAAGGACGAGATCGAGGGAGAGCGGGTCGCCGGCGTCGATGAGTACGGCGCCATCCTCCCCGGGACCCAGGCGCGCCCGGGCGCGGCCGATCGCGGGGGTGGCGCAGTACACCAGGCGGAGCGCGCCGGGGGCGAAGAAACGAGCCTGCGGGTCCAGGTCACCGGTGGCGGTGAGGGTGACCCGGGCCGGATGGGTGGGCAGGCCCCGGGCGGCGCGGCGGGCACTGCGGCGCGGGTCCCTGATCAGCAGCCGCGGGTTGTCCTTCCGGACCGTCTGCGCGCCGACCAGGATGGCGTCGCAGCCCGCCCGGACCTCGTCCACGCGGTCCAGATCGGCGGGGCCGGACAGGATCAGGCGGCGCGGGCTGGCGTCGTCCAGGTAGCCGTCGGCCGAGGTAGCGCAGGACAAGAGGACGTACGGACGTGGCGGCACGTACCCAGCGTAGCTTCGGGGGACAAAGCGGTGCTTTACTGGTCAGGCGATGCTTGAGACAGTGAACCCGGCGACAGGGGAAGTGCTGGCCACCTTCCCCGTACACGGACGCCGCGAGGTCGACGCGGCCATGGCCACCGCGCGCGAGGCTGCCGTCTGGTGGGCCGGGCTCGGCTGGTCCGGCCGGCGAATCCGGCTGCTCGCCTGGAAGTCCCACCTGACCAGGTACATGGGCCGGCTGGCCCAGCTCGTGCACGACGAGACCGGCAAGCCGCTCGACGACGCCAAGCTCGAGATCATCCTGGCCATCGTGCACATCGACTGGGCCGCCCGGCACGCCCGCCGGGTGCTGCGCCCGCGCCGGGTGCGCAGCGGGCTCGCGGCCATCAACCAGGCCTCCACGGTGGAGTACCAGCCGCTGGGCGTGGTCGGCGTGATCGGGCCGTGGAACTACCCGGTGTTCACCCCGGTGGGCTCGATCGCGTACGCGCTGGCGGCCGGGAACGCGGTCGTCTTCAAGCCGTCGGAGCTGACCCCGGCGACCGGGGACTGGCTGGTCCGGTCGTTCGGCGACGCGCTAGGCATCTTCGGGGCATCGAAGCCGGTGTTCCAGCTGGTCACCGGGCCCGGTTCCACCGGGGAGGCGCTGGCGCGCAGCGGCGTCGCCAAGATCGCCTTCACCGGCTCCGCGGCCACCGCGCGCAAGGTGATGGCCGCCGCCGCGGACACCCTCACCCCGGTCCTGGCCGAATGCGGCGGCAAGGACGCCCTGCTGGTGAGCGCCGACGCCGACCTGGAGGCGGCCGCCGACGCCGCCGCGTGGGGTGCGATGTCCAACGCCGGGCAGACCTGCATCGGGATCGAGCGCGTCTACGTCGCCGACGCGGTGTACCACAGCTTCCTTGAGCGGCTGAGCCAGCGGGTGTCCGGGCTGCGCCCGGGATTCGACCGCGAGGCCTCCTACGGGCCGATGACGCTGCCGTCGCAGCCGGAGGTCGTGGCCAAGCACGTGGCGGACGCGCTGGCCCGGGGCGGGCGGCCGGTGGTGGGCGGCCCGGACTCGGTGGCGCCACCGTACGTGCGGCCGGTGATCCTGACCGACGTGCCGGAGCATTCCGCGGCGGTGACCGAGGAGACGTTCGGGCCGACGGTGACGGTGACGCCGGTGGCGAACCTGACCGAAGGAGTTTCGCTCGCTAACGCGGGGCGCTACGGGCTGGGGTCGGCGGTGTTCGCCCGCGATCGCTCCGCGGCCATGGCGGCGGCACGGTCGCTGCGGTCTGGGATGACCTCGGTCAATTCGGTGCTCGGGTTCGCGATCGTGCCGGCGCTGCCGTTCGGCGGGGTGGGCGAATCCGGTTTCGGGCGGATACACGGGGCGGACGGGCTGCGCGAGTTCACGCGCCCCAAGGCCATCACGCGTCAGCGGATGCGGCCGCTGATCAACCTCACCTCGTTCGGCCGGACCGACAAGGACATGCGCCGTATCGTCACGTTGGTTACCTTGCTGCACGGCAGGCTCTACCGGCCCCGGAGGTCACGCCGGCGGCGTTAGGTTCTTTGGCCTGGCTAGGCGGCGGGGGTGGCGGGGTTGCCTGCGATCACCATGGCGTCGACGGGATCGGCGGGGTCGACCGCAGCCAGGGGAGCCCGGCCGGCGATGAGGTCGGCCGCGCGTTCGGCGATCGCGATCGTGGGCGCGTTGGTGTTCCCGCGCGGCACGACCGGCATCACCGACGCGTCGACCACCCGCAGCCCGGTCACGCCGCGGACCCGGAGCTCGGGGTCGACCACGCTGTTCCACCGCGACTCGCCGCCCATCGCGCAGGTGCCGACCGGGTGGTAGAGGGTCACCACGCTGCTCCGGACGTACGCCAGGAGCTCGGTGTCGGAGCGGATGTGCGCGCCGGGCGCCAGCTCACTGGAGCAGATCGCGGCCATCGGCTTGGCCGTCATGAACTCCCTGGTCATCTTCAGCCCCGCGGCCAGCGCCCGGCTGTCCCGGTCGTCGGACAGGTAGCCGGGGTCGATGGCCGGGCGATGCCTGGGGTCGGCGCTGCGCAGCCTGATCCGCCCCCGGCTGGCCACGTCGACCAGGCCGACCAGCACCGTCATCGCACGCTGGGCCGGGTCGGCCAGGCCCTGGTCGTGGTACGGGGCGGGAAGAACATGCAGTTGCAGGTCTGGTGCGGGCAGTCCGGCTTCGGAGTGCGCGAAGCCGCCCGACTCGGCCACGTTGCTGGTCAGCGGGCCGCGGTGAGTCAGCTGCCAGCGCAGCATGTTCGCGTTGCCGCCCTTCTCCCACAGGCCGCGGACCCGGGGCGTGGACCAGACGACCGGCAGCACCGGGTGGTCGCTGAGGTTGACGCCGACGCCGCGGCTGTCCGCCACCACGTCGATGCCCATCTCGATCAGGTGCTCGGCCGGGCCGACGCCGGACAGCATCAGCAGCTGAGGGCTGTTGATCGCGCCGCCGGACAGGATGACCTCGGCGTTGGCGCCCGCGGTCTGGGACTCGCCGCGGTGCAGGTAGCTCACGCCGGTGGCCTGGCCGCCCTCGATGATCACCTTGGTGACCAGGGCGCCGGTATGGACGGTCAGGTTGGGCCGGGACATGGCGGGGTGCAGGTAGGCGGTGGCGGCCGAGCACCTTTTGCCGTGCCGCTGGGTCAGCTGATACCAGCCGACGCCGTCCTGGCGCGGCCCGTTGAAGTCGTTGTTGGCCGCCGCGCCCTGCTCCTGGGCCGCCGCGATGAACGCCTCGCACGCTTGTGACTTGTACCGCGGGTCGGTGACCGCCAGCGGGCCGCCCGTACCGTGGTACGCGGAGGCTCCCCGCGAGTTGTCCTCGGCCCGGCGGAAGTAGGGCATCAGGTCCTCGTAGCCCCAGCCAGTGCAGCCATGCTCATCCCGCCAGGTCTGGAAGTCGTGGCGGTTGCCGCGGATGTAGATCATGGCGTTGATCGAGGACGAGCCGCCGAGAACCTTACCCCGCGGCCAGTAGATGGACCGGCCGACCGCGCGGTGCTGCGGGACGGTCAGGTAGTTCCAGTCGTATTCGGTCTGGAACAGCCTGTTCAACGCGGCGGGGGCGCGGATCTCTTCGGCATCGTCGGCCGGCCCGGCCTCCAGCAGCAGCACGCTGACGGCGGGATCGGCGGACAGGCGCGCCGCCAGGACGCAGCCCGCGCTTCCGGCGCCGACGATGATGTAGTCATACACGGCGGTCTCTCCTGTTCCAGGGGTACAGGGAACAATAACGTGCCGTGCTTATGGCCGGGTCAGCGCGGGTTGTCCGGGATCTCTTTTTGATCGCGACCGTTCGGGCCGTGGGTCAGCGAGGTCCGCTCACAGGTTCCCTTAGGGTGGGTTCATGTCGCGAAACCGCAGCGAGAACCCCGTGGTGCTGTCCCGCATCTACACGCGCACCGGCGACGACGGCAGCACCGCTCTCGCCGACGGCAGCCGCACCGCCAAGACCGACTCGCGCCTCGCCGCCTACGCCGACGTGGAAGAAGCGAACTGCGCCATCGGCATGGCGATTACCTTCGGTAATCTCCCGGCCGACATATCAGGGCTGCTGTCCCGGGTGCAGAACGAACTCTTCGACGTCGGCGCCGACCTGGCCAACCCGGTGTCCGACACGCCGCCGCCCTATCCGCCGCTGCGGATCGACGAGGCCTACATCACCCGGCTGGAGAACGAGTGCGACTCGTACAATTCCGGGCTGCCGACGCTGCGGAGCTTCCTGCTGCCGGGCGGCAGCCCGGGGACGACGCTGCTGCACATGGCGCGGACCGTCACCCGCCGGGCCGAACGCAGCACGTGGGCCGCGGTCGGCGAGCACGGCGACTCGGTGAGCCCGCTGCCCGCCCGTTACCTGAACCGGCTGTCCGACCTGCTGTTCATCCTCGCCCGCCAGGCCAACGCGGGCCACGACGACGTCCTGTGGAAGCCAGGCGGCGAACGCGGCTGAACGTCTTAGAGGGCAACGTCTAGGTGGGAGCCGGGCGGGGCGGCCTCGAGCCAGGAGAGCAGGCCGGTGAGCGCCGCCTCCCCCAAGGCCAGTTCGACGGTCCCGGCGCCCGGAGCGCCGCCTGAGCCCGGAGCGCCGCGAGCGCCGCCTGAGCCCGGAGCGCCGCGAGCGCCGCCTGAGCCCGGAGCGCCGCGAGCGCCGCCTGAGCCCGGAGCGCCGCGAGCGCCGCCTGAGCCAGGAGCAGCGTCCGAGCCACGAGCGCCGCCGCCGGGGGCCTGCGGGCCAAGCTGGCCGCTGTCCTCGCCGAGCTTGCATTCCACCACGATCATGCCGGGCTCCAGGCTGGCCGCTTCGGCGTCGCTGGGCAGGCGGCGGGACACGATGCTCAGGTCGCGCCGGGGGAAGACCTCGTCCGGCCGTATCGAGAGCCCGAAGATGCCGAACCAGCACAGCTCCTCGCGCTGGTAGGACGCCAGACCGAGACGCCAAGGACCATTCCCCTTGCGCAGGCCGCACTCCACCGTGCCGCCGCCGCGCTCGAGCAGGAACCTGCGCGCGGCGATGCTGGCGGCGGCCACGATCAGGATGACCAGGAAGGCGGCGAAGAGCCAGGCCGCATCAAGCGCCAGCGCTCCGCCCACTGAGAGTTAGGCCTGGTCGCCTGCGGCCCGCAGCAGCGCCCTGGCGTACCTGGCCCCGGGGCTATCCTCCGCGATCGGGCTGGCTTCGGCGAGCGCGGCGGCCAACTCCGAACGGGTGACCTCGACGTCGACGTCCTGGCCGAGCTGGGCCTGGGCGGCCAGGATCGACACCCGGTCGTCGGCCACGGACAGGAACCCGCCGCTGACCGCCGCCTTCACCCTGGACTCCTCGGTGACGATCTCGACCAGGCTGCCCTCGGCCAGGATGCCGAACACCGGAGCGCGCCCGGTGAGCACCCCGATGTCGCCCTCGGTGGTCTTGGCGATCACCGTACTGGCCTCGCCCGACCACAGCTCGCGGTCCGGGATCACCAGCTCTACCCGCAAGGTCACCGCTCCATCCCCTTGGCCCTCTTCTCCGCGTCCTCGATCCCGCCGACCATGTAGAACGCCTGCTCGGGCAGGTGGTCATACTTGCCCTCGGTAATCGCCTTGAACGAGGAGACCGTCTCCTCCAGCGGAGTGAAGACACCCGGCTGGCCGGTGAACTGCTCGGCCACGTACATAGGCTGGGACAGGAATCGCTCGATCCGCCTGGCCCGCTGCACCACGACCTTGTCCTCTTCGCCGAGCTCGTCGACGCCGAGGATGGCGATGATGTCCTGCAGTTCCTTGTACCGCTGCAGGATCCGCTGCACCTCGCGGGCCACGTCGTAGTGCTCCTGGCCGATGTACTTGGCGTCCAGGATCCGTGACGTGGAGTCTAGCGGGTCCACGGCCGGGTAGATCCCCTTCTCGGTGATCTCCCTGGACAGCACCGTGGTCGCGTCGAGGTGGGCGAACACGGTGTGCGGTGCCGGGTCGGTGATGTCGTCCGCGGGCACGTAGATCGCCTGCATGGAGGTGATCGAGTGACCGCGGGTCGAGGTGATCCGCTCCTGCAGCTGGCCCATCTCGTCGGCCAGCGTCGGCTGGTAGCCGACCGCCGAGGGCATCCGGCCGAGCAGCGTGGACACCTCGGAGCCGGCCTGGGTGAACCGGAAGATGTTGTCGATGAACAGCAGCACGTCCTGCTTCTGCACGTCGCGGAAGTACTCGGCCATGGTGAGGGCCGACAGGCCGACGCGCAAACGGGTGCCCGGCGGCTCGTCCATCTGGCCGAACACCAGCGCGGTGTCGTTGATGACGCCGGACTCGGTCATCTCCAGGAACAGGTCGTTGCCCTCGCGGGTCCGCTCCCCCACCCCGGCGAACACCGACACGCCGCCGAAGTTCTGGGCCACCCGGCGGATCATCTCCTGGATCAGCACGGTCTTGCCCACGCCGGCCCCGCCGAACAGCCCGATCTTCCCGCCCAGCACGTACGGGGTCAGCAGGTCGAGGACCTTGATGCCAGTGGTGAACATCTGGGTCCGCGGCTCGAGCTGGTCCAGCGGCGGGGGGTCGCGGTGGATCGGCCACCGCTCGGTGACGTGCAGGGAGGCGGTGGGCACGTCGAGCGTCTCCCCGAGGGCGTTGAACACGTGCCCCTTGGTGACATCACCGACCGGCACCTCGATCGGCGCGCCGGTGTTGGTCACCTCGGCGCCGCGCACCAGGCCGTCCGTGGGCTGCATGGAGATCGCGCGCACGAGATTGTCGCCCAGGTGCTGCTCCACCTCCAGCGTCAGCAGCCGCGTGTCGTCGCCGATCGTCACCTCGGTGTGCAGCGCGTAGTAGATTTCCGGCATCTGGTCCGCGGGGAATTCGACGTCCACGACGGGGCCGATGATCCGCGCGACACGGCCGGCGCCCGCAGCGGCTTCGCCGCTCTCGGCTGAGTTTTCAACGGTCGCGGTCATGTGTCCCTCACTCACTCGTTGCGCTTGCGTCGGCGAGCGCGTTGGCGCCGCCGACGATCTCGCTGATTTCCTGGGTGATCTCCGCCTGCCGTGCGTTGTTCGCCTCACGGGTCAGCTTTTCGAGCAGATCGCCCGCGTTGTCGGTGGCCGCCTTCATCGCGCGCCGTCGCGAGGCCAGCTCGGCGGCCGCCGCCTCCAGCATCGCGTAAAAGATCCTGGCCGCCACGTACTGCGGCATCAGGGCGTCGAGCACCTCGGGCGGCGAAGGCTCGAACTCGTACTGTGGCAGCGGGCCGGACGGGCTCGGTTCTTCGGTGTCCTCGATCTGCAGCGGCAGGAGCCTGCGGACCGCGGGCCGCTGCGTCAGCATCGAGACGAACTCGGTGCTGACCAGGTGGATCTCGTCCACGCCGCCGTCTGCGGCTTCGTACGCCTCCAGTAGCGTGGTGGCGACCTGCTGCGCGTCCCGGTACCTCGGCGCGGCGGAGAAACCATTCCAGGATCCCGCGACGTCAAGCTCGCGAAACCGGTGCCAGCCGATGCCCTTGCGGCCGGCCACGTACAGGACCGGCTCGAGGCCCCGGTCCAGCAGCAGCTGCCGCAGCCGGGCCGATTCACGCAGCACGTTAGCGTTGTAGGCGCCGGCGAAGCCCTGGTCGCTGGTCAGGATCAGCACCGCGGCCCGCGACGGGTTCTCCGGCTCCTCGGTGAACGGGTGGTGGATCGTAGTCGACCGGCTGATCACCGCCTCCACCGCGCGGGTGAGCTCGCGCGCGTACGGCTCGGCGGCGCGCATCTGCTGCTGCGCCTTGACAATCCGCGACGACGCGATCAGTTCCTGCGCGCGGGTGATCTTGGCGATCGACTGGACCGAACTGATCCGCCGCCTGACCAGGCGAAGCTGGGCTCCCATGGGCTACTTCTCGTCCGCTGCGGGCTGGGGGTTCCGCCGGGCGATCTTCTCCTGGCCCTCGTTTTCGAGCGCCTCGGCCGCCTCGTCTTCGGCGCTGAGCAGCTCGCCGGAGCTGGTCTCGAAGACCCTGCGGAACTCCTCGATCGCGTCCTTGAGCGCGGTGATGGTGTCCTCGCTCAGGTCGAGCGTTTCCCTGATCGTCTGCAAGATGCCGTCGTGCTGTCGCTTCAGGTACTCGAGGAACTCGGTCTCGAACCGGCTGACGTCCTCGATCGGCACGTCGTCCAGGTGGCCGTTGCCGCCGGCCCAGATCGACACCACCTGGTTTTCGACCGGGTACGGGTCGTACTGCGGCTGCTTGAGCAGCTCCACCAGCCGCGCGCCGCGGTCGAGCTGCGCCCGGGACGCCGCGTCCAGGTCGGAGGCGAAGGCGGCGAACGCCTCGAGGTCGCGGTACTGCGACAGCGCGAGCCGCAGGTTACCCGCGACCTTCTTCATCGCCTTGATCTGCGCGTTGCCACCGACGCGGGAGACCGACCGGCCGACGTTGATGGCGGGCCGGACGCCCGAGTTGAACAGGTCGGTCTCGAGGAAGATCTGCCCGTCGGTGATGGAGATGACGTTCGTCGGGATGTAGGCGGAGATGTCGTTCGCCTTGGTCTCGATGATCGGCAGCCCGGTCAGCGATCCGGCGCCGAGGTCATCGGACAGCTTGGCGCACCGCTCGAGCAGCCGGGAGTGCAGGTAGAAGACGTCGCCCGGGTACGCCTCGCGGCCCGGCGGCCGGCGCAGCAGCAGCGAGATCGCGCGGTACGCCTCGGCCTGCTTGGACAGGTCGTCGAAGATGATCAGCGCGTGCTTGCCCTGGTACATCCAGTGCTGCCCGATGGCCGAACCGGTGTACGGCGCGATGTACTTGTAACCCGCCGGGTCAGAAGCCGGGGCGGCGACGATCGTGGTGTACTCCAGCGCGCCAGCTTCCTCCAGCGACTGGCGCACCTGGGCAATGGTCGAGCCCTTCTGGCCCACCGCGACGTAGATGCAGCGGACCTGGCGGGTGATGTCGCCCGACTCCCAGTTGGCTCGCTGGTTGATGATCGCGTCGATGGCGATCGCGCTCTTGCCGGTCTGCCGGTCGCCGATGATCAGCTGCCGCTGGCCCCGGCCGATCGCGGTCATCGCGTCGATGGCCTTGATGCCGGTCTGCAGCGGCTCCTTCACCGGCTGGCGCTGCACCACCGAGGGCGCCTGCGTCTCCAGCGGCCGCAGTTCGGTGTCCTCGATCGGGCCCTTGCCGTCCAGCGGCTCGCCGAGCGGCCCGACCACCCGGCCGAGGAAGCTGTCGCCGACCGGCACGGACAGGATCTCGCCGGTCCGGCGGACCTGCTGGCCTTCCTCGATCTCGTTGAACTCGCCGAGGATCACGACGCCGATCTCGCGCACGTCCAGGTTGAGGGCCAAGCCCCGGACGCCGTTCTCGAACTCGAGCAGCTCGTTGGCCATGGCCGAGGGCAGTCCCTCGACCCGGGCGATGCCGTCACCGCACTCGGTCACGGTGCCGACCTCTTCGCGTGAGGCGCCCTCGGGCTCGTACTCCTGGACGAAACGCGCCAGCGCGTCCCGGATCTCCTCCGGCCGGATCGTCAGCTCAGCCATTGTCCTCTATGTCTTTCCTTGCGTAGGCTTCCCGGCTCGTCTGTTGGTCAGCGGCGGCGGATTCTCCCGCTTTCGGTAGCATGTCAGCCCGCCAGCTTGCGCCGAACGGCGGCCAGCCGGCTGGCCACGGTCCCGTCAATAAGCTCATCCCCGATCTGGACGGAAATACCACCCATAACCGAGGGGTCAATCACGACATTCAGGTGAACGTGGTGCCCGTAGGTGACGGCCAGCGCGTCGGCGAGCCGCCTGCGCTGGGTCGCGGACAGCTCGACCGCCGAGCGCACCACCGCGATCAGCTGCTCCCGGCGCCGCGCCGCGATGGCGGCGCACAGGTCCAGGGCCGCGGTCAGCGAGCGTCCGCGCGGATGCAGCACCACCTGGCTGATCAGGCGGAGGGTCACCGGGGTCACCTTGCCGTCGAGCAGCGCGCTGAGCAGCGCCTGCTTGCGCTCCGCGGGCAGCGAGGGATCGGCCAGCGCGGCGCGCAGGTCCGGCTGCCCGGCGACCACGCGGCCGAACCTGAACAGCTCGTCTTCCAGGTCGTCCAGGGCGCCGTCCGCTTCGGCGGCGAGCACCATCGCCTCGATGGCGAGCTGCTCGATCGCGTCCACCATGTCGCCCGGGGTCGCCCACCGGGCTTCGACGGCCGCCACGACCAGCTCCTCGGTACGCCGGGTCACCTTGCCGTGCAGCAAGGCCGCGGCGACCGCGCCCTTCTCCGCCGCGGGCTTGCCCGGGTCGGCCAGCGCGCGGCGCAACGGGTGCTCGGCGTCGAGCAGGCCGACGACCGCGAACAGCTCGTCGGCGAGCCTGGTGGCCACGGCTGCGGTGGTGATGCTTTCGGCCTCCAGCCGCTCGGTGAGCTCGGCGAACGAGGCCCTACTCGCACCGCGCACGCTCATCGCCTCCCGGTCGTACTTCGGAGATTTGGTCCGAACGGGCCACGGTCAAAGCCCCGGAACCGCTGGCGTGCCTCACTGGCTGGACACCTCGAGCTCGCCGAGGAAGCGGTCCACCAAGCGGCGCTGCCGGGCCTCCTCGGTGAGCGACTCGCCCACGATCCGGCTAGCCAGCTCCACCGAGAGCGTGCCGACCTCGGCGCGCAGCGCGGTCAGCGCCTGCTGCCGCTCGGCCTCGATCTGCGCCTGGGCCGCCTCGGTCACCCGGCGCGCCTCGGCCTGAGCCTGCTCGCGCATCTCGGCGATGATCTGGGCGCCCTGCTCCCTGGCCTCCTCGCGGAGCCTGGCCGCCTCGTGCCGGGCCTCGGCGAGCTGCTCACGGTACCGGTCAAGCATCTCCTTGGCCTCGGCCTGGGCCTCCTCGGACCGGGCCAGGCCGCCCTCGATCAGCTCGGTGCGCTCGGCCAGCGTCTGCTGAATCCTCGGCAGCAGCATCCTGGCGAGCAGGCCGAACACGATGAGGAACACGACCGTCCCGATGATGAACTCGGGCCAGGTGGGGAAGAGCGGATTCTCCCCGGTCGACGACGCGGCTAGGTTCAACATGGTGCGGCCACCTCCGGCGAGATCAGTACTTGAAGATGAACGGGGCCACGAGGCCGATCAGGGCGAGCGCCTCGGTCAGCGAGAACCCGATCCACATGTACAGCGAGATGCGGCCGGTGGCTTCGGGCTGGCGGGCCATCGCCTCAATCGCGTGCCCGAAGACCAGGCCGATGCCGATGCCCGGGCCGATGGCCGCCAGGCCATACCCGATTGCGCCGGCGTTGAGGCTTATCGTCTGGGTCGCGCCAGCGGCGAGCGTAGCGGCAAGAGACATAGATTCAGTCCTTTACATTTCGGGCCGGCGGCTCGTCCCGCCGGGTCGGTGGTGTGTATGGCGGGTCAATGTGCCGATTCCAGCGAGCTGGCGATGTAGACGGCGGTCAGCGTGGTGAAGATGAACGCCTGCAGCAGGTCGATCAGCAACTCGAGCAGGAAGACGAAGAACACCATCACGGCCGAGCCGGCGGCAAACAGCAATCCGATGGACAAGCTGGCCAGGTACCAGGTCGCGAGCGTGAAGATCAGCAACAGCAGGTGGCCGGCGAACATGTTGGCGAACAGCCGGACGCCGAGGGTGAACGGCTGGATGATGAAGAACCTGGCCAGCTCAATCGGGATGAGGATGACCAGGACGAACTTGGGCACTTCCCAGGGAATCATGTTCTTGATGTAGCCGGGGAAGCCCTGATGCTTGAAGCCCAGGTACAGGTAGGTGAAGTAGACTATGAACACCAGCGGCCAGACGAAGCTGATCCGGGACATGGCCGGGAACTGGAAGACCGGGATGAGCTCCATCAGATTCATAAACCAGATGTAGAAGAACATCGCCACCAGGAACGGCAGGTAGGAGTCGCCTCTCTTGCCCAGCGAGGGCCGCAGGATCTGGTCACGCACGGCCAGGATGGCAATCTCGCCGATGTTCTGCACGCCGCGCGGGACCAGTTGGGGCTTGCGGAAAGCCGCCCAGAAAAAGAAGATCACGCCGACCGCGCAGATCACCGCGATCAGCATCGGCTTGGTGAAGTGGAAGGAGCCGACCGAGAACAGCGGGCGAAACTCGAAGCTCTGCAGCCCGGGCGCGGGGAAGCCGCAGCCGCTGAAGATGTGGCATCCGCCCGCCGGGGCCGCCGGGGCTGCGACCACGCCAACGTCACCGGTCACCGGTCATCTCCTTCTGTGCTAGCCCGGGCGGACAACCCCCCCAGACCCCCCCGCGGCGGGGAAGGCTGCGCTACCGCTCCTTGCTTACCGTAGCGGTAGATGATGAAGCCGATCGAGATCGCCAGGCCCACCAGCATGCCGACCGGGAACAGCAGCGCCACGTGGACGGCCCGCCCGATTAGCCAGCCGATGGCGCCGTAGGCGAGCATCCCGGCGATCAGGTAGCTGAACACGGTCCAGCCGATGTCCAGGCCCTGGGCCCGGCCCTCCGACGCGGTCGCTTTCCTGTTGAACTTTGCGGGGGCCCCGTTGCCTTTGCCGTTCATCTCACCCGCCTCGCCGTACCGCTGGCTGCTCGGGTTCGACGTACAGCATCTTGACCTTGATCGCCGTGATGACCTGCGCGGCGCTCCAGACGAGGATGCAGCCGATCGCGGTGAAGCCGAGTGCCCGGGTGCTGAACGCGGTCGTGCCGCTCAGGCTGGAGACGACGACGGCCAGGGCGACGATCTTGACCAGGTAGGTGACCAAGGCGGCCGCCATCATGGCCTGCGGGCTCACCCGTGCGGCCCGGCCGACCACCAGTACGCTGATACCGAAGAACACGGTGACGATGGCCACCCCGACCAGTGCGCCGATCAGTCCCTTGACACCGACCAGGGCGGCGCTCACGGCGACCATGATCGCGGCCGCGACGGCCGTCAGCGCTCCCGCGCGCCGCACGATCGTGGCGTACTTCGCCAGCATTAGATGGCTCCTGAGGGTTGGACAGCGACACTGCTGACACGGGAGAATGTCCCGCGTGCGTTGCAGGAGCCGGTTGCCGAACCGCTGCCGCGGTGCGGGTATCCGGTCAGGTTTACGAAAGGTATCACGGGCCTCTCATTAGCCGTAGAGGGGCTGCTCGTGAAACATATCACAAAGTCCTTGACTCTGTCTTTACCTGATCGCACACAATTTATGACCAACACCGGGCGCGAGACCCCGCCGGACCCGCCTTCCCGTCCCGGATCCGCGCCTTGCGCGCACCGCCGTCCCCCGGACGGCCTGGCTAAATAGCCACATGTTGGGACATTTCTCCTGCGCTGGGCACGCTGACCGGGGCTCGCTGACGGAGACAGTGTCCGACGTCGTCCAGGCCAAGCGAAGGTAAAGAAGAGGTAAAAGCAAGTCCTGCTGGAGGTGCTACCTGGGCCGCGTGTCGCGGCGCTGAGCCTGGGGGAACGGGTCACGCCCGCCGAGAGGGTCCTCCTCGGACAGCGCCCCCGCCTCCGCCTCCGCCTCCGGGAACGGCGCGGCCGGGTTCTGGCGGGAGAACGGTGTCCCGGCAGGGAAGGGATCCGGGACGCGGAACGGGTCCTGGCCGTTGGGAGCGACCTGACCAGGGAACGGGTCCTGCCTGGGGAATGGGCCCCGACCGGGAGACCGATCCTCGCTGGAGAATGGACTCTGCCTGATAAAGGGGTCCTGGCTGGGGAAGGGATCCTGGCCGGGGAAGGGATCCTGGCCGGGGAAGGGATCCTGGCCGGGGAAGGGATCCTGGCCGGGGAAGGGCGGCTGGCTGGTGAAGGGGTCCTGACCAGGGAACGGGTTCTGGCCCGGGAAAGGATCGGCGCTGGGGAGACGACCCGCCCGCGGCAGCGCATCGGCGGGAACCGGGAACGGGTCTGACGGGTACGCGTCGCGGGGGAACGGAGTCGCGTCGCGGAACGGGCCCGCGTCCCGGGAGTATCCGAGCCGCGGGCCGTGGCCGGATGGCGTCGCGCCATTGAGGGCGGCGCCGGACGGGGCGGCGCCGGACGGGGCGGCCACTGACGGGGCGGTGGCTGACGGGATGGCCGCAGAGTATCGCGGCACGTCAGGCGCTGGCGCCGCGGGCCGTGGCGGGGCGGGTCGTGGCGGGGCGGCAGTGCGCGCCGTGACGGCAGGCGTCGCCTTGTTCCGGGCCCGGGCCCGCCAAGGGCGCAGCGACGGCATCGTGGCGGGCAGCAGGGCGAGCACCGCGACCACGGTGGCGACGGCGAACACGACCGAAGGGCTCCGCACGATCGAGAGCGATACCACGGTGACCGAGAACAGCGCGGCCCACAGGTACATGAGCAGCACGCTCTGCCGGTAGGAATGGCCGATGTTGAGCAGCCGGTGATGCAGGTGCTGCCGGTCGGCGGCCATCAGCGGCTTGCCTGCCCGGGTCCGCCGGATGATCGCGAACATCAGGTCCGCGTACGGGATGATGAAGATCGCGGCCGGCATCAGCAGCGGGAGGAGGATGGCGAACCGGTCCAGGGCGTGGGTGTGCGCGTAGTTGGTCAGCAGGGCCGGGTCGAGCGAATCGGTGCTGGATATCGGCCCGTAGGCGAGCAGCAGGCCGAGCAGCATGGCGCCGATGTCGCCCATGAAGATCCGCGCCGGATAGAAGTTGTGCGGCAGGAACCCGATGCACATGCCGGCCAGCAGCGCGGACGCCACCGCGGGCACCGACTGCGAGGTGGTGCCGATGGTCCGGTTCAGCGTGTACGAGTAGACCAGGAACGACAGCGCGGCGACGGCCACGATGCCGGCCGCGAGCCCGTCGAGGCCGTCGATGAAGTTGATCGCGTTGATGGTGACCACGACGATCAAGATGGTCAGCGTCACGCTCAGGTCCCATTCGAGCGGGAACACGCCGCCGCTCGGCAACGGCAGCCAGGGCAGCGCCTGGCCGCTCCAGACCAGGATGCCGGCCGCCGCTACCTGCCCGGCCAGCTTGCTGATCGCGCTGAGCCCCCACCGGTCATCGACGAACCCGACGACGACCACGAGGCCGCCGGCCAGCAGCAGCCCGGCTTCGCTCTTCGACCCGGCCGCCTGGAATGGCTCCTGCAGGAAGGAGAGCCGGCTGACGATCAGCAGCCCGGCGGCCAGCCCGCCGTACATGGCCAGGCCACCGAGCAGCGGGGTCGGCTCGGTATGCGTATCCCTGGCCCGCGGCTCGTGAATCGCGTGGGTCGCGACCGCGACCCGCCGCACCAACGGGGTGAGCAGGTAGGTCACCGCCGCGGTGACGAGCAAGACCAGCGCGTACTCGCGCATGCTGCCTCAGCGGGCCTGGATCTGGTCGGACCGTCTAGCTTTCATCATTGCCCACTTTATGGCACCAGCTACGCGCCGGCGGGCGGCTCACCGGTGGCGGGGTCCAGAGAACCTCCTGAGCCCTCCAGGGGATGCGGCGCCGCGGGCTTGAAATCAGCGACGCTGCTATGGGCGGTAGGGCTTTCTGCGGCTGGGCCCTCGTTCTCGGCATAGTGCTCGTTCTCCGCGATGACCGACGCCACCGTGCGCAGCCGGTCCACGGAGATCGCGCCGGCCCGGAGCACCTTCGGTATGGTTCCGGTCAGATCGAGGATGGTCGACGGGACGCTGTCGGCGCACGGCCCGCCATCGAGGTATACCGATACCGCCTCGCCGAGTTGCTGCTCCGCTTCGTCGGCACTGGTAGCCGGCGGCTGGCCGTGCCGGTTGGCGCTGGACACCGCGAGCGGCCCGGTCTGCTTGAGCACGTCGAGCGCGACCGAGTGCAGCGGCATCCGCAGGGCGACCGTGCCCTTGGTGTCACCCAGATCCCAGAGCAGCGTCGGGCTGGCGCGGAACACCAGGGTGAGCGCGCCGGGCCAGAACTCGTCGATCAGGTCCTGCCCGAACGCCCCGAGGTCCTCCACCAGCGCCGCCGCGGCCCGCGCGGTGCCGACGAGCACGGGCGGCGGCATGTTCCGGCCCCGGCCCTTGGCCGCCAGCATGGTGATGACCGCCGACGGGGTGAACGCGTCCGCGCCGATGCCGTACACCGTGTCGGTCGGCAGCACGATAAGCTCGCCGCCGCGAGCCGCCGTCACTGCCGCGTCGATCCCCGCGGCCCGCATCTGCGGGTCCCGGCAGTCGTAACGCTTGCTCATCTGGCCGCAACTCCTACCATTCCCGGCACCATGTCTCAGGCGCCCTCGCCCGACCAGGCCGCGGTGACGAAGCGGTCACGACCGGCCAGGTCCTTGTTGTTGCGCGTGTCCCGCCAGCCGGACTCTTCCGGAAACACCCAGTACACCGCCGCTCCCTGCTGAGCGGCGTGCTCGACAGCGACGAGCCCGCCGGGGCGGAGCAGCCGCCGTGCGGTGCGCTCGACGACGCGGATGGCGTCCAGCCCGTCCGCGCCGCTCCACAGCGCGGCCGGCGGGTCGTACTCGCTGACCTCCGGTTCGACGAAGGCTCCCACCGGGATGTACGGCGGGTTACTGATCACGAAGTCAACCGTACCGTCGAGTTCGCCGAGCACGTCGCCGAAGTCACCCGCGTGCAGCATGACGTGCCCGGCCGTGTACGGGGCGCTCTCCGCGTACTTGCTGATGTTGCGCTCGGCCCAGGCCCGGGCGAGCGGATCGGCCTCGACCGCATGCACCCTGGCCCTGGGCACCTCCTGCCCGATGGCCAGGGCAATCGCGCCGGAGCCCGTGCCCAGGTCGGCCACCACCGGCTCGGCGACGTCCATGTCACGCAGCCGGGCGATGGCCCAGCCGGTCATCACCTCGGTCTCCGGGCGCGGCACGAACACCCCAGGCCCCACGTCGAGCTCGAGGTAACGGAAGTGGGCGCGGCCGGTGATGTGCTGGAGCGGCTCACGGGCCGCCCGGCGCGCGATGTCAGCCCAGAACCGCGCGTCGAAGTCGGCGTCGCGCACCGTGTGCAGCTCGCCCCGCCTGACATTGTGCACGCTGGCCGCGATCAGCTCGGCGTCCGCGCGCGGCGACTCCACCCCGGCGTCGGCCAGCCGCAGCGCGGCCAGCGCCACCTCGTCAAGCAGCAGGCTCATCATCGCCAGTACCGACCAGCTTCGCGGCCAGGTCCGCGGCCGCCAGCGCGTCGATCACCGCGTCCAGGTCACCGTCGATGACCTGGTCGAGGTTGTAGGCCTTGTAGCCCACACGGTGATCGGAGATGCGGTTCTCCGGGAAGTTGTAGGTGCGGACCCGCTCCGAGCGGTCCACCGTGCGCACCTGGCTGCGCCGTTCCGCGCTCGCCTTCGCGTCGGCGTCGGCCTCGGCCTGCGCGAGCAGCCGTGCGCGCAGCACGCGCATGGCCTGCTCCTTGTTCTGCAGCTGGCTCTTCTCGTTCTGGCAGGACACCACGATCCCGCTGGGCAGGTGGGTGATCCGCACCGCCGAGTCGGTCGTGTTCACGCTCTGCCCGCCCGGGCCCGAGGACCTGAATACGTCGACCTTCAGGTCGTTGTCGTTGATCTGGACCTCGACCTGCTCCGCCTCGGGTACCACGAGCACGCCTGCCGCCGAGGTGTGGATGCGGCCCTGGGATTCGGTCACCGGCACCCGCTGCACGCGGTGCACGCCGCCCTCATACTTCAGCCGCGACCAGGCGCCCTCGGAACCCTTGCCCTTCACCGCGACCGTCACGTCCTTGACCCCGCCCAGGCCGGTGCCCGTCGAGTCGAGGATCTCGGTCTTCCAGCCGCGCCGCTCGGCGTAGCGCAGGTACATCCGGAGCAGGTCGCCGGCGAACAGCGCAGATTCCTCGCCGCCCTCGCCCGCCTTGACCTCCAGAATGATGTCACGCGCGTCGTTGGGGTCCCGGGGCACGAGCAGCTTCTGCAGCTGGGCCTCGAGTTCCTCCCGGTGCGCGGCCAGTTGCTCGCCCTCGGCGGCGAACGAGGAGTCTTCCCTGGCCAGCTCGCGCGCGGCCTCCTCGTCCGCCGAGGTCTGCTGCCACTGGAGGTAAGCGTGCACGATCGGGGTCAGCTCGGCGTAGCGGCGGCCAAGCGTGCGTGCTTTCTCCTGGTCGGAGTGGACGCTCGGGTCGGCGAGGGCATGCTCGAGTTCGGCATGCTCGCTAGCCAATTCGCTTAGCCGGTCGAACACCGGAATGTCCTTTCGTACCTCAGCCCGCTCTCCTCGACGGCGGCGGGCGGCCCGCGGGCGATGTTGGTGACCCGCCTGGCAGTCGGACGGCTACAGATCGAGCCGCCCGAACGCCATTCGAGCCACCATCGCGCGCACGTGCGTGCCGTCCAGCGCTAAGCCCTGAATACCCGCCCAGCGGTCTCCCCCGACCCATCCGGTGCCGATCTCGGCGCCGAACAGGCTCCGCGCCTCGCGGCTCGCACTTCCTGACGGGCACGAAGGCAGCGGGCGGGAGCCTGACGTGGCTGGGGCTGATGGACAGCCCCCGGGCGGGGCCGTTCGGGTTACTTCTTGTCGGCCTTCTGGCCGCTCGGGTTCTTGCCGAACCTCTTCTCGAACCTCGCGACCCGGCCGCCGGTGTCGAGGATCTTCTGCTTGCCGGTGTAGAACGGGTGGCAGTTTGAGCAGACCTCGACGTGGATACTGTCGCTGGGTGCGGTGCTCCGCGTGGTGAACGTGTTCCCGCAGCCACAGGTCACCGTGGTGACGTGGTAGTCGGGGTGAATGCCAGTCTTCATGTGACAACTCCTGCCTCGAGCGGTCGCCGGGTCGCCCTAGGGCGTGAACCGGTACCGCATGGGTGCGGCTTCTAGTGTGCCAGACAGTGGAACCAGTTTTCCTGATCCCGCATTCCCGCTGTCCGGTGTGGTCAGCGGGCGGTGCAGCCGGCTTCCGCGGCGTTCAGGACGCCGCGGAAGCCGGCTGCGAGCGTCAGGAGCCGAGGGTGGTCTTCTGCACCTGAAGCAGGAACTCGGCGTTGCTCTTGGTCTTGCGCATCTGCTCCATGAGCAGCTCGAGCGCCTGCTGCGGCTCGAGCGCATGCAGCACGCGGCGCAGCTGCCAGATGATCTTGAGCTCGTCCGGCGAAAGCAGGATCTCTTCCTTACGGGTGCTCGACGCGTCCACGTCGACGGCCGGGAAGAGCCGCTTCTCCGCGAGCTCGCGGCGCAGCCGCAGCTCCATGTTGCCGGTGCCCTTGAACTCCTCGAAGATGACCTCGTCCATCCGGGAGCCGGTCTCGACCAAGGCGGCCGCCAGGATGGTCAGCGAGCCACCGTGCTCGATGTTGCGGGCCGCGCCGAAGAACCGCTTGGGCGGGTACAGCGCCGTGGAGTCCACACCACCGGACAGGATGCGGCCGCTGGCGGGCGCCGAGTTGTTGTACGCGCGGCCCAGCCGGGTGATGTTGTCGAGCAGGATGACCACATCGTGGCCCATCTCCACGAGCCGCTTGGCCCGCTCGATGGCCAGCTCGGCCACTGTGGTGTGGTCGTCGGCCGGGTGATCGAACGTGGAGTGGATGACCTCGCCCTTCACCGTCCGCTGCATGTCGGTGACCTCTTCTGGCCGCTCGTCGACGAGGACGACCATGAGGTGGCACTCCGGGTTGTTCTTGGTGATGGCGTTCGCAATCGACTGCAGGATCATCGTCTTGCCCGCCTTCGGGGGCGACACGATGAGGCCGCGCTGGCCCTTGCCGATGGGGCAGATCAAGTCGATGATCCGGGTGGTCATGTTGCCGGGATCGGTCTCCAGCCTGAGCCTCTCCTGCGGGTACAGCGGCACCAGCTTGGAGAACTCCGGCCGGCCCACGGACCGCTCGGGGTCCAGGCCGTTGACCTTGTCCAGCCGGACCAGGGCGTTGAACTTCTCCCGGCGCTCGCCTTCGCGCGGCTGCCGGACGGCGCCTTCGATGACATCGCCCTTGCGCAGGCCGTGCTTGCGCACCTGGGAAAGGGAGACGTACACATCGTTCGGCCCGGGCAGGTAGCCGGTGGTGCGCACGAAGGCGTACCCCTGCGCGTCGAGCACGTCGAGGATGCCGGCGATCGGGATGAGCACGTCATCCTCGCCGATCACGAGCTCCGGCTCGGCCTGGCGGTCGCGCCTGCGGTTCCTGTTCCTGAACCGGTCCCGGCTGCGGCCCCGTCGGTCGCCGTCGTCGTACGCCTCGCCCGCGGGTCCGCGGCTCGCCGCGATCGGCTCCCGGTCCCGGCCACCGCGCTCCAGACCGCCGCGCTCCGGGCCACTGTTGTCACGGCCGCCGTGATCGCGGCTGCCCTGGTCGCGGCTGCCCTGGTCGCGTCCGCCGTTGTCGCGGCCAGACTGCTCACGGCCGGACTGCTCACGGCCGGACTGCTCACGGCCGGACTGCTCACGGGCCGCCTGATCCCGGCCGCGGGACGGCTGGTCGTCGCGGCGCCCGTTCCTGCGCCGCCGGTCACCGCGCTGGATCTCGCCCTGCGCGGCCTCGTCCCGTATACCCGGCTGGGCGTCCTCACGCGCGCCCTGCGGCGCGGCGCCCGTCTCCTGGGCTCCGGCCTGCTGAGCGGGAGCCTGCTGCGCTGCGCTCGGCTGAGCCGGGGCCTGCTGCGCCCGGCCGTTCGGCCGGTCGGTCACGGCCGCCTGGTCGAAGCTGAGCTGCTGCCCGGCTCCGTCCGTGCCGATCCCGCCGCGCGCGCTGGCACCCAGGCCGGACGCGGCACCGTCTCCGATGCCGGATTGCGTGCGTGTGTCTGGTTCCATAGCGTCCTGCTTCCGCAGGCGAGTCGAGTCAGCTCCCGCGGACGCGACACGCTGGTTCGAACCCTGGTTAGCGGCACCCGCCTCCTGCCGGGGAGCTCCGCCCTGCCGGGCCTCGATCGCCTCGACGAGCTGTCCTTTGCGCATCCGGCCAGCGCCCGGTATGCCCATCGTTTGCGCGATCCGCTGCAACTCGGGCATGAGCAGCGAGGAAAGGCCAGTGCCACTGCGGCTGCGCGACTTGGATGTCGACGCCCTCGCTCCTGGCGCCCCCGGCTCCCCCTGTGCTGATCCGCCAGCGGCCGCGGCCGGCGCCGAGATACCGGCAGGGGCGTCCTCAGACGCGCTGGGCGCGCCACTGAGGAGTTCGGTTGTGTCGCTCACTAATGGTCCTTCCATGATTCTCGGCCGCCTGGGTGAACCCGCTAGGCCCGTCGACCCTGTACAGCGGCCCCCCTTGGGGCCAGAGTTGATTCGCGCTGCTCTGATAGCCGCCGAATGCCCACGATTCCCGCAACGCCTTGCGTTCCTCCGTGCGTCGCTATGTGTTCGCAAACTAGGGAGATGAGTCGGGGAGCGCCCGGGCGGCTGTACCGCTCGCCCGCGTCCCCAGATCGCGCGCTCCCACCAAGCTGGCCGTGCTTCTCAGCTGAGAAGACAACGGGACATCCTGCGTCAAAGACCTTGGGTACGGCAACGATACCGGACCAAAGGAGTTTACCGGCGAGCGCCCGGTTTGCCGACGAGCACCCAATCCAGAGCGGGGCACCCGAGGCGTCACTAAGCCTAACACCATGAGGACTCACGGCATTCCTTCGCAGCCGTCCGTGTCGCGCGGAAGAAGAGGCAACGGTCCCAAGAGGCCCGCTAGCAGCCTCGAGCACCCAGCGTGCACAGCTCCAGATTCGATGTCTTGACCTGGATCTGCAGCTACGTGCCCGGCCGGACGGATTGGCCGCTCGTTTCCCGCGTCAGTACTCCACCTGGGACTGCGGGCGCAGGATACGCGCACCTTGCCGCTCGACGTCTAGCGAGCTTATGTGCCATGCAATACCCGTTTCTCTCACGATTGAACCCAAGCTGTCCAGGTGGTGACGATAATCAGGCTTTTCAGGGCCGCTCAGCAGCGCGAGCACCGACGGGCCCGCCCCGGAGACGACGGCAGGGATGCCGGCCTCCCGCAGCCGGCCGACCAGAGCGCTGGTTTCCGGCATCGCCGGCGCCCGGTAGTCCTGGTGCAGCCAGTCCCGGGTCGCGGCGAGGAGCGCGCCCGCTGTCTGCGGCGCCCGGGCGGGCAGTTGCGTCAGCGCGGCGACCAGCAGGGCGCTGCGCCCGGCATTGGCCGCCGCGTCCCGGTGCGGCACCAGGTCGGGCAGCAGGCGCCTGGCTACCTCCGTGCGCACCGGTGCCGGCGCCACGCACACCACCGGCCTGATCTCCGGCAGCGGCTCGAGCCGGACCATCCGCGGCCGGCCGTCTGCGGTCCAGGCGATGGTCAGGCCCCCGCCCAGGCAAGCGGCCACGTTGTCCGGATGCCCCTCAAGTTCGGCGGCCAGCTCGAACAGGGCACCGTCCGCGCCGTCCGCGCCGGGAGGGCCAGGTGGGCCAGGTGGGCCGGGCTCGGCTAGGGCCCGCGCGGCCAGGAGGCCGGCCACGATCGCGGCGGCCGAGGAGCCCAGGCCACGGCCGTGCGGGATCCGGTTCACGCAGCGCAGCCCGATGCCAGGCGGCTGGCTCCCGCTGACGGCGAACGCCGCCCGCATCGCCCGCACGACCAGGTGGTCCTCTTCGGCCCCGGCCAGGTCCGCGCCCTCGCCGGAGATCTCGATGGACAGCCCGGACTCGCAGACCCACGCGTCCACGTCATCGTGCAGGCTCAGCGCGAGCCCGAGCGCGTCGAAGCCCGGCCCCAGGTTCGCGCTGGTCGCGGGCACTCGCACCCGCACTGGACCTTTCGCCCAGGCCATCTCACTCCTCACGGGAAGGTAACCGCAACGATGGAACATGGTTGTCGTCAGGGCGACGACGATGGAGCATCGTTGTCGTTGACCGCGGCCCGCGGCGGGGCGCGGGGCGGGGCCGGTGGGGCCGGAGAGCTAGGCCAGGCCTAGCGCGGTCGCGGCGGCGCCGGCGTCGGCGGCGATGGTGGCCGGGGAAGGCGCGCCGGACAGCGCCCAGTCCGGATCCTTCAGGCCGTTGCCGGTGATCGAGCAGACCACCCGGGACCCGGCCGGGAGCTGCCCGCTCGCGCTGACCCGTAGCAGCCCGGCTACGCTCGCCGCGGAGGCGAGCTCGCCGAACACCGCCTCCTGGGTGGCCAGCAGCCGGTAGGCGGCGAGGATCTCCCGGTCGGTGACCGAATCGATCAGGCCGCCCGACTCGTCACGGGCCGCCTCGGCCAGCAGCCAGGACGCCGGGTTGCCGATCCTGATCGCGGTCGCGATCGTCTGCGGCTGCAGCACGGGATGGCCGGTCACGATCGGCGCCGCGCCGCTGGCCTGGAACCCGAACATCCGCGGCGAGCGGGATGCCAGGCCCGCCCGCTGGTACTCGGTGTATCCCATCCAGTAGGCGGTGATGTTCCCCGCGTTGCCGACCGGCAGGCAGTGCACGTCGGGCGCGTCGCCGAGTTCGTCCACGATCTCGAACGCAGCGGTCTTCTGGCCCTGCAGCCGGTCCGGGTTCACCGAGTTGACCAGCGCCACCGGATATTCGGCGGCCAGCTTCCTGGCCAGCTCGAGGCAGTCGTCGAACGAGCCTTCGACCTGTAGCAGCCTGGCTCCGTGCACCAGCGCCTGGGCGAGCTTGCCGATCGCGATCTTGCCGCGCGGCACGAGCACGGCGCAGGTGATCCCGGCCCGGGCCGCGTAGGCGGCGGCGCTGGCACTGGTGTTGCCGGTCGACGCGCAGATCACCGCCTTGGCGCCGGACCCGGCCGCCATGCTGATGGCCACCGTCATGCCCCGGTCCTTGAACGAGCCGGTCGGGTTGGCCCCCTCGACCTTGAGGTATACCTCGCAGCCGGTGCGGGCGGACAGGACCGGGGCGGGCAGCAGCGGCGTGCCGCCCTCGCGCAGGGTGATCACCGGCGTGGCCTCGGTGACCGGCAGCCGGTCCCGGTATTCGGCGATCACCCCGCGCCACGGTCCCCCCGCGCGCCTGGCCGCCAGCTGAGGTTCAGTCACGGTCACTCCTCCTCCCCTTCCACCCGCATCACGCTGGCGACCGCGCGGACCACCGGCAGCGCCTCGAGTTCGCGGACGGTGGCGGCGAGCGCCGCGTCCCGCGCGGTATGGGTCACGATCACGAGCTGGGCTTCGGTGCCCCGGCTGGTCTGGCGGACCGCCTCGATGGAGACGTCGTGCCGCGCGAACGCCTCCGCCACCGGGGCGAGCACGCCGGGCTTGTCGTCCACGTCGAGCGAGACGTGGTAGCGGGTCAGCGTCTCCCCCATCGGCATGACCGGCAGGCCGGCGTAGGTGGACGCGTCCGGCCCGCGCGTGCCGGCCAGCCGGTTCCTGGCCACGGCGACGATATCACCGAGCACGGCGCTCGCGGTCGGGGTGCCGCCGGCGCCCGCGCCGTAGAACATCAGCTGGCCGGCCGAGGAGGCCTCGACGAACACCGCGTTGTAGGCCTCGCTGACGGAGGCGAGCGGATGGCTGCGCGGGATCATCGCCGGGTGCACCCGGACCGAGACGCCCCCGTCACACCGTTCGCAGATGGCGAGCAGCTTGACCACCCGGCCGAGCGCCCGCGCGCTGAGAATGTCGGTGGCGGTGACCTCGGTGATGCCCTCGCGGTGCACGTCCGCCGCGGTCACCGGGGTATGGAAGGCCAGGCCGGCCAGGATGGCCGCCTTCGCGGCCGCATCGAACCCCTCCACGTCGGCCGTCGGGTCGGCCTCGGCGTAGCCGAGCGCCTGCGCCTCCTCGAGGGATTCGGCGAAGCCCGCGCCCGAGGAGTCCATCCGGTCGAGGATGAAGTTGGTGGTGCCGTTGACGATGCCGAGGACGCGGTGCACGGTGTCCCCGGCCAGCGATTCGCGCAGCGGCCGGAGCAGCGGGATGGCGCCGGCCACGGAGGCCTCGTAGTACAGGTCGGCCCCGTACTCACGGGCCGCCCCGTAGATCTCCGCGCCGTTCTCGGCGAGCAGGGCCTTGTTCGCGGTGACCACCGGCTTGCCGCCCTTCAGCGCGGCCAGCATCAGCGACCTGGCCGGCTCGATGCCGCCGATCACCTCGACCACGATGTCGACGTCGGGCCGGGTGGCCAGCGCGTGCGCGTCCGCGGTGAGCAGCGAGCGGTCGATCCCGGCGGCCCGCCGGTGCCCGACCCGCCGCACCGCGATCCCGGCCAGCTCCAGCCGGGCGCCGACGCGCAGGGCGAGGTCTTCGGCCTGCTCAGTGAGCAGCCGGGCCACCTCGGACCCCACCACGCCGCAGCCGAGCAAGGCCACCTTGAGGGTAGGGAGGGTCTGGTTCATCCGACGTCCAGGCTGAACAGGTCGTCAAGGGTCTCGCGGCGGACGATCGTCCGGGCGGCGCCCGCGCCGACCGCGATCACGGCCGGGCGTCCGACGTGGTTGTAGTTGCTGGCCAGTGACCGGCAGTAGGCGCCGGTGGCCGGCACGGCCAGCAGGTCGCCGGGGACCAGGTCGGACGGCAGGTACGCGTGCCGCACCACGATGTCGCCGCTTTCGCAGTGCCTGCCGACCACCCGGGACAGCATCGGCGGGGCGGCCGAGGCCCGCGAGGCCAGCGCGCACGCGTAGGAGGCGTCGTACAGCGCGGTCCTGATGTTGTCGCTCATCCCGCCGTCCACGCTGACGTAGGTCCGCAGCCCGTCCACGTCCTTGACCGTGCCCACCGTGTACAGCGACACGGTGGACGGCCCGACGATGCCGCGGCCCGGCTCGACGGTCAGCCGGGGCCGGGTCAGCCCGGCGGCCCGGCACTGCCCGTCCACGATGCCGCGCAGGCTCTGCGCGAGTTCCTTGACCTCGGGGGGATCGTCCTCGTCGGTGTAGGCGATGCCGAACCCGCCGCCGAGGTCGAGCTCGGCGATCTCGGTGCCGTGCTCGTCCCGGATCCGGACCGCCAGCTCCACCACCCGGTGCGCCGCCACCTCGAAGCCGGCCGTGTCGAAGATCTGCGAGCCGATGTGCGAGTGCAGCCCGGCGAACGACAGGCCCGGGCAGGCGATGACCCGCCGCACCGCCTCGTCGGCGGTGCCGGAAGCCAGCGAGAAGCCGAACTTCTGGTCGTCGTGCGCCGTCGCCATGAACTCGTGGGTGTGCGCCTCCACCCCGGTAGTGACGCGGACCAGCACGCTGGGCTTGGCCATGGTGTCCCGTGGGGGTCCGGGGGTCCGGCCCCCCGGGGCAGGATCCGTCAGGTACGCGAGCCGGGCGATCTCCTCGAACGAGTCCACCACGATGTGGCCCACGCCGGCCGAGACCGCACGGGAGAGCTCGTCGAGCGTCTTGTTGTTGCCGTGCATCGTGATCTGTTCGGGCGGCACCCCGGCCGAGAGCGCCACCTCGAGCTCGCCGCCGGTACAGACGTCGACGCCGAGGCCCTCCGAGCTGACCCAGCGCAGCACCGCCCGGGAGCAGAACGCCTTCGCGGCGTAGAACACCCGGCCGTCGGGACCGAACGCCTCCAGGTAATCACGACACCGGGACCGAACGTCCTCCTCGTCGCAGACGTACAGCGGCGTGCCGAACTCGGCGGCCAGATCCCGCACGTCCATGCCGCCGAGCGTCAGCACGCCGCCGGATCGCCGGGCGCCGCGCGGCCAGATCCCGGGGTACAGCGCGTTCAAGTCCTCCGGCGCGGCCGGCGGATGGTCGGCGGGCAGCACGTCACCATGGCGTGGCCCGGCCGGGTGCGCGACACGGCTCATGCGGTTCCCTTCATGCGAGCGGCCTACGGACGGCGGTGCCCTACAGGCGGCTGGGCGCGCCGATCCCGAGCAGCCCGAGGCCGGCGGCGAGGCCGGTCTGCGCCGCGTCCGCCAGCCACAGTCTTTCGCTGCTGATACTCGATACTGTCGTGAAGCTGGTCGTGCTCATCGTCTCAATCGTCCGTGCTGCCAGCTCCTCCAGGTACCCGGCGAACTCGTCGGGACGTCCGCGGCGCGCCGCCATGGCCACCCGTTCCGGGAGCCAGGACAACGCGTCGAGCAGCGCCAGCTCCCCAGGTTCGGCGAGCAGACACGGCGTGAACCCGGCTGGCCTGGCCCCCAGCGCGGCGGCCCAGCGCAGCACGGCGGCAGCAGCGGCATGCGCGTACCGAACAGCATAGGCGGGATTGGCCAGGACGTGCCGCGCGATAGCCGCCGCCTCCGGGGCAGTGCCGCCCGTGGGGCCGCCCACGAGGCCACCCGCGGCGCCACCTATGGGGCCGCCGGGCGGCATCCCGGCCAGCGCGAACCGCACCGCGTCGGCCCCCGCGTACGCGACGGCCGCGGCGACCGGCCCGGTCTCTGGCCAGGCCGCTGGAAGGGGAGCCGGGGCGGGAACGCAGGACCGTTCGGGATAAAGAAAGATGGTGGCGCCCGCGGCGGCGGCGAGACGGGCGGTCAGCTGCCAGGCGAGGGCCGCCCGGGCCTGCGGCCAGTCCGGCGCGGCGGCCAGCGGGCCCGGCGGCGCGGCGGGCACCCTACGGCCGCGCAGCGCGTCGCTCTGCGCGCAGGCGGGGCCGGCCCGGGCGATCCGCACCGCGAGTTCGGCCAGCGCGTCGTGGGTGACGGTCACGGTGAGGAACCCTCGCCCGGTCGCCTCGGCCACCGCGATCCACGGTTCGCTGGCGAGCCGGCCGGCCAGGGCCGCGGCCACCTCGCGCGGGTCCTGACCCGGCCGCGCCAGGCGAAACGGCAGGCTGGACGCGTAACTCCCCGGCGCCGGGCCCGGGCGCAGCAGCGGGTCACCGTCCTCGGCGCCGCCCGGGCCGGCCGCGGCGAGAATCGCCCGCCGCAGCCCGGCGGTGATCACCTACGCGACGCCCGCCAGTTCACGGATCACGCGGATCATCTCGTTCGGGTCGAAAGGTTTGGTGAGGTAGGCGTCGGCGCCCACGCGCGCGCCCCTGGTCTTGTCGTCCTCCTGGGCGCGGGCGGTGATCAGCAGCACCTTGATGTGGGCGGTTTCCGGCGACTTGCGCAGCTGGACCGCCGTCTCCCAGCCGTCGAGCCGCGGCATCATCACGTCCAGCGTGATGACGTCCGGGGCGATTTTCGTCACCTTGTCCAGGCAATCCTGCCCGTCCACCGCCATCTCGACGTCAAAGCCCTCGAGCTGGAGGTTGATCGCGATCAGCCGCCTGATCACCTCGTCGTCGTCCACGACGAGCACCCGTCCCAGTACCTGCGTCACTCGCGTGAGGGTAGCGTCTTCTGGCGGGTGGTCGCGCCCCCGGGACACGTTATCCAGGACCGGCCTAGCGAGCACGGGCCTTTTGAGCCCGTGCGAGCGGCCGGTGCCG
>Ga0208044_1000360_pt1 | contig 35116 bp, 32 predicted proteins | sample Sb_taG_8_FD_187712 | JGI IMG/M metagenome (GOLD analysis project Ga0208044, IMG submission 187712) | Peat soil microbial communities from Weissenstadt, Germany - Sb_50d_c_BC metaG (SPAdes) (version 2) | ecosystem: Environmental > Terrestrial > Soil > Wetlands > Peat | place: Germany...
CCGGTGGCTGGTGGCGGCCCGCTGCCTGCGTACGTCCGTCGGCCGCACGACGAGCGGCTGCGGGTGATACTGGCGCCGCCGGTGGCCGGCAGCCGGCTGGTGGTGGTCCGCGGCGAGCCTGGCACGGGCACCACCCGGGCCGCCTGGGAGGCGGTCGCCGAGCTGCTGGCGGAGTGGCCGCTGGAATACCCGCGGACCGCGGCGGCGCTGGCCGCGCGGCTCGAGGCGGGGATCCCGGCCGGGACCGTGCTGTGGCTGGGCGAGCTGGGCCGGTACGCGGCCGCGGACGGCGGCGCGGCCGCGCTGGACCGCCTGGACGACCTGTTCGACGAGGACGGCTACCTGGTCGTGGCGACTATCTGGCCCTGGCAGTGGGACGCCTGCATCGCCGCGGTCGGCGCCGGGCGCGGCGCGGGCGACCCGGCCTGGCTGGCCGGGCGGATGCTCGCCCGGCTGGACGAGCTCTCGCTGTATGACCCGTCCTCGATCAGCCCCGACTACGGCGGCGGGTTCCTGGACGTGCCGGCCCGGTTCACCGCGGCCGAGCTGGCCGAGGCGGCCGGGAGCGGCGACCCGGTGCTGGCCGCCGCCGCGGCCGCGGCCGGCCCGGACGGGCAGGTCACCCAGTACCTGGCCGGGGTTCCCAGGCTGCTGAGCCGCTACGTCGGCCCCGGCGGCGACCCGCGCGGCCGGGCGATCCTGACCGCGGCGATGGACGCCACTCGGCTCGGCCACGCCGGGCCGCTGCCGGCCAGCCTGCTGGAGCAGGCCGCGGCCGGCTGCCTGCCCGGAACGCCACCCGCCGACCCGGAAAACGGGCCGGACGGAGCGTTCGCCACCGGGCGGGAGGGTGCCACGGAAACCGGGCTGGCCTGGGCCTGCGCCGGAGGGGACGGCGGGGTCGCAGGGCTCGCGGCGGTCCCGGCCGGGGAAGGTGCCGGATACCGGCTGGCCGGCGCGCTCGACCAGCACGGCCGGCAGGCCCGCCAGGACCAGGCCGGGGCGGCCGCGCTGTGGCACGCGCTGATCGCGCACGCGGCCGGCGCCAGGACCGGCCTGCTGGACACGACGCGGCTCGGGCAGGCGGCGCGGGACCGGGGGCTTTTCCGGTACGCCGCCGCGCTGTGGACCGCGGCGGTGAGCCGGGGCAGCGCCGACGCGGCCGCCCGGCTGGTCAGCCTGCTGCACGAGACCGGCCACGAGGACGTGGGCCGGGCGGCGGGCTGGGCCGCGGGCCTGGTCCGGCTGAACGACCCGTGGGAGGCCGCCCGGCTGCTCGACGCAATGCGCGCCGCCGGGACCGGCGACGCGATCCGGGCCCTGGTGGCTCGTGACCCGGCCGGGCGGGCTGACCTCGGCGCCCGGTGGGACGCGCTCCGGCTGCTCATCGCGCTGGGCGCGGCCGGGGCCGGCGGCGCGGCCGAGGCGCTCGGTGCCCGCCTGGCCGAGCGCGCCCGGCTCGATGACGTGCCCTACCTGGCCGCGCTGCTGCGGGCGCTGGGCACGGCCCAGGCCGGCGGCGCGGTCCGGGCCCTGGTGGCTCGTGACCCGGCCCGGCACGCCGACCCGGACGACCCGCAGGAGACCGCCCTGCTGGTGACGGCGATGCACGCGGCCGGACCCGAAGCCAGCGACGCGACCCGGGCGCTGGCGGACTGGGCCGCCGGGCACTGCGTCATCGACGGCGCGCAGGCCGTCGCCAGCCTGCTACGCGCGATGCGGGCGGCCGGCCAGGCCGGCGCCGTCCGGCGGCTGCTGGCCCGCGACCCGGTCGGCCAGGGCGGGTTCGAGGACCCCTGGGAGGCCGCCGCGATGCTGGCCGAACTGCGCGCGGCCGGGGAGGACGGCGCCGTCCGGCAGCTGCTGGACCGCGACCCGGCCCGGCTCGGCAAGGTCGACTTCGCGGATTCGGTCGCCTGGCTGCTCACCGAGCTGCGCGAGGCCGGCGCCGACGAGGCGATCCGCACGCTGCTCGCCCGCGACCCGGCCAGCCACGTCGACCTGAACGACCCGCAGGCCATCGCCTGGCTGGTGGCCGAACTCCAGCTGGCCGGGGACACCGAGGCGATCCGGACCCTGGCCACCCGGGTGGCGGCCCCGGCCGGCCCCGGCCATCTGGCTTACCTCGCCGAATGGCTGGAGCACTTCCGGGCCGGCGGCGACGAGGGGCTCCGGGGCCTGCTGTCCGCCGACCGGGTCCGGCGCGCCGCGCTCGGTCCTCCCGGGGACATGGCCTGGCTGCTCGAGCACCTCGTCGCGGCCGGGGCCGGCGACCTGGCCCGGGCGCTGCTGGGCCGTGACCCCGGCGGGCAGGCCGGCCTGGACGACCTGAGGGACGTCGCCCGGCTGATCGCGGCGCTGCGCGCGGCCGGCGACTTCGGCGCGGCCCGAGCGCTAGCCGCCCGGGCCGCCAGGGACGCCCCACAGGCCAGCCTGGCCGGCCCCGGCGGCGCCGCCGCGCTGCTGGCCGGGCTGCGCGCCGCCGGGGAGCACGAGGCGGCCCGGGCCCTGCTGGACCGGGATCCCGCCCGGCAGGCCCGCCTCGACCGGCCGCAGGACGTCGCCCGGCTGATCGCGGCGCTGCGCGCCGCCGGGGCCGGGGAGGCGGCCGGGATCCTGGCCAGGCGGGCAGCGGGGGCCGGGATGTTCGGCGTTTTCCTGGCGTACCACTCAAACGGGACGGACACGGGCGGGGCGGTCAGCTACCGGTACGGGTGTGAGCCGGACCTGACGGCGGCGCCGCCGTGGCGGTGGGCCCCTCCGGGTCCAGGTACGGCAGGACCCGGCCCGGCCAGGTAGAGGACAGTGAGGAGGAACGCCGGGGCTGGCGGCCTGCTGACGAAGCGAGTGCGTGCGGTGCTCTGGCTCGCCCGCGGAGGCGAGGTCCCGCGCCCTCATGGCGACTCGCCTGCCAGGAGTCCGATGATCCTGACATACCTCATCGCGGTATGTGCGCGTGTTCGCGTTGCCGACTGTTGTGCATAGTTGTACAGGTTGGGTCAGCTCATCCTGGGGCCGGTACCTTTCGGCTATCGGGGCGGTCCTTAAGAGCAAGGGAGCCGAGTTGTGGTGAAGCCGGTACTGGAGGGCACGGTCGCGCTGGTGACCGGGGCTTCGAGCGGCATCGGCGCGGCCACGGCCGCCGCGCTCGCCGCCCAGGGCGCGGCCGTGGCGCTGGCGGCGCGGCGCAGGGACAGGCTGGAGGCGGTCGCCGCCGGTATCCGCGACCAGGGCGGTACCGCGCTGGTGCTGGAGTCCGACATCACAGACGAGAAGCAGGCGGCAGACGCTGTTGCGCGGACGGTCGCCGAGCTGGGGCGTCTGGACACGCTGATCAACAACGCCGGCGTGATGCTGCTCGGCCCGGCGGCCGGCGCGCCGCTGTCAGAGTGGCAGCAGATGGTCGAGCTCAACGTGCTCGGCCTGCTGTACTGCGCGCACGCCGCGCTGCCCCATCTGCTGCGCGCCGCCGGGGACAGCCCGCGTCAGGTCGCCGACATGGTGAACATCAGCTCGGTGGCGGGCCGGGCGGCCCGCAACGGCAACGGCGTCTACTCCCTGACCAAGCACGGCGTCGGCGCGTTCAGCGAGTCCCTGCGCCAGGAGGTGACCGGGCGCTACGTACGCGTCTGCCTGGTCGAGCCGGGCGCGACCGCGACGGAGCTAGCCGGCCACAACCGGCCCGAGGTGCTCGACAGCATACGAAACCAGTTCGGGCAGACGATGCAAGCCGGGGACATCGCCGACGCGATCATCTACATCGTGACCCGGCCGCGGCACGTCGCGGTGAATGAGATGCTGATCCGCCCGACCGAGCAGCAGCGGTAGCCCGGCGCTGGCAGGGTGCCTCAGAGCGCCGGCTCCATCTGCCCGCGGCCCGTCCGCGAAGTCCCGCACGACCGGCCGCCGGATGAGCGCGCGAATTCTCTGCATAGCCAGACCGCCGCGCCAGCCAGGAGGGCCACGACAGCGGCAGTGACATTCAGTAACGGCTTCGTGACAAGCGTTTCCGCGGAAACGCCGAGGCCGCAACCGCCCAGCGCAGCGTCATTGCCGAGCTGACATAGGCGCCCGGATCGCGGCATGAGCGGTAAATCAGTCGACCGTGGTGCCCAGCTCGCCTACGGTGACAGAGACTGGCCGACCTGGCGGTAAGGGCCAGAGTCCGGTTGTCCCCGCGAGGGGTTCAAGAAGCGTCAGGAAGTAGACCCGGCCTGGCCGCCAGTCCAAGCCCGCTATGCGGCATGTGAGTGCGTTCGCGAGTGCTGCCAGATTCCAAACTAGCCGAGGTACATGACGATAGCGCGGGAGCGACAGCCAACCTGCATCGCGAGTTACGGGAGAATCGTAAAGTTATTGTCGCTTTCCACCCGCTGTTGACCGGCGCGGAGGATAATTGGGCCGGTCTTTGCGCCGTTCGGCACGGTGACGGTAAGGCGTTTATCGGAGTCGATCTTGAATTGCGGCGCCTCTGCGTCCGTGAAAGCCACGCCTGTTACAGACGTAAGATTATCGCCGCTAATCACGACAGAGGTACCAGCGGACCCTCGCGACGGATCGAACCCCGTGATGGTAGGCAGCGCGATATCCATTACAGACTGGCTGCCGGTCTCCGCCTTCGTGAACAGGGTCTCGAAAACTGCCTTCAGCTTCTCTGCTGCCTGTGCCGAAAACAGCCCTACCAAAGCCCCAATAGCCGCGATTCCGTACGGGTCGGGCTGGCTAGAAGTCGTCCCGCCTGGCAGGAGCCCCGCCCTGAGCACTAGGTACACGATTGTGGCCAGCAGTCCACCTACGAGGGGCAGCAGGGCGTAATACGGGATCCAGCTACGGAACAGGAAACGCTCGCCAATATAGGCAGCCAGCGACCGTAAGCCGTGGAGCATCGCGCCGATGACGCCAGCTAACCAATCTGAGCATCTTCGCCATAGATGCCATAGCGGCGACCGCCCAAGCCCTGGTATTGACCTAACCCAAGTCAGGCTCGGCGAGGCCAGACGTCTCCTGGCACAGCTGATCACCACCCTCCCCCGACCGATGCGCAGGGCCTGGTCCTGCTGGCGACAACATCACAAGCATCGTGCTAAGACCAACCACTACGCGAAACGATCCGATTGTCACGAAGTGCTGGTGGAGTGCTAACCGGAGCGGTGCCTCGCCAGGTGAGCGCCCTGCGGCGGATCCATGCGTTCTGGTAGTCAGTCAGGAACCATGCATGCCATGAATATTCAGGTCTGGGTCACTTCCGTTGTGCAGGCCTTGCCGGTACCGGACCGGAACGCGTGGCGACGTCAGCGCGGATGCTGCCGGAGTGCCGTAGTGCCGTACGTCGCGCACTGTACCTGCGGCAGGCTGCCAGGCAGGATGGGCATGGCACGAGCCGCAGGCACGCCACACTCTCGGGTCACCGTGGATCGGGAGGCCTGTCGCCAGCAGGTGTTGGCGAAGTGGCGAGACCGAGTGAGATTCGGATGTAGCGGCCGGCTTCGCAGGTGGTGCAGGTGGGCGGCCCCAAGTGCCTGCTGGACAGGGAGCATATTCCGTGTCACACTGCCGCTCTGTAGCATTAAGCCCTCTCCGTGACGGAAGTTCAAGATGGTGATCCCTGGTGCACTCGTCAGTGCTGTTCGTGACCGCCAGGCTGTGCTGTTCGCTGGCGCGGGTTTGTCTTTCAACACGCTCGGCGTAAGTGGTGCCAGTTTGCGGGACGAAATCGGTGCTCAGATCGTCAATGACTATCCCAGTTATGATCCATCAACTCGTTCACTCGAAGACGTCTGCGACGAGTACGTGGCAATCAACGACCGGATTCGGCTGGTTAATGAGCTTGCAGCGCTGATCCCGAAGAATGCGCCGCCGTCCCAGGGGCATGTGTCAGCCGTCAAGCTATTCCGGTTCATCATCACTACGAACTGGGACCTTCTCTTCGAGGGCGCCTACAGGGAGATCGGGCAGAGCTATCAAGTGCTCTCCAGCGAGGAAGACGCGCCGAACTTCAACTATGACCAGCACAACCTCCTGAAGATCCATGGTTCCGTCGATCGCCCGCTCACCCTGATCGCGACCACCGACGACTACGAAGGCTACACGGACACTCACCCTCGGCTGCTCGACCGCGTCAGCGAGCTGATCGACAACAACACTGTGCTGTTTGCAGGCTACGGCCTACGGGATGAACACGTTCGCAGGCTGCTGGCTACGATTCGCCGAAGGCGCGGGGTATGGGCACGGCGTGCCTACGCGATCGGGTTCTTCGATGAGGTCCGCACCAAGCTCCTGGCAAGCCGCGACATTCAGGTTATCGCAGGTGACGCCGAGCAGTTCCTCGCAGACCTCACCGACCGCGCATTCGCGCCCGGTAGATAACCGGCTACTGACTCTTGTGGCCGCAGCCGTTTCGTCCACTTGATCTGTGTCGTTTTAGGCGATGCGGGCTGGCCAGGATCGCCCGGGTGGTTAATTAAGTCGCCGGAGATAGAATCCTTAGTACCGCCTCCTTGGAGGAGGGCATGACGGCTGCGACCTTAGGTTTAGTCGGTGTCATCGCGGGTGTCGTTATCAATGGTTTGGTCACTGCATTTCTTCAGCAGCGAACTGAACGAGCTGATGGGTGCGTGCCGATCTCCTGGTCGGGGAAGTACCCAGCGAGCACCGACGATCTCTTGCGAGTGACATCGCTGCCCGAAAGGTCTGCGCGGTAGCTTTGCAAGGTCGACGCAGAAGCAGAAGCAAAGGGAATTAGCGCCGGAAATGGCAGGACTGCGTATGATTCTGTGCCGGTCGCAAACGCGCTCACATCGGCACGCATGAGCGGTAGACCGGCCAGCAGGCCGGCGAAAGTCGAGAACGCACACCGGGCCAGAGGTAGGCGGCAGGAAGCTCGATCCGTGCTGTGCAAAGCGGCGCGGTCAACGGACACGGCAGCAGCGTAAGGCCGCTACGGGCGGGCAGGCACTTCGGCACGCAGGGGCTGCCCCCGCGGCGGTCCGTTGTTCGCCGTCAGCCGGGATTCACCCAGCGGGGTACTCGGGTCTTGCTGTGGCGGCTCGTTTCGGCTGCGGGCGTGGTCTTGCGGGTCATTTCTTTGTCCTTCTGGACCTGTGCGGTCTCTTGCCTGCGGTAACGGTGGTGTGGATGGTGCGCCACAGGAAGAGAGCTACGCCCATGACCGCACCGCGATCGCGTTCCCGGCAGCCTAAGCAGCTGGATGCCGGGATCTTCCACGCCGAGGTCAGCTCGTTCGCCCTCCGCCTGGCCGCTGAGGGCAAGGCCGCCAAGACGATCCGGACCTACACCGAGGCGGTGCAGTGGTTCGCCGCCGCCCTGCCTGGGAAGGCTAGCCGGGCCAGCTGGGAGCAGGTCACGAGCCAGGACATCCAGCGGTGGATGGCGTGGCTGCTGGATCGCTACAGCACCGCCTACGCCAGCAACCAGTACCGGGCCCTGCAGCAGTTCTTCAAATGGCTCGCCGCCGAAGACCATCTGCCCGACCCGATGGCCGGGCTGCAGCCGCCGCACGTCACCGCCAAGCTGGTCCCGGTCTTCACCCCCGAGGAGCTGACCCGGCTGGAGCGGGCGTGCGCGGGCCGCAGCTTCACCCAGCGCCGCGACGCCGCGATCATCGCGGTGTTCACCGCGACCGGCATCCGGCTCTCGGAGCTGGCCGGGATCCGCTACCACCCCGACGACCCCGCCCGCAGCGACCTTGACCTGCAAGCCCGGCAGATCCGGATCCGCGGCAAGGGCGGCACGGCCCGGACCGTCAAGATCGGCCACCAGACGGCCCGCAGCCTCGACCGCTACCTGCGGGCCCACGCAGGCCCACCGGCCGCAGCTGTGGCTCGGCGTGAACAACCGGGGGCCGCTGACCGCCGCCGGCATCTACCAGATCGTCGCCCGCCGCGGCCGGCAATGCGGCGTGAACGTGTACCCCCACCGGTTCCGGCACCACTTCAGCCACACCCGGCTGGACCGCGGCGGCGCCGAACGGGACCTGATGGAACTCAACGGCTGGACCTCCCCGCAGATGCTCACCCGCTACGGCGCCAGCGCCAGAGGCGCCCGCGCCCGCCGCAGCTACGACCGCATCATGGACTACAGCACCTGACCCCGGCCATGGCCATCACGCAGGGTCACCTACCACACAGCGCTGAATCCCCGCCTGCAGCGCCGATCGATGCCGATTCCGTGTGCCCGTTCAGTCGGCTGGTTATCTATGAATGGTCAGACATATCGCCCGGTTATGGCGCCTTGCGACAGCAGGGTTATTGCATGCCTGCTGCCCCTTGCGGATTACAGGCCTTGGGCTGTACGGCCATGACTTGCCGCCATTGGCCGCGAGCCGGCGCGGCCTGAAGGGCCTTCGACGTTTCAACCCGGCCGCGCTGGGCGGCCTGGGTGTGCTGTTCAGGGTGCGGTTGTGGTCGTTGTCGCGGGCTGTTGCCCCGTTATTCCCCTTGCCGGGTGGCTCACAGTACACCGAACCGGTCATAGGCGGCTCGCAGCGTGCTGCCCGCCTCCAGGGCGTCCCGCAGCCCGTGTTCCTTCGACGCCTTGGCCAGTGCCCGGCGGATAGTCTCATCGGCGAGCTCAGCCGGGACGACGACAACCCCGTCGTCATCGGCCACCACAAGGTCCCCGGGGCGGACCTGCAGGCCGCCGACGACAGCGGGCTGCCGCCACGCGGTAACCGCGGCCCGGCCCTTGCAGTCCAGCGGCAGCGTCCCCCTGCACCACACCGGGTAGCCGACGGCGGCTATGCTGCGCGCGTCGCGGCAGTACCCGTCGACCAGGGTGCCGCGGGCACCGCGGGCGCGCGCCGCCGTGGAGAACAGTTCGCCCCAGCAGGCGGCGCGGGCCGATCCGCCCGCGGCCACGAGGATGACTTCTCCCGGCCGGATATCGTCCAGCGCGCCGATCTCGCCGGTGTACGGCTCGGCGGGGATCTGGTGGACCTCGGTGACCAGGAACGGGTTGGCGAGGCCTGCGATCACCTCACCGTGCCCGAGCGGACGGATGGCAGGGTCAAGGGCGTGGTCGCGGTGCCCGAGATCGTCGAGGACGTCCGATACGACCGCCGCATACAGCCGGCTCATCACCAGATCCGGCAGCACACCGCCGCCATCGCCAACGCTCATCCGGCCTCTCCCACCAGGATCTTAAGGTGCCTTTCCGGTTCGTCCCGCAGCAGGGTGAGGCCGCCCGTCACCGCCGCACCGAGCGGGATGCGGTCGGTGATCAACGGTGCCGCCTGTACTGCCCCGCGGCCCAGCAGCTGCAGCGCCTCCCGGAAGTCCTCGTCCCAGACATGTGACAGCGAGCCGATCAGGGATTTTTCACCGCGGACGAGGTCCATCGGCGCGATCGGCGCCGGCTCGGTGACGATGCCAAGCAGCACTGCCCGCCCGCCGGAGCGTAGCGCCTGCAGCACGGTCTGGATGGCGTTCGGGGCACCCGCGCACTCGACGGCAACATCGGCCTCCAGCGCCGCGGCATCGCCGGGTGGCACCGCGCGGTCGGCACCGAGGCGGATAGCGAGGGACCGGCGCTCCGGCAGCGGCTCGACCACCGCCACGCTGCCAGCCCCGGACGCGGCCGCCGCCTGCACCGCCATCAACCCGACTGTGCCAGCCCCCACCACCGCGACTCGCTCACCTGGCCGCAGGCCGCCCCGGCGCAGCGCCCGGACGGCCACCGCCAGCGGTTCGGCCAGTGCCGCCTCATCGTCGGCCACCGTGTCAGGAACCGGGAGGCACATGCGCGCCGGCGCGTTGCACAGTTCCGCGAGCCCGCCATCGCCGTGCAGGCCCAGCGCTCCCAGCGCCGGGCAGCGGGTCACCTCACCACGCTGGCACCAATGACAGCCGCCGCACGAGACGATCGTGTCAACCGCAACCCGCTGACCCGGCAGGGGCCCGGTGACGCCAGCACCGACCGCCACTACCACGCCAGCGAATTCGTGCCCCAGGATGAGCGGTGCCCGCACTCCGGTGAGCGGGTGCGGCACGGACGCCGGGATGAACACCGGCCCGCTCAGCCATTCCTCAAGATCGGTACCACAGATACCGCACCATCTCACCCGGAGCTGCAGCTCGCCCGGTCCCGGCGGCGCAGGCGACGGCACCTCCTCCACCCGCACGTCACCCCGGGCATGCCACCGTACGGCCAGCATCTCAGTAGCCCTCCTCCAGCCGCGGAAGACCGGCAACCTCCACGACGTTGCGCAGCTCACCCAGGCCGGATGTCGCGGTGATCAACTCGTCGCCCGCGCGGGGGGTGAAGCCGAGATCCAATTATCACGAACATCACGACCCTGGAAACAGGGCCGGGCGGTTCTCTACGGTGAGTGGGATTGCCGTTCGGTCGCACGCGCTAACGCAGGAGACTGGATACGCCCAGGAGGTGACATACCGGGTTGTCGCGGCAGCCAGGGTTGCCGGTGTGACACCGGCGTAGCGGCATGGCCACAATGATGCCCGCAGCGGCCGTGCCTGCCCCGATACTTAAGATGTGTCAGCGGCGGAGGGACCGCCGGAACCGGCTCGACCGAGTGGACACGGACACTGAACGAGGCCGCCATCCCGGCCTTCAAGAACATCACCACGATCGATGAGTACCTGGCCGCGCAAGAGCACATCATCAGCGCAGACCCCTATCGCCGCGCCGGCGCCTGGAAGCCCGCGCTGCCAGCCATCCGGCTTCCCGGGCTCCGCGCAACAGCATCAGCACCGCCCGCCATGTGGGACGATGCCCTGGCCCGCGCTGACCTGTTCGTGATCATGCCGTTCAGTGAACCCTGGTCAGAAGGCACATACGCGCTCATCCGCCGGGCAGTCAGGCAGATCGGCGCTCCGGAAGGAGCGCTCTCCCTCTACCGCGCCGACGAAATCGCCGAGCCCGGGCAGATCACGCAGCAGATCAAGGAAGCAATCGGCTCCGCCCACGTGGTCATCGCTGACGTCACGCACGTGAACCCCAACGTGATGTGGGAACTCGGATACGCCGACGGCCTCGGCAAGACCATCGTCATCCTGAACCAGGACCCCAGGTCTTCACCCTTCGACATAGCCGACCGGCGCCAGGTCTCCTACAGCGCATCACCGACGGAGAAAGACGAAGAGAACCTGACTCGCCACCTAATCGAGGCTCTGCGCACAGGGCACGGACTGCAGTACCAGGCTCGCACGGATAAAGGCGGAGGCCACACAGTGACATAACCGGCGCAGCCCCCGCCTGGATTCTCATCGACCGCAGATGGGGATGCGAGTCACGCGTCCACGCACGGGGTATTCATCCATCACTAACTTCCGATGAGAGTCGATAACGACGTGTAACCATTACGGCTCTTACGTGCACCCGATCGCCGACTCGGCGCGCAAGATGAAAAGTGATCCGTGGCGGTAGATACGTGCACAGATCGTCCCGTTCGGGCGTACCGGTACCTCACAGGAGATTCGGCGTGATCCGATCATTTACTCCTTTGGACCGCATACGGGAGCGGTCTGCAAGACCTTCGGCTTCGCCCGCTCGGATTTGACTACTAGTCCTTGCGAGGTCTGTAGCTTGGGTCGAGTTCGATGGCGCGGTTGAGGTCGGCCAGGGCCTCGTCATAGCGTTCCATCGCCTGGTAGGTCCGGCCGCGGCTGGTGATGGCCCACGCGTAGCTGGGGTCCAGGTCGATGGCGCGGGTGCAGTCGGCCAGGGCCTCGTCATAGCGTTCCATCGCCTGGCACGCCCGGCCGCCATGCCCGGCTTGCGGCATGACGCGACACCGCATATCGTGCCGATGTATCGATTCGATATATTGGGCGACGGTTTGCCGTAGCCCGGCTGACGCGGGAGCTGCGATGAGGCGGATCGACTACGACACGGAGCAGTACCAGGACTACGCGCGTGGCCGTGCGCTCACCGGGCAGCAGCTGCAGGCATGGATCAGCGCCTTCGGAACCCTGCTGCCCGAGCGGCGCCCGCTGGCGGGGCTGGACGCCGGCTCAGGGACGGGCAGGTTCACCCCCGCGCTGGCGCGAGCGTTCGGGCCGGTGACCGGCGTCGAGCCGTCGGTCCGCATGCGCGAGATAGCGCAGGCGCAGTCCCTGCATCCCGGTGTGCGGTATCTGGCAGGCTCCGCCGAGGACATGCCAGTGCCGTCCGGCAGCGCCGACTACGCTCTGATGTTCTTGTCCTGGCACCACGTCCAGGACAAGCCCCGGGCAGTCCGGGAGCTGGCCAGGGTGCTCAGGCCCGCCGGGCGGCTGCTACTGCGCTCGAATTTCAGCGACCACATACCCCCATCAGGGTGGTGGCTGGAGCACTTCCCCCGCGGGTTCGAGGTGGACGCCGCGCTGTTTCAGCCGCTGCATGAGGTCATCGCGACATTCACGTCGGCCGGCTGGCGCGTTGCCAGCTTCGGCACGGTCACCGAGCCGTCCTCCGGCACCCGCGGTGACATGCTCCAACGGCTGCGCCTGCGCACCCATTCGACCTTCGCTCACTTCACTCCCGACGAGCTGGAGACCGGCTTCCGCCGCCTGGAGCAGGCCATCGCCGCAGATCCCGGCGCACCGGCGCCTGCAGATCCAGCGACCCTGCTCACGCTCGAACGGCGCTAGTAATGCCAACGGCGCCTCATTGACCTGCGTTGCGGCGGCAGTATGCGCGCCGAAGGGTATGGGGTGCGATTGGCGTCCCGAGTGGCCAGCTTGTCGCAGGTAGCAGAGTGCGGCTGTGAGCCGTCAATCCCGGCCATCTGGCGACCCCTGGCCGCCGGTCCTTGGATCTCCGGTCACGGGCCGCTTCTGCGCTCAGGATGAGTCGGCGCGAAATGCTGGGGGAACGCCAGGTTGCGGCACCGCTGATGGCGCGGCGCGCCGCACACGGGGCACTCAGACTGGCTCACCGCCGGTTCCAGCCGGGCGAGGGTGTCAGCATCCAGCTTGCGGGGCTCCGGCTGAACCGGAAGCCTCAGCGGCCCTCGCAATGCCAGTTCGGATACGAAACGCTGGTACTCGCGTCCGCACTCTTCGCACCGGCAGCCTCGCGCCCAGGCCAGCACTGTGCCGTGCGGTGGCAGCGCGGGCGGCAGATCGCCCCATGCGGTCATGCGTCCACGGTAGGACAGCGGTTTCTCCGTTTGGTACTACGAGATGACCAGGACGAGCGGCGCAGAACATCCAGTCCGGCACTGGCTGGATGCCTGCCCGTGATCCCAGCGGGTGCCAGGCACCCAGGCGGGCGACCGCTGCAGTTGACGGTCGCTGGCGATCGCACCACGATTATGACGACTGTCACCTAGCAGGAGGGGACCCATGATCCTGATCAACATCAAGATGCAGATCCGGCCCGAGAAGATGGACCAGTGGCTGGCGCTGGCCGACTCCTACGCCAAGGACGTCAACTCCGAGGACGGCTGCTTGTTCTTCCAGTTCGCCCGGAGTCTCACCGACGACAACGAGTTCGTCTGCATCGAGGGCTTCAAGGATGCCGAGGCGGGCGCCACGCACGTCAAGCAGCCCTACGTGAAGAAGTTCTTCGACACCGCACCCGACTTGGTGGCCACGCAGCCGCAGATTATCTACATCGACACCCCGCATGACGGCTTCGGCCCGATGGGCGAGATCCAGCCTCGCTGACCGGCTAAGACCGCCCGCCGCGCCTCAGCTCAGCTGAAGCGGACGCGGCGGCGAACACCGGTCGTCGTCGTCGGCTGTCCCGGGATTGCCCCCCGGCTGAGCCAACTCAAGCCTGGGCAGCCCCCGGAGCCAGGAGAGGCGAACGGGCAGTCAGGAGGAGAGCCATGTACGTGCCGGCGCAGCCGGGTGCTGGCAGGGCACGGCGGACGTTGTTTATCTCGCGTCCGGCGGGATCGTTTCGACAGTGCCGTTCAGGCGCGCTCGTTCCGCGGCGAAGACGGCGAGATGACTTGCCAGCGATTCGCGTGGCCCGGAGCTGATCAGCTCGCGGTTCCCGGTGGCGACGGCGGCGGTGAACGCGTCCATCAGTCCCGCGTCGCCGCCGCCGTGGCCGTCGGCAGCGGCCATCGCGCCTGCTGCTGGGGGAGTGATCCGCCGCTCGGCCCGGGTGAGGAAGTCGTAGACCCGGATGATCTGGCCGTCGCCGGTCAGCTCGCCGCGGGTACCGAACAGCCGGGTGTTGCGGTCGGCGGCCTTGCTGAACGCGGTCATGGTGAACGTGGCCGTGGTCGCGCCGGGAAACTCCAGCGCGACGACCTGATGGTCGACGACGTCATTGTCGCAGGCGTAGACGCACCTGCCGTACGGCCCGTCCCTGAGCGCCTCGTCCAGGGCGCCGGGAGAGAAGTCCTCGATGACGGCGCTCCCAGCTTCCTCCACGGCCGCCACGATCCGCCGGCATGCCGCCTCATCCGGCGCCATCGGCTTTTCCAGCAGGATGTGATAAGTGCGAGCAGGAGGCCGCCGGCAGCCGCTATCCCGCCGGGAAGCGGACCAAAACGTCTCAGCTGCACTGCCCGATGAATGTCACGGAAAGTGCACACTACCGAGCCAGCCACTGTCACACATTAGCCCCTATCGCCCATTACGCGCTGGCAGTTGATGGTGGACCTCCCTCATCACGCAAGAGAGTACGTTCGTGGTGGCGGCAGAGAAACGCGTAAGGGCTCTCACGCGGCTGAGTATGCCTGTCGCCTGCCGACATGTCAGGTCTCCTTACCTACCTGGCGGCCGACGGTTATTCGGGAACCGTTAGCCGATAGGGTTGGGCGCTGTCCCAGAGCGTTTCAAATTGCCGGGCAGAGAGCTGGTACCAGTGGCTGTCACGGTCAGCTTGGAGGCTGAACGAAGGATTCTGTTCGATCGTCTGGTGCTGATAAATCTCAACGTGGATACGGCCATATGTCTCAGCTGGGTCAATGAGGCACATGCCGAACGTGGGTACGTACTGCAAGAGGCGCAGTTGGAGCGCGGACTCATCCTGTGTAGCGGACGCGAGGACGCCGAGCAGATCTATGGTCGACGCGAGCCGGTGCTGATAGAAGTCTGGGCTATCTGCACCGCGGCTTCGAGCGACTGCTTCGGTCCGCGCCGGGCTGTCTCCGTCGATGACGAGCACGCGTACGCAGGCACCCCTTCGTAGTCGCCGGTCAAGGACAGGCAGCAGGTCGCGCACCGTGCGCGTGAGCGTCACGCCGACAAGCCGGATGTCAGCTGCTGCTGCTATTTCATCGTCAAGCGCAGGCATGCGCGTCTTCAGGAATCGGTCTGCGGGAACGTCGCCGCTAAGGTTTGCTGCCAGCTGGTCTAGGCGACGCCCGGCTTCTTCGGACTGATGCCGGGTAGCCAGTCCGGAGACGGCCAGTAGCGCGAGCACTGCCAAGGTTGTGGCACTGACGATCTTGATGTCGACGATGGCGAATACGCTAAGCAGGGCAATGCAAAGCGACAATGTCACGGTCACGTAGAGCTCAACGTTGTGCCCGCGCCGAAGGTCGTCGCCGACCCGCCGAAGGAGTCCGGCCCGCCTCACCTCGGCAGGTGGACGCTCGTTCTGCTGGTCACTACCACGCTGCGTGAGTGAAGGCATGACGTGATTTTGGCACAAGCCAGTACGAAAGAATCTTGTGCACGACCGAGTCACGCATGCCGACCACCGCCGTCATCGCGGCATGCGAGTGTGCTCGGTGCCGTGATAGACAGACCTACATGGCAAAGATGCTGGTCTCCGCTGAGCATAAGGTGGACGCGCCTGCGGATGTGGTCTACCGCTATGTCGCGGACATGCGCGAGCACCACCCGCATTTCCTGCCTCCGGCGTTTTCCGACTTCCGGGTGGAATCCGGTGGCGTGGGTGCGGGCACGATCACGCGATTCAAGATAACGGCAGGCGGGCGTACCCGCGAGTACCGGATGAAGGTCGCCGAGCCCGAACCGGGCCGGATCCTCACCGAGTCCGACACCGACTCGAGCGCGGTCACCACGTTCACGGTCTCCCCGCAGGGCGGCGCGTCGATCGTGCAGATCTCCACCACCTGGGACGGCGCAGGCGGGATCGGCGGCCTGTTTGAGCGCATGTTCGCGCCGAGGGTGCTGCGCGCCATCTATGCGGACGAACTTGAGCGACTCGATGCGTACGCGCGCGAACATCACCCAACATGAGTCGAGACCACCCTGTCGGGGGTCAGATGAGCGCGTTCTCCAGCAGGGCAGTAGTGCATGATTATGCAGCTTGGTCGAGCACTAGTTCGGGTCAAAACCAAGGATTGCGGACCGCCAAGAAACGTAAAGACCTTTTGCTCACCGCGGACCTATGCGCCAATCTGCGCTACCGTGACCAATAGCCCTGGGGCTAGGGCCGGGCTAGGGCGACGCGCAGATCTGGTCGATATGGGCTGCACGACTTCGCCTTGAACGACAGTCGCTTGGCTCCCATGCGAGCACGAGACGGCATACGGCGCTGGTTACCTTGCCGACGCGGACGCCTTTAACGCGACCTTCACCTTGGGCTGCTCGCTGATCCCTCTCCGAGAGCAGCGCTAATGCACGCTTAGCTTCCGCGGGACATCACCGCCCGATCGGCGTGGCTACGCCGGCGAGTACGCCTCTGCCTGATCCTGGTCGTCGTCCTCGTCCGGGCAGCGCTCGCAGCTGCGGGGTGAAGGCTCGCAGTGGCCCCGCTCGTTGCGGCACCCCCTGGTGCAGTCGTCGCGGCATTGTTCGTCCCAGACCGTATGGGCCAGCACCTCCAGCTCCCGGACCGGCGTCTGCGGGTCATCGCTGGTGATGACCAGCTCCCGGGCTCGCGCGTACCGTTCGATCGCGTGGTAGCGGATTACCACCGCCAGGGAGGCGCCCGGGTGCAGCGTGGCAGGGAACGCGTTGTTCACGAGTTTCCACGCCTTGGCCGGATGCTTGAAGGCTACGTCCGAGACGTGCAGTTCGCAGTCGCCGACGTTGGCGATCCAGATCGTGCGCTCCTCGTAGCAGCAGGCGCGCACGCCCCCGAGGTAGGTGGAGCCGGTCACCGCCAGCTTCCCGGTGCCGCTCGCGCCGCGGGCGACCAGGTCAAGCGTCGGGTTCACCGTGTCGTTGCAGGTGATCTGGATCGTCGCGGTGCCGGCGGCGCCGGGCACCGTCGGGCGGTATTCGATCGTGAAGTCGATTCCGGCGCCCGGGGCGATCGCCAGCGGGGTGGCCGGAGCCGGCAGCACGGTGAAATCGCTTGAGCCGGAAACCCGCTGGACGCCGAGGATCATCAGGTCCCGGTTGCCCACGTTGTACACGTGCACGGTGCGGTATCGCGGCTTGCGGCAGGCCAGGCCGAAGTCCAGGTTGTCCTGCAGGTTCACCGCTATCGCCGGGCCGTAGAAGCCGTGCAATCCCGCGAGCAGGGCCTTGCCCTTGGGGGTCCCCCATCCCGTGCAGGCGTCCCAGCCCGGGCCTGCGGGATATCCGGGGGTCCCGAACCGGCTGTTGTCGGCCGCCCCGGGCTCGGCGACGATGTCGCGGAACACACTCGAGCCCAGCGCGTAGAGCACGGGATTGACGAACCCGATGTTCTCGTTCAGCGCCGCGTTGAGGACCGCGGTCAGCCCGGCCCACAGGGGGGCCGACGCGCTCGTGCCATTGCCCCTCGCCGGCGAGCCGCCCACGATGATCGGGTAGCCGCTGGCCACGCTGGCGTTGGCGGCCACGTCGGGGACGCCGCGCCCGTGATGACTGTCGTTGACCGATCCCGGCACGCCGGCGTCGACCTGGTACCAGGGCAGCGGGAAGATCGCGCTGACTCCGCCGCCGGTCGCGCCGGAGCCGTCGTTCCAGACCCATTCGTCGAAGCTGGTGCCGCTCACGCTGCCGATAGTCGTGCCCCCGCACGAGAGCACCCACGGATCGCTGCCGGGGTACTGGACGTGCGCCTTGCCGTCGCCGATCTTCGACTCCGACCCGGTGTCACCGGAGGCGATGCAGATCGTCACGCCCTGGATCGCGGCGTCCTCGAAGGCCTGGCTGACCACGGTGACCAAGGCGGCGGTGACACCCGAGGACAAGGCGCTGTCGTCGCCGTTGAGGATGTAGAAGCTGGAGGACAAGACCGAGCAGACAGGATCCCCTGGGTCGGGGTGGACCACCCGGCCGACTGTCTTGACCCAGCCCTGCTGGGAGCCGTCGTTGAAGTACACGGCGACGTCGGCCCCCGGCGCGACCGAAGCCGCGATGACGATGTCCTGGGTCGTCTCGCCGTCAGCCCAGTTGCCGTTGCTTGCGTTGACCGAGACGTCGGTGACCACCGGCGGGTGGCCGCCGAAGTTGCTGCTGATGTCCGAGGCCAGGTAGCCGCGCGCGGAGAAGATCGCGATCGTCTGGCCGATCGCCTGATTGGCCGGGAAGTCGTAGAGCTGGGTGATCTCGGTCAGTGGCACCGGGCTAGTGCTCGGCGGATCGGCTCCGTTGCTGTGGGTGACCGAGCGGTTGTCCAGCCCGAACACCCCGACGATGATCTCGACCAGCGCCGCCGGGACGTGGATGAAGCCTTCCCGGCCGCGGTAGACCTCCGTGCCTGCCTCCTCACGGTGCCGACCCGGCGGTGCCGGGCGCCGGTACTGGTTCAGCGCGACCGCGAACGCGCGGTTGAACTGCTCGACCGTCCCTGACAGCTCGACCGTTCGTCTGGACGCGTTGACCTCGGTGACCTCGAGGTTGTTGCGGTCGGCGAAGTCGCGCACCCCGACGATATCGTCCTCGGCGGCTCCGTGGCGTTCCGCGAACTCCCCCTCAGACAGGCGGCGGCGCTGCGACGGCGGAGTGCTCAGGTAGTACGACGGGTCCGGTACTGCCGGGCCATCAGGCCGGCGTCGTAGAACGACGGTGGCATGAACAGGATCCGAGGCCGGCGCCGGGCCGATGAGCTCAGCATCAGGTGCGGCGCTGCGCTCGCTGCCTGGCAAGCGGCGGTAGCCGGACGGGATCTTAGGTGAGGCGCTCGGATTCGGCATGGCTGCCTCCGTACAGACGATCTCCGGTCGGCACGGCCTTCATCCTGTGCCGGCCCTTATCGCCTCTACGGAGGCCATAAGCAAACTCGTGATACATCGAGCCGACGGCAGCCGGCACGCTCGAACCCGTCACACAAGGCGTGGAAGTCGCCAGGGTTGCAGATCCTGCCGATCGACACGACCCCGAGGTCAGCCTTCGGACCGGTCCGGCGTGACTGGCCGGCTGGCAACCGGGGCCGGTTGCCAGCCGGTACTTGTCGATGCAACACTCGGCCCTCGGGATTGTCTTCTGCGGGCTGGAACCCGTACCGGTGCCCCAAGATCAGCACATACAGGTCACACCTGCCGACATCATCCAGGCAGCGCTCCCGCACGGTTTAGATGAGCATTCGGCCTCGTACTTGAGCACTACATGAGCACTGCCCTGGGTATCTGAGCACTGGCGCTTTCCCGGTCACTCTCAGTACTTACGCCGGCTCGTTTCTGGGGAGCGTCACTGCCCATAATTTGCAAGGGATGCGAGATTACCCGTGGCAGCAGCACAAAGGCCGGGGTCCGGACCCGGCTCTGACGCTGGTCCTAGGGGTCTGCTACATGGTCCCGAAGGTCCCGCGCCACGGGGTCACGGGCCTGGGTTCCGGGCGGTAGTAGCGGCTGGACGTCCCGGTGAACAGGAGCATGGTCGCGGCCAGGGCGATGAGCCATTGCACGGCGCCGGCGATCAGGTCGGCCGGAGCGTACGCCGCCGAATCCTGGCCTATCGCGATGAGCATGCTCAGGCTCATCGCGGCGAAGTTCGCCATGAGGGCGATCCTGGCCCGGTCGCGGCCCCGGACGAGCGCCCAGATCAGCGCCAGCCATACGGCGATGCCGAGCGAGGCGCCGATGTAGTCGATGACCAGGTTGACGTTCACCGCGTGCTGGGCCGCGGGCAGGCCCGGATACCTGCGGGCGACGGCTGACCGGACGCTACGCGGGGCGTCCCGTGCCGAGCGCGGCCGCCTGCTGGAACACGTTCTAGTTCTGGATTAGAGTCAGGACGTGTCCCGCATCGACGTACCCGGTGGCCGGGACCCGCTTCTGCACCTGTGGGGCGGCACCGGTAACAAGCTCACCGGCCCGGCGGCCGCCTTCAGCGATGCCGTCTACCGGAAATCTACGCTGCCCCTGCGCGAGTTCGAGGCCGCCCGCATCACGATCGCCCGTGTCAACGACTGCAGCATCTGCCTCAGCTTGCGGCCCGAGGGTGGCCCGGGCCAGGCGTTCTATGACGCGGTGCTGGGCGACGGCGCGGGCCTGGCCGAGCGGGAGGCGCTGGCCGCGGAGTTCGCCCAGCGGTTCGCGATCGACCACCTCGGCATGGACGACGCTTTCTGGGAGCGCCTGCATGCTGCTTTCAGCGACGACGAGCTGGTCCAGCTGGGGTTGTGCGTGGGTTCGTGGCTGGCGTTCGGACGGCTCAACCGGGTCTTCGGCGTCGATGAGGCCTGCCGGATCCCTCTCGCCCCGCACGGGCCGGATCGCCTTCACCACGTCCCGCAGGTGTAACCGGCTGACCCGGCTGGGGTGAACCACAAGCCGGCGCGATCTCGCCGATCGGTGAGCCAGCGAAAAGGATTATCCGCCGCTCCTGGACAACAGTCCGCGAGAGAGAGGAAGAGTCAATGAAGACCAAGGCCGCGGTGCTCTGGGGTCTGAACGAGAAGTGGCAGGTCGAAGAGGTTGAGCTCGACGCGCCGAAGGAGAGCGAGGTCTTGGTCAAGCTCACCGCGAGCGGACTATGCCACTCCGACGAGCATCTGGTCACCGGCGACATCCCGATGCCATTCCCGGTGGTGGGTGGCCATGAGGGCGCTGGCATAGTGGTCGGCGCAGGCGCCAATGTCACGCATGTCGCTGAGGGCGACTCCGTGGTTCTCAGCTTCCTCCCGTCCTGCGGCCGGTGCTCGTACTGCGCCCGCGGCATGCAGAACCTGTGCGATCTCGGCGCCTTCCTTATCAACGGCCCGCAACTCGACGGCACCTACCGGTTCCATGCCCGCGGCCAGGGTCTCGGCCAGATGTGCCTGCTCGGCACCTTCTCCGAGTACACGGTTGTCCCGGCGGCGTCGGTCGTGAAGGTAGACAACGGCACGGCGCTCGACAAGGCCGCGCTGGTCGGATGCGGCGTGGCAACCGGTTACGGAAGCGCTGTGCGTACCGCCGAGGTCAGGGCAGGCGAGACGGTCGTGGTCATGGGCATCGGCGGCATCGGGATCAACGCCGTCCAGGGCGCCAGGATCGCCGGGGCGCGGAACATTATCGCGATCGACCCGGTGCAGTTCAAACGCGACAAGGCCCTGGAGTTCGGCGCCACGCACACCGCGGCCACGGTCCCGGAAGCAGCCCTGCTGGTGGTGGAACTGACCCGTGGCCAGATGGCCGACTCCTTCATCATCACCACCGACATCGCAGAGACCGACTACATCGGACCCGCGCTCGACCTGGTCGCCAAGCGCGGAAAGGTCATCATCACGGCGGTCGCTCACCCGGACGCTACCCAGATGAGCGGCTCCTTGTTCATGCTCACCATGATGGAGAAGCAGATCCGGGGCTCGCTGTACGGCTCCTCCAACGCCCAGCACGACATTCCCCGGATGCTGGACCTCTACAACAAGGGGCAGCTCAAGCTCGACGAGCTGATCACCAGGGAGTATGCCCTGGAAGATGTCAACCAAGGCTACGAGGACATGCGCAACGGCCTCAACATCCGCGGGCTGATCCGCTACTGAGCCGGACCGCCGCCAGCGGGCGGGCCGGCGACCGCGCGCACCACGCTGACCGGCGATGGCCAGCAACAGCACCGGACTACCGGAAACCGCAGGGAAGGCAGGCACTGATTACCGCGGCGGCGTCCCCCCAGATCAGGCCGGCGGAGGCTATGCGCCCGAGTCCGCGTCGCCGTTGTGCGGGGCCACTGCGTCCGGCTGCAGCACTGCGACGGCGGCGGCCAGCTTGCCGTTGCTTACCTGTACGGGCAGCTGGGGGATCGGCGGGACCTCGGGTATCCCAAGCGGCGCTCCGCTCGTGATCTCGGCCTCGGCGGCGGCCACATCCTGATCGCCGAAGTCCGCGAGTGACGCCGAATCCTCGGCCGACTTCCTGTCGCCCGCAGGCGCCGACGGCGTGAACTTGTCGAAGAACCGGAGCAGCTCGACCGGTACTGGCATGACCAGCGTGCTGTTCTTTTCCGCGGCGACCTCGACCACGGTCTGCAGCAGCCGCAGCTGCAGCGCGGCCGGGTCACGCGCCATGACGTTGGCTGCCGCGGCGAGGCGCTTGGAGGCCTGGTACTCGCCGTCGGCGGTGATGATCCTGGCGCGGCGCTCCCGTTCCGCCTCGGCCTGCCGGGACATGGAGCGCTTCATGCTGTCGGGCAGCGAGACGTCCTTGAGCTCCACCCGCTCGACCCGGATGCCCCACGGGCCCTCGGTCGGCTCGTCGATGATCCGGCGCAGCTCCCGGTTCACCGTATCCCGCTCGGCGAGCAGCTGGTCCATCTCGGACTGGCCGATGATCGACCGCAGCGAGGTCTGCGCCTGCTGGGAGATGGCGAACATGTAATTCTGCACGTTGATCGTCGCCTTGATCGGGTCGACTACCCGGAAGTAGACCACGGCATCGACCCGGACGGTCACGTTGTCTCTGGTGATGCCTTCCTGAGCCGGGACGGCCATGGCGATGATCTGCATGTTGACCTTCTGCATGCGGTCGCCGACCGGCCGGATTAGGGTCAGCCCGGCGCCACGTGTCCCCGGCAGCACCCGTCCGAACCTGAAAATGATGCCCTGCTCGTACTGCTGCACGACCTTGAACGAGCGGCCGGCCGCGATGAGCCCGGCCATGACGAGTATCACCAGGATGACCACCAGGGCAACCATCACTAACACCTCTTCTTCGGTGACGCCGTGGTAGCTAGCTGCCCTCGGCAGGCTGGCCCCCGGCGCCTGTCCTCAGCTTATCTATGCGATTGAGAACTAGCAATAGATTTCTAGAAACCTTAACCCGGTTATCAAGGGTGACGATGCGCTGACAGGGCTGGATCAGGGCAGGATCAAAGTGCCTGCGTTCTCCCCTCACCGGACCAGCTGTCACAGGTACTGGCCCGTCGCCGCGCTGTCTGTCTTCGACACCCGCACCGATACCACGTTGGCCAGGTTGATGATCACGCCGCTCTGGTCGGCCTCGCGGTCATATATCGCCTGGGTCAAGACCAGGCTGCGCCGTTCGTCCAGCGCCTGAGTGATGGCCTCAAGCGCCTCGCGCTCCCCGCCGAAGTCCTCCGTCACCACCGAGACGTCTTCACCGCCCACCGGGTGAAATCGCATGATCAGCACGATGTTGTCAGGCACAGCCGGTACCTCCCTGCGAGAATCCAGAAGACGGCCCGCCCGGGCACTGTGGCCCGGGAGCCCTCATCCGGCGGGGTCACTGCGGATCTGGACACAGCGATATTCCGTGCGACTTCACCCGAGCCTGTCACGACAGCGGCCCCGCCGAGGCGTGAGTGCGCCCGGCGGGGCCTAGATCTCATCCCCCCGCCAAACCGGGAGGACGAGACCATGCAAGACACCGTAGACCAGGCGCACAGTGCAGTGCCACGCACCCTGGCCGACATCATCCAGGACGCGCGTTCCGGCCGTGTGTGGCCACTGCTGCGCCGACTGCCGCTCGTGCAGCCTGGACAGGGGGGCGCCGGGCTCGAGCGCCCCCTGGAGGACCGTCATTAGCCGACCGCCCCCTCCATCTGCAGCTCGATCAGCCGGTTCAGCTCGAGCGCGTATTCCATCGGCAGTTCGCGTGCGATGGGCTCGACGAAGCCGCGCACGATGGTGGCCGCGGCCTCGTCCTCGGTCATGCCGCGGCTCATGAGGTAGAACAGCTGGTCCTCGGAGATCTTGGAGACGCTGGCCTCGTGGCCCATCTCTACGTCGTCCTCGCGGATGTCCACGTAGGGATAGGTATCGGACCGGCTGACCGTGTCCACCAGCAGCGCGTCGCACTTGACCGTGGACTTGGAGTGTGCCGCGCCCTCCTGCACCTGGACCAGGCCCCGGTAGGACGTGCGGCCGCCGGCTCTGGCCACGGACTTGGAGATGATCTGGGAGGAGGTGTTCGGCGCGCAGTGCACCATCTTGGCGCCGGCGTCCTGGTGCTGGCCTTCGCCGGCGAACGCGACGGACAGGGTCTCTCCCCTGGCGTGCTCGCCCATCAGGTAGACGGCCGGGTACTTCATCGTCACCTTCGAGCCGATGTTCCCGTCCACCCACTCCATGCTCGCCCCGGCCTGCGCCACGGCCCGCTTGGTGACCAGGTTGTAGACGTTGTTCGACCAGTTCTGGATCGTGGTGTAACGGCAGTGGGCATCTTTCTTCACGATGATCTCGACGACCGCGGAGTGCAGCGAGTCGGAGGAGTAGACCGGCGCGGTGCAGCCCTCGACGTAATGCACGCTGGCGCCCTCGTCGACGATGATCAGGGTCCGCTCGAACTGGCCCATGTTCTCGGTGTTGATCCGGAAGTAGGCCTGCAGGGGGATGTCCACGTGCACGCCCTTCGGCACGTAGATGAAGCTGCCGCCGGACCAGACCGCGGTGTTCAGCGCGGCGAACTTGTTGTCGCCCACCGGGATGATCGTGGCGAAGTACTCCTGGAAAAGGTCCGGGTGCTCCTTGAGCGCGGTGTCGGTGTCCAGGAAGATGACACCCTTCTCCTCCAGGTCCTCGCGGATCTTGTGGTAGACGACTTCGCTTTCGTACTGCGCGGCCACACCGGCGATGAGCCGCTGCTTCTCCGCCTCGGGGATGCCGAGCCTGTCGTAGGTGCTCTTGATGTCCGCGGGCAGGTCGTCCCAGCTGGCGGCCTGCTTCTCAGTCGACCGGACGAAGTACTTGATGTTTTCGAAATCGATGCCAGTCAGATCCGCGCCCCAGCCGGGCATCGGCTTGCGCCGGAACAGCTTCAGGCCCTTCAGCCGCAGGTCCAGCATCCATTCCGGCTCCTCCTTCAGCGCCGAGATGTCCCGGACGACCTCCTCGGACAGACCCCGGCGCGCGGACTCGCCCGCCACGTCCGAGTCGGCCCAGCCGAACTTGTAACGCTCCAGCCCCTCAAGCTCGGGGTGCGCGATTGTCGTCATGCGGAGATGCCTCCGGACTCAGTTGTTGTGCCGGCGGCGGTGCCGGCCGTGGTATTTCGGTCCAGAAGCTCCAGCCCTCTAGGTTTTAAAGGGTACCATAAATTCTAGAAATATATTGCTAGTTTCTAGCTACCTGCGTGCGGTCGAGGAGCAGGCACCGGGAATCAGCCGCCGGCGCCGGCAGCTACCCCGGGATCACTGACGGCTAGGAGGCGGTCGGCCCGCCCTCGGCCTGCCAGACTGTCCGGACCGCGGCCGCTTCGGCCGTTGCCTGGGCCCGGCCGGCCGTCGCCGCTGCTGCCCGGCGCGACACGTCAAGCACGTTGCGCCCGATGGCCCGCATGGCCGCGCGGTCCGGCCGCACGAGCGCGACGCGGGCTCCGGCCGCGGCCAGCGCGGCAGCCTGCCGGCCAGGGCTAGGCATGAGGGGGCCGGTGCCCTGGGCTACGGGCGCCACGATAACCACCCGTTCGTATCTGGCCGCCAGGTCGGCGTTGGCTACCGAGCGCACGCCGCCGTCCATGAAACGACGATTCCCGATGGTGACCGGCGGCCAGACTCCGGGCACCGCGCAACTTGCGCCGACCGCATCCACCAGGCCGGCGTCACCCGCGGAATCAAACACTACGAACTCGCCGGTCCGCGCGTCCACGGCGGTCACCTTGAGCACCTTGGCGGGCCATTCGCTGACGGGCAGCCGCGCCTCGAACACCCTGCGCCGGCCGGACTCAGGCATGGTGCGCGCGGCCAGCGCCCAGTGGCCGATCCGCACCCGCGCCCGCACCGGGTCCCGGCTGGTGCTCATGACCCACAGCAGCCTGCCGATGACGCCCCAGCCGATCCGGGTGGCGGGCTCAGGATCAGGCGGCGCGAGCTGAGCCTGGTACAGCGCCTCAGGCTCCTGCCCGGAGGTGATGTCGGCGCCGACAACCGACCCGGCCGATGTCCCGATGATCACGTCAGCTGCGGCCAGGTCGATACCCCGGTCGGCTAGCCCCGCGATCACGCCGATCTCCCAGGCAATGCCGGTGACACCACCGCCGCCCAGGACAAGCGCGCGTCTGTCCATGACTTCCCTTTGTACACCCCATCCGCCGCCCCTGTGCTCAGCCCAGGCACCAGCGGCCGGCCGGCGCCGGCCGGTCCGCGAGGTCCCGCACGGGCCGGCCGCCGGCATGAGCGCTCGAGTTCTCTGCATAGCCAGACCGCCGCGCCAGCCAGGATGGCCACGACAGCGGCAGTGACATTCAGTAACGGCTTCGCGACAAGCGTTTCCGCGGAAACGCCGAGGCCGCAACCGCCCGGTGAAGCGTCACGCCGAGCTGACATAGGCGCCCGGATCGCGGCAGAAGCGGGCCTTTGATCGCGCGGCTACTGGCTGATCTGCTCACTACGGAGCTTGGTTTAGGAACGCTGCGACCGTGCCGAGCGATGCAGTTACGCATGCGCGGAAGTGGCGGGCTTCGGTCCGGCAGCCCGGACAGTCGGCCGCATCGAGCTCAGCCCAAGGCGAACGGTATCAAAGCGCCCCGCTCCGCGCGCAGGTCCGCCACTCCCTGTGGGCATCTCCGGGCTCGCTCGGACGCGGCAGATTCCGGTTGCCTAGGACGACGCTAGATTGCGCTGTGCGCTGCTCGAGCACGCCTTGTGATGCGAGCCGGCGAAGTTCGGTGGCAGCGAACTTGCCGGAGAATGCGGGACGATCAGCCCGGTCGGTTGTCAGGCCCACGTAGGTGTCCGCGGCGGCGAGCACGCCAGCACCGGGATCGACGGCATCGGCTCGCAGGTGCTTGTGGTAGCCGGACCCGTCGGCCTTCTCGTGGTGCGCAGCCGCGACCGGGTTCAGCGCGCCGAGGGCCGGCGAGCGGCGGAGCATCTGCTCGGTGAGCCGCGCCGGGTGCCGGCGGCGGAGATCATCGCGTCTGCGTGGCAGTGCGGCCCTCGGCAGGTACACCCTGGCCCGGGTCTTGCGGCCGGCCTGGGCTGCCCGGGCCGCAGGTCCCGTATAGAGCGGGACGTTGGTCCCTGGCTCGCGTTCCTCCGGCGGGATGAGATGACAGTGACACAGGACCCGGAACGACGCGGAGTCACGGACCAGGTCCGCAGGCCGCGTCGAGATCCGCGGCGGGCGGAGGCGGGTCCTGTCGTCGCGCCCGGCCCGGATCAGCTGCGCCTGCGCCCGGTGCCGGGCACGGCAGCGGCGCCGCTGCGCGGTCCGGGGGCGCGGTCCTGCGGGATAGTGTGAGGCGGGTGGTTATGATGCGCCGGTATCTTGTCGTCGCGAACCAGACCCTGCAGGCGGCGGAGCTGCGGGACGAGCTGCGCAAGCGGGTCAGCGCGGGGCCTTGCTCGTTCTTCGTGATCGTCCCGGACACCAAGGCCGCGCAGTACGACCCCGTGGCGGCCGGCGGCGTGCTTCCCCAGCCTGGCATGTGGTGGTGGGCGACGTATTACGGCCGCCCTGCCACCGACGAGGAGGCGACCGCGCAGTCCCGGGAGCGGCTCAGCGTGATGCTGGACGGCCTTGCCGGGCTGGGCGTGCCCGTCGAGGGCGATCTGGGCGGCAGCGACCCGCTGGCGGCCATCGGGAAGGCGTGCGCCGGGCGGCAGTTCGACGAGATCATCGTGACCACCTTGCCTCAGCACGTCTCGCGCTGGCTCAGGGCCGACTTGCCCCATCAGGCGGAGCGCCGGTCCGGACTGCCGGTCACGACCATCATCACCAGTTACTGACCGCCTGGCCCGCCACCCGCCGGCGCCGCGGGCGCTGTCTGTAAGGATGACGCCAAACAAGACGAGTCCGGCTGGCCTGGGCGGGCTGGCCGTCGAGCCGTGGGGGCGGCAGGGTAGGCACGGCCCTGGTGGGCGGCCCGGAGCAACGAGAATCGTTGCATGGACATCCGGCAGTTGGAGTACTTTCTCGCGATTGTGGACCATGGGGGGTTCAACCGGGCGGCGTCGGTGCTGTATGTCTCGCAGCCGTCTCTGTCCCAGGCGGTCCAGGCGTTGGAGCGCGACCTGGGCGGCAAGTTGTTCCACCGGATCGGCCGGCGCGCGGTGCTCACCGAGGCGGGGCAGGCGCTGATCGATCCGGCCCGGGCGGCGGTACGCAGTCTGGAGACCGCCCGGGCCAGGGTGGCTGCCGTACACGAGCTGCGTGCTGGCCGGCTGGATGTGGCGGCGATGCCCTCGCCGGCGGTGGAGCCTCTGACCAGGATGATCCGCGCCTTCACCGGGCGTTATCCGGGGGTCTCGGTGGTTATCAGGGCCGCTTTCACCTCGCGGGATGTTGTCGAGATGGTGCGAACCGGCGCTGTCGAAGTGGGGCTGCTGGCGACCTCGGGCCGGTTGCCGGACAAGGAGGTTGCCTCGCATCCCGCCGGGGAACAGCGCTTCGTCCTGGTGACGCCCTCGGACGGGCCGTTCGCCGGCCGACAGTCCGTATGTTGTGAGGAGATGGCCGGGCACCGGCTGATCGTGGGGCAGCCGGGCACGGGAATGCGCGCGTACGTCGACGGCCTGCGCGAACGCGGCATCGCCTTCACGATCGCGGCCGAGACCGAGCACCGGGTGGCGATCCTTCCCCTGGTGCTGGCGGGGGTGGGGCTGGCGGTGGTGACGGATTCCTGGCGGGCCATGGCCGAACGCGCTGGTGCCCGGGTCCTGGACATCGAGCCGAAGAGCACGCTGACCATCGGACTGATCAGCCGCCGCACCGAACTATCACCGGCAGCCCGGGCGTTCGTGACCAGTGCCCTGGACGGCAACGGTGGCTGATAGGCGCGGCCTATAAGGCAGATCGCAACTGCGTCTTGGACGGCCACCCGGGCCGATTGCTGGAATAGAGGCATGACGAACCATCGCATCGCGCTGATCCCTGGCGACGGCATCGGCACCGAAGTCCTGCCCCCGGCGCGGCAGATCCTGGATGCCGTCGGCCGCCGGCACGGCTTCGGCTTTTCCTACACCTCCTACGACGACTGGTCCTGCGAGCGTTACCTGCGCGAAGGCGCGATGATGCCCGAGGATGGTCTCGACCAGCTCCGCGACAAGGACGCCATCCTGCTCGGCGCGGTGGGCTACCCGGGGGTTGCCGACCACGTTTCGCTGTGGGGCCTGCTGATCCCGATCCGCCGCGGCTTTCGCCAGTACGTCAACCTGCGGCCGATCCGCGTCTTCGAAGGGATCGACAGCCCGGTACGCGCAGCCGTCCCCGGCGCGGTCGACCTCGTCATCGTGCGCGAGAACGTCGAGGGCGAGTACAGCCAGATCGGCGGCCGCATGAACCGGGGGTTCCCCGACGAGCTCGCCGTGCAGGAGGCCGTATTCACCCGCGCGGGCGTGACGCGCGTGCTGGACTACGCCTTCGGCCTTGCCGCCCGGCGCAGGGGCAGGCTGACCTCGGCCACCAAATCGAACGGCATCGTGCACACCCTGCCCTTCTGGGACGAACTGGTCGCCGAGCGCGGAGCCGCCCACCCGCAGGTCAGCTGGGACCAGGAACACATCGACGCGCTGGCGGCGAAGTTCGTCCTGCAGCCAGGCCGCTTCGACGTCGTGGTCGCCTCCAACCTGTTCGGCGACATCCTCAGCGATCTGGCTGCCGCCGTCGCCGGCTCCATCGGCATCGCGCCCTCAGCCAACCTCAACCCCGAGCGCGAGTTCCCGTCCATGTTCGAGCCGGTGCACGGCTCCGCGCCCGACATCGCCGGCCAGGGCATCGCCAACCCGCTCGGCGCCATCTGGTCGGCAGCCATGATGCTCGACCACCTCGGCCATGCCCAGGCGGCCAAGGAGGTCACCGGCGCCATCGCGACGGTCCTCGCCAAGACCGACCTGCGCACCCCCGACCTGGGCGGCACCGCCACGACCAGCGAAGTCACCGACAAGCTGCTCGACGTGCTCTGAGCCTCCTGCCACCTGCTGGGACGCTCGTGCACTGCCGCCTATCCCGACCTGGCTCATGCGCGGCGAGCAGGAACTCAGCTATCAAGAAGCATTGGTCTTTTGGTGCACTCGCTTATTACCTCTCTTGTAACAACAGCACCACAAGTTTCAAGATCGTTGAACCTGGAATGCCAGCTGGACGACCGAGATTCTGCGACGAGGAACCACAGACCGTTACTGGTAATGGTTATTGTTCGGGCTATGACCCGGATTCCCTATGTGCGGCGCGAGGAGCTGGGGCCCGAGGGCCAGCAGCTGTGGGACAGCATCGTCAATGGCCTGGGCGACCTGGTCGTAACCGCCGACGGCGGCCTGGCCGGTCCGTTCAACGCGTTCGTCACGGCGCCTGGCGCCGGGCGGCGGCTATCCTCGCTCGGCGCGACGCTGCGGTTCGGCACGTCGATCGAGCGGCGGCTGTCTGAGATCGCCATCATCACGACCGGCGCGCGGTGGCAGGCAGAGTTCGAGTGGTGGGCGCACGCGCCTATGGCGCGCGAGCACGGCGCCGCCGACGCGGTGGTGGACGCGATCGGGCGCGGCGAGGATCCGCCGTTCGAGGCGGACGACGAACGGGCCGTCTACACGGTGGCCCGCCAGCTCAGTCTCTCTGGCCGCCTGGACCAGGAGACCTACGATGCCGCGCACCGCTTTCTCGGCGACGCCGGGATGGTGGAGCTGGTGTCGCTGTGCGGGTACTACACGCTCGTCTCGTTCCTGCTGAACGCGTTCGCCGTGCCGCTGCCGCCGGACGCCGCACCGATGTGGGCCGGATCGTGACGCTGCCAGCGGAAGCCACAGGCTCCGCGCCCGGACGCGGCCGGCTGACGGGGCGGCGGGTGCTGGTGGTCGGCGCGGGGACGCGGCCATCGCCGGAACCGGATCCGCCGATCGGCAACGGACGGGCCATATCGGTGCTTGCGGCCAGGGAAGGCGCGGCGGTGGCCTGCGCGGACCGCGACGCGGGCGCGGCGGAAGCGACCGCGGCCCTGGTCCGTAACGAAGGACAGATCGCCGCGGTCGTGCTGGCCGACGTGGCGTCACCGGACGCCTGCGCGTCGGTGGTCGCGGAGTCGGCGGCGGCGCTGGGCGGTCTTGACGGCCTGGTGCTGAACGTCGGTATCGGGCTCGGGCGAGGGATGGCCGGGACGACCGCCGCCCAGTGGGACGAGACGTTCGCGGTCAATACCAGGGCGCACTTCCTGGTGGCCGGCGCCGCGTTGCGGGTGCTGGATCCCGGTTCGGCGATCGTGTTCATCAGCTCGGCGGCAAGCCTGCGGGCGGCGACCGGGATCCCGGCGTATGACGCGTCGAAGGCGGCATTGCCCGGTGTCTGCCGGCAGGTCGCGCGGGAGGGAATGGCCCGGGGAATCCGGGCCAACCTCGTGGTGCCGAGCCTGGTGGACACGCCGCTCGGGCGGGAGGCGTCGCGGCTCAACCCGGGCCGCACCGCGCGAAGCCTGCCGTTCGGCCGGCAGGCGACGGCCTGGGAAGTGGCCTACGCCACCGTGTGGCTGCTGTCCGGAGAATCCAGCTACGTCAATGCGCATCCGCTGATACTTGACGGCGGCGCGACCAGCTTCGGATTACCGCCCTGGCGGTGCGAGGCGCCAGCGGGATCATGACGACCCTGCCGCCCCTGCGGGTGGCCTCCGAGACCCGCGGTATGCCGTTAGTGCGTGTTCCGGGCCAGACGTGCGAAAGTGTTCAGTGATCATGTTCAGGTGCCGCGGGCACCGGGAGATCGGATAACCCATGTCCAAGCAGATCGTCAGCAACGTCTCCTATCCGGTCACGCCTGGCACGACTGTCCTGCTCAGCATCGACTGCCAGTTCGGCTTCGGGGCGGGCAGCTGGGAGCAGGTGCCGCACGCCGACGCCGCGGTCGGGAACTTCCGGAAGGCGAGCCGTGCGTGGCGGGAGTGCGGCGGCGCGGTGGCGCACGTCCAGACCGTGTACACGCCGGAGCGCGGGCCGTCCGGCCGGATCACCGACTTCGAGCCCGGCATCGCCGGTGCCCTGGCGGCCGGGACGCGGGCCGCCGAGGCCTATCCGGACCTGGTCCTGGACGGCGACCTGGTCGTGTACAAGACGACGTTCTCGGCCGTGCTGTCCAGCGACCTGGTCGATCAGTTGCGCGCCCGGGACATCGACACCGTGGTAGTCGGGGGCCTGACCACCCCGATCTGCGTCCAGACGACGGTTGACGGGCTCAGCATGGCGGGCCTGAAGGTCATCGTGCTGGCCGATGCGTGCGCGTCGCAGGCCATCGGCACGTTGTCGGCGGAAGAGGCGCACGAGGCGGCGATCCAGCGCATGGCCTACCTGTTCGCGGCGGTTGCGGACACCGACGCCTTCGTCGCGAAGCTGCGGGCTTTCCTGCCCGCCGCGGGTAACCAGCGGTAACGGCCGGATCGGCGCCCGGCAGCTAGGAACCTGCCGACAGCACCCGGCGCGGGTGCCGGCCGTCAACGTACCCCACGAACGGCGGGTAGATGTTGTAGCCGAGCAGTTCCTGCAGCCGTTCCGGCAGCTCACGAGCGACGTCGCGGGGCACGGCCAGGCAGTGGTTCTCCTGCGGCCGCAGCCAGCTGGCCGCGTACTCCAAGATCACGCCGAGCCGCGGCCGGGCGGTCCGGTTCGCGCCGCCCCCGTGCCACAGGCTGCCCAGGTAGAACAGGGCCGATCCGGGTGACATCACGGCCGTCTCCACCGGATCGTCCGGGCCTGGCCGCCGGCCCGGCTCCCACTGGTGGCTGCCGGGGATGAACCTGGTGGCGCCATTTTCCGCGGTGAACTCATCCAGCGGCCACATGGTGTTGACCACCAGCGGCGGATGCGGATCGGGCACCGGGTAGATGGCGTCGTCCCGGTGCAGGATCTGCGCCTTCTCGCCAGGCCCGATGCAGATGCCGACCGGGGCGCTGAGCTGGTAATGGCCGAGTACCTGGTCGAGGACGCCGAGCAGCAGCGGGTCGGTGGCGAGCGCGTCGAACGCACGGGTCTTGGCGAACAGCGCGTAGATCCGCTGCGTGCCGAAGCCCTCGAAGGAGTTCCGTCCGGTCTGGGTGGTTCGCAGCACCCGGTCCAGGTCAGCGTGGGCGGCCTGCGCTCCGGGTGGCGTCAGCATGCCGGTCACGACCACGTAGCCGTCGTCCATCAGCCGCCGGGCCACGTCCTGGCCGGCCGAGGTGGCGGACATCGTTGCCATCGCCCGATCACTGCTTTGCGTGTCGTAGCCGGTGTGTTACGCGTGTATTGGCGGGTGTCGTTCGCTCCAGGGCGCGGCTTGCTCGAGCTGGCTGGCGACCTGGATGAGTATGTCCTCCCGCCCGTAGGCGGCGGCCAGCTGCACGCCGACCGGCAGCCCGGCGGGTGTCCAGTGCAGGGGGAGGCTGATGGCCGGCTGGCCGGTCATATTGAACTGCGCGGTGTAGGGGATGAAGCTGACGACTCGTTCCCCTTCCTGCTGGGGCCCGGCCGCGGTGAACCAGCCCAGCTCGGGCGGGGGCGCGCCGAGGGTGGGCGTCACGAGCAGGTCATGGTCGTTCCACCAGTCCGCCATGCGGCGCGTCCACATCCCGAACCACAGCCGGCTCTGCAGGTAGGCCACTGCACTAAGCTCCCGGCCGGCCCGCCGGTAGGCGGCGTTGCGCGGTTCGATCTCGTCCTCGCCGATCGGGCGGCCGCGCAGCATCTCGAAGGCCTGGAACGTCGCTTCGACATCGGCCGCGATGATCGTGTTGAAGTGCCCGACGAATTCCGGCTCGAACATGGCCGCTGGCGCGGACTGGTCGACGTGGTGGCCGAGCGACTCCAGCAGCCGCGCCGCGCTGGCCACCGCGGCACGGCACTGCGGATCGTCGAGAAAACCCTCCGCGCCTGGCCGGTCGAGCACCCCGATCCGCAGCCGGCCCGGATCGGCGCCGACCTCCTGCACCAGCGGGCGCGGCAGCGGCGGCGCGTAGTACGGCTCGCCCGGCATGCGCTTGCTGATCACATCGAGCACGCCGGCCGCGTCCCGCACGGTCCGCGCGACCGCTCCGTCGATCACGCCACCGGCCCACGCCTCCCCGGTCAGCGGGCCCTGGCTCACCCGTCCGCGGTTCGGCTTGAGCCCCACCAGCCCGCACTCGCTCGCCGGGATGCGGATGGAGCCGCCGCCGTCGTTGGCGTGCGCCACCGGCACCAGGCCGGCCGCCACCGCGGCGGCTGACCCCCCTGACGAGCCGCCGGTCGAATGACCGGGATCCCACGGGTTGCGCGCCGGGGGAAAGCTTCGCGGCTCGGTGGTCACCGTGGTGCCAAGCTCCGGCACATTGGTGCGGCCCAGCGGGATGAAGCCGGCCGCCCGGAACTGCTCCGCCAGGTAGGACGTCACCGGCCATGCCATCTCACGCAGCGGCCCGAGGCCGAACGCCGTGGGCTCACCCTCAACCATGCAGCCCAGATCCTTATACAGGATCGGCACCCCCCGGAACGGGCCATCGGGCAGGTCGCCATCAGCCTCCAGCCGCGCCGCATCGAACCGTGTCCGGATCACGGCATCCAGCTGCGGGTTGACCGCCTCAATCCGGGCGATGGCCGCCTCTGCCAGCTCTTTGGGACTCGCCTCACCGCGCCGGACAAGATCAGCTTGTGCGGTCGCGTCCAGCCACGTCGTGTCAGTCACGCCACCAACGCTACGCGCGGGCGCCGCACGGCGCGATGCTGCTGCTGGAATCCGGGGCTCATTAGGATGAGACCCTGCACCTACGTCGCATGCTGCCTGGCTGTTTGGAGTGTGCATCCGATACCCCAGTCAGGTGAGGAGCGATCCGATGAACGGCACCAGCTTGGTCCGCCGACCCGGCAGCAGGCTGGCCGAGGGGATCGTCACTCACATCAGCCGCTCGACGGTGGACGTGGCTCTGGCCCGCGCGCAGCACGAGGCCTATGCCGACGCGCTGGCTGCCAGCGGCTGGATGATCCAGCAGGCACCCGCGGCTGATGACTGCCCGGACTCGGTCTTCATCGAGGACACCGTCGTG
>Ga0208044_1000368_pt1 | contig 34538 bp, 26 predicted proteins | sample Sb_taG_8_FD_187712 | JGI IMG/M metagenome (GOLD analysis project Ga0208044, IMG submission 187712) | Peat soil microbial communities from Weissenstadt, Germany - Sb_50d_c_BC metaG (SPAdes) (version 2) | ecosystem: Environmental > Terrestrial > Soil > Wetlands > Peat | place: Germany...
ATTCCGACCGTTGTAATCTTCATCGCGGACGCTCCCATTCGTTTAAGTGGTAACCAACATTTCCACTTTGGCACATCGATGCCGTTTAGAGTGGGGGCGTCCATCCCATTGCTATGCGGCGGACACTTTGACGATCTACGTGTCGCAAAGTGGCCGAGGGTGTGTAAAAACCCCCGTTGCCTGGTTTGGAGTGCTTCGACGATGCGTTTTTGGTGTACCCACGTGCAGTTCTGAGACGTTTTCTTTTGAAAAACGAAAAGAATCGAACGTACGCGAATCGCATTTCGGGTTTTTACACACCCTCGGCCGGAACCTGCCCGTCGCGATGCTCCAAGTCACGCCTAGACAGCCAATTAGCTCCGGAGCGTCCCCGCTCCCGATGAGCGTGACCTCGCGAGACCCGCCACCAGTTGACTGTGGGAGCGACGAGAATGTGTGACGGCTCGTCGCTGTTGCCCTTATAACAACGCTGCGTCTTCGCGAAATCCATAATGGAAAGGGCCCGCGTTCACGGGCTATCCAAGTGGCACTTTTAGTTAATGGTAGCGGGGGCAGCCTACGTACAAACCCGCACCCAGCAATCTGCCCTGTAAATTTGGCATTGCCACTGCTGTAGGCACCCTAACCCCTGCCGTTTGGTACTGCGCTGCCGCCGCGCCTACCAGCGGCTCGCTGCGGGGCACCGGAGTCGAGGTCTGGGGGCCGGCCCGGACTCAGCGCGGCGCTTGTTGGCACGGCAGCTCAAGCCGAATTGGGGGTTCGCGAAGCTGAACACGGAAGACGAGCCCGAACCCGCAGCCCGATTCAACATCAGAAGCATTCCGACGCTGATCGTATTCCGCGCGGAGGTCGCGCGTCAGAGCAGCGTGTTGGATGTAGGTACGATGACACGTTGGCTACAATCCGCCGTGCGTTGAGCACGCAACGAGTTCGAGCGAGACGTGGCGGGGGCCATTACCTTTTCGGATCCCGATAGGATAAAGACCCCCGTCACATGGACGGGCTAGGGACAGGTCGCGGAAATCATTTTCACCGCCGACACCTTCATCGTGTGAACGTTATCCTTCCCCGGGACGGCAACGCCCGTGATCTCGACCTTGTGGCCCAAATGCGGCGTCAGGTTCGCTGTTGTCGACGCAATGACGACCACCTTCGGTCCTGACGCCAGATCCGTGAGCTTGAACGTTCCGGCATCGTCGCCCTTTGCCAGACAGCCGGTCATGCTGTGTTCCTTGGGCGCATCCTGGGCTTGGGCGCTAGCCGCGAAACCCAGCACGCATGCGAATAACGATGCCGTCAGGATATTGGAAGTTTTCATCGGTTCCCCCGCTTGTTGGTATTGCCGAGTTTCAAGACTTTTGGCGGTGAAATCCTACACCGTTGCCTGATCGAATCAAACCCGGACCGCAGCTGCCGTCGCGATGCTCGAGCGAGGTCCTGGACGGCGTCGATTCGCCGTCACTTGGATGGATCATCGACCGGCGCCGAGCGTCTCCAATTGCGCCGCACGGCGCAGTCGGCGCGGCCCTCCTCACGTTACGAGAGAACCCTTCTGTCCGGCGCCCGTTCTTGAACACCTTCGGATCACCCATCGTTGCCACCACAGCGGTCGCACTGATCGGACCAATGCTGGGTATGCCGCGAAGACGCCGGCAAGCAGCACTGTCCGCCGAAGCAAGTTCAATGGCTTGTTCACACACGGATCGGAACGGACCCAGGGATTGTTGGTAGCGGGGGCAGGATTCGTTAATTACCGACGCCGGCTATCGCTGGCCGGCAACGATCAAGACCATCGGGGTCGAGACCATTAATGCTAAATTTGCCATCGGCCAACAACGGCTGGACTTGACCCGGAGGAGCCGGTCGGGAAGGTCTGCTTCGGAGAAACCTACTTCGCCGCTTCGACTGCGCACTGTCCGCTTCGGCAAACAGCGGATTGCGGAACAGATGCGCCCACTCTGGCGCAGTGCGAAATCTCAGCGCTCGTACATGTGGAGTGGCGTTCATAGCGCTTGTAGTGCTGAAGATTGGCCGCCAGATGCTGTTGTCCACAGGTGCAAGGCACTTCAACTAGTTTGCATTCCGCATCTTGTGTACAGACGCGGTCCTCGGGTTTCACAACTGGTGCTGGACGATCACCGCCGGGCGCCACGCCTAGCCATGCGATCGCAACAAGAGCACCTGCCGCGACAAAGAATGCTCTGCGCTTGATTTTCATTCCCGCAAGGCTCACTCCACAAGCGTCCTCTCCATTGTAGTCTATATCTGCATTCTACTTTCGCAGCTCGCAGGGAAGTGCGCTGGGCGCAGTGCTAACGGCAGTCGCCTTGATCGCGGACCGAGTGGCAGCAAAGGTATGACAGCTTTCCGGAAAGCATTTTGAAACCTTGAGTGACTGTAGTTGGCCGTCTTCACCCGATCGCTCGCAAATTGTATACGGAACAGGCGGTTGCTTTTTCGTGAGCCTCGACCCGGAGGTCGATCAAAGCCACTTTGACGAGTATCATCGGCAGCCGGAGGCCGGCATGACGAGCGGCATACACGTCTACTACTCCAGGCGTGCCGGTGAATACGAGAGGATCTGCGCAAAGCCGGCGCGCCAGCCAGATCTTCGTGCAATGGAGAGCTGGCTGCCAGTGCAGCTCTCAAATCGCAGGATCCTGGAGTTGGCGTGCGGAACCGGCTATTGGACGCAATTCGTCGCTCCGGTGGTAAGGAGCATCGTCGCGATCGATGCGGCACCAGAACCTCTGGAGATTGCTCGGCGGCGTATTCGCGACAATCACGTTTCCTTCCTGCTGGGCGACGCATATCGCGTTCCACCCGACATCGGCAGTTTCGACGCCGCCTTCGCAGGCTTCTGGTTCTCTCATGTTCCACGCTCGCGGCGCTGCGAGTTTCTCCTGCAATTCAACTCGCTCTTGGAGTCGGGCTCGCCAGTCATCACATTCGACAACCTATACGTCGAAGGTAGCAGCACACCAATCGCTGAATGGGACGACGAGGCAACACGTATCAGCTACGAACGCTTGAGGATGGAACGGTTCATCGCATCCTTAAGAACTTCCCAACGGAGCAAGAACTCCTTTCCCTCGTAGAGCAAATTGGCGGTGAGGCACAATTCACCCGCTGGAAGTACTACTGGGGATTGACATACGTGACCCCGTATCAATAGCAAGCGCAATGAGTTAGCCAATGACCGGTTACGGGATTGCTTGGTCGGCCCGCCAACCGTCCGCTCCTGGCCGGGTGTCGCCTGTCACGCCCTCGGTGCCGAGGCGTTGGTGCTTTCGACTCCGGTCCAGCGGCCGACGGTCGCTTCGTGACCCCGACCTGCCGGTGGCGATCGTCGGCTTCGAGGAAGTGAAATCAACTCATCTGCTTCGCCATTGCCTCGCGCGCGTCCTTGAACCGCTTCCAGGCCCAGGCCGCCAGCCCAACACTCGCGGCGATCAGAAGACATCCACTCCAGATATGATGGAAGACGACAACATCGATCAGACCGATGCTTGCCGCGCAAGTGGCAGTCCAGACATGTAACGGGACTGACTTTAGGTTCATAGCCCTTTGCTGCGGAAGCCGCGTCAGAGGTCACCTGCCGCGTCGGATGACTCGCCCCCTGAACACTCCGACCCAAGCTCTTCTGGTGAATGCTCATGTGGACATACTTCAACTATGTGGCCCCTGCGAAGTACCCAAAACTCTGCTCTGCGGCAACTCAATTTAGGTTGCAGCCGATGCCGAACAGCCTTGTCGCCGACTTGGTTTTCCGCCATCGGCGAAATCATCGAGTTGTGCACCAGCAAGCGATTACCGATCCCGCCTCTAAAGCGGCTCACTTAATTGCTGGACAGCTCCGGACGCATTCCCTATATATTTTCTGATGCGGGGTGACTTGACCTGGCTTGGGGGTGCGTTTTCCGCAAATGAATTTTTCATACTCGTAGTAGCATTTCCCGCGACAGTTGTTTTTGACCGTGCTGCCACAGGCAGTTGTCAGAGTCAAGGTTTGGGCATTGGTCTCTCCTGAGGTTGCTTTGGGCGTAACGGAGTTTGCTATGGGGGCAGCGGAAAACAAAGATGCTGCGAAGATGGCCACGAACGGGAATCTTGCTTTCATCACACGTCCCCCTTACTGCTGCGAGACTTTTAGTATGAGCGAACCCATCAGCGGCAAAACATGCGTCTCGGGTTCCTCGCAGTGGTCCCAGACAAACGTCCCGCGTTTATCACATGCCTGCCCTTAAGTTGGTACAAGTATTGCAAGTCCGATTCTGCGCTTCAAGTATTTGTCAAAGATTATTGGAATCAACTGGGATTGGACCCACACGACTTCCTCTGCGGCCTACGAGCGGCCGCTTCGCGGTAATCACTTCAAGGCAATCACTGACCGGACCTGGCCGGGACCCGCCCGATGCGATTCCCGATGTCGGTCATTTGGCGTCTCAAGTGGTCTTGCCGGAAGTCGCCGCACAGCCGGCAGGTTCTGCGCCGGTACGCGGTCCTCATTGAATCAGAGCCTTGCGCGTCGCAAGAGTCTGTTGCAAATCGTAGCGGTCAGGACCCCTTGGCTCGCGTGCGCATCGGCGCCGCACTCAGAGCCGGAAATCATCCTCCGATCCGCCGTGCAAATGATCCCTCTGCTTCTCCTGCGTCTTCGCCGGCGAAGGCTGCACATCCAGATGCTGATCGTGACTCCGGCTCTGCCTCCTCCCTGGCTCCGGTTCCATTCCGGGGTCCCGCGCCCGCTGTTTCTCGGCCCTGCGCTGCGCGGCCTGCTGATGCCGGGTCTCGATGTCATCCAAGCCCACGCTAGCGGCGCGCGTGATTGCCGGATTCAATGAGGCCATTGCGCACAGCGCGCGCGGGCCGATCGACGTCGAGCCGCTCACCAGCTAAAAGTACTTAGTGCACGGCACGAGATAAGTGCGGAACTGATCCGACGCCTGGGTACGGGAGCCTAGTTCTCCCAACAAGGAATCCTGGCTGTCGCGAACGATTATTGCTAGGTGAGGCACTGCCACAGCAGACCGGCGTCCACCAGCCACTCGATCGCCAGCCGCTTGGACTCTATATCTTCGAGAGCCGCGACCAACAGCGTCGGATCATGCTCAGCGATCGATCCCGTCTTGATCGGCGGCGTGGCGGCAGCTCGACTCCACCTTGGTCTTGGCGATTCCGCGTCCGCGTTGGGCTGGACGGGGCGCGACGCATTCTGCGACACCCCAGAGACAGGCATGATATGCATAGGGCGATCTCGCTTGCCTGGGCTGTGCCCATGATGACGCCGCTTGGTGACGATATGGTGACGATCGTGCGGTCTTCGCAGCGCATCAATCAATCTGTCTGCGACCGCCTACACCGTGGACCTAGACGACGATCCAGACTTTGGGTCTTCACGGCGTTCTGGTTGCTTAACCTAATGGGCTCCAACTCCTACCTCGGTGGGTCTGAAGCCCAGAGAACGGGCCAGCCTTAATTGGACACACACCGGCCGCTACCAGGAAGGCAATTCAGTCTGCGGAATGACCGAAGTTGGCCGGCTGCTGCCAATGACAGGCACAATACGCGGGCGCTGCAGCTGTGGCTCGGCCACAAGAACATACGGCACACCGTCCGATACGCAGAGCTGAGTCCGGCGCGGTTCAAGGGATTCTGGAGGGGTGTGTCATGAACGCTTGAGACCGATCAGGCGATGCTATAGCAAAGATGAGGGTAGGTCCCTCGAAGTCGCCTTTCAGAAGGAGGCTTCAAACCGCCCACTGCTGCTGCGGCCGCAAGGCCGTGGTGGTGAGCGAGTGGGTTAAGTGGCGCGTGTATAGCGTGCCTGGGTATGGACTGGGGAGACGAGCGAAAGCGAACCGCTGATGACGTATCGAAAAACCTTAGATGTTGTCGAAACCGGAGGCGCCTTCCATCTCCGGGAACAGTCCGCGAGGTGTCTGAGTACTGCGCGGGTGGCAACCGGTATATAGGCGGCGTGACCTTGGTACAGGCTTTGTTATGGAACATGAGAACCTGACGGTCGATGTAAAGGGAAAGCGGCGAGTGGCCAACACCACGAGTGCGAATACCGATGCGATCGGCAGGGACGGAGTGGCTTGTAGTAGCAATGAAGCGCCTGTAATGGGCGTGGAGCAAATGAGCCACGGTGTCTTGGAGATGAAGTCGATCAACGTTCGAGAAGAACGGAGGACTCGGTGACATCGACGAAGTCGTTTGCGATATCAAAGCGCATGGTGTTCGACGCCTGGAAACGCGCTAAAGCGAACCGGGGTGCAGCGGGTATCGATGCCAAGAGCATTGCCGAGTTCGACGAGGACCTGGCGAATAATCTCTATGCATTGTGGAACCGCCTCGCTTCTGGCAGCTATTTTCCACCGCCGGTCAAGGAGGTACCGATACCGAAGCGGGACAAAGGAGTCCGTTTGCTCGGTGTGCCGACGGTAGGAGATCGTGTGGCCCAGACGGTCGTCAAGAGTTACCTGGAGCCCCTTCTTGATCCGCTGTTCGACGACGACTCTTACGGCTATCGGCCGGGGCGGTCGGCGAAGGACGCGGTCCGGGTGACGCGAGAACGATGTTGGAAGTTTGACCGGGTGCTCGAGTTTGATGTCAAAGGAGCGTTTGATGGACTCGATCACGCTCTGATCATGAAGGCATTGAGGAAGCATACGGACTGCAAATGGGCGCTGCTCCACATCGAACGGTGGTTGAAGGCGCCGTCGATGAGCGCGGCAGGAGAAGTCAGGCATCGGGATCGCGGTACGCCACAGGGTGGCTGCGTGAGCCCGTTGATCATGAATCTCTTCATGCACTACGCGTTTGATCGGTGGATACGGCGGGAAATGCCGCAATGTCGGTTTGCCCGCTACGCCGACGATGCAGTGGTGCATTGCCAGAGCGAGCAGATGGCCCAACGGGTGAAGCAGCGATTGGCTGAACGCTTTGCGGCGTGCGGTCTTGAGTTGCACCCCGACAAGACCCGGGTTGTCTACTGCCGGGACAGCAACCGGCGAGCCGATTACCCGGTCACGCAGTTTAGCTTTCTCGGCTTTACGTTCAGACCGCGGCGTGCCCAAGCCCGGAATGGAAGCCTATTCATGAGCTTCCAGCCCGCTGTCAGCTGTAAGGCGCAGACGCGCATGCGTCAGCAAATCCGCAGCGGGCATCTTCCACGGCAAACACCTGGCACGTTGGCCGAGTTTTCGGCGAACTACGATGCAACGCTGCGGGGCTGGTGGAACTACTACGGCAGCTTCTATCCGTCGGCCATGACCTGTATCTTTCGGCACTTTGATTTGGCGCTCGCATTCTGGGCGCGCCGGAAGTACAAGCGGCTGGCAGGTCAAAAGCGGCGCAGCGGTCGCTGGCTCATGCGCGTCGCTCGACGAGAGCCGCATCGGTTCGTGCATTGGCGCCATTGGTTCGCACCCGATCGGACACTGGGAGCCGTGTGAGGTGGGAATCTCACGCACGGTTCTGCGAGCGACTGCAGGGGAAGCTCCTGCGGTCTACTCACCATTGACGCGGGCGTCGGCAGGTCCCGCTCTACGCTCCCTCACCGTCCAATGAGGTGCCGGTGGCTACCGGCCGCCCATAACTAAAGACCCCGGCGCGAGGGCCGGGGTCGTTTGTCATCAACCGACATAAGGCTTATTCAGTGCCCGGTCGGTCACCGTGGCGCTGAAGGACACCCTCTGCGGGCCGCGCGCGGCGTTGTCGCTAATGTTGAGGGTGATTACGCCGCTGCTGCCATCGGAACAATCTTTTTCCCCGCTTTTCCCTGCTTCGCCGCCTTCACCGTCAGCAAGCCATCCTCAAACGATGCTGTGACTTGATTGGTGTCGATGGTGTTCGGTACCTCGAAACGCCGGCACACCTGGTTACTCCTGAATTCGCTCCAGCGTACCGTGCCCTTGGCCGGTTCTCGTGGTTTAGCAGCACCTTTCTTCTCCGAGGCGGCGCTGACGATGATTTCCTGCGGTGTAGCGGTTACCTCGATCTCGCCGGAAGTGTAACCAGGCAGTGCCACCGTAAGCTGATAGGCCTGGTCCTCTTCCACAAGCTCGGCCGCCGGCCACGATATCTCGTGTTCCGCCTTGAACCAGTCCTCCAGTGCAAAACCGTCATTGAATCCACGCTGTGAAAACAGTTCATAAGCTCGTGTGCGGATACTCTGTAACATTGCATCGGCCATAGCGAACACGGGTTCGGTCCGCTGTTTGGCGTCAGATACCTTTTTTACGGCCACATTCGTTAACATTGAAGTCTCTCCTCGGCAGTGCCTTGGAATTCACTTGATAGGTCGGAAGGCTGCACCCCATATGATTCATCTGAATCCATCTACGCTACGCTCATCGATGAGAAGAACAATAAGTACATTCCTCCGCACCGGAACGGACGACCCTGAGCTGCCTGTCGCGAGCGTCCGGTTCCGGGCAGGGTAATGGCGCAATGAGGCGTCGCGTCGCGCGGCGATGTTCGAGGCACTCAATGCGAAGTTTGATGCTCTCCGGCAAGCAGTTTGACGGCCAAGCCAAATGATCCGCAATTAGTCCACGCTTCTGACCCTCGCGCCGATGCACCTGACGTTCGCACAGCTGATGCCTGCGCGACGCAACGCCCTGCCAAAAAACGCCAGTGGCCGAAAGGAGTTAGCGTCCTGAACAATCCCTCTCAAGAGCCGACCTCATACGGAGGGGCGCGTGAGAGCTCGCCTCAACACGCCGCGTCGAGCACGCGGACCGTGCGGCCGTAAAGGGCCTCAGCGGCCTCAGATGAGGCCGCGATGCTGACGATGCCGAGTTTGCCGAACTGCGATACGGCGCCGATCAGGTTGAACGTCACTCCTTCCTGCGTGACCGGATCGAAGTGTAGATTGTGCTCGATCGCGAGGTCGACGAGATCGGGAGGTGTCAGGCGGCGATAGTGCGGGCTCACGAGGTTGTCGGTCGCGTAGTAGAAACGAGGCTGCCCCCCCTGCGTCAGAAACAGGCCGTTCGCGGCGTCGTAGCGTCCATCGGTCAGGTACTGCAGCGTCTGGAACGTGTGCGTCGTGCCGCCCTTGCGCAGGTTGATCTCGATCGCGTGATGGCGCCAGGTCCCGCCCTCGGGCACGCAGACGAAGTCGACACCAAAGCGCCCGAGCACGCCCTTGTCGCGAAGTACCCGGCCTACGCGGAGGGCCAACTCCTGAATGGCGACCCGATACTCCCCGCTGGCCGGGAAGCGGGCGCCGACGTAGTGCTGCCCGGTTGCGCCGCCCAGCACCTGCTCGTGAGTCGATATTGTCTCGAGACCCGCGAGCGGATTGATCCGCAGCTGCGCGGAGGGCGAGCGCTTGCCGTCACCGTCGATCCACGCTTCCGCGATTCCCCCTATGGACGCGAACTTCGCCGCGTAGTGCTCAAAGCTCAGCCCCGCGGCCTCCAACTTCAGGCGTCGCGGCAGTTCGGTCGCGATCCACGATTCGAGCGTCGCACCATCGGGGGCACCCGCGTAGTCGAAGGTCGCATTGCCCTCCCCCGAAGCGCCTTCCTCGAGCTTGACGACGGCGCTGGCCAGCGCCGGCCGGCGTCGCCTGAGCGCGGCGAGCGCCTCGATAGCATCACCGATGTCCCGCAGATTCTCGGCGCCATCCGCCATGGGGACGCCCGCCTCACGGAACACGTGCCGGCTGCCGCTCTTCGTCCCGAGCCACGCGAGCGCAGGATCACAGGCGTAGAGCGGCACACCGAGCTGGACGGCGAGGGTCCGCTCGTCCGCGGTCGCATTGAAGCAGGACAGATGTGCGAGCGCCGGGTCACCGAGAGCGCCGCGCACGCGAGCGAGCAGACGTGGCCGGTCCAGGATCTTGCGCGTCAGGCTCACGGGCGACCCGTCGTGCGCCGCAAGAAGCGTAAGTCGCCGCCGGGCGTGCTCGTGGGGAATGCCCGGCAGGAGTTGCAGGTAGTAGTCGATGATCGACTGATCGATCGCGGTGCTCGTGAGAAACACTATGCGGGTGTGCGGCATCCTGAGCAGCATGAGCATCGTGAGCTGCCGCTCCTCGTAGTGTGGCAGACCATCGATCCGCGCGAGCAGTTCATGGTCGACGCTGAGCCCGGGCACGACCACGATCGTGCGGGGGGCGAGGCAATCGGTGAATACCTCGCGGAACAGCGGCGCCAGCCGCTGCTGCAGCTCCGCGAACCGTGCGAGCTCGGCGGGCGAACCCGGTTCCGGCCGCAACTCCGGTGGCAATGGGCTCGACATTGTCCGCGCAGGTTAGCATTTTCTCCCGCCACGCAAGGGAGATGCACGAGCGACGCGGGATCGGCGCCGACTCAGGATTGCCGCCCGAGCTCGATCGCGGATCTGCGTCGCGATCCCGCAGGTTGACGTACCGGATGCTACGGGTGGCCGGTCTTGGGCACGCAGTTTCGCGCCTCGAGTGTCTCAAAATGGCCGTCTCGCGCCCCATGTGGACCGCGAATTGCGGACCGGGCAAAGCGGCGGCTCAGGGCAGGAGACCAAACACGCTCTTGGCGGTATCGTCAGCGCATGACACTTCGCGTGGAATGCTACCCAGGCTATCGAGGCGAACAGGAGCCGCTGGCTTTCTGGCTCGGCGAACGCCGGCTTGCCGTGCGCGCCATCGTTGACCGCTGGTTTGCGCCGACGCAGCGTTGGTTCAAAGTAGATGCTGATGACGGGCACACCTACGTGCTGCGACACGACGAGGCAACCGGACACTGGGAACTTGCCGCCTACACCCAGGGGCCACGCTAACCCGTCCCCAGGCCGCCGCTGCGCTCGGTCGGCATCGCCGGCGAGTGACCGCTGCTTCCAGAAGAAGACGCAGCGGACGAGCCGGCCGGATTTGGAATTGGCGAAGAAGCGATTTAAGTCGATTGCAAGGTGAAATTATGAGAATCAAGAAAGTTACCGACAGTGAAAACGGCCCCCGTCACGTGACGCCGGCAGGGCGCAGTGTCTTTTACGATCTTTTCCCTGCGGAGAAGGCCGCCGAGATGGAAATGCGCGCGCAGCTGTTGATTGGTCTGGAGCATTGGCTGGAAATGAGCCGCATGACGCAAGCCGAGGCCGCCAAGGTGCTGGGTGTTACGCAGGCGCGCGTGTCGGATCTGAAGCGAGGCAAGATCGACCGGTTCAGTATGGACCTACTGGTACGGCTGGCCGCGCGGGCTGGACTCAAGCCCAAACTGAAACTGGCGGCGTAATCGTTCGTCGAGCGGCCGCAGACTACCCGTCCGTTCAGACATCTTGGGCGAACGACAACAGCCGGTCATTGTTGCGCTTGAAGGTGGCCTGCCGCGGACTGATGTAGTTCGTCGGTTCTCGCGCGGCTGGGGAAACTTCCAGCGCATCTACCGACCTCTGGCCGACGCTTGGGCGGTCTACGGCAATTCGGACCGCGCACCACGGCTACTGGAGAAAGGGCCGTGAAAGCCAAGACGCGAGCAAAAGACCGTCCTCAAAACTTTGCTGCGGGAGTAGGGCGGGCCTTGCGCCGTGCGGCGAAGGATGCGCGGAAGACTGCGCGCATGTATGGCACGCCGTTGTACGTGTGGGAAAACGGGAAGATCGTGGCGATAAAGCCGTAACGGCCCTTGATCGCTAGGCGCGCACCAATGCAACAGGGAAGGCTTCAAATTTAGACCGTGCGGCCGAATGAACGGGCGAAATAGCCATCTTCGGAACTGAGTCGCCGCCAAAATTGCACGCAAAATAACGGGGTAACTTTCGGTAACCCCGATTTTAAGAACTCATCCAAGAGCCAAAAGCAGCCACGCGGCACCTAAGTTCAATTCCACCCCTGGCGACCATAAATCAAATATTTAATGGTTCGTAGTGCAATGTAGCTGTGGAATAGAACCACAGCCCTGGAATATTCGCGGGTTCTATCGTTTCACCATTCACGACTCGTTGAACACCACACGACGAAGCTTCCCGAAAGACGGGCCACAGGTCAGCGGGGAGTATCAGGAGAAAAGCAGTGGGATCCCCCAAGGCCGTCGGCGTCGACCGTGGCCTGCTCGGTCATCTGCGGGAGTCTCGCCAAAGTTAGGCGCGGACGTCGTCGCCTTGAGCCCTTGTTATCGAGAAAGAGTGGACTAGGCGGCGCGATTGCGCAGCCGAGGCAGTACCTTGATGTCCGCGCCGCTTTCCCGCTCGGCCACACGAAGCTCGCAGATCTTCTGCAGGCTCAACCAGAAATCGGCACTCGTACTGAAGAAGTGCCCCGACGCAGCGCCGTATCCCCAGTGATCGCACGCTGCCCATTGAGGATATGCGTAATCCGATTCGTCGGAACCTTGAGCTGACGTGCCAGCTCCGCTGCGCTCCTATTGAGTGCCTCGAGCTGCTCGGCGAGATGCTTACCAGGATAAGTTGCATGACGCGTCATAAAGATCTCCTCTAGTGGTAATCCACCCACCTCAACATTTGCCGGACCATCTGCGCCTTTAGGCCATTCAAAGCAGGCTCGCCACTGATCATTTACCCGAATGCTGTGCTGCCCATTGCGATCGCCCTTCAATGCCTCAAGGCGATTGCCCGGCAGGGTGACGACATGCACTGCACCTCCACGTTTTGCAATGCGCCAAATAGACGATATCCGCACCACGTCTGCAACAGTCTAGTGCCTACATCATGCAGCCAACAAAAGCCACTCACTCCAGTCAAAACAGCCAAAAAATAGGGACCTACTGACCACGGCAGAATCAAAAACGGGAAGGAGTTCGGGTTAAAAACACATAACACCGAAAGACAACCCACAGTAATGAAGCTCGGCGCGCTTCCGACTGGCTTTGGCATGGGCGGCGTCCTGCGTCGCAAGCCCGTCGTTACATGCGCTATCAGTGAGGTCCGCTGGTTAATCGGCCTCGCCAGCCCCCCCGACCTTTTTTTCTCACGCTCGAAACCCAAAACGCCGGCCGCGGTACCTACTATCAAACGCAACGCGCCAGCGCCTTTTCTGCAAAGCGTGAGCAAGCTGCAACGCTCCCCGGCCCCTTCGCTCGGGGATGGCCATCGTCGCTTTCCTGGAGGCTCGAGCCCATGAACAGTCCAGTACGCTCATTCGGGCAGGCGCGTCGCGCCATGCTCACGACACTGCTTCCCCTGATTGCCCTGCTTGCCGGCTGCGGCGGCTATAGCTCCAACGGTATGCAAAATACTGTCACAAACGTGACGATCTCCGGTGCGGTGCTGCCCACACTCGCCACGATAACGACCATCGGGTCGACACTTGATCCCACCGAGCACGGCGGTAACCCCTACGGCTTGACCGTGGCCACCGCCACCGCGGGGCTCATCACGATGGGTGATCTAATCGTTTGCAACTTCAATGATGGCAGCACCAACACGCAAGGCCTGGGCACCACGATCATCGGACTGCACCCCGTGGCTGGTGCGACGCCCTACGGTATCGCCCAATCCGCGCAGCTGCTGGGCTGCTCCTCACTCACGAGCCTACCGGATGGGAGCATCGTCGCGACCGCCAGCCAAGCCAATGCCACGGTGCTCATCGCCCCGAGCGGCGCCGTATCGATGCCCTTTTCGACCGATGTCTTCGCCGAGCCCTGGAGCGCAATGTACGCGACCCACGCGGGCAATCAAGTTGTGTACGTCTCCAACGTGATGACCGGGGCGATTGACCGCATTACTCTGAACGGCGACGCACAGGCCTCATTCACCGAAATCGCCTCCGGGTTCAGCAGTAACCTGGGCGCACCCGGATCGATCTCGGCGCCGGCGGGCCTCACCTACGATGCTGCAAACGACACCCTTTACGTCGTAGACACCAACTCCAATCGCGTCGTCGCGCTATCGAGCGTCGCAGCGATCGGCACCGATGGCGTGCTCGTCTCCGGCACGAGCTTCTCGGGCCCGTCCGCCGCCTCCGCCAAGGTTATCGCCTCCGGCGCGCCGCTAAATGGTCCGATCAGCGGCGCGTTGCTCGTCAACGGTGATCTCGTGGTGGGTAACACACTCGATCCCAGCGGCACCAATCTGTTGATCGAAATTTCACCGACCGCCGGCGTGGTCGCCACCAAGAACGTCGACACCGGCGCGGCCGGCGCGATTTTTGGCATCGTCACGGTGCCCACGATCGTCACGACGATGGGACCCTATGGCATGGTAAACACGCAGACCAACCTGATCTATTTCAATGATGACAACACCAATACCGTGATGCTGCTCGCCCCGTAATATGCGCATCAACTCATAAGCCCTCCGGTGTGCACCGGTCCGTTCCGGCATCCTCCTTGAATGCCAATTCGCCGGGGCGCGGCCGCCTGCGCACGAGCAGGAGGGGCTGAATACCGCTCAGAGCCGGTCCGCAACGCGGCGGAAATGGTGGCCAAGAATGGACAGCTCAATCGCCGCGTGAAATTGCCTGGGACGCGACAGCAGCGTCCAGCAAAAGAGGCTCCGGTAGGCGCGCCGGCCCCTGTGCCACACTCCCAACAGCCAGAGGGACTTCAGGAACGCCTTCAGGTCCGATTTGGACAGCCGCGTCGCCGGTCCGCGTGGGCGCAGGGCGCGCAGAAATGTGCGAACGCGTCTGTTGTACTGGGCCGGCGCGTAGAGCTTGCGCATCAGCTCCTTGTAGCCCGAGATGATCAAGTCCCGGTCCAGTCGCGCCACGAAGTTGATGGCCGCCTCGGTGTTATTGCCGGCAATTGCGGCCAGGAGGCGCCCTTCACGCGCGAGCCGCTGGTAGAGGGCCGTTTGCGGCAGGGCCGTGAGCAATCCCACCATGGCGGTTACGATTGCCCTGCGCTGGATGAACTCGAATTGCCGCGCAAAAATATCAGGCGGATCCGAGTCGAAGGCGACGATGAATCCACCCATCACTTCCAACCCACTGTGCTGCAGCGTTTGCACGGCAGCGCCCAGTTCTCGGCAGCTATTTTGCGTCTTGCCGCATTCTTCAATACCGGTGGCTGAAGGTGTCTCGATGCCCAGAAACACTTTCTTGAATCCGGCTTCGACCATCAGCTCGCGTAATTCTTCGTGATCGGCGAGATTGACGGAGGCTTCCGTGAGAAAGCCCATTGTCGGGCCGACGCGTTGGCGCCACGCGATCATCGCGCGGAGGAGTTCCCGGGCCCGTTTGCGGTTGCCAATGAAATTATCATCGACGATGAAAACCATGTCCTTCCAGCCGGCTACACGCAGGGCCTCGAGCTCGCTAACCCACTGCGCCGGATCCTTGGTGCGGGGCACACGTCCGTTCATGATGACGATGTCGCAGAACTCGCAGCTGAACGGGCAGCCGCGCGAGAATTGCACGGGCGTCGAGACGTATTCGGCCATACGTATGAGATCCCAGCGCGGAATGGGCGTCTTGCGCACGTCGGGCCACGCCGCGGCGCGATAGGCCGGCTGCACCGTGCCGTGTTCGATGTCCGCCACGAGCCGTGCCATGACGTCTTCGGCCTCGCCGAGCACGGAATGAGGAATGTCCGGGAAATCCGCATATCCCGTCGTAAATAACGGGCCGCCCGCAATAATCGCCTTGCCGAGCGCCGCGCAACGTGCCGCGATCTCGTGCGCGGACTGTCTATGAACGATCATCCCGCTCAGAAAGACAAAATCGGCGCGCCGCAGATCCTCATCGTCCAAATCGTGGAGATTCAGGTCGACCAGCCGGAGCTGCCAGGTGGGCGGCAGCATCGCCGCGACCGTCAACAGGCCGAGCGGTGGGAACGCGGCCCGCTTGGAGACGAGCTTCAAGACGTGCTTGAAGCTCCAGAAGGTGTCGGGCTTGCGAGGGTACACAAGAAGAATGTTCATTACCGATCCCCTCTAGATTCAATGCACTGTACGCAAGGGTTGTACGCTGCGCCGGAATCGCGAGCTCAGACCTCGGCGTGTCTATGCTCGGGCTCGATGGGCTCGAACCGCTGACCGCGCTACAGTTCCAGTGGGACTTCCAGTAGATGCCGACGTTATGGAACGGGTCAGTCAATATCTTGTCGCGCTCGATGCCGAGGTCTGGGTGAGAACTCGCTATCCACAGTGGGCCTGAATGAGCGCCACAGAGGCCAAGGTGGCGCGTGTGTGACCAACTGAGATTGGGTGTGCCGAGAACGTGCCACGACGGGCCGGGTATCGGGCTGGGCAAGCGCCGCTCGCAGGCCGCGGTGGGTGGGTGACTTAAGCCCCTCGCGTTCTTATCCGCAGCGCATCGCAGCTTCCGTCGGCGACCCAGCCGCCGTCGGCCGGCAGACTGACGCCGGTGATGAACCCTTGCATATCATCATCGGCGAGAAAGGCGACCGCCGCCGCGACGTTGACAATGCTGCCGCTCCGGCGATGCAACATCTGAGCGCTCAGGTATTTGCACAGGAGGACAGGACCCAACAGATTGATGTTCATCACACGCGGCCACCGGGCGGCTGTCGCGTCCTCCGCCGGCGCGATCAAACTGACTCCGGCGTTGTTTACAAAGACATCAAGGCCGCCGTAGTCCCGATGGACCTGTTCAGCCAGCTGCTGCACAAAGGGTTCTGACGAGACATCGCCGATCACTGCATCGACGCATAGCCCATCGGTCCGCAATCGAGATAGAGGCTGGTGACCGCGTTCACGAGCCTATTCTGTCTAGTGCTCACGTCATGTTGTACTGTGCGCGTGCCACGGCGGACAGGGATTGCAGATCAGCAATGCAGACACTCGATTTCATGCGACGGCGGTTGCTGTTCGCGGTATTCGTCGTATCCGGGTTCACCGGACTGATTTACGAGTCCATCTGGTCGCACTACCTCAAACTCTTCCTCGGCCATGCCGCCTACGCGCAAACCCTCGTGCTCGCCATCTTCATGGGAGGAATGGCGCTTGGATCCTGGACAGTTGCGCACTACTCCTCCCGCATCAGGCAGCTCCTTTGGGGATACGTACTGGTCGAGGGGCTGATCGGGATATTTGGCATCTTCTTTCATCAAACATTCGTTGCCGCCGTTGATTTCTCGTTTGCCTCGGTAATACCTGTGCTCCCCGCGGGGTTGCTGATTCATGCCTACAAATGGTCACTGGCTGCTCTTCTCATCCTTCCACAGTCCGCGCTTCTGGGCATGACCTTTCCGCTGATAAGCGGCGGCCTGATCCGCCGCTGGCCCGAGCGGCCGGGCGAGACGCTGGCTACCCTGTATTTCACCAACAGTCTGGGCGCCGCGATCGGAGTCCTCGTCAGCGGTTTTGTACTGATTGAAGCTGTTGGCCTGCCCGGCACGATCCGGACCGCCGGAGTCCTCAATATCGCACTGGCTTTGGTGATTTGGGCGATCGTCCGCGGCCAGGCGGAACCCGCCGCAGCGCCACAGACCGCATCCGCGCCGTTCTCGGGGAAAGACAAGTTGGCCAGATGGTTCACGGTCGCGGCATTCCTGACTGGTGCGGCGTCGTTCATGTATGAGCTGGGCTGGATTCGGATGCTCAGCCTGGTACTCGGCAGCTCGACACATTCATTTGAGCTCATGCTCAGCGCGTTCATTTTTGGACTGGCATTCGGCGGACTGTATGTGCGCCGGCGCATCGAGCGAATCGCCGATCCGGTGGCATACCTGGCTTACGTCATGATCGCCATGGGAACCTTGGCCGCGCTGACCTTGCCAGCTTACAACCTGACGTTTGATTTCATGGCGTGGTTTTTGGGGACCTCGGCGCACACCGCAAGCGGCTATGTCGCGTTCAACGCGATAAGCCAATCGATCGCTGCGCTGATCATGATTCCGGCGACCTTTTGCGCGGGCATGACCCTGCCGCTGCTGACGCACGAGCTCATGCGTCGCGGCACTGGCGAACGGGCCATCGGCACGATCTATTCGGCAAACACCCTCGGCGCAATCGTTGGCGTGCTGCTGACGATCCACGTGCTCATGCCACTCGTTGGGGTCAAGGGCGTCATTCTCGGAGGCGCTGGTATCCACATGGCTTTAGGCTTGTCGCGCCTTTTTGCCAGCCGTCGCTACCCGTCGCGCACCGCAGCCGTGGCAATGGCGGCCGCTGTTGGGGTGTTCGGCTTTGCCATATTCGTCGTGAATCTGGATCCTGCGAAGATGGCGTCGGGTGTCTACCGCACCGGATCCGCAGCGCTGCCAGACGGCGCGACCGTCACTTATCTGCGAGACGGCAAGACAGCCACGATCAGTTTGGTTGAGCTGGACGGGACGGTGACGATTGCCACAAACGGCAAGCCGGACGCGGGCATACAAATGGGGCCGGGGGAAGCAACGGTCGACGAAAGCACCATGGTGCTGGCCGCGGCAATACCGCTCAGCATGCACCCGCACCCCGCCCGCGTCGCAAACATCGGGTTCGGATCCGGGCTTACGACCCATACGCTTCTCACGAGCGGGCTGGTCAATCGGCTTGACTCGATCGAGATCGAGCCGCTCATGGTGGAAGCTGCGCGCAAGGGCTTTGGTCCTCGCATCAGCAACGTCTTCGACGATCCGCGCAGCCACATTGTTTACGAGGATGCAAAGACCTTCTTTGCAAGCGCGCGTGAGTCGTACGATCTGATCGTCTCTGAACCATCCAATCCGTGGGTGAGCGGAGTCGCAACTCTATTTTCGGATGAGTTTTACGGGCGCATCGCGCAGTACCTTGCGCCCGATGGGTACTTCGTGCAGTGGATGCAGGTCTATGAAACGAACATAGGAATTCTGGCGTCGGTCATGAAAGCGCTGGCTCCGCACTTCGGTGCGTACGCGCTCTACAATACTGACGATTTAGATATTCTGATCATTGCGAGTCGCGGCGCAACGCTGCGGGCCCCGGATGATCGGCTACTGCAATCGCCACAGCTGCGCGCAGAGCTCACGCGGGTCGGCGTACAATCGGTCGCTGACATTCAGCTGCGAAAGATCGGCGATAATCTGACGATTGGCCCGTTGCTGCAGACGATACCGGTTCCGCCGAATTCGGATTTCTTCCCGTTTGTGGATCTCAATGCACCGCGCTTGCGCTACATGCGGGAGAACGCGCTTGAACTGCCCGCGCTCACCCTCTTGCCTATCCCGTTCCTGGAGCTACTCGACGGCTCTGCGCCGCGGGGTGCAACAGTCGAGCCTGCCGCGAACAGCGCAATCTTTCGGGACCGCCTGGTGCGAAGGGCTCTCGAAATTCGCCGTGCCGTATCCATTGGAAGTCTCGACGACTTGGATCCGCTCAGCGCGTCATACCTGGCGCGCATTGACATGAGTCGGGACCGGTGTGCTGCGAAGCCAGCGCAGAATACCTGGAAAAACGCGGTACGCAACATCAGCGACGATACGTCGGCGTATCTGAATCCGGCCGAGCTTGAGGAAATCTGGATTAAGGTTATGTCCAGCCCCTGTTATCGCGATGTGACGGGTGAACACAAAACGTGGGCGGATTTGCTTGCGGCAATCTCGCAGCGGAACGCACCGGAGATCGTGAAGCTCGGTACGGAGCTGCTCGGACCACATCCATCCAATGCGGAAGACGAGCTCGCATATCTCACGACCGTCACCGCTGCAGCGTATGTCCGGATGGGCGAGATTGCGCAAGCGCGCAACCTGCTGCAAGCGCAGTGGCGTCGGTTCAATCACGCCGGGCAGTTCGATCTCGCACTGCGTGACCTCCTGGCGCTGACGCAATCGGCCGGCACCGAAACGATTGCACAGGCGGCTCCGTAACAGATGCAACTCAACGCAAGCCGCCGACACGGCGCAAGGGCCTTTCATGGAGCCGGGATCGCAGGCATTATCTGTGCAGATATGCGGCCCCTGTGGGCTGCGCCGCAATCGAGGCTGCTGCACTCACAACAATGAAGAACGAATCTTCGAGCTACGTTCGCACGGAAGCCGCCGAAACGCCCCAGCTGCGGCATTGGTGGGTGAATCACCCGCATAGCGATCGTGCGGAAGTCGATGGCGGCTACTTGTGGTTACCGAGGAAGAATAAGAACGGGTCGAGGAATCAGTCCCATCAGAACATGACGCGCCTGACGCCAGGCGACATCGTGTTCTCGTGCGCGGGAGCAACCATCGCAGCTATTGGCTTCGCGCTGGAGCGCGCTCGGAGCGTGCCGATGCCCGTGCAATCTGGCGTGCCGGCGCAGCCAGGGCCGGCGGACGACGGCTGGATGGTTCCGATCCGCTTCGTGGAGCTGGTCGAGCCGCTGCGGCCGAAGGATCACCTGGCAGAGATCAAGCCGCTTCTGCCCCGCCGGCAGTCACCGCTTCGGGCCTCCGGTGAGCTCAATCAAAACGTCTACCTCGCCGAGATACCCGCGCCCATGGCCCAGCTCCTGCGCCGGCTGCTAAACCGGCAAGTGGAGGACTGCGAGGCCCGAATCGGCATGGAAATGGATGGCAAGCTTGCAGAGAAAGCGATCGAGGAACACATCTGGCAACGATCCGACATCGGGCCTCGCGAGCGGCGGCAGCTGATCAACGCCCGGAACGGGCAGGGCATTTTTCGCGAGCGTGTGGAGCATGCGGAAACGGCATGTCGGGTGACCGGCGTCCTGGATCGCCGCTACCTGCGAGCTACCCACATCAAGCCCTGGAAGGACGCCGACGATCGGGAGAAGCTCGATGGCTCGAACGGCTTGCTGCTCTCCCCCCATATTCACCATCTGTTCGATCGCGGTCACATCTCATTTGCGGACGACGGCATGCTGTTGATCTCCCGCCATCTGAATCCCTACGTGCGCAAGGCCTGGGGCCTCGAGCGGCCGGCGCCAGCGCGCCCATTCACCCCGGAGCAGCGCGTGCATCTGGACTATCACCGACAGCAGATCTTCGAGAAAATCGGCGGCGGTCGCCGCTCGGTGACTGAGATCGAGCTCGAACAAGATCGCGCCGGTTGAATACCGCGTTGGCGCTGCAGAACCGGCTGGCGCCTTCGCTAGCGCCGTAGGCGCTGCAGACCTCCGGATACGTGTTACCGGCAATCGCATCCATATTCCGCGAAGCGATAGCCCGCGCCGATGGCGCATGCGGTACCGAGTTTCGTCCGCCAGACGGGCATGGCCTGCGAGGCCAGCACGTGCAATATCCCATGAAGCAATTGCCCTCATTCCAGAACAATATGCGCAACCTGGCGGTGATGCACGGTGGTAAGCGGTAAGCACGCGGCGTTCTTTTGCCCGAGGGATGGATCCGGACAATAGCACTCCAGTTGTCGGACTACTGGAGTGAGCGATGAGCAAGATAAAGCGGGTAAAGCGCAGCGCGGCGATGTGGCGGGAACTGTCTTCACGCCAGGGATCCTGCGGGTTGACGGTAACGGAGTTTTGTCGGCGCGAGGGGTCAATGCGGGGTTGTTTTGGCGTTGGCGATCGGCACTGGATAGTTCTGGCGAGGACAGCGAGGCGGCGCTTGAGTCGGCGAGTGGCGCCTAGTCCATAGCACCCTTCATCGATCTGGGGGCGCTGAGTCCAAGAGGATCGCGTTTCGAGGTGCCCCTGGAACTCGGTGGCGGGATAGTGCTGAACCTCGTGCGCGGCCGATGTTCTTTCGCGAAGGCCAGGTCCGCGTGCTTATTTTGCCCCTTCCTTAACGCATTCCGCGGCAATAGTTATCATTTCCTCTTGCGCCGGCAGGTGCTTTGTCGTCGCGATCAAGTCAATTTTTTGCCAGCCTCTAGAACCCTTGCTCTGCTCTTTGCTCTTTGCGTGAACATGAACGCACACCGTCGTTGCTAGTTCCTTATCCGGTGAATACCGCGGCGCTCCGATAGTGTGCTCGTCCCCGTTTGCACTTACGTCTGCGGCTGACGCATCGGTAATTATCCGTCCTGGCGGTGCCGTCCAGCAGACGTCGTCATCACATGTGTGCTGTTTCCATCCTTGGTATTGGTAATTATTGACTATGAAATCCGTTCCTTCCGTTGTGCACCCTTGTCTCTCGCGCACTTTTTCCGTTGTCACTGTACCGAGCGCTGCCGCTTTCGTCTCCATACACGCTTGAAGCGTGTCGGCATTAGCAACGGTGCCCAACAGTACACCAATCGTCACAGCAATCGACGTAAAGAGTTCGAGTTTTAGAAACATCACTCTGCCCTGCCTTGAGCCGCTCAGTTGTAGATGCAATCAAACACCCAACGAGCGCCATTATTACCGCCAGAACATAACCCCGATCGAAATATCATACAAGTAGGGGTAGTTGAAATATTTGCGGCCGTGCATCTGGTGAGTCTCTAGTTGCTATGGGTCGTGCTCAATGTGGGAGCAGGATGCGAGCTGCTTAGACGCGTTGACAGCCGTCAGCGCACCGTCGTGCATCCATCACTTCGAGTCCAATCTTTGATTATTTGTGTTTGAGCCGATTGTTGCGCTATAGGTGTTGCGATGCGCCCGTCATTTGTTACAGGTGACAAAAGGATGCGAGGATGCAGTGATCGATTAGGCTGACACGATCCTCTGTAAACAAATGATACGATCTAGCGTAAGCGACAGGTGGGATGATCGACCAGCACCGGCGATATGTCGCGGCACTGCGCAACGGTGGCTCCTATGCGACCGGTACGCAGTGATGACCGGGCTGGCGAGGCTCGATGCGAGCACCTTCGCCCCCCCTTGGCTTTTCCCCGCCGCGTCGCCAGAGGCGGTGCAGAGGCCGGCGAGATGATTATCATTTGCAGGACGTGGAAACGGCCAGCGCCGCAGCTTGAGAACGCCGGCGGGTACCCGGCTACAACGTTGGCCGCATTGCCGAGATGCCGACTTCTCACCGACTCATAAAGGGTCCCAATGGCATTTTCTTGAACCGTCGCAGAGCGGTTGACGTCACTCGTAGTTAGGTTCAATGTCACCACAGAACGCTCACCGATAGACGTCGAAAATGGCGCGGGCTCGGATGCAGGGCCCGAGCACGTACCAAAGCGGCGGTAAGCGGGCGACTCGATCGCAGTCAGCATACCAATCGAGGAGCAACAGCAATGAGAAGGTTTCTTTGCAATTCGGTCGCCGCCAGCGGGTTCGCACTGCTATCCCCCGCCGCGTTTGCTGCGGTCGAAGATGTGCAGACGACGATTGGCAAATTGACGATATACGTGTTCTTTCTGATCGTCGCCGTCGTTATCGTCGCCGTGTATTTCATGAGCATACGTGACAGGCGTCGGACTCCATTGAGCAGGTTATTCGATAAGCGCGATCCGATACACTCCGTTGGACCCGATGTCTCGGTCACCGAGTGCGTGCGCACGATGACCTCCGAGAAGCTCGGTGCCCTGATCATCATGGATGGCCAACGGTTGATAGGCATCTTCACGGAGCGGGATGCGATGAACAAGGTGCTGGCCGCCGGCCGTGATCCACTCAAAACGAAAGTCTCAGAGGTAATGACCGATAATCCCTACAGTATCCCGCCGACGACGACGGTCGGCGAGGCGATGACGATAGTCACCAATCGACGGTTCCGGCACCTGCCGATTGTGGAAAACGGCAAGGTGCTCGCCGTGATATCGAGCGGCGATCTAACCCACTGGATGATGCAGGATAAGACGGGAAGCGTTCAGCAACTTGTCGACATTGCCGATCGGACCTGAGCGCGACCGCGATGACCGCAGTGAGCGAGGCTCTGAACGTGGCCGTTGCTCATCGAAAGCAGCTTTTGGCCGGTATCGGCTTGAGCGTGGGGTGAGAACACGAAGGCAGCCCGGGGGTGCGGGTAGCGCTTGCCGCCATTCAGCAATTTTCGAATGGACCAGACTTTAATGTCGGTGCTGGGCATTCAATGTTCGTAAAATCCATTTTATAGCGGGCGATTGGTCAGACGAGCCAGGCGCCTTGCAGACAATCGATGCAGTGCCCCGCGCCGCAACGCCTGCCAAGGCCCGCAACGTTGATTAGGAGTTCAAGAACGATCGGCGGACAATGCCGACAACGGTACGGGTTTCCAGCGCTCCCGTGTGCTGCCACTCTACGGCTTGAACTCACACCACCGCTTTATCGTCACCATGCTCGTCTTCCCAGGGCGGCAGCAGCCGGATCATCACTAACAACAGCAGAAACGGCGCGATCAGCACCGAGGCTGCGGCCAATACGCCCTCCCTGCCGAAGATCACCCAGGGAAAAATCAGCAAGCCCTTCCCAGTCTTTGAGATCTCCTGCCCACCGATGACTACGTTGAAGCGCATCATGATCACATTGAACAGCACCAACAGCGCGCTCACCGTGATGCCGGCGACCAGCGCTCTTCCCGCGGTACCCCGCCAGAACATGTAGGAAAGGATGATGATCGGCGTTACCGCGCCGACGGCGAATTGCAGTACAAAGAAGGGCACGATCAGGCGGGTGGTCACGAAAGCCATGATGATGTCGATCCCCTCCCGGGCCTTATAGATGACATTGCCAAATTCGACCCCCTCCAACACCAGGGTGAACATGACGAAACCCCACAGGGTGTAGCCCAACGCCTTCACGCAATCGACGTCAATCGGAACCCTGCGCAACTTGCAGGACAGGACATACAGAACGATCAATAGCGCGGTACCGGAGATGATCGCCGAAAACAAAAATATGACCGGCATCAAGTCGGATGACCACCATTCTCGGGACTTGAGAGAACCGAATAGGAATCCGACATAGCCATGCAGGCCGAGAGCCCCGGGGATGCCGGCGACGGCCAAGGCGAAGATCCATTTCTGGTCGTAGCGCATTGCCTTGTCTGACAAATCATGCGACCCGAGGCACAGCACATGGTAAAGCCGGCCCAGCAGGTCTTTCCTGCGTTGCGCCTGCTGCACCATGTAGGGTCGGAACACGAACCAAGTCTCCAATGCCAGGAGAATGACATAGAAGCCGGCAAAGTAGCCAAACATGGCCATTGCGGAACTCCAATGCGGCGTGAACACGGCATTGAACGCGCGCTCGGGATGGCCGAGATGCAGCAGCAGCGGCGTGGGTACGAAGCACATCAGGCACAATGCAGTCAGCAAGGCGAGATGCGCGACCGGGCGTAGACGCGTCAGGCCGAATACCTGATACAGGCTTGAAACCGTGAATGCGCCGGCCACCAGCCCGGTGATATAGGGATAGACGACGATCAGTATGCCCCACGGGAAGACGGTCTCGTTGGGGTAGACGTAGCCGGTGTACGGTGCGGCCGCAAAAAGGGGTTCCATCACCTTACCTCCTTGTCGATGCCGACATAGTAGACATTGGGGGCGTTGCCGGTTTCAGGCTTGAGCACGTCGACCCGATTATTGGCAACGAACTGACTGATCGGGCTCTGTTTGTCGTTGAGATCTCCGAAAATGCGAGCACTGACCGGACACACCTCGACGCAAGCGGGCAGCAAACCCTTGGTGATGCGGTGATAACACCAGGTGCATTTGTCGGTAACGTTCAATTCAGGGTTGAAGAAGCGCGCGCCATAGGGGCACGCCTGGACGCAGTACTGGCAACCGATGCAATAGGTATGGTCGATCACGACCACGCCGTCGTCGGTCTTGAAGGTCGCGCCGGTCGGGCACACTTGCACGCAGGCCGGATGGGTGCAGTGGTTGCACAGCTTGGGGACGAAGAAGGCCTTGTCGACCTTCGCGTCCTTGTAGCGGTTGGCGAATCGATAGGCACCTTCCGAACCGGAGGCTGCGATGTTCACGGGGTCGTCTTGGCTGTCGATGCGCGGCCGGTCCTCGCCCTCCAGATAGACGTAGCGCTCGACCCAGGTGCGGAAGTGATGAGCGTCGCCGGCGACCTCGTTTTCCGCCTTGCACGCCTCGACGCAGCGCAGGCAGCCGATGCATTTCGTGGCATCAACGCCGAACGCCCAACGGTGCTTGCTCCAGTCATAGCCCGGGATCGCCGGCACGGCGGGCGCGGCGCTGTTCGCCGCCGCCCGTGCTTCGTTGGGCAGCACGGCAGTCGTGGCTACCACGGCGGCGCCACCGGCCACGGCACCTCCCAGACAACCCAGAAAGGCACGGCGCGCGATCTGGTGCTTCTCGAGTTTTTCCTTGTCATCCATTTCCGATATCCTCCTGGCCGAATCCGCTCTGCGCGCCGTCTTACTGGCAACTGAAGCTGGCGTAATAGGTCGCCAAATTCTCCGCCTCGGCATCGCTCAAGCCTTTGGCGAGCGCAGACATGATCACATTCGAGCGCTCGCCGCGCGCGTAGGCCTTCAGCGCACTGGCGAGATAATCCTTGGATTGCCCGGCCAGGTTCGGCCACGCCTGATTGGTGCCGACCCCGTTCGTCCCATGACAGCTCGTGCACACCGACGCTCCAGCCTTGCGCGCGGCCAGGGCCTGATCGGCGGCATTCAGGGTGGGTTTGCATTTCTGGTCGGAAAAATACGCGGCAATATCCCCAATATCGCCCTCGCTCACCACAGCGGCCATGGGCGTCATGAGCGCATTGGTGCGCTTGCCGGTCTTGTACGCCGTGAGCGATTCGAGCAGGTAGGCCTGGTTCTGTCCGGCGAGAGTCGGTCCGGGCAGCTTGACGCTGACACCGTCGGCGCCGTGGCAGGCGGCGCAGGTCGCGGTCTTGTTCTTGCCCGCCGCCGCGTGGCCCGGATGCGCCGGCGCGCCGAGTGATCCGACGAGCGTCTGCGGCGAATGGGGGTTATGACAGAGCGTGCACTGTTGCGTTCCGGCGTGATCCGCGATCACGATCTGGGCCTGTTGTAGTGGTCGGCCCGGCATCTGTTCGTGACAAACCGAGCAGAGCGCGCGCGTATCGGTCGGGACGCTAAGCTTCAGGTTGTTGGGGTGAACCCGGCCGGTCGCTGCGTTGATAAAGCGTTGCTCAGGGTCGCGGCTGCCGGCCGGGCCGTGGCAGACCTCGCATGTGACGAACTTGCCGATGCTGACGCTGTTGTGGATGCCTTTGGACCATTCGGCGAATTGTGCTGCGTGGCAGGATTCGCAATATGCCGTGCCCTGGTACTTGGGTTTGTCCCGGGCGATTTCCGCCACCGAGTCGCCGCGATAGTGCCCGTACCTATAGAAGGACCTGTCGGTGAGGAAATATCGCACCGTGATCGCGACGGCGATGAATCCGACGAACAGCAGCAGGAGTCGCGCGATGTGTTTAGGCATTATCGTCAATACAGCGGTGATTTCTTAGAATGGCCCGGCTGGTCGCTTCCTTGGCGCAGAGCGGTGTCAATCGAAGGCCGCTGAATGGCGTAATTTAGAATCATAACTTTCCGGACTGCCTCTACTGCAGACGTCTGCTTGATTACTCAGTCTCGCGAGCAACCTAATCGCTCACTTAAGGTACGGCCCTGACAGATTTGGTTCCATACGTAATCACCTTTGGTTCCATACGTAATCACCCTTAGGGGTCATAGGCGCACGGCGTCGCACGCGGGCTGCAGCGCGATGACATGGAGGCGGTCGGGACCTCTCTGCAGTCTCAGGGTCCTTAATAGAGGATCGGCGGCGTAATGACCCGCAGGTGGGCACCGCGCGTGTGCCGAGGGAAACGGATCCCAAAGTCCTGCGGCTTGACCACCAGAATGTCGCAGCCCAGATCGTCGATCACCCGTTCGGCGGTATTGCCGATGATCAGGCGCTTGAGGCCGGAGCGCGATACCGCGCCCATGACGACGATCGCGGCGCCAAGTTCGCGCGCCGTGTCGGCGATCGCGTCGACCGGTAGCCGGTCGATGACATGCAGGCGGCTCTGCGGCAACGCCAGCCCGGGCAGTAACCGCAGCGTTTCAGTCGCGGCGGCGCGAGCGCTGCCGGCGCGGGCCTTGAGGCGTTGCGCGGTACCGAGCCCCCGCGCCAGCGCGGACAACATTGCCGCGGGGCTCGCGCCATAGGCATGTACCGCGTGCAGGCTGCCGCCCAGGGCCCGACTGAAATCGGCACCAAGTTGCAGCACCAGGTGATCCAGATCGGCAGGTTTTGCCCGCGCATGCGTCGGATCCAACGCCGCCAGCACCACGGGCTCGCGATAGGCGCGCCAGCTCTTCAGCAGCAGCACCGGCATCGGACTCAGACGCAGCAGCTCCCAATCCGTCGGATGCAATGGCCACAGCGCGTGACGCGCCGAAGGATGAACCGCGGTCACGATCAGATCAGTCCGCGAGCGCTTGGCCTGCCGCAGGATCGCCTCGTATGGGGGAAAATCCCATTCCGCGGCGACCGATGCGCGCAGGCCGCTGCGGCGCAGTGGCGCCGCCATGGTATCGAGCGCCTGCAGGTAGTTCGCGCGTATGCTCTGCTCGTCATCACCGATTTGCCGGTCCCCGGAGGCGTAGACGTCCCGATACATCGGCATATCGATGGCGTGGAACAGCTCGAGTTCGGCGTTGAAGGCGCGGGCCAGCTGGGCGGATTTGGCCAGCGTCGGCGACGCTTTCGCAGCCGGGTCCTTGATCGCAACCAGAATCCGGCGGATTGGATTGATGGCCATGCAGCATCTATAGCGATTCACTCTGCCTCATTGCTGCGCAAGCTAGCGCTGCCATAGGCCCGCAGCCATTGGTATCAATACTTAGGCGCGGCCGCAGCGACGCAGCATTGAGTCGCCGGCTCTTGACAGGGCGCTCGTGTCTGAACCAGAGCGACGGCCACCAGCGCCGCCAGCAAGCTCAGCGTCAGCCCGAACACCAGTGTGTGAGCGAATTGCCAATTCGGTATGCTTCGGGTCCTCAGCGAGCGGTCAATGCAGCAACCGGACGTCACCCTGGAGACCATCCAATCGGCGCGCGAGCGTATCGTGGGCTGGACCCGGCGCACGCCGGTGCTCGAAAATGAGACGCTGAACGCGCTCGCGGGTGCGCAGCTGTACTTCAAGTGCGAGAATTTTCAGGAGGGTGGTGCATTCAAGGCGCGCGGTGCGACCAATGCGGTGTTTGCACTGTCCGCGGCCGAGCTGCGCGCCGGTGTCGTCACGCATTCCTCGGGCAATCACGGCGCAGCGGTCGCGCGTGCAGCACGGCTGCGGGGCGTGCGCGCCCGCATCGTGATGCCGGAGAATTCCTCGCGCGCCAAGCTCGAGGCGGTACGCCGCTATGGCGGCGAAGTGCTGCTGTGTGAACCCACCCTGGCCGCGCGTGAAGCGCTGGCGGCACAGCTCGTGCGTGATAGTGGCGCGGCGTTTATTCATCCCTACGACGATCCGCGCGTGATCGCGGGACAGGGCACGATCGCGCTCGAGTTGCTTGAGGATGTGCCTGATCTCGACTGGCTGCTGCTGCCCGTGGGGGGCGGCGGCCTCGCGAGCGGGGTCGCGGTGGCCGCGAAAGCCATGCGTCCCGCGATGCGACTGGTCGGCATCGAGCCGATCGGCGCGGATGACGCACAGCGCTCGTTTGCATCGGGGACGCTGTCGCGCCCGCAGCAGCCGAGCACGATCGCCGACGGTTTGCGCGGCGCATTGAGTGCACGCACCTTCGAGCTGATCCGGCGCCACTTGGACGACATCGTCACGGTCAGCGACGAGGCGATCGTGCGGGCGATGCGCACGCTATGGCAGCACCTCAAGATTATCGTCGAGGCCTCAGCGGCGGTGTCTTACGCCGCGGTGTTCGAGCATCAGCTCGATGTGAGCGGTGCGCGCGTCGGCATCATTCTCACCGGCGGCAATGTCGACCTGGATGAGCTGCCCTGGTAGGGGCGCAAGCCCCGGTGACGCGCGGGAGAGAGGAACGCTCAGGCGACGCGGGGCGTGATCTGCTCTTCGGCGGCGGCGTGGGTACGCACGCAGTTTCGGCCCGCGTCCTTGGCGGCGTAGAGCGCGGCGTCGGCCCGGCGCAGCATGATGCTGATGGTGTCGAGGGTCGGGACCGATGTGGCAACACCGATGCTGACGGTGATACGCCGCTCGCCCAGCCAGCGCGACAGATCGACCCGCATCACGCGCTCACGCAGCCTCTCGGCAATCGTGATCGCCTGGTCGAGGTCGGTAGCCGGCAATACCACCGCGAATTCCTCGCCGCCGAGGCGGCCGAACAAGGCCGGCTCGGCCACCGCCTCGCGCAGATTGGCGGTCATCGACCGCAGCGTCTCGTCGCCGATCAGGTGACCGTGCCGATCATTGATGGATTTGAAATGATCGATGTCCATGATGAGGATCGATGTCGGCGTGTCGCTGCGCCGTAGCAGTTGCGCCAGCAGCGCCAGCACCGCGCGGCGATTGGGCACGCCGGTGAGCTCATCGGTCATCGCCAGCGCGCGCAGGCGCAGTGTGCTGCGCCGCTGGTGTACGGCCAGCCACACCAGAACGGCGAGCAGCATCGCCGTGAGCAGGACGACCGCGGTGCGCAGCTTGCTCGCTTTGAGCTGTTGCGATAGTGCCTGTTGATTGGCCGCGTTTTCGCGCATCAGCAGCTCGTTTTCCTGTTCCTTTGCCGCGGTGTCGAATTCCACCTTCAGCGTCGCAAAGCGCTGATCGAGCTGATTGCGCAACAGCCGCGTCGCCGTGGTCTGCGCGAGCGTGCGGTAATCGAAGGCGTCGCGCCAGTCGCCCAGCTCGGCGTCTACCGCCGCGAGTTCATCATAGGTCGGGCTGAGCTCTCCGAGCGAGTCAGCCTGCCGGAATACCGCCAGCGCCTGTTCGAGCATCACGGCGCTCTCCTTCAGGCGCTTGAGCTGATGCAGCGCGATGCCGCGGGCCAGCTCGATCTGCGCCAGCAGACGTACATCCGGGGTGCGATGCTGCAATTCAGTGGCGCGCTCCAGCAGCGTCAGTGCGGCGTTGGGATTGCCCTGGGCATTGGCGATGGTGGCGAGCCCGCGCAACGCATAGGCCTGACCGCGAACGTAGGCCAGCTGTTTACTGAGCTCGAGCGAGGCGGCGAACGCGCTGCGCGCCGCATCCCATTCCTGCATGTTCTCGTGCGCGCGGCCTAGATTGTGCAGTGTGACGATCTCTTCCCGCTTCAGGCCGGCCTTGTGCTGAGCCTCGAGCGCGTGCTCGTACAGGTGCGCCGCCTCGGTGTAGTCGCCCATGCGGTTGTAGATGATGGCGATACTATCGAGCGCGGCCAGCGCGTGTTGCGGCATCTGCTGCTGCTCGAACAGAGTCTGAGCGCGCCTGAGCTCGCTCAGGCCCGCGGCGTACTCGCCGCGCAGACCGCGCAAGTAACCGCTCGAGAGCAGCACTTCGGCGAGCATCTGATCATCGCCCGCCTGCGTGGCAATGGCAGCCGCTTGGTCGTACAGGACACGCGCCTGAGCGTTCTCGCCGACCGTTTGCAGCGTTTCGCCCTGGCAATTGAGCACCCCGGCGCGCAATCCCTGGCGTGTCGCCTGCGGCAGCAACGCCGTCGCCGCCGCGATCTGCTCCTCGGCAGCGGCTCGATCGCGCTCCGAGTAGTAGTCGCACAGCAATAAATGCGCGCGGATTTCAAGCTCCGGATTTGGATCACGGCGCAGCTGCTCGAGCGCCGATTCGGCCTGGCGTTTGCTGATTTCAGGGTCGATCCTGGCGGAAATCGCCGCCTGCTCGATCAATCCCCGTAGCGAGGTTTTCTCCGATGCCTGCGCCGAGGGCGCCACGGCGCCCGGCAGCAGCGAGGCGGCGAGGATGGCAATCAATTGAGCAACGGCAACGCGAAGGATCGGCAAAGGGGTTTTCCGTCGACTTAAGGCAGGCGACACACCTGTCCATTCTAGGATCTTGACGCTGCGGCCACTTCGATAATTCGCGGCCGCGATGATTGCCGCTTTCAGTGTGACATAACCCGCGCTGCGGACCGTGCCCCCGGCTCTCCTTGCGCCACAGCGCGGCCCCTGCGGGGGCACCGCCAACCGTTTTGCGCCGGCGACTTAAGAGCCATACCCGACACAGAATCGCAGCAGCGGGATCAGCGGTTCGGCGGCGCCATGACCGGTCAGTAGATGTGGAGCCTGGCGGCTTCGCCATCGCGCACGCTGGCGCGGAACATCGCCGGGGTGTTGTAGCGCATGACGATCTCGCCGCGCTGATCGACGGCGATGAGGCCGCCGGCCGCGCCCAGGCCCGAGAGCCGCCGCGTGATCGCCTCACTGACCGCGCTCGCCAGAGAATAGCCTCCATAGCGCAGCCTGGCCGCGATGTCATAAGCCTGTACCGTGCGCAGGAACCATTCCCCATGACCGGTGGTCGATACGGCGCAGGTCTGGTTATCGGCGTAGGTGCCGGCGCCGATCACCGGCGAATCACCGACGCGGCCGGCTCGCTTGCCCGCTATGCCGCCGGTCGAGGTGGCGGCCGCCAGTCGCCCGCCGGCATCGCAGGCCACTGCGCCGACCGTGCCCAGCGGTGGCTCGTCGAGCGCGACGGCCTGCGTGGCCCAAGCTCCACCCGCCCGCGCCGGCCGCCGCTTCAGCGCTTCGAGCTCGTGCTGGCGATCGGGCGTAATGAAATAATCATTGTCAACCAATCTGAATCCGACCTCCTCGGCGTAGCTCTCGGCGCCGGCGCCCACCAGAAAGACATGCGATGAGTCCTCGAGCACCCGCCGCGCGAGCTGCACGGGGTTCTGTATGTGACGAATCTGGGCGACCGCACCGGCGCGCAGATCGGTGCCATCCATGATCGCGGCATCCAGCTCGGCCGCGCCATCGGCGCCCAGCACCGCTCCTCGCCCGGCGTTGAACAAAGGATTGTCTTCCAACACGGTGACCGCCGCTTCCACGGCGTCCAGCGCGCAGCCGCCGCGCTCGAGCAGGCGTTGGCCGGCGGCCAGGGCCTGCATCAGGCCGTGCCGATAGGCGTCTTCGCGCGCAGCAGTGAATTGCACGCGCGGCAGGGCGCCGGCGCCGCCGTGAATGGCCAGGGCGTACATTAGTCTCTAGCCTACGCGAACTGCGTTAGCCTGTGCGACCTATGAATGACGACGCCACGCGCGCTGCTCCGGGCTGGCAGTTTGCCAGCGACAACACCGCCGGCATCTGCTCGGAAGCCTGGGCCGCGTTGCACGCCGCCAATGCCGGCTATGCGCCAGGTTACGGCGCCGACGCCTGGACCGAGCGCGCCTGTGCCCTCATTCGCGCGCTGTTCGAGCACGATGCCGCCGAGGTGTTCTTTGTATTCAACGGCACCGCGGCCAATTCGCTGTCGCTCGCGGCCTTGGCGCGCAGTTACCACGGGATCGTCTGCCACGAGGCCGCCCATGTGCAGACGGATGAATGCGGTGCACCGGAATTCTTCAGTAACGGCGCTAAATTGCTGCCGCTGTCCGGCGCGGGCGCGAAGCTGTCGGCGTCGGCCGTGCTGCAGCTGATCACGCGGCGCGACGACCTGCATTTTCCAAAGCCGCGGGCACTGTCGCTGAGTCAGCCCACCGAATGGGGCACGCTCTACCAGCCCGGCGAGATCGCGGCGCTCAGCGCAGTCGCGCACGCGCACGGGGTAGCGGTACAAATGGATGGTGCGCGCTTTGCCAATGCGCTCGCGGCCTTGCCTGGGGTGACGGCGGCGGACTTGAGTTGGCGCGTCGGAGTCGACGTGCTATCGCTGGGCGGCACCAAGAACGGGCTCAACACGACCGAGGCGGTGGTGTTCTTCAATCCGGCGCTGGCGGCGGAGTTCGACTACCGTGGTAAGCAGGCGGGGCAGCTCGCTTCCAAGATGCGGTTTCAGAGCAGCCAGTGGCAGGGCGTGCTCGAATCCGGGGCCTGGTTGCGCCACGCAGCGCACGCCAATGCAATGGCGCGACGCCTGGGCGCCGCGATCAGCGCGGTTCCGGGGCTGCGGCTGGCACGCGCGGTCGAGGTCAACGCGGTGTTTGTCGACATGAGCGCGACGGTGGCCGAGGCCATGCTCGCCATGGGCTGGCATTTCTACACGCTCTCGGGCGCCGGCTATCGGTTGATGTGCTCGTGGGCGACGACTGATGCCGACATCGAGGCTTTCGTACGCGACCTGCAGCGCGTCGTCGCCTAGCAGCAGCTGCTACAACCGCAGCGACGGATCGATCTCGGCCTTCCAGGCGAGCAGGCCGCCTTGGAGCTGCCATGCCTCGCTCACACCCATGCGGTCGGCCAGCGCGCAAGCCTGCCGGCTGCGCACGCCGCTGCGGCAAAGGAAAATGACGGTCCCTGCGTGCTGCAGCTGCCGATGGTGCTGCTCGATGGTGTTGAGCGGGATGTTGATCGCGCGCGGCAGATGCGAGGCGGCGAACTCCGCCGGCTCGCGCACATCGATCAGGCTGATCGGCTGCCCGGTCTCATGGATCCGCTGCGCCAGCTCCGCCGCAGAGATGGAGCGCACGCGTCGCAGCTCGTCGGCAGTGCAGAAGCCCGCAGGATCCCGCGGCGCGGTGATGGTCGGATGCTCGCCGCAAACGGCGCAATCCACCCGGCGCGTGAAGCGCAATTCCTGGAAGCGCATTTCGAGCGCATCGTAGGTCAGCAGCCGTCCGATCAGCGGCAGGCCAATGCCCACGACGAGCTTGATCGCCTCGGTCGCCTGGATCAAGCCCAATACGCCGGGCAGTACGCCAAGTACACCGGCCTCGGCACAGTTCGGGGCCACGCCCTCGGCCATTTCCGGAAACAGACAGCGATAGCAGGGGCCGCGGCCCGGCACGTAGGTCATGGCGTGGCCCTCGAAGCGGTGGATCGCCGCTGAGACCAATGCCTTGCCGTAGATA
>Ga0208044_1000371_pt1 | contig 34335 bp, 28 predicted proteins | sample Sb_taG_8_FD_187712 | JGI IMG/M metagenome (GOLD analysis project Ga0208044, IMG submission 187712) | Peat soil microbial communities from Weissenstadt, Germany - Sb_50d_c_BC metaG (SPAdes) (version 2) | ecosystem: Environmental > Terrestrial > Soil > Wetlands > Peat | place: Germany...
AATTCCGCCTTGCGCTGGTGCCGATCGCGCTGCATCGCCGCGCCGACGACAGCTCGCGCTTTTACGCGCGCCGCTTGCGGGCCAATCTGAAAATATTGCGCGCGGCGTGGCGCCTGTCGTTTGTTCGATAACATGACAGAGCCGCGCACTTCGGCCGCGCTCGACAATCCGGCGCATCCCGGGCAGGGCATGTACGATCTGGCGGCGCGGCTATTCCCGATCTGCCGCAGCCTGACCGGAAACGGTGTGCGCCAAACGCTCGACATCATTCGCGAGCGGCTGCCCGGTCCGAAACTTCACGAAGTGCCGAGCGGCACGCGCTGCTTCGACTGGATCGTTCCCGACGAATGGAACATCCGCGACGCCTATATCGTTCGCCCCGACGGCCGCAAAATCGCGAATTTGGCCGACAATAATCTGCACGTGGTGGGTTATTCGGAGCCGGTCGATCGAACCATCGCGCTTGCCGAATTGCAAAAGCACCTTTATTCGCTTCCCGACATGCCCGATGCCATTCCCTATGTCACGAGCTACTACAACCGGACCTGGGGGTTTTGCCTGAGTGAGCGCGAGCGCGCTGCCTTAACCGAAGGCCCATATCGCGTCGTCATCGACAGTACGCTGGCGCCCGGAAGCCTCACCTATGCCGATTTGGTTCTCCCCGGGCGCAGCAAGAAAGAAATTTTCGTTTCCACTTACGTGTGTCACCCGTCCCTGGCCAACAACGAGCTGTCAGGGCCAGTCGTCGCCACGGAGCTCGCCAAATGGGCGGCTGGGCGGCAGGACAGGCGCTACACGTACCGTTTCGTCTTCATCCCCGAGACCATAGGCTCCATCCTCTATCTCAGCCGCCATCTCGAACACCTCAAGGCACATGTGATCGCGGGCTTCAACGTGACCTGCGTCGGCGACGAGCGATCATTTTCGTATCTGCCGTCGCGCAACGGCGACACCTTGGCCGATCGGGTCGCGCGACGCGTGCTCAAGCAGCGCGCGCCGGACTACAAGCGCTATGATTTCCTCGCTCGCGGCAGCGATGAGCGCCAATATTGCGCGCCGGGGATCGATCTGCCCGTGGTCTCCGTCATGCGTTCCAAATACGCGGAATATCCGGAATATCACACCTCAAAGGACGACCTCTCGCTGATCACGCCGGCCGGCCTGCAGGGCAGTTTCGAAGTGCTGCGCGACTGCTGCACTGCGATCGAGACCGAGCCCCGCTATCGCACCACCGTTCTCGGCGAGCCGCAGATGGGCAAGCGCGGCCTTTATGCGGCGCTCGGCGCCCGCGGCATCAGCGCTGCCGTGCGCATGCGCATGAATATCCTGGCCTATTGCGACGGCAGCCATTCACTGGCCGACATCGCGAAAATCCTCGTTGTTTCCGCGAGCGAGCTGGCCCCTTTCGTCGATGAATTGGTCGCGCATAAGCTCATCGCGCCAATTGATGAATGACCGCTTGAGATTGTCCGCCGTTGCGCTCGAGCCGGTCGAGCGGTGCCCGTTGTGCAAGGCTGCCGAGCGCACACTGTTCGAACGCGCGGCGAGCCCGCCCGAGCAAATCCACCTGATGCGCTGCGACCAATGCGGCTTGATCTATACCGGCGCCGTGGTGCCGGCCGGCGACGTGGCGCGTGTCTATGAGGCCTACAACGCGGCGCGCGACGTCGAAAGCGCGTCGTTGCGCGCCCAAAGACTGCAGATGTACGCAATCGACGGCGCGTTCGCGCGCTGTTATCTCCGCCCGAGCGACGCGCGGTTGCTCGACGTCGGCTCGGGCACCGGCGATTTTGTCGCGCAGTTTGCCGGTGCGTTCGAACTGCACGGCGTCGAAGTTGACGCCGCCGCGCGCGCCGCGTGCGCCGGGGCTCATCCCGCTTTGCGGCTTTATGCCGAACTGGCGGCGATACCGCAGAGCATCGCGTTCGACGCCATAATCTTCCGCGGCACGCTGCAATACATGCCGGATTTGCACGCCGTGGCGGCCTGGTGTTCGGAGCGGCTGCGCACGGGCGGACGTCTGTTCATTCTCGCCACGCCGAATGCGGAGTCGATCCTCGCGCAGATGCAACGCGAACACTGGGTCCTCGCCAACAAGGTTGAGCACCGATTCTGGTTTACGCGCCGTCATCTGCTGCGGCTGTTCGGCGATGGCTTTCGTCTCGTGGCTTATGATCTTCCCTATCTCGGGACGCCGTATGAGGATTACAGCAACGATCTGCGCAAGGTGCTTGCGATGATCGAGAGCCAACAGGCGCGCACCGACGCTGTCCCGTTTTTCGGCTCGGTGATGAATATCGTGCTCGAGAAAATATGAAGGCGATGGATCGAATTTTCACTGCCTGCCACGGCACGCAGCTGCTCGTGATCCAGCACCTGCGCCGGCATTTGCAACTGCCGGCCGCGCGCGAGTTCCTGATCTGGCATCCATTAGATAACAATCCCTCGGTCGACCGCTTCATGCGGTCGATCGTCTCGGAAGCCGGCTTCGACGGGGTTCTCGATATTCGCGATATCGAATCGCTGCGGCCGCGGACCCAGGGATCGCTGGCGTGGTGGTTCGAATCGGCGCGGCGGCTGCGCTGCGACGCCGGCATGCTTCATGCCTGGATGGCGGCGAACGGCATCGACGAAGCGACCGCCGAGCTGTGGGCCGACGAGCCCACGCATCTCAACGTCATTCTGTCGCGCGGCACGCTGCGCCGGTCGGTTCAGGTGAAAATTCCGCACTGCTTCAATTTTGAAGACGCGATGACGCCACATCTCGTGAGCAACTTCGAAGCGCAGTGGCACAAGGCGCCTTGGGCAAAGAAGCATATCTATTTTCCGTGGCTGCGCCTGTCTTCGCATGTTGATATGCGCCTCGACCGTATCGCTTACGATCGCGCCTACACATTCGCGATGCCGAGTCCATGGAGCGCAAACAGCGTCGACGTATCGAAGCTGATATCGATCGATGCATTTGCGCACACCTACCGCGGCTTGCCGCCTGCCATGCGCGCTGAAATCGACGCCCGCCTCGCGCCGATCCGGGCCGGTGCCAGACCGCTGGTGTTGCTGCTGCTGTTCGGCCTCGGCAGCGACGACATGTCGCGGACGATGTATCAACAGACGATGCTCCGGATTTTTTCCGAGCATGCATCTGAATTGCAGGGTTGCTCGCTGGTGGTGAAATGGCACCCCGCGGCAAGCGGAGAGCAGGAGCGGATCCTGGTCGAATGGTTGACAAAGAATGTTCCGGCGCAAGTCTACGAAATATGCAATCCGTTGAATCTGGAATTCCTGTTGCCGCAACTCAAACCGGACTATGTCATGGCCGGGCTTTGCGGCAGCCTGCCGATCGTGCGCGCCCTTCGCGCCGGCCGCGCCATCATTCTCGCCGAATTTTTGGATTTCTATCTCGCCCAAACCCCGACGGCGCGGCAATGGGTGCCGCAGTTTCTCCAGGGCATCGAGGTCTGGTAGCGGCCGGGCGGATGGATTTACGGAGGTTAAGGGAGAACACCGCGGTTGCATGGAGCAGGCGGGCGAGCACGCGCGATTTTGCGCGGCGGATGGCTTGGCTTTACTCCGGCAAGCTGCCGACAAGGCTCAAGCCGCGGGAATGGACCATCCGATTTCACTATCCAGCCCCGATCGGCGACGTGCGCCTGCACTTGCGCGCCAATAATGGCGCCGATGCGTTTGTTCATTCCGAAGTGTTCGAGCACCAATATTATCGGCTGCCGCTGCGCATTGCGCCGGCGACCATTCTCGACCTCGGCGCCAATATCGGGCTCAGCGCGATCTATTTCGCGCGTTCTTATCCGCAATGCCGTATCGCCTGCGTCGAGCCGGTGCCGGAAAACGTGAAACTTCTGATCCGCAATTTGCAGGAAAACGCTGTCGAGGCCGACGTCATCGCGGCGGCGATCGATACGAAGAACGGCGTGGTCGCGATCGAGCGTGGCGCGGCCGACTACGGACACCGGATTGCCGCGGCGGGTTCGGCGGTCTCGCTCGAAGTCGCAAGCGTCAGCATACCGTCCATCCTGCGCCGGCTTGGCTGGGACCGCATCGGCCTGCTGAAGATCGACATCGAGGGCCATGAAAGCGTCCTGCTGTCGCAAGCTTGCGAATGGCTGGCCGATGTCGATTCTTTGTGCGTCGAATATCACCATCATGGCGCCGACGCGGAATTGGGGCGCCTGGCCGGGAAGTTCGGATTTCTTCCCCCCTCGCGGCTGCCGGGCAAGATTTGGTTTCTGACCCGGCCGGATGATTTTGCCGCACCGAAACCGGTCTTGTGCTGAACCTGTTCTACGAGGAGCCGGACGGCGACCGCTGGCTGCCTTTTGACCGGCTGCCGCGGCGCATCGTTCGCCGCGTTTTGCGCGGCAGGCCGTCGATCGGCGGGCATCAGAGAGTTTTTCTCAATCTGCGCGCCGGGCTTGATCGTCTCGGCGTTACCTACCGTCTCAACGACTATGACCATGCGCGGCGAAATCCAGGCGAGCTCGCGTGCATCGTCGGCAAGGCGCACGTCCTCGACAGGATGCAATGGCAAAACCCGATTTTATTCGGCGCCGCGGTTTTCTCGCATCCGCTCGACGATCCGCATCTTTTTGCCAGGCTGCCGGTCAGGAAAGTCTTGTTGCCCGGCGCCTGGATGAAGGAGATGTGGCGACCCTATTGGGACGAGCCGATAGCGGTCTGGCCGGTCGGAATAGATACCGATCGCTGGCGCCCGGCCGACGCGGCGCGAAAGCGGTTCGACGTTCTGCTCTACGATAAAGTGCGATGGGACCACGCGCATTTTGAAACGGCGCTCATCGAACCGATTCGGCGCAAGCTGCGCGACAGCGGCCGCACGTTTAAGGAGATCCGCTACGGTTTTTATCGTGAGGCGCAATTCCATGCCGCGCTGGTCGAATGCCGCACCATGGTCTTTTTGTGCGAGCACGAAACCCAAGGCATCGCCTATCAACAGGCGCTGGCCTGCGGCGTGCCCATCCTGGCCTGGAACCGCGGCGGCTATTGGCAGGATCCGGCCTATTTCCCCGACAAGGTGAAGTTTCAGCCCGTCAGCTCGGTGCCGTACTGGGACGAGCGCTGCGGCCGGATTTTTGCGACGATCGAAGCGTTCGACGATGCGTGGGACCGCTTTTGGGACGAGGTTCGATCCGGCCGCTTCGGCCCCAGAAGCTACATCCTCGAAAATCTGACGCTGGAGCAATGTGCGCGTCAATACATGCGCCACGTCCGCAGCGTGTCGAGCGGTTGAGCCGGGCCGCACCGTGCTCGCAAACTTGAAATTACGCGCCAAAATTTCCGTCGTTGCGATCAATGTTATTCTGACTCTCGGCCTGCTCGAAGTTGGCCTTCGCGTGCAGCAGTACTTCGGTCCCATTTACGACCTGTCGGTCAATCACGCGGCGCTATCAGTCGGTCTTTCCGAGCTGCTCAACCACGTTCCGTTGCCGAGCCCGGAAGTGCAGCCCGACGGTATCCGTGTATTGGGCAAGCCGAATGCCGAAGGCTGCGGGCCAAAGCTGCTGTTCTTGGGCGATTCGTTCATGGAGGGCTTGGGACCGGTCGACAATATACCCTATAACGTCAGGAGCTACTTTCAGCAGTCCCTGCATCGGGAGCTGTGCGTCTTCAACGCTGGCTACACCTCGTATTCGCCCTCGGTCTACGTTCCGCAAGCCAAGAAACTTATTCCGCTGGTGAAGCCTGACTTTGTCATTATTGACGTCGACGAGACGGATCTATGGGATGACGCGTATCGCTATCGCCATCTCGTGGTCAGGGATGAAGCCGGCTCGATTGTTGCTGTGCGGCCGACGCCGCTGGCGCTTTGGTTCTATGATGGGCTCGTGAAAAGCACCGACAAGCCGCTGTATATCCAAAGGCTGGCGTCCAAGCTTTATTTCACGGAAATTGAATTCCCCAAACTGTACGACAAATACTGGGCCGGTAAGCCGAACGATAACGTTTTTCTATCGAGACTTCCCGAAGCCGAAGCGAGAAGCGCCTATGGCGCGGACATCGCGTATTTCAGAGCGACGTTAGATGATTTGACGCGGACCGTTATATCCCGCATGGGCAAGCCGGATGCCTTGATCTACATTCATCACCCACATCTGCCGCACTTTGCCGTCGCGGGCATTGCGTACAACAATATTGTATCGGACACGGTGCGCGAAGTCGCGTCGCGCCACCATGTGAGATTTTATGACGCGACCGAAGATCTGAGAGCTGAATTCGGAAGCGAGCCGCAGAAATATTATATTCCACACGACTTTCACTTCAATGCGGACGGCCAGTGTGCGTATGGGGTCGCCGTCGCAAAATATCTCGCCACGGCGCTCGGTCATAACTGAGTTGGCGCATTGCGCGAAATAACCGGCATTGTTACCGACCGGGATCTGCTCGGGGAAGGCGTTCGTTCCGTCGACCGCGCGCTGATCGCATACGGCCGCGCCTTCGAGCACCCTTGCAAAATCCGGTTCGTCCGGTGGCTCGCCCGCAACCTCGCCGGCGGACGCATCAAGATAAGACATGTGGGCGGCGCCGTTATCGCCATTGATCCGGAAGACTACATCGGCTGGGCCATCTTCAGGACCGGCAGCTATGAGCCGGCAAGCCTCGCGCTGGCGATGAAAATCATGACCGCTGCGCCGGGATTGTTCGTCGATGTCGGCGCCAATTTCGGCTGGTACACTTGCGCCGTGGCCTCGATCGCCGGCGCAAGGATCATCGGCATCGAACCCGATGCGGAAAACTGCGCCGCGCTGTGCGCCAATATCGATCGCAATGGGCTGCGCAATGTCGTGGTCTTCCATGGCGCGGTGGGCGCGCAACCGGGGCTCTTGGCCATGGCCAGACGATCGCCTGGCAATTCCGGAACGGTTGCGGTCGCTGCCGGCCGCCCGGTGCTTGGCAACGGCGGCTACTGGACCGCCTCGACACCGCTCCAAAATCTCCTCGACGCGCTTGCGCAACCGGCGACACGGCCGGTGCTGATCAAGATCGACGTGGAAGGATACGAGCCGCAGGTGCTGGCCGGCCTGGATTTCGCCGGGCCGTTCCGGCCCAAAAACATCCTGATCGAGTACGACCGCACGCTCGGCGCGGCCGCCTGGGGCTGTTACGAGAATTTCGCCGCCTTCTTCACCCAGCGCGGTTATGACTTGTTCGATGTCACTGGGCGGCCGTCCAGCGGCGACGGGCCGCTGTTGGAAGAAAACGCCTGGGTGCGGGACCGCGACCAGACGCCGTGATCGCGATGTCGCCCCGGGTCAGCATCATCATTCCATGCCGCAACGGCGTGAGATGGCTCGGTGAAGCCATCGAGTCCTGCCTCGGCCAGAGCTGGACGAACCTGCAGATCATCGTGGTGGACAACGGCTCGACCGACGGCAGCCTCGACCTGGCGAAACGTTATGAAGCGCGCGCAGTTATCGTGCTGGCCTGCGAGCGGGCAGGGGCGAGTGCCGCACGCAATGTCGGGCTCAAGCATGCCGACGGCGATTTGGTTCAGTTCCTCGATGCGGACGATATACTCGATGGCGAAAAGATACGCCGGCAAGTCGAGCGCCTCGACGCGGCACCCGCGGCGTCACTTGCGTCCGGCGCCTGGGCACGGTTTGCGCGCGATCCAAGCCAAGCCGTGTTCACACCCGAAGCGGTCTGGCGCGATCTTTCGCCGGAAGAGTTTTTGGTCGCGTCATGGCTCGGCGGCGGCATGATGCCGAACTTTGCCTGGCTCACGCCGCGCGCGGTGATCGAGCGCGCCGGGCCGTGGAACGAAGCGCTGAGCGTCAACGATGACGGCGAGTTCTTCTGCCGCGTCGTGCTGGCATCGGCGGGCATCGCATTTTGCGCCGACGCGCGCGGCTACTATCGGTCCGCGGGCGCGCCGACGCTCAGCAGCCGGCGCGACGGCGAGGCGCTCGCCTCGGCATTCACCGCCGTCGACCTGTCCTGCCGGCACCTGCTGCAACACTGTGGCTCCGCGGCGGCCAAAAAAGCTTGCGCCACGCATTATCAACGCTTCGCTTATGACGCTTATCCGCAAGCGGCGGAGCTCGTGGCGCAGGCCGAAAAGCGCGCCTTGGAGCTAGGCGGCAGCGACTTGCAGGCCGGCGGCGGCGCGGCGTTTCAGATGCTGGCGCGCAGCTTGGGGTGGAAGCTCGGCAAGCGCGCGCAGCTGGCCTGGCGGACATTGCGCGGGCGGGCAGCCGCAGCGCCAGGATGAGCGGCCGGCACCCATCGCGCATCGTCCTCATCAGCGGCAGCAGCCTTTGCCACAATCCGCGGGTGATGAAGGCGGCAACGACGCTGGCGCGTCACGGCTACGACGTGCACGTGCTCGGTGCCTGGCTGGAAGCGGATTTGAAGGCGCGCGATCAGGCGATGCTCGAGCGAGCCCCATTCCGCTTCGAGCCGGTATTCGATGCGACGCTGCCGGGATTGCAGCACACCGCGATCCATGCGCTGCGGCGGGCGCGGCGCAAGGCCGCCAACGCAGTGTACGGGCTCACTGGCTGGCAAAGCCGCGACCAGCTCGGCTATGGCATCGACCGCCTGCTGGCGCGGGCGCGGGTGCTCGCGGCGGACCTTTATATCGCGCATTCCGAGCCCGCCCTTTATGTCGCCAGGCGCCTCATGCAGGACGGCCGCCGCAGCGGCGTCGACATGGAAGACTGGTTTTCCGAGGACTTGCTGCCGGAATCTCGGCGCCGGCGGCCGCTCCGGCTGTTGCGCTTGCTGGAGCGCGAGTTGCTGCTGCGCGGCACTTACGCGTCCTGTCCGTCGCGCGTCATGAGCGAGGCACTCGCCGAGGAATACGGCGGCAAGCCGCCGGTTGTGCTCTATAATGCCTTTCCCTGGGCGGACCGCAACGCGATCGATGGCAGGTGCAAAGATCGCCGCAACACCGCCATCGCGTCGATCTGCTGGTATTCGCAGACGCTCGGTCCCGGCCGCGGCATTGAAGACCTGGTCGGCGCGATGCCGCTCCTGAAATGCGATGCCGAAATTCATCTTCGCGGCCGGGCCGCTCCCGGGATGGTGGACTGGATCACAGACCGCATCCCCGAGCGCTGGCGGCAGCGGGTATTTTTTCATCCGCTGGTCGCCAACGAGGAATTGCTTTCGCGTATCGCCGAGCACGACATCGGCTTTGCCGGTGAGATGCCGTATTGCCGCAGCCGCGACCTGACCGTCACCAATAAAATTCTGCATTATCTGCTTGGCGGGCTTGCGGTCGTGGCCAGCGATACCGCCGGCCAACGCGAAGTAGCGATGCAGGCCAAGGACGCTATCGCCGTTTACCAGCCGGGCAATCCGGCGGCGCTGGCCGGTGCGCTCGATGGGCTGCTTGCCTCACACGCCCGATTGGCGCATGCCAAAGGCGCTGCTTTGCAGGTTGCTCGGGATTTTCTTTGCTGGGAAGGTCAGGAGCGGACGTTGTTGGCTGCAATCGCGGCTACGCTGGCCGTCTAGCACGCCTGTGTTCGGCAAATTGAAAAGCGCCCTGCGCCAGCGGATAACCCGGCGCTATGGGGTGCCTGAAATTCCGTTGGCCCTGGAACGCCTGCGATCCATGAATTTTTCCCCGGCACACATCTTCGACGTCGGAGCGCACTCCGGCGAGTTCGCGAAGCTGTGTCGTCGAATCTGGCCTCGTGCCAAACTAACCTGCTTCGAGGTCTTGCCGCACTGTGTCATGGAATTGCAGGCTTGGAGCGTGACAGACGGCAATGTTGACATTATGCCGTCTTTGCTGGGCGCTGAAACGAGAAGCGCGGTGCCGTTTCACGAAATGGAGACGGCATCGTCCGTTCTGGAGGAGCATCTCTCCCCGCGCGTGCCCGTCCGATCATACCCGATGACGACGATAGACGAGGTTGTTGGGAATTCAGGGCTTCAACCGCCCACGTTCCTGAAACTCGACGTGCAGGGCTACGAGTTCGAAATTCTCCAGGGTGCCAAATCGACGCTATCGCGCATCGACGTCATTCTTGCCGAGGTCAACTTCATCGACATCCATCGGGACGTGCACCTGCTTGAAGATCTCATCGTTTTTCTGCGCGACAATGATTTCGTCGCCTATGATATCTGTGGCATGCACAGCCGTCCTCTCGATTCTGCCTTGTGGCAGGCCGATTTCATGTTCGTGCCGCGGCATAGCTATTTGCGCGCCGACAAGCGCTGGCAGGCATGAACTTTGCGAATCCTCCTCTCGACCGACCCGTTTTTGCCCGTTCCGCCGCCGCTGTACGGCGGCGTCGAGAGGATCGTTGCCGCCTTGCTTGCCGATTTACGCCGCCGCGGCCACGAAGTAGGGCTTATCGCCCACGCGGATTCATCGGCCGCCGTCGACTTCTTCGTGGCCTGGCCGGACGCTCCGCCCGAATCCGCCGCGGCACATATCCGCAATATGCGTGCGCTGCTGACGGCGGTGTCGCGTTTCCAGCCGTCGATCGTTCACAGCTTTTCCCGCCTGCTCTATCTCGCGCCGCTGCTGCCGAGGCGAATTCCAAAAATCATGTCGTATCAGCGCTTTGTCGGTGGTCGGCAAATATCGTTGGCCGCTTTGGTCGGCGGTTCCTCGCTCATGTTCACGGGCTGCAGCAAGTTCATAGCGACGATGGGCGGCAAATACGGCGGAGCCTGGCGCGCCATTCCGAACTTCGTGGATACGGACTTCTACGACTTCAAATCCCGCGTACCGGATGACGCACCGCTGGTATTCCTCAGCCGGGTCGAACGCGAAAAAGGCGCACATTGGGCGATCGAAATTGCGAAGAATACCGGCCGACGGCTGCTGATCGCCGGTAATTACGCCGACGCTGGTCACCAGCGCCAGTATTGGGATCATATGATCAGGCCGGAGCTCGGCAACAACGGTATCGAATATGTCGGAGCCGTCGGCGATGAGGTCAAGCGCCAACTGCTCGGCTCGGCTGCAGCGATGGTGGTGCCGATCCAATGGGACGAGCCATTCGGCATTGTATTTGCCGAGGCGCTCGCCTGCGGCACGCCGGTCATTACCTGTCCGCGCGGCGCGGCTCCGGAAATCGTCCGTGACGGCATCGATGGTTTCTTAATCCAGGATGTGAGCGAAGGCTGTCGCGCGGTGCACCGGCTCGGCACGATTGACCGCCGAAAGTGCCGCGAGCGCGCCGTGCAGGCATTTTCCGTCGCGGCGGTCGTGCCGCAATACGAAGCCCTGTACAAAGAATTGCTGCAAAGAACCTAAATGGCGGACGCACCGTTAAGGATGAGCAAGCTCCTGATCGTCAGCCCGCGCTTCCCGCCGAGCAATGCCGCCGACCTCCACCGCGTCAGGGTATCGCTGGCGCATTATCGCGAGTACGGATGGGAACCCACGATCCTGTGCATCGAGGCGAAGACGTCGGACTGCGCCGAAGATCCCATGCTCGCGCAATCCTTGCCGGCGGACATTGCCGTGGTCCGCGTTGCCGCCTGGAACGAGGCGAAATGCCGTCGCTTCGGCTTCGGCACGCTCGGCTATCGCAGCCTGATACCTTTGTACTTTGCCGGGCTCCGACTGATGCAGCAGACACATTACGATGCCGTTTTCTTCTCGACCACGGTATTCACGAGCTTTGTGCTGGGCCGATTGTGGAAGCGCCGCTTCGGCTGCAAGATCGTCTTCGACTTTCAGGATCCCTGGTACAGCGACTCCGCCCTTTACAGCCGTGACGATGCGCCGGGCGGCTGGTGGAAGTACCGGCTGGACCAGATGCTGGCCCGCCACCTGGAAGCATTCGCGCTACGGGCCGCCGATCATATCGTCACCGTTTCCCACGACTATGTCTCCGCATTGACGCGCCGTTATCGCTGGCTTGAGCGCTCGAAATTCACGGTCCTGCCGTTCGCCGCGAGCGCCGGCGATTACGATTTCGTCGCCGAGCACGGTGTCGAGCAGCAAATCTTTACGCCAGATGGCAAGCATGTGCACTGGATTTCCGCCGGCAGAGCCGGGCCTGATATGTCTCCGATTCTCACCGTGTTATTCAAGGCCATCGCCGCGTTAAGGGCTCGCGATCCGGAATTCGCGGCGAGGCTGCGCCTTGATTTCGTCGGCACCAATTACGCGCCGGCAAACCGCACCTACAAACTGGTGGAGCCGGTGGCGGTTCGATGCGGCGTCGCCGAGCTTGTGAGCGAGCATTCGGTGCGCGTGCCCTACTTCGAGGCCGTTTCGCTCTATCGCATCAGCGATGCCATTCTGCTTCTCGGCTCGGTGCATCCCGACTATACGATGTCCAAGCTATTTCTTTGCATTCTGGCAAAAAAACCCATCCTCGCGTTGTTTCATCGCCACAGCATGGCGACGCAGATCGCCTCGCAGTTTCCGAATGTCTTTGTCGCTACATTCGACGAAACTCCGTCGGAGCCGCAATTCCTGCACAAAGTGGCGGCGGGCATCGAGTGGCTGCGCGCGCCGAATTTCGACGCGGCCGCCATCGACGCGCAGATCGAACCGTGGTCCGCCGCGGGGCTGACACAGGCGCAATGTGCGATCTTCGATCAAGTAGCCGCCGCACATCCGCAATGATCCGGATCGTGATAATTCGTAGGGCAGCGTTCAAGTGAACGCGGTGACGACTGGTCAGAATCACCGTCTTGGCGGCGCGCGAGACTCGCGGAAGCGAATCTGTTTCATCGTCTCGCATCCGATACAGTACATCGTCCCCCTCTATCAACGGCTCGCCCGCCGTGACGATATCGCGATCAAGGTTTTTTTCACATGGCATGCCGGCGGCGAGGCGATCGAGGATCGCGGTTTCGGTCGCGCCATCGCGTGGGACATTCCACTGACGGAAGGCTATGCGTTCGAGCAGGTGCCCAATGTCGCGTCCGACCCGGGAACGCATAAGTTCCTCGGCCTGCGCAATCCCACACTGCTCGATCGCGTCATGTCATGGCAGCCCGATGTCGTGCATATCAACGGCTGGGCCTGGCTATCGCATCTGCAATTGCTGCATTCGCTTCGCCGGTGCGGCGTGCGCACGCTGTTCTTCGGCGACTCGCACCTGTTGGGCGACAAAGCCAGCGGGCCGCGCTGGTGGCTCAAATCGGCCGTTTTGCGCCGGGTCTATTCCTGGCCGACCGCTTGCTTGTTCGCAGGCTCGGGGAACCGCGCCTATTTCGAAACTTTCGGTGTCCCGCCCGAGCGGCTTTATCCCTGTCCACATTCGATCGACGTGAGCCGGTTTGCCGAGGCGGCCGTGCAGCGGGAAGAAGAGGCTGCGCGCTGGCGGTTCGAGCTTGGCATTGCGCGCGAACAGAAGGTTTTGCTGTTCGCCGGTAAGTTCGACGCCAATAAGCGGCCGGCGCAATTGATGCGGACGGTGGCCAAGCTGCATGACGGCGAAATCGTCTTGGTCTTGGTCGGCGCCGGCGAACGTCAGGCTGAAATCGATGCGATCGCTGCGTCCGACCCAGCCCGTTTTCGCGTGCTGCCGTTTCAAAATCAAAGCCGAATGCCGATCGTTTACCGGCTCGGCGACATCTTCATCATGCCGTCCGCCGCCGAAAGTTGGGGAATCGCCGTCAACGAAGCATTGGCCTGCGGCAGGCCGGTCGTGGTCAGCGACGGTGCCGGTTGCGCCGCCGATGTGGTGGACGCCACCTGCGGCCGGATATTTCCCCGGAACGACTGGTCCGCGCTCGGCAAGGTGATCGAGGAACTTAAGCAAAACGGCGATACGCTGTCGGCAATGGGCCGAGCCGCCGCCTCGCGGGCGTGGACCTTCGACGTCGCGGTGACGGAGGCGGCGCTGCTTGCAGCTGTGAATCAGATTCGCGCGGCGCTACGCAATACGCTGGCGGTTGCGTAATGGCATATGGTATTTTTCGTGACATGAGCACAATCGGGATCACGCCGCCGCCTGCCTCGTATTCCGGTTCATTCCGCGCGGTGGATTTAAGGCAGGCCAGAAATCTTCTGAGCCTCGTCGCGCTGTGCTTGCTGGCGGCAAGCCCCTTTGCGGTCGATCCGATCGCCTATATGTGCATCACCATACCGGTGCTGGTGGCGCCGTTCCTTTGGGTCAGCTCCGGCGCATTCGGCATACCGGTGCTGCCGGTGATCTCCGCTTTGTCTTACATGTACTATGCGATGCCCTTGCTCTCGGGCAATACGCTTGCTGTCTATCGGCCTGAAGACCTCGTCTGGGCGGCGCTGTCGGTCGGACTGTTTCTGACCGCGGCATCCTTGGCGGCATGGCCGTTTTTGGGTGATGGGCGCGGCCGAAAAAAATTGCCGACCATCCAGGTGCCGGGCAAGGCCCGCCTTATCAGGACAAGGTCGGTGAACAACCTTGCCACGAACGACGAACTGTATCGCCTGATCTTTATCGGTCTCGCTGCCGGCATCTTGTATTATTTGGCGCTTGCCTCCGGCGTTGCGGGTTATCTCGGAACGTCAATCGGCGTCGTTCGTTCCATCGCCGTCACCTTGACGTCGCTCGCCTGTTATTTGACGGGTTTTGCCCGCGGCGCGGGCTTGTTGACCGGCCAACGATGGTTCGTTGCGCTTACCGGTTTTCTCTCAGTCACGGCGCTCTCGATGAGCGGCTTGTTTCTCGTCAGCGGTGCGATCAATATTGCCGCAGCTTTGCTCGGCTACGTGCTGGCGGCAAAGCGAATTCCTTGGATCATGCTGGGATTGGTTTTCGCGGTCTTGAGCATTCTCAACGCCGGCAAGGTCAATATACGAAGTGAATATTGGGCACGAGATAGTCAGTCCTTGAAAAATGCATCCATATCGCAAGTGCCTGGCATAATGGTGGACTGGTTCGTCGCCGGTATCGGCGGAACGGTATCGAAAGCACTGGGCAGCAGGGGGCAGGAGAGCCCTTCGCTCCTGGAAAGGACTTCGCTGCTGCACATGGTACTGGCCGTGCAAGAGGCGACGCCCAGCATCATACCTTACCTCGAGGGAGGGACTTACGCATTGTTGCCGTCCATGTTGGTGCCGCGGTTTTTGGAGCCGGATAAGACCGAAAGCCAAGCCGGCCTCAATCTGTTGAGCGTGCGCTACGGCCGCCAGCGCGCCGAGGACACCTACAAGACGACGCTCGGATGGGGCATGATCGCGGAAGCCTATGCCAATTACGGCAATCTCGCCGTCATCGTGGTTGGCGCGCTGTTTGGCGCATTGTGCGGAATGCTGATGCGGCTCAGCGCCACCGCCGCGCCATTGTCGCTCGCCATGCTGATGGCGATTGCGTCGACGCTTGCGCTTTGCAACCTCGAGCTCGACGTTTCGTCCTTGGTTGTCAGTATCCTGCAGACCTACGGAGGAATTTTCCTGTTCGCCGCGCTGCCGCGCGTTGTCAAGCGTCGGTCGGTGCCGGTTATGCCGCTTCCGCGATCGGGCGGGCGTTAGCGTTTCGGGCCTGTCAGACACCGAAAACAAAAAATTCGGGACCGATGCGAATCCTGCACGTCGTGCCGACCTACCTGCCGGCGACGCGCTATGGCGGGCCGATTGTCGCCGTGCACGGCCTGTGCCGGGCACTCGCCGCCCGCGGCCATGCCGTCGAAGTCTTCACCACCAGCATCGATGGGCCGGTCGACACCGCGGTGCCGTACGACCGGCCGGTCATGCTGGACGGGGTAAAAGTCCGCTATTTTGCCTCACGCCGGCTGCGCCGCCTGTCGTACGCACCGGCATTGATGCAATCGCTGCACGACGAAATAGCCGGCGCCGACCTCGTCCATTTGCATTCGGCTTTCCTGTGGCCGACCTGGCGGGCGGCACGGTTGTCGCACCGGCGGCGCATACCGTATGTCGTCTCGCCGCGAGGCATGTTGGTCAAGACGCTGATCGCGCGCCGCAATCGCTTGATCAAGTCCGCCTGGATCGCCTTGATCGAACGATCGAACCTGGAACAGGCGGCGGCGATCCATGCGACCTCGGCGATCGAGGCCGATGAGATCCGCAAGTTCGGCTGGCGGCTGCCGCGCATCGCCGTGGTGCCGAACGGGGTCGACGCGATCGAGCAAGACGCGCGTCAAGACGCGCCGGCGGCGGACATAGCGGCGCTCACCGGGTCGCAGCCGCTGGTGCTGTTTTTCGGCCGGCTGGCGCAGGTCAAGGGGTTGGACCGGTTGCTGCGCGCTTTCGCCCACACCCGGCGCGGCACGCTCGCCATTGTCGGCTACGATTATGAGGGATTGGCGGCGGGCTTGTCCGAAATGGCCCGCCAGATGAAGATCGATGACCGCGTCCGCATCGTGCCACGCACGATTACCGATGCGGAAAAGGAGTGCATGTTTGCCGCGGCGCGCGTGTTGGTCCTGCCGTCCTATTCGGAAAGTTTCGGCAACGTGGTTCTGGAAGCCATGCAGCGCGGCCTGCCGGTCATCGTCACGCCGGAAGTGGGCGCCGCGGAAGTCGTGACGCAATCCGGCGGCGGCCTTGTCGCCGGTGGTGACGCGCAATCGCTCGGCGCGGCCATCGATCGGCTGACGGAAGATGCCGCCAAAGCGTCGGCGATGGGAGAGGCCGGCCGCCGCCATGTGAGCGAGCGCTACGGCTGGCCCAGCGTCGCCGCGCGGATGGAAGCGCTCTATGGCGAATTGACAGCGGCGCAGTAGGACCGGCGTGCTCGACCACATCACACCCTTGATCATCACCTACAACGAGGCGCCGAATATTGCGCGCACGCTCGGCAAGCTGTCGTGGGCGAAACGCATCGTCGTGATCGACAGCGGCAGCACCGATGAAACACTGGACCTGCTGCGAAGCTATCCGCAGGTCGAGGTCATCGGGCATCCGTTCAGCGATTTCGCCAGCCAATGCAATTTCGGCCTCGCCCAGATCGGCACCCCATGGGTGCTGTCGCTCGATGCCGATTACGAGCTCAGCGATGCTTTGATCGAGGAGCTCGCCGTGCTGCGGGCGCCGGATGGCATTGCCGGCTACCGGGCGCGGTTCGTCTACCGCATTCACGGCCACGCCTTGCGCGGAACGCTCTATCCGCCCCGGGTCGTGCTCTACCGCAAGGACAAGGCGCGCTATCGCAATGAAGGCCATGGCCATCGCGTCGCCGTCGACGGCGAAATCCTACCGCTCGCCGGCGTCATCTATCACGACGACCGCAAGCCGCTCGTACGCTGGTTCGATTCGCAGCTGCGTTACGCGCAAGCCGAGGCCCTTTATCTCCTCGAAACGCCGCGCGAAAAACTCAAGCGCAGCGACCGCATTCGCCGCATGGGCTGGCTCGCGCCGATCGGCGTGTTGTTTTACACGCTTTTCATGAAAGGCTGTATTTTGGATGGCTGGCCCGGCTGGTATTATGCGCTGCAGCGGCTTTGCGCCGAAACATTGATCGCGCTTGAAATCCTCGATCGGCGTTTGCGCGGTACGCAACAAAACGGTGCCGCGTGAGACATTTGAAAATATTCGGCGTGCAGCCCGCCGTCCCGAAGGCATTTCCGGGCTCCTGTTGAACAAGACACAGATGGCGACATCGCCTGCGATGGAGCGCTCATTGTCGTGGGGCTATCGGCCTGCGATCGACGGCTTGCGATCGGTCGCGGTCGTCAGCGTGCTGCTTTTTCACTTCGATCGGGGGGTCATGGGCGGCGGGTTTGTCGGCGTCGACGTCTTTTTCGTGATCTCAGGATACTTGATCGGCTCGGTGCTGCTGGCTGATATCGAAGGCGATCGTTTTTCGTTGGCGCGCTTTTATCAGCGGCGCATTGCCAGGATATTCCCCGCCTTTGCGACGGTCATCGCGGTTACGCTTGCCTTCGGCTGGCTCATCTATTCCAGCCAGGATTTCGCGTCGCTGGGCGCGAATGCCGCTGCCGCCGCGCTCTCGGTCATAAACATCAAGTTGTTATTTCAAGGAAATTATTTTGCGCTGTCCGAAGACGCCCAGCCGATCCTGCATTATTGGACCCTCGCCGTAGAAGAGCAATTCTACCTGACCTTTCCGGTCTACCTCTATCTGTTGACGCGTCTGTGCCGCCGTCCGCTTTTGGTCAACTTGTGCGTCGGCGGCGTCAGCTTTGCCGCTTGCATTGCGGTCACATATGTCAATCCGTCTTATGCGTTTTATCTGCTGCCGACCCGGGCCTGGGAGCTGCTTGCGGGCTCGAGCTTGGCACTCTCCGAGTGGAAAGGATTTCGGGCCGGCCATCCCCATGCCGCCATTGCCGCGTGGGCAGGCATGGCGCTGCTGGTCGTGTCATTTATCGGCATCAGGCAGAACGACCAGTTTCCCGGCTGGATCGCTTCGTTCCCGGTGATCGGCGCGGTCCTGGTTTTGAGCGCGATGTCCAACCGCGATCTATTTTTGGTCCGGTTGCTATCGCGCCCCGCACCGGTCGCCGTTGGCAAGCTGTCATACTCGCTCTATCTGTGGCATTGGGCGGTGTTTTCTTTGATCGATTACCGCTTTTTCGCATTAAGCAACTTGTCCAGAGGCGCCTTGAAAATTGCCATTACCGCAATTGCCAGCCTGATGACGTACCGGATGGTGGAAAAACCGCTTCGCGCTGTTCTTAACAAGCCGGTATTGCAGATTCCGACCTTCGTCGGCGCGGCATTGACGATCGCAAGCCTGTCGATCGTGGGGATATTGGTACGTGACAATTTTTATTTCGATGCCACTCCCGCGCGGATCGCCAGCGGCGGAATTGTGATAGCGGGAGGGTCCGCCGGCAGCGTTGTGCTGGCAGGCGACAGCCAGGCGTCGATGTATGGAACCGAGCTTGCATCGTTGGCGCGCGAAATGGGATTTACGCTTAACATCGTCAGCGTTGCCGGAGGCAACCAGCTTCCAGGCGCATTGGCGACATATTGGCCGGACGTATCCGCTTTCATTGCGCAGCGCCGGCCAGATGTGGTGATCTTCGCCAATGCGTGGTCGGCAAAGATCACAGCCGATGCCGAGCCAGTTCGGGCCGCGCTGGCGGAGCTGAAGGGGCGCGTCGGCCACGTCATTCTGTTGGCGCAGCAGCCGACCGCTCCGCCCGCAGCATCGCGGCAGGGAATCCGCGCGGGAGCGCGACCGCCGTTTTTTGAAGAGCCGGACGCTCGCACAGCCCGGACGACGGCGACAGCCAGTCTCGAGCGTTTTGCCGGCGACTGGGTCATCGTTGGCGACGTGAGCCCGGTCTTTCTCGGTCGCAACGATGACATCCGGCTGATTTCGGAAAATGGGCGGCTGACGTATCAAGACAGTGAGCATTTGTCCGATGCGGGAACGGCAATGGTCCGGCCGCTCCTTGCAAAAGCGATCGAGAACGCATTGGCAAACTGCTCTGGCCGATGTTGATTTGAGGGACTGAAAGCGCATGCGCATCACCATCGTCATCGGCCCGTTCTATCCCGTTCCGCCGGTGCTCGGCGGCGCGGTCGAAAAGGTGCATCTGCTGTTGGCCGGCGCCTATCGCGCCGCCGGTCATGAGGTCACGATCATCTCGCGCCGCTATAAAAACTTTTCCGACGACGAAGTCGTCGACGGCATCCGCCATATCCGCATTCGCTCCACCGACCGCTCGTCGAGCCTGGCGGTCAATCTGGTGCTGGATTTCATCTACGCCGTCCGCGTCGCCTGCGCCTTGCCGCCGGCGGATGTGACAATCACCAACGCGTTTTTTCTGCCGCTGGTTCTGCCGCATCGCCGTGCCGGCAAGATCTACGTCCAGGTCGGGCGCTATCCGAAGGGGCAGATGTGGCTTTATTGCCGCGCCGACCGGCTGCAGGCGGTGTCGCGGGCGGTGGGGCAGGCGATTGCGCGGCAGGTGCCTCGGCTCAAGCGCAAGATCGCCGTCATTCCCTATGCGATTCCCGATCGGTATTTTTCCAAGCCCGCGGACACCCGGCGCGAGCCGGTCGTGCTCTATGTCGGCCGGATAGCGCGGGAAAAGGGCATTGAATTGTTGATTGAAGGGTTTGCGCGGCTGCGCCGGCATGACTGGCGACTGCGCATCGTCGGGCCGCATGCGGTCGCCCAGGGCGGCGACGGCGTCGAATATTTCGGGCAGTTGCAAGCGCTGGCGCGACAGCGCGGCGTCGATTGCGAATTTTTGGGCCCGATCTTCGATCAGGACGCGTTGATCGGCGAATATCAGCGCGGCGGCGTCTTCGTTTATCCGAGCCTCGCCGAAGCCGGCGAGTCGCTCGGGCTGGCGCCGCTCGAAGCCATGGCCACCGGCTGCGCCGCAATCGTGTCCGACCTGCGATGTTTTGACGATTATATCGAAGACGGCGTGACCGGGCTTCGGTTCGATCATCGCAGTGCGGATCCTGCGGACGCGCTCGCCGTTCAACTCGCGCGCCTGATCGGCAGCCTGGAATTCCTGCAGCATGTCGCCGCCGCCGGCCGCGACATGGCTGGAAATTTCCGCACTTCGGTCATTGCCCGCCGCATGCTCGACGATTTCGCGTCTTTGCTCGCGCCTGCCGACAGCGAAGGCGCGGCGCGATGACGCCGATCCTGGTGACCGGCGGCGCGGGCTTTATCGGCAGTCACACCTGCAAGGCGTTGCGCGCGGCCGGCTTCGATCCGATCAGCTATGACAGCCTGTTGCGCGGCAACCCGGAGGCGGTGCGGTGGGGCGCGCTCGAGATCGGCGCGCTAGCCGATGGCGCCCGCTTGCGCGAGGTTTTGACCCGCTATCGTCCGGCCGCGGTCGTGCATTTCGCCGCACTCGCCTATGTGGGCGAATCGAGCGCTAATCCGTTGCTGTATTATGAGAACAATGTCGGTGGCACCGCGGCGCTGCTCGACGCCATGCGCGACTGCGGCGTCGGCAAAATCGTGTTCTCCTCGAGCTGCGCGGTTTACGGCGAACCGGCCGTCGTGCCGATAACCGAAGATGCGCGTCTCGCACCGGTCAATCCCTACGGTGCCACCAAGATGTTCTGCGAGCAGATTCTCAAAAACTGCGCCGCGGCATATGCGCTGAATTACATTGCGCTGCGCTATTTCAACGCCGCGGGTGCCGATCCCGAAGGTGCGATCGGCGAATGCCACGTTCCGGAAACCCACGCCATCCCGCTGTTGCTCGAGGCCGCCGCGGGAGGGCAGGGATTTACGATTTTCGGCGACGATTATCCGACCGCCGATGGCACCTGCGTGCGCGACTATGTCCATGTGACCGATCTTGCCGATGCCCATGTGCGGGCGTTGCGGGCGCTGTTGGACGGCGCCGACAGTACGGCGCTCAATCTCGGCACCGGGCGTGGCTGGTCGGTGCGCGAACTGGTCGCCACCGTGCGCGAGGTCACCGGCCGCGACTTTCCGGTCCAGCTCGGTCCGCGCCGGGCCGGCGATCCGCCCACTCTCGTCGCCGATCCGGCGCATGCGCGCGAACAGCTCGGCTGGCGGCCGTTGCACTGCGAGCTTGCGACGCAGGTGTCCGATGCCTGGGCTTGGCGCCAAGGCGGCGCCAACACCTGGCAAAGAATGCGCGATCTGGGACCGACCGGCGCTTAAGCCGATTTGACGATGCCGTCCGGCTCGTTCCTGGCCGGGGCCGCCGCATGCGGTAGCGCGACGACTTCGCCATAGGAACGATCGAGCATTGCGATCGAGATCGCTTTTTCATCGCGGCGATCGCCGGTGGCCGACAGCATCCAGATCGTCCGTACGATGATTTTCAGATCGAGCCACAGCGATGCGTGGCGGATGTACCAGGCATCCAGCGCATTTTTTTCATCGGCCGATATCAGCTTGCCCCCGCAAACCTGCGCCCACCCCGTCAATCCCGGCCGCACCATGAGCCGCACTTCGAGATCGTCCGGCTGATCCGCCGGCAACAACGGCCGCGGGCCGACCGACGACATATCGCCGGAGATGATGTTCCACAGCTGCGGCAATTCATCGAGGCGCGTCGTTTGCAGGAAACGCCCGATGGCGGAAGGCGCCTGCGCCAAACGCCGTTCCTTGGTTTGCCGGTCGAACAGGGTTTGCAGCGTGCGAAATTTATAAAGGTAAAGCGGCGCGCCATTGCGTCCGACGCGCTGCTGCCAGAACACGACCGGGATGCCGACGTCGATAAGCACCAGCCCGCAGACGACGACGGCGATCGGTGACAGCGCGACGGCGGAGAACAGTGCCAAAACCAGGTCGCCCGCGCGCTTGAGCGTCCAGAACGGGCGGTCCAGCGATTTGGTCAAATCGTATTGCGGAGCGATTGCAACCGCGGTCGGATGCGCGACGACCACGTTCTCCGGCCGGTCCGCGACGTCCTCGGAGATCAGGCGCTCGGGCAGGATCTGCAGCACGATGTCGAGTTTGCGGCATAGCCGGCTGACGTCGTCCCAGGAGCCGGGCGCCAGGTCTTGCGGCTGCGCCGCCAGCACCACCTTGTCGATCCGCACGCCGTGCATCGCATAGTCGGCGACGATCTTTTCCAGATCCGCCGGCGCGCCGACGATGGGATAGCCGTTGAGCGAGCGGTGCTTCAGCTTCGGCTCGTCGTCCAGTATAGCCACGATCCGATAACGGTCCGGGGCCAGTTCCTCCACCATCTTGGTGAAGAACCAGGCAAGGCGGGACGCCTGGATGATGAGCACGTGATCGACGTTTTTGGCGGCTTGCGACCACGGCGCGTCGCGATAGCTTTGCCGCAGCCGCAACAGCACCCGTCCGCCCAACAGCCCGGCGGCCAGCAGCAGGAAATGCAGGATCGGGATCGACCGCGGCGCCTCTTCAAGCCGCGTCCATAGAAACGACGCAACGGCGGTCAACGCGGCGATCAACACGCAGGCTTTGAACAGCTCGAAAGCGTCGCGCAGCGAGTAGAAGCGGGAAATCGGCGAGCTGGTCTGAAACCATTGAAAGACCAGCAACGAAACAAAGAAAGAGATGACGCAGTAGCGTGCTACGCCGGCCGGCGAGTAAATAGTGCCGTCGCGCAGCAAAAATGCCGCCAACGGGCTGATGCCCCCCCATAGCACGTCCAGCACCGCCACCCGCGACGCCAGAGGTGCGTAGGAAGAAGGCTTTTTCAGCCGAAGATTGGCCTTGGCCACAGCAATTGCCCCGATAGCCGGTCAGCCGCTTCTGCCAGATGCAATAACGGCAACGGGACGTTGCGTCCATCGGATTCGCGTTGAGAAACGCGCGAGGCAATTCACTGACGACCGGTGGTTAATCCGGCCGTGCCGCCGCCGCTTTCAGGAAGTTCCACGAAACCGGCGCTAACGGCTCGGCCCGGGCGGGGAAGGGGCGGCGGCGCGCCGCCACAGCCATAGCGGCAGCCGCAGCAGCGGATAGAGGAAATGCAAATAGGGCGGCAGCGGCAATGAAATAACGTCGATAATGCCGACCGCAGCGGTGCGCACCTGGGCGGCGAAGAACGCCGAGCCCTGCCCGAGCAAAAACTGTGTCCGAAAACTGCGCCATGCTGCCGGCGCGTTGCTGCCGCTGCCGTCGCCGCGGGTCCGCTCCGCCATTGTCTCGGCGGCTATCGCGTAGAGCTTTCTGACCCGCGCGGTTCCCTGCAATTCGCTCGCGAGGCCGTCCGGAAGCGGCAGAGCCAACAGATGCCGGCAAAGCAGCAACGCCTGACCGGAGCAGAATCCGGCACCCCTGGCTTGCGCATGCCGGTGCAGGTGCATGATATCGGCATCGGTCGACGCTATGAAGGCGTTGAGATCGGCAAGCCATTTCAGCCGCGACCAGGCGTGATGGGCGCCGTGAATGCACAGATAGGCGAAAAGATCGTCGCGCGCCAAAGTGCGGGCGCTCAAGCCGTCGGCGACGACGACATTTTGCGTTGGCGAACCGGCGTGGATCTCCTTGAGCAGCTCGGGGTTGTCGGCGACGCGCCATTGCAATTCCGTGAGCGCGCCATGGTCCGGGTGAATGAATCCGACCTCCCGGGAATAGCGCACGACGGCGCGGCGCTGGGTCTCGCTGAGTTGGCTTGCCGGAAACGAAAGCGCGTAACCGTCGCGTTCGAGAAGCGCCATGGCGGCAAGGGCGCGCTCCGGCGCGACCAAAAGGTCGATATCGAGGGTGTGCTTCACTTTGAGCGAGCCGTAGGCGAGCTGCGCCAGCGTAACGCCCTTCAGAGCGACCGAAGCAATCCCCGCCGCGTCCAACAGCTGCTGCAGCCGGCACGTCTCGGTCGCCAGCAGCAAATTCTTGCGAAAAATCGCTTGCGCGCGCCGGGCCAATTCTGCCGCCGGTTCCGCCGCGAGCTGCACGCCTGCGGCCAGCAGCGCATCGTGAACCAGGGCGACGACGCGTTGCCGCCGGGCCGCCACGACAACGGCATTCCAATCGGCGATCGCAGCGGCGGCGGCCTGGACGGCGGCGTTGCGGGACTGTGACGGCGGCCAACGGCAGCAGGCGGCGACCAGAAGAAACTCCGGCGAAGCCAGCGCGCCGGCGGTACGCCTTGCGAAAACCGGGATATCCAGGGCGGGTCGGCTCACGGGATCGCCGGGTGCGTTGCCATGCAATCGGGAACTACCATCCGGGTCCCGCGCCAGCAACCGGCCTGCCGCGGCCGGCACCACCAAAAGGCGGTTGCGACCGCGCCATAGTCCGGTCAGAATCAACACAATCGAGCTCGTGGTTGTGGTGACTCCCGGCACCGGCGCGTGCGAGGCGAACATATAGTCAAGCGGTCGGCGAGGCCGATCCCGTCGTCGCCGCGTCTGAACTTGCTCTTGCCAAGGCTCGAAACCAACGTTGACGATTGGCGGCATTGTGCTCGAATCGCGCCCTACCCACGGCATTCGACTTCGGTTGATGGCGGCTGCGTCCTTCCTGCTTTATGCATTGGGCGTGTTGATGCTGCATCAAGACCGCGCGCCGGGCTGGGCCCTGGAAGCGCAGGGTGCGTTCCCTGCCGCCGTCTCCTACCTGGTCTACGGTGCGCCGCTCGGCGCCTCGGACAGCAACGTGACGCAGAGCTTTCAGCAACCGGACGGAAAGAGCGTTCAGGACGTCCTCGCGACGGTGGCAACGGGGTCGATCCCGCACGGTTATGTGGTCATGTATACGATGGACGGCAGCGGCGCTGGCATGAATTTGTTTTCCACGGCGGCCATGCGGCTGTTCGGGATCGACATATCTTCGCTTGTCCGGCTTTATCTGATCTTGGTCGGGATATCCGTCGCCGCCTTCGTGCTGCGCTATCGGGACAAACGGCTTCTCGTCGTCCCGCTCTATTTTCTCGTCTTGACGGTCATGCTTCTCACGCCTCTTTGCACGTCGGCCGACGCTGTCAATCAGATGCCGATCGGCGGCCAACGCTATTTCGTGGTGGCGACGTTTTTGCCGGTCCTGCATATTTTCTTCGAGTTCATCGAGCGCTCGGATGCGCCGGAGGTCGGACGCAGGAATGCAAATCGGCGGCTTCTCTTCGTTCAGGGCTTTCTCCTATTCGGCATGCTTGTCGTACGCAGCAGCGCCGGCTATCTGCTCGGCGCGCTGCTTTGCGTATTGATCTGGCGGCTCTACGAAGAGCGGAGACGGCGACCTGAAGCCGCCACGCTGCTGCGCAAGGCGGCCACCGTGGCGGCCGCGTTCGCGCTTTGCGCCGCTATCGTCATCGCGACGGTGCCGGTTTACCTGAAAAACGGCCGCCTGTTCGGCAATTTTTGGCATCGCGCATTTGCAACCCTGTCGGTCGATCCCGATTGGCCCTATGGCGACCTGCGCACGGTCTACGACTGCACGAAATATATTCCAGAAGGCCTCAACAACCAGCATTCCGACCGCAACGGCCATTGCATCTGGTGGGTATATCCGCCTAACGCAACGCGTTCCGCGCCGGAAGTGATGAACGGTACCTATGGCGGCGAATACGAAAAGGCCGTTCGCAATGCGTATTTTTACGTGCTCGTTCACTACCCGAAACAGATGTTCAATCTCTATGTCCACATCAAGTCGCGGATGATAGGCGACGTGCTCATGCAGGCTTGGAACTATCTGTTCGCGCTCGGTCGCGCCCCGGTTTCCGGCGACTTGTTTGCGATCGCGGCCGCGCAATTGGCGCTGTTCGTCGCTTTTTTCGTCTCGGTTGCGGCAGCCGGCCTGACCGTGGTCGACCGGCGGCTGATCATCTTTCCGGTTTTTTTCGTCTTTTCGATGGCCCCGCTTTACGTGGCTGCGGCGAATTCATCGACGACCGCCGACACGGTCTTTCTGATGTATTCCTGTCTGGTTTTGGCGATTTTGCTTGCCATTCAGCTCGCGGTAAAAGCCTTGGCGCCTGGATTGATGAAGACGTCGATGTGAAACGTCGCGCGTTCAAGCGCGAGCCGGCAACGGCGGCTGCTGCTGCGATTGGCGCCGCCGGGCGTGTTTCAGCCGGCGATCGCTTCCAGCCTACGCCCCGTCACTGCGGGTCCAAAGCCGCCGATGACGATGAATACCACCACCATGGCGCCGGCGATGAACGTGAACACGCCGATGGTGCCGTAATTGCCGAGCAGGAAGGCGATGATGAAGCCGGAGAAGATGGCGGAAAACCGGCTCCACGAATAGACGAAGCCCACCGCCTGGGCGCGGATGCGGGTCGGATAGAGCTCGGCCTGATAGGCGTGGAATGAGAACGACATCCAGTTGTTGCACAGCGTGATCAGCAGTCCGCAGACGATGACGCCGGCCGCGCTGCCCTGCTGCGCGAACAACAGCCCGAACACGGCGATGCCGACCGCGGCCCAGGCGATCTGCCATTTGCGTTCGAAGCGGTCGGCGAAGATGACGCCGACCAACGGCCCGATCGGCGCGGCGATCGCGATGATGAACGTATAGGCGAGCGACTTCGTCACCTCGATGTGTTGCGAGATGAGCAGTTGCGGCACCCAGCTGGAAAAGCCGTAATAGCCGACGGTCTGGAACAGATTGTAGATCACCAGCATGATGGTGCGGCCGCGATAGACCGGACTCCACATTTCCATCCAGGCGCCGGGCTTGCGTTCGGTCTCGCCGGCGACGATTTCCGGCGGCGGTAGCTCCTTGCCGGTTTCGGCGCGGGTGTGCCGCTCCATATCCTCGACGATACGCTCGGCTTCGGCAGTGCGGCCGTGCTGATCGAGCCAGCGCGGCGATTCCGGCAAGTTGCGGCGGATCCACCAGATCACCGCGGCGCCCAGCGAGCCGATGATGACGACCCAACGCCAGCCGTCGAGGCCGAGGATGGTCTGCGGCACCAGTTGCCAGGCGATGAACGCGACCACCGGCACGGCGGTGAACATGATGAACTGGTTATAGGCGAAGGCCGGCCCGCGCTGCCCTTTGGGCACCAGCTCCGACACATAGGTGTCGACATTCACCAGTTCGACGCCGAGCCCGATGCTGGCGATCAAGCGCCACAGATCGATGCTGGCGGCGGTGTCCTGAAATGCCATGATAAAGGCGCCGATCGAGTACCACAGCAGCGCGAAGGTGAAGATCGAGCGCCGGCCGAAGCGGTCGGACAGCCGGCTGAACACCAGCGTGCCGATGAACAGGCCGGTGAACAGCGCGGCGACGAAACTGGCAAAGCCCTGCAGGTCGAACAGCCCCTGGGTCGTCGGCGTGAAGATTTTCGCCTTGAACAGCCCGATGGCGATATAGGCGGTGAAGAACAGGTCGTAGAACTCGAACCAGCCGCCGAGCGACAACAACGTTATCAGTCTGCGCGTGTAGCGCGACGGCGGCAGCCGATCGAGCCGCGCCGCCACCGTGACCGTCATGTCCGCCGCCATCTTTTCCCCCCGGATTGTCGTTTGCCGGTGATTTTTTACGAAAACCGCGGTCTTGTCGAGCGCGCGCCATTGTCCAAATCGGGATGGCCGCCTTGGGGATTGCCCGTGGCCGGCCGCCACGTGTATATGTCGCCCGCGCAAGCCTTGATCGCCGCGCGCCAGTGGTGAGCCATGCCTGAGATTTGCACGGCCGAACAAGCCGATTTCAGTAAAGCCTGGCAGCAGAACGGAACCGCGAAGGTGGCCGCGTTTCTCTCGCCGCAAGAGCTCGGCGAGCTGCGCAGCGCCGTGGATGCCAGCTACGATCTATTGCGGCAGCATGTCGATGACGATCCGCCGACGCTGACCGAGTATCTTGCCCACCACTTCAAGCGATGGGACGGCATCTGGGTGAAGGAGCTGCGGCCCTATCTCGATGGGGTGCGGCCGGAATTGCGCGAGCAATTCGACAGCGTCATTGCCGCGGCGGAGCGGCGGTTTCGCGAGCTGTTCGACCAGGGCTGGCGGCTCGAGCCCAATTTCACCTTCGTCCGCCGGCACCGCTCGACCAAGCACTACCTGCCATGGCATATCGATGCGGACGCGGCCGGCATCATCAACAGCACCGATTATTGCATCAATACCTGGCTGCCGCTCGATCCGGTCGGTGACGTGCTGCCTTCGCTCGAACTGATCCCCGGCTCGAACAAAACCATGCAGGCCGTTCCAAGCCGGGAGGGCAAGGAGAAGGCGCGCCCGGACGATTGGGTCAAGGCCAATGTCGGCGGCGAATCCTGGATACCGCACGCGCAGCCGGGAGACGCGATCCTGTTCGATCATTGGACGTTGCATCGCACGCAGCGGATGGAACAGGAGAACGCGGTGCGCACCAGCTGCGAATTCAGATTTGTCCGCACCTCGTGACCCGCGTTACGGCGCCTGCCGCTTTGCCCAATCGGCCGGATCGATGACGGGCCCGCCGGATCAGCGATGAGCGCAATCGTGACGACACCGAGCGAAGGCCGCGGCGCGGCGGAGGCGACGCGGCTCATCATTGCCGCGTCGCTCGGCAATGCGCTCGAATTCTACGAAATCCTGGTCTACGGCTATTTCGCCGTCATCATTTCAAAAGTGTTCTTTCCGGCCGCCGACGAGGCGCTGTCGCTGCTCGTCACCTTCGGCACCTTTGGCGCCTCGTTCCTGGCACGGCCGGTGGGCGCGATCTTTCTCGGCGCCTATGGCGACCGCAAGGGACGTAAAGCGGCGCTGACGCTGTCGATTCTGTTGATGACCATCGGCACCGGGCTGATGACGGTGATGCCGAGCTACGGCACGCTCGGCATGCTGTCGCCGATCCTGGTGATCGCGGCGCGGCTGTTGCAAGGCTTTTCCGTCGGCGGCGAGTTCGCGAGTTCGACCGCGTTTTTGGTCGAACACCGGCCCGACCGCGCCGGTTTCTTCGCCAGTTGGCAATGGGCGAGCCAGGGATTGGCGGCCCTGATCGCCACCGGTTTCGGCGTGCTGTTGACCGCCACCATGTCGGCCGCCGACCTGCAAAGCTGGGGCTGGCGCATTCCCTTCGCGTTCGGACTTCTGATCGGGCCGGTCGGCTATTACGTGCGCAGCCGCATGAGCGAAACGCCGGAATTTCTCGATGCCGGTGCCGCGCGCGCGCCGCTGCGCGAATTGCTGGTCGGGCAATGGGACCGGCTCCTGCTCACCACCGGCGCCGTCGTCACCTCGACCAGCTCGCAATACATGATCGTGTTCATGCCGGCCTATGCCATCAAGGAGCTGCACCTGCCGCAGTCGGTCGGTTTCACGGCGGCGCTGCTGGCGGCGGCATTGCAGACTGTGGTCGTGCCGTTTGTCGGACTGTGGGTCGACAAGGTCGGGCAGATCCCGATCATGATTGGCGCTGCGATCCTGTTCGCCGTCACCGCTTATCCGGCCTTCGTGCTGCTCGGCGCCTATGCGTCACTGCCCGTGCTGGTGCTGATGGTGTGCTGGCTCGGCCTGCTCAAATCGTTTTTCTCGGGCGCATTGCCCTCGCTGATGGCAAAGGTGTTTCCGACATCGACGCGGGTCACCGGCATGTCGCTCAGCTACAACATCGCGGTGGCGGTGTTCGGCGGCTTTGCGCCGTTCTTCGCCCAGTCGCTGATCAACGTCACCGGCTCGAAGCTTGCGCCGAGCTATTACGTCATCGCAACCGCGCTCTTGAGCCTCGCGGCCTTGATCGCGCTGCGCCGGCGCTATCGGCTTTAGTACGCATCCTGCCCCGCTTCGCGGGGGCAGATGAAAGAGTTCATTCCACCTTCAGGCCAGCGGCCTTGATGATCGGCCACCACTTGTCGATCTCGGCCTTGTAGAAGGCGGCGAGCGCTTGCGGCGTCTGCTGCTGGCGCGGCCAAATATCCTGGCCCTGCGCGGCAAAACTTTGCTGCACTTTAGGATCGGCGAGCGCGCCGACGACGGCGGCGTTGACCTTGGCGACGACGTCGGCAGGCGTGCCCTTCGGCGCCCACAGCGCGTGCCAATAGGACACGTGCAGGCCTTGCGCGCCCGACTCGTCGATGGTCGGGATATCGGGCGCAAGATGCCAGCGTTGTTCGGTCATCACGGCATAGGCTTTGATGGTGCCGGCGCGCACTTGCGTGATCGCATTGGCGGCTTGGTCGAACATGATGTCGACGCGGCCGGCCATCAAATCCTGCATCGCCGGCGCGCCGCCGCGATAGGGCACGAAGCCGAAGCGCGTGCCGGTGACCTGTTGGAAATACATGCCCGCGACCTGCGCGCCGCCGGCGGCGCCGACGGTCGCGGCCTGCGCCTTGTCGGGATTGGTTTTGAGCCAGGCGATCAGCCCGCGCACGTCGTCTGCCGGGAAATCCTTGCGGGCAATGATGATTTGCGGCGTGTTGGCAATGAGCGCGATCGGCGCAAAATCGTTCACCACGTCGACGGCGAGATTATAGGTGACCGGGTTGACGACCTGGGTGCTCCACTGGCCGATCAGCAAGGTGTAGCCGTCCGGTTCGGCGCGCGCGACTCTGGTGACGCCGACCGTGCCGCCGGCGCCGCCGATATTCTCGATGACGATCGGCTGGCCGAGCGCCGCCTCCAGGGGACCGGCGAGAATCCGCGCCAGCGCGTCCGACGGCCCGCCGGGCGGGAAGGGTGCGATGATGGTGATGGGTCGCGAGGGATAGGTTTGCGCCGCAGCGCCGGCGATGCCGGACAAGGCGAGCGTCGCGGCCCACAGCAGCGTCTTCAGGCCGGACATTCTCATGGCTTGGTCTCGCGCTCCGACGGCAAGCTCAGCGCGCGGTCGACCATCGCCAACAGCGCCGCGTGATCCCACATCTTATAGAGCGATGCGCCGGTCTGGACCGGGTCGCCGGCGTAGTATCGCTCGTATTGCAATTGCCGCTGGCCGAATTGCGTGCCGGTGGCATCCCAGGCGAGTTTCGACAGGCGGATTTTGGCTTCGGCATCGCGATCGGCGCCGCGGTAGTAGCGATGGATATCGGCGCCGATCTCGGAGCGGAGATCGGCTTCGGTCGGGTTCGCCAGAATACCGCCGGCGCCGAGCACTTGCGTCAGCCGCACCATGCGCTCGTAGAAGCGCGGGATGTGGTAGCGCAGCGCCTGCAGCGGCTCGAGCGCCGGCCGCAGCGTGCCGTGGCCGGAGGGTTCGGCTTTTTGCTCCGACATCAAGATCGCGCCTTCGATGAGTTGCAGATAGCCGATGCATTCACCGATCTGCTCCTGCACGTGCAGGAAACCGTCGGTCTTGACGCTGCGCGACAGCGCGATCGCCAGCGCGGTCATGAATTCGCATTTTGCGAGCCCGCGCACGGCGGTCTGATGTCCGGTGTGGCGTTGTAATCCGGTGCGCGCGAACATGGTATTGGCCAGTTCGACATTGCCGTGCAGGAAGACGCGCTCCCACGGCACCAGCACGTCGTCGAAAATCGCCATGGCGTCGGGCTCCTCGAAGCGCGCGCCGAGCGGATGATCCCATTCCGACAGGTCGCCTGAATCGAACGGCTCGCGGCAGATGAAGCGCAGGCCCTTGGTGTCGGCCGGAATGCCGAAGGCGAGCGCGTATTTCCCCTCGCCGGGGCGCACTGAGAACGGCAGCGGATAGACCATGATCTCGTCGGCGGTCGGCCCGTGCGTCGCCAGCATCTTGGCGCCGCGCACGATCAGGCCGTCCTTGGTTTGTTCGACGATGCCCAGATAGGCGTATGGGTCGGCCTGCTGAGCCGCGGACTTGCTGCGGTCGACCGGCGGATTGACCAGGGTGTGGGTGAGAAACAGATCGTTGTCGCGGCAATGGCGATAGTAGCGCTGCACGTTGTCGAAAGATTTGCCGCCGACTTCGGCGAAGAATTCCGGCGCGTCGGCGAGCGACGCCACCACCGTATTGAGGAAGTCCGGCGAGCGCCCCATGGTGCCGAACGTGGCCTCGGCCCAGACCCGCATCGCCTTGCGTCGATGCACCAGCTCGGCGTGGTTACGCGGAATGATGAATGACACGCCGGCCGGCCCGTCGCCGTCGTCGGGCAGATAGGTCATCGTCGAATGCAGCGCCGGATCGCTCTGGTAGTCATACAGCCGCGCCATCGCCGCGATCGGGCGGCGAAACGCCGGATCGGTGGTGACATCGCGGACTTTGCGGCCGGCGATCCAGACATCGCGCGGATGCGCCTTCAGCCCGGAAATATAGCGTTTGCCGTCACGTGCGCCCATTTGCGGCACCTTTTTGGCTGCACCTTTTTGCGCCGGAATTTGGCGCCGTCTTTCAACAACCGGTTTTAGCAGCCCTTTTCAAGCCCGGGATGGGCAGGAACCCGGCGCGCCGGTGAGCGTTATTATTCGCGGCGCCGACCGTGCGCGCCGTGCGTGGGGCATTTGTTCTCGACAATCCGGACTCGGTGGCATTCGCAAATGTCGGGTGAAGATTCATGGAATTCAGGTTCGATCCTCACGAGCGACGCTTTCGCATCCGCACCCTGGTGCCGCCGGAACGCGCCCGCGTCTTCGCGCCGGACGATCTGTTTCAGTTCGGCATCGAGGAGGAATATTTTCTGTCCGACGCGCACACTCTGCTGGTGCCGCAGGAGACGCCGGAAGCGCTGTTTCAGCTTGCCGAGTGCGGCAATGCGGGACGCATCGGCCGCGAGTTTCTCCAGGCCCAGATCGAGGTCGCGACCGAACCGCACAACGAGGTCGGCGAGGCGCGCACCGAGCTCAAGCGGCTGCGCCAGAACGTGGCGGCGGCCGCTGCCGAGCACGGCCTGACCATCCTCGCCTGCGGCACCCATCCGTCGGCGCGCTGGCCCGACGCGGTGCAATCGCCCAAGGACCGCTACACCCATGTCATGGACGTGCTGCAGATGATCGGCCAGCGCAATATGCTGTGCGGCATGCACGTCCATGTCGAGTTTCCCGATCCGGCGCGCCGGGTCGACGTGATGACGCGGATGCTGCCCTACCTGCCGCTGTTCATCGCGCTGTCGACCTCGTCGCCGTTCTGGCAGGGCCGCGCCACCGGGCTGAAAGGCTACCGGCTCGCCGCCTACGATGAGCTGCCGCGCACCGGCCTGCCGGAGCTGTTCCGCGGCAATGGCGACTACGACGAATATGTCGCGGCGATGATGCGCTCCGGCGCCATCAAGGATGCCAGCCATTTGTGGTGGGCGATCCGGCCGTCGCTGAAATATCCGACCTTGGAGCTGCGGGCGCCGGACTGCTGCACCCGGCTCGACGACGCCATCGCGCTCGCGGCGCTCTACCGCGTTCTGGCGCGTCACCTCTATCTCGATACCGAGCACAATGCCGGCCTCGACGTGGTCGACCGTTCCATCGCGGTGGAGAACAAGTGGCGCGCCCAGCGCTACGGCGTCGGCGGCACCTTTGCCAGCCGCTTGGGTGCGATCGCGGTCGGCGAGATGCTGGAATGGGTGCTGGACCTGGTCGCCGCCGACGCTGCGGCGCTCGGCTGCGCCGGGGAGGTCGAGCACTGCCGGCAGATCGCCGCCGAGGGCACCTCGGCCGAGGCCCAGGTGAAGATTTTTACTGAAAATGAACACGAAGGCGCCGATATTGCACTCCATAAGGTGGCGCGATGGATTCGTGACACCACCTTGGTGGCTTGACGGCTAGGTAAGGCCAAATGTGCCGCTGGATCGCCTATCGCGGAGAGATGACCGCGCTCGAACATTACGTCACCGAGCCGGCGCATTCGCTTGTCTCCCAGAGCATCCACGCCCTCGAAGCGACCGCGAGCGTCAACGGCGACGGCTTTGGGCTCGGCTGGTACGGCACCCATCCGGAGCCGGGGCTATACCGCGAGATCAGGCCGGCCTGGTCGGACGAGAATCTGCGCTACCTGTGCCGGCACCTGCAGTCGCACCTGTTCTTCGCCCATGTCCGCGCCGCGACCGGCACCGCGATCACCCGCGTCAATTGCCACCCCTTTGCCTGCGGGCAGTGGCTGTTCATGCACAACGGCTTCGTCGGCAATTGGAGCCGGCTGCGCCGCAAGGTCGAGGGACTGATCCCGGATCAGCTTTACCCGCAGCGCAATGGCACCACCGACACCGAAGCGATTTTCCTTGCCATCATGGGCGCCGGCATCGAAC